>Ga0209051_1000702_pt1 | contig 36675 bp, 38 predicted proteins | sample AraplaCvi_mMS_r2_2_FD_184286 | JGI IMG/M metagenome (GOLD analysis project Ga0209051, IMG submission 184286) | Arabidopsis root microbial communities from North Carolina, USA - plate scrape MF_Cvi_mMS_r2 (SPAdes) (version 2) | ecosystem: Host-associated > Plants > Roots > Endosphere | place...
TTGCTCCGGCTGCGCCGGACCGTTCCTCACCCCTCCCCGATCGCGATCAGGCTGGCATTGCCTCCGGCGGCGGCGGTGTTGACCGAGATGACCTGCTCTTCGGCAAAGCGCATCAGGTAGGCCGGGCCGCCCGCCTTGAAGCCGGTGCCGGAAAGGCCCGAACCGCCGAAAGGCTGGGTGCCGACCACGGCGCCGATCATGTTGCGGTTGACATAGACATTCCCGGTGTCGAGCGTCTCGGTCACCTTGCGGATCGTCGCCTCGATGCGGCTGTGGATGCCGAGCGTCAGGCCGTAGCCTGTCGCGTCGATCGCGGAAAGTACCTTGTCGAACTCCTTGGCCTTGAAGCGCACCACATGGAGAACCGGGCCGAACACCTCCTTGGTGAGCGTCGCGGCGCTGTCGAGCTCGATGATATGCGGAGCGAAGAAATTGCCGGTTTCCGGGGCCTTGCCCGCATAACGCACCTTCTGTTTTTTCGCCCGCATGTCCGCAACGTGATCGGCCAGCATCTTCGTCTGGTTCTCGTCGATGATCGGCCCGACATCGGTATTCTGTTTTACCGGATCGCCGAGATTGAGTTCGGCCGCCGCCCCCTCGATCATCGTTAGCATGCCGTCGGCGACATCCTCCTGCAGGAACAGCAGGCGCAGCGCCGAGCAGCGCTGGCCGGCGGAGCGGAAGGCCGAAACGACGACATCGTCCGCCACCTGTTCCGAAAGCGCCGTGGCATCGACGATCATCGCGTTGATGCCGCCGGTCTCGGCGATCAGCGGCACGATCGGCCCGTCCTTGGCGGCCAGCGCCCGGTTGATCGCATGTGCCGTCTTCGTCGAGCCGGTAAAGGCGATGCCGGCGAGCCTGGGATGCGCGGTGATCGCCGCGCCGACATCGGGGCCACCCGGCACCAGCGCCAGCGCCTCGACCGGAACGCCGGCCTGGTGGAACAGCCGGATCGCCTCAAACGCGATCAGTGGCGTCTGCGGTGCCGGCTTTGCAACGACGGTATTGCCGGCAACGAGCGCCGCGGAAATCTGCCCGAGGAAGATCGCCAGCGGGAAATTCCACGGCGAAATGCAGCCGAACACACCACGACCGCGCCAGAAATGGCGATTGTCCTCGCCGGTCGGCCCCGGCATCGGCGTCGGAGCGGCAAACAGCTCGCGGCCCTTGTCGGCATAATAGCGGCAGAAATCCACCGCCTCGCGGATCTCGGCGATCCCGTCGTCCAGTGTCTTGCCCGCCTCGGCGGCGAGCAGTGCCAGCAGCCGGTCGCGGTTTTCCTCGAGCAGCCCGGCGGCCCGCTCCAGGCAGGCGGCGCGGATTTCCACCGGCTGGCGCGACCAGGCCCGGAAGGCCTTGGCCGCAGCGGCAAAGGCGGCATCCACGTCGGCCGGCGTCGCATCGCGTACGGTGCCGACGACCTTTCCCCGGTCGGAAGGAGACCTCACAGGCTTCTCCTGCGCCTTGGAGGTCACGCCCGCCACCAGGGGCACGGCCTTCACCTCGCCCCAGGATTTCGAAACGCTTGCCATCAGCCGATCGAGTTCGACCCGGTGGCCGAATTCGAAACCGGCGCTGTTCTTGCGGCGGCCGTAGATGTCGGAGGGAAGCGGGATCTGCTTGTGCCGCGCGCTGATCCCGTCGTCGAGCCCGAGCCGCGCCGACGGTCGCTCCAGCAGCTTTTCGACCGGCACCTGTTTGTCGCCGGCAACCGCCACGAAGGAGGAATTGGCGCCGTTTTCCAGCAGGCGGCGCACCAGATAGGCGAGCAGGTCGCGATACCCGCCGACCGGCGCATAGATGCGGCAGGCGATCCGGTCGTTGCTGTCAAGCAGGTCGTCGTAAAGCGCCTCGCCCATGCCATGCAACCGCTGGAATTCGAAGCCGGTGCGGTCGGGGCCGGCAAGCTCCAGAATGGTCGCGACGGTCAGCGCGTTATGGGTCGCAAATTGCGGAAAGATCCGCGCCCGCTTGGCAAGCAGCTGCTGGGCGCAGGCGAGATAGGAAAGGTCCGTCGCCGGCTTTCGGGTCCAGACCGGATAGTCCTCGATCCCGCGCTCCTGCGCCCGCTTCACCTCGGTATCCCAATAGGCGCCCTTGACGAGCCGCACCATCATCCGCCGGCCGAGCGTCGTGCACAGCTGGTCGATATAGTCGATGACCTGGGGCGCCCGCTTCTGATAGGCCTGGATCGCCAGGCCGAACCCATCCCAGCCGGCAAGCGACGGATCGGAGAACACGGCCGCGATCACATCGAGCGACAGTTCCAGCCGGTCCGCCTCTTCCGCGTCGACGGTGAAATTGAGCTGGTGTTCCTTGGCCATCCGGGCGAGGTCGAGCAGATCCGGCACCAGTTGCGCCATCACCCGGTCGCGGTGAGTGGCGAGGTAGCGCGGGTGCAGCGCCGAAAGCTTGACCGAAATGCCCATCCGGTCGGGAAGCTGGCGACCCTTGCCATGCTTTTTCATATGCGCGCCGATCGACTGGATCGCGTCCGCATAGGAGCGGAAATAACGCTTGGCGTCTTCCGCCGTGCGGGCGCCCTCGCCGAGCATGTCGAAGGAATGGCGATAACCCTTCTCCTCGCTCTTGGCGGCCCGCGCCAGTGCGTCCTTCATCGTCTCGCCGAGCACGAAATGGTGGCCGAGGAAACGCATCGCCTGCTTGGTGGCGCTGCGGACCGTCGGCAGGCCGACACGCTTGACGAGACCGCGCAGGATGCCTTCCGGCGTCTCGCCGGGGCCGATCACCCGCGCCGAAACCGCCAGCGCCCAGGCCGAGGCCGAGACGAACCAGCTCTCGCCGGAGGCTTCATGGGTGCTCCAGCCGCCCTCGCGCAGCTTGTCCTCGATCAGCCGGTCCTGGGTCAGTGCGTCGGGCACGCGCAAAAGCGCCTCGGCCAGCACCATCAACGCCAGCCCCTCCCGGGTCGAAAGCCCGTATTCGCGCAAAAAATCCTCGACGCCGCCGACCTTGCCGGAGCCGTCGCGGATGGCATTGATCATGCGGCGTGCCCGCTGATCGATCGCCGCATCCTGCGAAGACGTGAAGCTGGTGCGGGCGGCGAACTGCCGGATCAGCCGGTCGTCGTCGCCGGCATAGGGCGCATTGAAGGGAATGAAGGGCTCGGTCAGAATCTGGCTCGCGGGTTGAGTCATGTGGCATCTCCGTTTCATTCTCCCCATAGCGGGAATTCCGTGGTGATTTCGGCGGATTATTGTGGCATTGACGGAATAGATCACGGTAAATTCAGAAAACTGTAGCGAAACATGAAAGACCTCGACCGTCTCGACCGGAAAATCCTCCGCGCACTCCAGAAAGAGGGGCGCCTGAGCAATCTCGAACTCGCCGATCGCGTCTCGCTTTCACCGACGGCGACCGCCGAACGCGTCAAGCGGCTGACCCGTGAAGGCTACATCACCGGTTATAGCGCTTTGCTGTCGCCGGAAAAGCTCGGACGCAATCTGCTCGTCTTCGTGCAGGTCAAACTCGACCGCACCACGCCCGACGTTTTCGACGCATTCGCCGCCGCCGTGAAGCGCAGCGACGACGTCATGGAATGCCACATGGTGGCGGGCGGCTTCGATTATCTGGTGAAGGCGCGGGTCGCTGGAATGGAGGCCTACCGGCAATTCCTCTCGGAGGTGATTCTCCCGCTTCCGGGGGTCCGGGAAACCCACACCTATGCGGTCATGGAGGAAATCAAGGCGACGGGACATATCCCCGTATAAATCTCATTTCGGTAACCCCATGAATTTATGGAAATAAAGTGAGCGAGTATCGGAAATATGGTGGGTTTCTGCTGCGCTGCACGAAATTTCGCTGGCTATTCAAACAGATTTGTATATTTCTTAACGGTAACATAAACCATCCGCCAGCTTCGCCCGCATGATCACCTTGGAACGGCAATCGATTCTGAACAGCGAGATTTCCGCCGCGGATTCGCGTGTTGAAATATTTGCCGCGATGAAGCGCATCGCCCATGAGTTCGGGTTTCGCCATATCACGCTTTTCGTCGCCACCAGGGCCGACGAGGTACTTTTGTCGCGGATGATCGTCGAGACGACGCTGCCTGCGGCCTATGTGCAAGAGTTCGACCGCCGCCGCCTTTTGAAGCTGTGCCCGGTGGCGCCGATCATCACCAAATCCGCCCTTCCCTTCTGTTGGTCGATCGACGATCCGGAAAGCGTGCGCGGCTTCTCCGTCCCGGCCGAAATGGACGATCTGCAGCGCCGCTTCGAGATCATCTCCAGCGTCGCGATGGCAACGCATTCGATCGATGGCGCCCGGTTCATGCTGCGCTTCGACGGTACCCGGCCCCGGCTGAGCCAGGTGGAGCTCAACGAGATCGGCATGATCGTGCTGCATGCCTTCAATGTGTTCGACAATATCCGCCGCAGTACCCATACCGGCACCGCCGGTCCGCTCACCACCCGCGAGCTGGAGGTGGTCCGCTGGACGGCGCAGGGCAAAACCTCTTCCGAGATCGGCCGGATCCTCTCCCTCTCGGACCACACCGTTAACGCATATATGACCAATGCCATAAAGAAACTGGATTGCGTCAACCGCACCCAGTTGGTAGCTAAGGCGTTGAGATTGAGACTCATAGTGTGAGGTTGGGGCGTTTCTCCCGGCCTATGGGAGAAAAAGATTGACGTTTTGGGTCGAACACACCGAAAAACGCGTCAATACTCAATACCAGGAAGTGGGACTTACGACAGACGAAGTCGTTGAACTTGTCTCAGCCTTCCGTTTCTACGGTTATTGGCGGATCGATCTGGACACCGGCCACTTCTTTGCGACCGAGGATGTCTGTCGCATCCTGGGCCTGGAGCCGAAGGACGGCCCCATGAACATGGTCGCCATCACCTCGCGGATCCATCCCGACGACATGCCGCAATTGATGGAAACCTATGAGCGCGCCAGCGGCCAGCGCCTCACCTATCACAATATCTACCGCGTCAAGGCCGATGCCGAGCACTACAAATACGTCCGCAGCGTCGGCAAGTTCCGTGACAAGCCGGGCACGAGCGGCGAGGTCGTCGGCATCACCTACGAGTTCTTCGCCGAACGTCCCGGTGTAACGTTTTTCCTCGACGAACCCAGTCTTCCGAAGGACTGACCGCGCTCAGCGGTCGAGCACCGAGCGCACTTCCACGAGGTTCGAGCGGACTCTCAGGATATAGAAGCCCATCACCGCCAGGTGGCTCGGCATGATCCAGCCGTCTTCGCGGCCGTTGGAGATGATTGCCGGCTGGATGCGCAGCGCCGACTTGAACTGCGACAGCGTATCGGTCCAGAGCGGCCCGATATTGCGCTCGCGGATCACCTGGGAGAAATCTGCGCCGGCGGCCGTCAGCACGGCATAGTAACCGTAGAGCTGGCCATAGGCGAACCAGAAGCGGTCGTCGGCGCGCGTGTCGAACCAGCCGGCATTGTAGTTCTCAGAGCGCTCCCGCAGGATCGCCGAGGTGCCGCCGAGATCGTTGGCGATCCGGTCGATGAACTGGATCAGGTTGTCGGCGCGGCCGTCGAAGGTGGCGTTGCAGGAGGTCAGATCGGCGTTGAAGGCCCTCAGCTTGCCGATCGCGGCGCGATAATAGCTTGGCGTCGGCGTTTTCGGCCCGAACGGACTGAGGCCGAAATACCAGGAAAATTCGTCGAACTGCAGGTTGCCGCGCGCGTCCTGGAGATTGTTGTTGATGCTCGACGTTCCGCGCACCCGTCCGAGCGTATCGACGAGCTCGGTCGCGGTGCGCCTGACCGCCTGGTTGACGCCGCGCTGGAACGAAGCCTTGTTGTCGAGGAAAGGCGTGTGATCCCAGTCGATACCGAAGAACCCGAGCCGGTAGAGCAGCATCGAGGATATCCAGGCGTTCTGATTGACGTTCATGTCGGTGAGGTCGGCGGCCGCATCGACGATCGCCGACGACTGGCACTGCCGCGCGCCGGCCGCCGGGGCGCCGGTTGCGGAAGTCGTCGTATTGGCGGCTGCAGGCTTGGAAACCGGAAGTTCCTGGCCGGCCGGCACGGTGCGCTCGGACCAGCGGTAGCTGTCGACGAAATTCGGATTGAAATTGGTCCAGACCTGCGTCTGCCAGAAGAAATAGCCGTAGAGCCCGATCAGCAGCACGAGAAAGGCGAGGATCGGCCCCTTCACCATCCAGTGACGTTTTCCGTACCAGCCATGCGCGGCCATGAAGGGCCAGACGATCCAGGCGACCAGCAATCCCATGCCGCGCCCGACGGCCTGGCCGATCCCTTGAAAGAAGGCGGTAATCCGGTCGAGCATCGCTGTCTCCTCGTGAGGCCGTGTGCATCCGATTGGGCTTGCTCACACATATGTGCTCGGCACCGCAAGCACAACGGGGCGCAACGTTTCGCCGCAACCAGGGAAAGGACGGGAGGCCGGCCTATCGGGACCATACGGCCCTGAGGCCGGATATCGTCGGCAGCCGAAAACCGGTTTGCCCGACCTCGCCTTTAACCGCCTCGCCCGCGGCCTCCGCGGGAAATCGCTCGGCAAAGGCCTGGTCGGCGCGATCCCGCCGCCGGTCGAGGCCGTGCAATGTCAGCATGCCGCTTGTGAACCGTTCAATCTCGGGCACCAGATGCGGATAGAGCCCGGGCTTCAGGCCGGCATCGCCTCGCCCGCCGGCGTCGGCCACCACGCGGTAGAGGATGAGCAGGTTTTCGGTATCGGCCATCAGCTTGTGCAGGAGGATGTTGCAGTTGCCTGCCTTCGCGTTGAGCCCGGTGACAAAATCCTGGAAGACCTTGATCGCCGGTTCCGTGCGGCCGATCACCTCCATGCCCGTCATCGCCGCGCCATCCCCGCCGCGCAGCTTTTCGGCCATCTCCGGCCGGTGATCGACGAACGTGATGAGATCGCCCTCGCTTTCCCTCCGCTGCCCGATCAGGAAATCCCGCTCCCGCCGGATCAGTCCGGCCAGCAGATCGGCCCGGCGCAGAAGTTCGCCCAGCCGATCGAGCGGCGCGGGGCTGCGCCAACGGGCCTGCTGGCGGCGATGCCTGGCGGCCCCGGAAACATAGCCGATCAAAGTTTCGAACCGTGTCGGCACCTCGCGATCGTCGAATTGTCGGGCACAGATGCCGATCTCGTCCGATAAATTCGCGACCAGCCGCGCCATCGCCGCCTCGATCGCCTGACGCTCCGGCATGGCTGCCGTCAGCCGATCGGCCTGCGCGGCGAGCCTCTCCTCATCCGGCAGGTTGAAATCCCTCGCAGTCTCGGCAAGCAGGGCGCCGACCTCGCCGAGCGCCTCGCGCATTCCGGTCAACAGGCCGCCGATCCGCTCGATCTCGCTGTCAAAATTCTGGTTTGCCGCCACGCGCCTTCTCCCGCCGTCGAAGACGAAGATAACGCGGTCGCGAAATTATGCCACGCCACCCGGGCTGGATTGCCGGGAAAAATCAGGTGTCATCCCCTTTCCGGACGAGCCCCATGCGCATGGGGCGGCTTCCGAGCTTCGCTCCCGTCACGGCATCTATGCCGATCGGCTCGATCTCGCGACCCGTTTCGACGTCGATATACCGGGCCAGATTGCCGTCACAGTTTCGCTGTGCCCAGGCGCCGATCATGATGAGCACCGGCAGGAAATCCCGGCCTGCCTCCGTCAGCACATATTCCTCCCGGGGCGGCCGCTCCGAGTAGAGGTGTTTTTCCAGCAATCCGTCCTTTGTGAGACTCGCCAGCCGCCGCGTCAGAATGGTCGGCGCGATCCCGAGGCTTTTTCGGAACTGGTCGAAACGGGTGAGGCCCTCATGGGCATCGCGGAGGATCAAGATGCTCCAGGTGTCGCCCACGAAGGTGAGGCCACGAGCGACGGGGCATTGGGGGAGTGATTCATTCGATGTGTTCATGAAGTGATTTTTTCTAATCGTTGATATCGATTTGATAGTGACTTACTACTAAAATGATAGTATCTGATTTTCAGACGATGATCCATACCCAAAAGAGAGAGACACACATGAGCGAAAGAAACAGAGGCGTTGCGCTGGTCACCGGTGCATCGTCAGGCATCGGCCTGGTTACGGCGCAATCCCTAGCAAAGGCCGGATACCGGGTGTTCGGCACCAGCCGCAAGCCCGTCGCCAACCCCGCAGGCGTCACCATGCTGGTCTGCGACGTGACGGACGAGACTGCGGTGCAGGCAATGGTCGCGGACATTGTAAAGCGGGCTGGCCGACTGGATCTCGTGGTCAACAATGCCGGCATCGGCCTGCTCGGCGGCGCCGAAGAATCCTCGATAGCTCAGGCGCAGCGACTGTTCGATGTAAACGTCTTCGGAGTGGCGCGCGTCGTCAATGCGACACTGCCCGTCATGCGCGCCCAGAAGAGCGGCCGGATCATCAACATGAGCTCGATCCTGGGCCTGATACCTTCTCCGTTCAATGCCTTCTACGCCTCGACCAAACACGCCGTCGAAGGTTATTCGGAATCGCTCGATCATGAGGTTCGCGCCCTCGGCATCCGCGTCGTGCTCGTCGAGCCCGGCGTCACGCGCACCTCTTTCGAAGAAAATCTGACGCGCGCCGACCAGCCGCTGGCAGCCTATGCCTCCGAACGGGTGCGCAGCGAAAACCTGATGCGCCAGTGGGTCGAGGCAGGCGACGCTCCGCAGGTGGTTGCCGACATGGTGGTCAAAGCTGCAACGGCAAAGAAGCCGAAGCTGCGCTATTCCGCAGGCAAACAGTCGCGCCAGGTGCGTTCGCTGCGCCGTTTCATGCCGGAAAGGCTGGTTGACGGCATCCTGCGCAAGTTCAACGGCTTTCCCGCCTGAGTCCCGAAGAACTCATCCGGATCCGTTTTCTGCAAAGAACCCTCGGCTTGACGTCCCGTTCGAGCCGAAGGCTCCCGCGGCGGGCGTTCGCCCGGTCCGGAAGCTCAAAGCCCCAGCTTGGCGATCTCCGCATCGAGGCGATCCTTCGCCTTTTTCGGCATCTTTGCGCTCTTGACCGCATCGAGATTGGCGGGCGCGTCGCCGACGAGGATCACCGCGACCATGCCCATGCCGAAATGAGGCGTACATTTGAAGACGTAGGCGCCCGGCTTGTCGGCCGTGAAGGACACTTCCTGGCTGATCTTGCCCTTGATTTCGGCAACCCCGTCCGGCACGAGGCCCGGCATCGATACCACGTCATGCCCCTTGTCGACCGGCACGAACTTGATCGTATCGCCCGGCTGCACCTTGACGGCCGCCGGCTCGAACACCATCGCCTCCCCGTCGCTGCCCTTGTTGAGCATCTTGACCTCGATCTCGGCGCTGAGCGCCGGCAGGGCAAACAAGGCGAGGCTGGTGGCGAGCGTGAAGGTCTTGGCGGTCTTGCGCATGCGAGGAAACTCCTGCTGGGAACCACGGCCCCGTTATGCCGGGGCGTTTCTGAGCTGCAACTTAAATATGTTGCCGGCCCCGAACTTTGACCAGCGTCAATTTTGGCTCGTTGCCGCGGCTTTCCGCCTCACACGGTAAACGGGAAGTTTAACTCGCGACATCAATCGCAGCGCATCTGGTCTTCCCAGTGCCGCCGGCAGAGCGAGACGTATTTCTCGTTGCCGCCGACTTCGACCTGCGCGCCTTCGCGCACCAGTTCGCCATTCTCGCTCAGCCGCACCACCATGGTCGCCTTGCGCCCGCAATGGCAGATGGTGCGCACCTCCCTCAACTCGTCGGCGACCGCCAGCAGTTCCAGCGAGCCGGGAAACAGCTTGCCCTGGAAATCGGTCCGCAGGCCATAGGTCATCACCGGGATGCCCACCCGGTCGGAGATCCGCGCAAGCTGCCAGACCTGTTCGGGCGACAGGAACTGTGCCTCGTCCACGAACACGCAGGCGATCGGCTCCTCCGCATGCATCGCCTCGATGTTCGCGAAAAGATCGTCCGAGGGCCCGAAGGGAATGGCATCCGAAGAAAGCCCGATCCGCGAGGCAACGCGGCCGTGGCCGGCGCGGTCGTCCAGCGACGCGGTGAAGATCGCCGTGCGCATCCCGCGCTCGCGGTAGTTATAGGACGCCTGCAGAAGCATGGTCGACTTGCCGGCGTTCATGGTGGCGTAGTGGAAATAGAGCTTGGCCATATCTGCCTTCTGATCGCGATCGGGATTCAAGAAAAGCGGGCTTCGCCGAAAACCACAGGAAACTGCAGATCGGGCGACGCCGGGCGAGAAAGTCACAAATGTCGCAAATGCACCCCATTCTCCGCCGCGAATGCGCGCGCTTGCCTCGTCGCAGCATATATTGATAATGGCGGGAACCAAAAAAACGGGAGCAGCCCATGCGCATGACTACCTCACTGAAGACCACGCTCGTCGCTGCCGCATCGATCCTTACGATCGTCGGCACCGCAGCCGCCGCCGAGCCCGAAGCCTGCAAGACCGTCCGCATCTCGGACGTGGGCTGGACGGATCTGGCCTCGACCAACGCATCCTTCATCCAGGTCCTCGAGGCCCTCGGCTACAAGGCGGACGTCAAGACGCTCGGCGTTCCGGTGACCTATTCTTCCATGAAGAACAAGGATATCGACCTCTTCCTCGGCAACTGGATGCCGGCGCAGAAAGATGCGCTGCAGCCCTATATCGACGACAAGTCGATCGAGAGCATCGCCGTCAACCTCGAAGGCGCCAAGTACACGCTCGGCACCAATGCCGCGGGCGCCAAGCTCGGCATCAAGGACTTCAAGGATATCGCCACCCACAAGAAGGAACTGGACGGCAAGATCTACGGAATCGAGCCGGGCAATGAAGGCAACGGCATGATCGTATCGCTGATCGATGCCAACACCTTCAACCTCAAGGGCTTCCAGGTCGTCGAATCCTCCGAACAGGGCATGCTGACCCAGGTCACCCGCGCCGACAAGGACAGCAAGCCGATCGTCTTCCTCGCCTGGGCGCCGCATCCGATGAACGTTGCCCATGAGATCACCTATCTCGCCGGCGGCGACGATACCGTTTTCGGCCCGAACTACGGCGGCGCGACGGTTTATACCGTGGCGCGCGGCGGTTTTGTCGCCCAGTGCCCGAATCTCGGCAAGCTCCTCAAGAACGTGAAGTTCACGCTCGACATGGAAAACACCATCATGGGCAAGATCCTCAACGACAGCGAGGATCCCAACGCCGCGGCCAAGGCCTGGCTGAAGGCCAATCCGAAGGTCATCGAGCCCTGGGTCGCCGGCGTCACCACCTATGACGGCAAGGACGGCCTTCCGGCCGTCAAGAAGGCGCTCGGCCTCTAACAGTCCCGAAAATGTGTCCGGGGCGGCGCACCGCCTGCCCCGGAGCCCGCCCTTTCTCTCCCTATGGACGGCAGTTTTCTCGTGGATTGGATCGCAGATCATCGAATACCTATCGGTTCCTGGGCGAAGGCGGTCGTTGACTGGTTGACGGCGAATGCCGACTGGTTCTTCGACTGGCTTTCCTCCGTTCTCCTGGCCGTAATCAACGGTCTTTTGTGGTGTCTTGCGACGCCGCATCCGCTCGTCGTCATGGCCGCCATGACGGGGCTTTCCTTCTGGCTGCGCCGTTCCATCGTGCTCGCGGCCTTCACCTTCTTCGGCCTGCTCCTGATCTTCAACCAGGGCTACTGGAAGGAGACTGCGGAAACGCTGGCGCTGGTGCTCGCCTCGACGGCCGTCAGCATGGTGGTCGGCGTGCCGCTCGGCATCGCCGCTGCCCGCCGCCAATGGTTCTACGAAGCCATGCGGCCGGTCCTCGACCTGATGCAGACGCTGCCGAGCTTCGTCTACCTCATCCCGGCGCTGATCCTCTTCGGCCTCGGCATGGTTCCGGGCCTGATCGCCACCGTGATCTTCGCGATCCCGGCGCCGATCCGCCTGACCCGCCTCGGCATCGTCTCGACCCCGAGCTCGCTTCGGGAGGCGGCCGTCGCCTTTGGCGCCACCCCGTCGCAGATCCTGCGCAAGGTGGAACTGCCCTATGCCATGCCGCAGATCATGGCCGGCCTCACCCAGACGATCATGCTGTCGCTGTCGATGGTCGTCATCGCTGCGCTCGTCGGCGCCAACGGCCTCGGCGTGCCGGTGCTGCGCGCGCTGAACACGGTCAACGTCGCCCGCGGCTTCGATTCGGGCCTGTGCATCGTCATCCTGGCGATCATTCTCGACCGCATGTTCCGCACATCGACGGGAGACGGCCAATGACGGATTGTGTTGTTTTCGACAAGGTCGACATCGTCTTCGGCGATAAGCCGGAACGGGCGCTGGCCATGGTGGATCAGGGCAAGACCCGCGACGAGATCAGTGCCGCGACCGGCATCGTCATGGGCGTCGCCAATGCCTCGCTCACCATCCGCGAGGGCGAGATCCTGGTGCTGATGGGCCTGTCGGGCTCGGGCAAATCGACACTGCTGCGCGCTGTCAACGGGCTGGCCCCCGTCGTGCGCGGCAATGTCAGCGTCGCCACTCCCTCGGGCCCGGTCGATCCCTACAAGTCGAACCCCAAAGTGCTGCGTGACCTGCGCATGCACAACGTCTCGATGGTCTTCCAGCAGTTCGGCCTTCTCCCCTGGCGCACGGTCTCGGAAAATGTCGGCTTCGGCCTGGAGCTTGCGGGCGTTGCCGATGCCGAGCGCAGCAAGCGGGTCGGCGAGCAGCTCGAACTGGTCAACCTGACGAAATGGGCCGGCCGCAAGGTCGGCGAACTGTCGGGCGGCATGCAGCAGCGCGTTGGCCTTGCCCGCGCCTTTGCGACCGGGGCGCCGATCCTCCTGATGGACGAGCCCTTCTCCGCACTCGACCCGCTGATCCGCACCCGCCTGCAGGACGAGCTTCTCGAATTCCAGCGGCGGCTGAAGAAGACCATCCTCTTCGTCAGCCACGACCTCGACGAAGCCTTCAGGATCGGCAACCGCATCGCCATCATGGAGGGCGGGCGCATCATCCAGTGCGGCACGCCGCAGGAGATCGTCCGCGATCCGGCCGACCAGTATGTCGCCGATTTCGTGCAGCACCTCAACCCGATCAGCATGCTGACCGCCGGCGACGTGATGCGGGCGGGAGTGAGCCCCGCGGCAGGCTCCACGGCGGTCTCCGGGACCGCGCTGGCGACGACGCCGCTCATCGACATTCTCGATGCGCTGTCGCGGCAGCCAGGTGCCATCGGCGTGGTCGACAACGGCACGATCGTCGGCACCATTTCATCCGACGACGTGATTGCGGGCCTCACCCGCCACCGGCTGCGCGACGCCTGATAAGCTGAGCGCTCAAATCACCTTTCGTTTGCCGCCGCCGGATGCTATGCCGGCGGCAGGCCGGTCTTTTGCCGGCAGACGGATGGGGAAAACAACGCGTTGGCGGACGAAGAAAAAACCGACAAGCCGCAGGTGCTGCGCGACACGGACGACGAAGCCCGCCGGCTTGCCCGCACGCTGGTCCGAGGCGCGCGATACATGGCGCTTGCTGTCCTCGATCCGGAGACCGGTTTCCCCTCCGCCAGCCGGGCGCTCACCGGTACCGATGTCGACGGCGTGCCGGTCATCCTCGTATCCGGCCTCTCCGGCCATACGAAAGCGCTGATCGCCGATCCGCGCTGCTCGCTTCTTGCCGGCGAACCCGGCAAGGGCGATCCGCTTGCCCATCCGCGGATCACCGTTCAATGCCTCGCCGAGGCCGTCGCCCGCGATACGCCCGAGCATGCGCGCATACGCCAGCGTTTCCTCGACCGGCACCCGAAGGCAGCATTGTATGCGGATTTCGGCGATTTTCGCTTCTTCCGAATCACTCCGCAGGCCGCGTCGCTGAACGGGGGATTCGGCCGCGCATACGTGCTGACCGGATCGGACCTGGTGATTCCCGAGCCGGGAATCACTTCGGACTGGCTGCGCCTTCAGGAAGATTTAAAAAATATGACAGACCGAGCCCAGATTTTCGCTGCCCATCTCGGCACGGAAAACGGGAAAACCTGGCGCTTCGGTGGCGTCGACCGGGCGGGAATCGACCTTATCGCAGGTGATGTTCAACTCAGGCACGAATTTGAAACTCTGGCAAAGAACCCGGAAGCCGTTCTTGATTATGTTTTTGGGATCGCTAAAATACTATAATCGGTTACCTGAAATTTAGGGATGTACAATCCCTTTTGCTCCTTGTTAATTTTCTCCCATATCACGATGGGCGATTTTTGAAGCGGGGGGCCGCTTGGAATACGAGGGGAATTTAAAACGTATGGATACGATGGCACTATCTGAGCATTCCAACGCAGCCGCAGGCCTGCTGTCTGCCATGGCAAACCCGAAACGGTTGCTGATCCTGTGTTGCTTGGTCAAAGGCGAAGTCGCCGTTGGCGCGCTCGCTTCGCAAGTGGGCCTCAGCCAGTCTGCGCTGTCGCAACACCTTTCCAAGCTGCGGGCGCAGAAGCTGGTGAAAACCCGCCGCGATGCGCAGACCATTTATTACTCCAGCTCGTCCGAGTCGGTCCTGAAGGTCCTCGAGACGCTGGAAGAAATTTACTGTGCTCCGGTGCAGAAGAAATCAGCAGCCGCGTGAGAATGACAGCGCTGACATGAGGTCACGTTGCCCTGCCCCAGCCCCCGACATGATGGTCGGGGCTGGGGCATTTCCATGCCGGGCCTGCTGACCGGATAGGGAGCCCTGCAGGCGCAGGATCGAGGTAACCGCGGCCTAATGCGCGGCCATCCGATGCAATGTGGCGACCACCTTCTGCCAGTCGTAGGGTTTGGAAAAGAACACGCTGCGATCCGGCAGATCCGCTTCGCTCAGACTGACATGTCCCGAAACGATGATGATGTCGATCGGCGGCCAGCGGTCGCGCACGGCAGCCGCCAGCTTCATCCCATCCATGCTGCCGGGCATGTCGATATCGGTAAACACGATCCGGATGTCCTTGCGTGTCTCGAGAATCCTCACCGCCTCGTCGGCATCGGCGGCTTCGACAGCGTCGAATCCCGCGTCCTCCACCAGATCGATTGCCATCATGCGCAAGAGGGGTTCATCCTCGACGACGAGGACTGCCCTGTTGTTTAGCGGTGTGGACTGTCCCATCCCGTCAATCTGCCTGTGCCAACTGAAGGAGCACAGCCGTCATCTCAGCGCTGAACCCCGGGAGATCATAACTCACGAGGACACCCCCGGTTCCGATCAATCCCATCCGAATGAGCTTTGAGCCGAAACCTCTGCGTTGCGGCTCGCGCGGGGCCGGCCCGCCGGTCTCCCGCCAGGAAAGGCGGAAGATCGCGTCCTGCCCCGTTCCTTCGATGCGCCAGTCGATCGCCACCCGCCCGCTGTCGTTGGAAAGCGCCCCGTATTTCATCGCGTTGGTGGTCAGCTCATGGATCAAGAGCGACAGCGACAGCGAACCTTTCGGACCGAACCGCACATTCGGCCCCTGGGCATCGATCCGGTCGCGGACGCCGAGCCCGTTCATCGTCCGGTCGACGACCGCATAGACCGAGGCGCTGGTCCAGTTCTGCTCGAACAGGATGTCGTGGGCGGTGCTGAGCGCATGCAGCCGTTTTTCGAACGCTTCCACAAGGTCCCGTTCGGCAACCGGCCGCAGCGTCTGGGTGGCGATCGCCTGCACCATCGACAACGTATTCTTCAGCCGGTGGCTCATCTCCCTGTTGAGCATCTGCTGCTCCTGTTCGGCCTGCACCCGCGACATGGCGATCTGGATGCGGTTGCCGAAGCTGCGGACGAAGGAAATCTCCTCCTCGACCCATGGGTAGGGCTGATCGTGGTGGATGAAGGCGATAAGCCCGAAACGCCCGAGCTCGAAGATCGGCACGTTGACGAGCACGCGGATGCCGAGCGTCAGAAGCGCCTCGGCGTGGCTGCGTGTTCGCGGGTCCGTGGCGACATCGGCGACGACAACCGCTTCACCGCGCTTCAGGTCGTCGATGAAGGAACCGTAGTCCCGGAAACGGTGCAGTCCGGCAAGGCTCTTCACGCCGGGCGCGCACCATTCCGGCGGCACGACCACGGTCTCGTCCGCCGCGTTGACGATGCCGAAACCGGCGCGCGTCGCGTCGAGAGCCTTGGCCATCAGGTCTCCGGCGGCGACCGCCATCGATTCCACGTCGCTGAGGTCCTGCAGGCGGTCACCGAGATCGAGCAGGGCCTGCACGCGCGCTGCCTCCCGCTTGGCAGCGGTCACGTCGCGGACCGTGCCGATCATCTTAACCGGGCGGCCCGCCTCGTCATGGCGGAAGCTGGCATTGCGGGCGATCCAGCGCACCCCGTATCCCGGCACGCGAATGCGGTACTCGACGTCGAGAGGTGCGCTCCCCTCCCGTCTGGTCGCGTCGCTGGACTGCAATTCCTTGTCCTGCGGCAGCACCATCGCCTCGAAGGTCCGTGCCGGATAGGCCTCCGCGACGGGCACGTGGAAGATCCGGCAGAACTCCCGCGATACCCTGATCATCGAGCTCGCGATGTCGATTTCAAACGTGCCGACCCGTCCCGCCTCCTGAGCCGCGAGATTCGCATTGACGCTGGAACGGATATTGGCGCTGATCGACTTCTGGCGCCGGAACAGGTCGTCCTTGCGCTGCGAGATCCGCCGCATTTCCAGAAGCGTCACGACCTGCCGGGCAAGCGCCTGAAGCGCCGCCGTCTGCCCCTCCCCCAGCCCCTGCGGCCGCGGCTCGACATCCATGACGCAAAGGGTGCCGATGACCACCTCGTCCGGCGTCATAAGCGGTGCGCCGGCATAAAAGCGGATCCGCCGCTCGCTGGTCGTAAGCGTATTGGTGCGCGTGCGCTGATCAAGCCGCAGGTCCGGGATCACGAGCACATCGGAACTGCCGAGCGCGTGGGAGCAGATCGACTGCTCGATCGGCATCTCGCTCGCCTCGAAACCGATGCGTGCCTTGAACCACTGTCGGTCCTTCTCGATCAGGCTGATGAGCGCCACGGGCGTATCGCAGAGGGTGGAAGCGACAAGCACGATATCGTCGAACTCCGGCTCCGGCTCGGTGTCCATGATATTGTACGCATCGAGCGCTTCCAGCCGCTCGACATCCATGTCTTCGTTTGGCATGTCTTCGCTTGGATCGGGGTCGGCCAATGACGGTCTCGGAATTGAAGTTTTTAGGCGATATTGGTCGCTTTCGCCAAAAGACCAGAGACGCGCGGTTAAATTTCAGCCGTGGCCGAAACCCGTTGTAATCCTTGAGCCCTTGGCCGGAAATCCGCGCGGCCGGCCCACCCCGCCCCGCCGCATCCTCGATTGGAAAAGACTTGCCCTTAGCCATTTCGCCGGGATGCAGGAATTCGGGCCTACCCTCGCCTCGAAGGCGGTTGACGCCCCTGATCCCGCTGATAATTTGACCATGTAGTCAAAACTTGGTGCAATGACGCCGACCGGGAAATGGCCACCCGAAGAAACCGAATGGCCATGGAGAATGTCATGTCCAATCGCCTGAATACCACGCCCAACGACCTGCGGGCGTTCTGGATGCCGTTCACGGCAAACCGCCAGTTCAAGCAGGAACCCCGCCTTTTCGTCGGTGCCAAGGATATGCACTACACGACCCATGACGGCCGCCAGGTGCTCGATGCCACCGCCGGCCTCTGGTGTGTCAATGCCGGCCACTGCCGTCCGAAGATCACCGAGGCGATCCGCGAACAGGCAGGCGAACTCGATTATGCGCCCGCCTTCCAGCTCGGCCACCCCAAGGCCTTCGAACTTGCCAACCGCCTCGTCGATATCGCGCCTGAGGGCATGAACCATGTCCTCTACACCAATTCCGGATCGGAATCGGTCGAGACGGCATTGAAGGTGGCGCTCGCCTATCACCGCGTGAAGGGCAACGGCTCGCGCTTCCGCCTGATCGGCCGCGAGCGCGGTTATCACGGCGTCAACTTCGGCGGCATCTCGGTCGGCGGCATCGTCTCCAACCGAAAGATGTTCGGCACGCTTCTGACCGGCGTGGACCACCTGCCCCACACCCACCTGCCGGGCAAGAACGCCTTCACCAAGGGTGAGCCGGAGCATGGCGGCGATCTTGCCACGGAGCTGGAACGCATTGTCACGCTGCACGACGCCTCGACCGTCGCCGCCGTCATCGTCGAGCCCGTTGCCGGTTCGACCGGCGTGCTCATCCCGCCGAAGGGCTATCTGCAGAAGCTGCGCGAGATCTGCACCAAGCACGGCATCCTGTTGATCTTCGACGAAGTCATCACCGGCTTCGGCCGCCTGGGCGCCCCGTTCGCGGCTCAGTATTTCGACGTCAAGCCTGATATCATCACCACCGCCAAGGGCCTGACCAACGGCGTGATCCCGATGGGCGCCGTATTCGTCACCTCCGAGATCCATGACGCCTTCATGACCGGCCCGGAGCACATGATCGAGTTCATGCACGGCTATACCTATTCCGGCAACCCGATCGCATCCGCCGCCGGCCTTGCGACGCTTGAAACCTACAAGGAAGAAGGCCTGTTCGACCGCGCCCGCGACATCGCCCCCTATTGGGAAGCGGGCCTGCATTCGCTGAGGGACCTGCCCAACGTCATCGATATTAGAAACCTCGGCCTGATCGGCGCGATCGAACTCGACCCGATCGCCGGCGAACCGACGAAGCGCGCCTTCACGGCCTTCCTGAAGGCCTATGAAAACGGCCTGCTGATCCGCACCACCGGCGACACCATCGCCATGTCGCCGCCGCTGATCGTCGAAAAACACCATATCGACGAGATCTTCGGGAAATTGCGCGAGATCCTGACGAGCAATATCTGAGCCGTCGTCGCGACACGGGAAAAGGCGGGTGTCCGCCTTTTCCCCTTCTCACGCCTTGCTCCCAAAGGATTGAGCTTTAAGCCGGGACCCGGCCGTGGCTTCAATCGCCGCTGATGACCTGCATGCCCGCGACGATTCCTGCCATGCCCGATTGGCGTTCTGCCGCAAGATCCGGGCCTTCGACCGCATAATGGTTCATCAATATCGGCATCCTCTCCACCAGCGTGAAGGCGCTGACGCCCGACAGCACGACCTTTCCATCCTCCAGGAAGCGCTGCGCTGCGTAGACTGCGCGGTCGTCCCGTCCGAGGAAAGGTGATCCCGCGACGGGAGGATCTTCCCAGAACCGCGGCGTCAGGGGCGGCGTGTCTTTCTCCAATTCGTCCAGAAAAGTCGGGAGGTCCGCCGGAACGGGCTGGCCGCCTCCGTAATAGCGCATCATCGTGAAAGCGTATTTCGGGCGCTTGTCGCCGCCGGCCTCGGATGCCTTGAGCGATACGCAATCGACATCCAGGGACTTCAATTCCGCTTTCCTCTGCAGCGGTGGCGCCAGCGCCTTCCAAAGCCTTTCATGATAGCCGCCCCGTTTCGGATCGATGGCGCAGAGCCCTTCCGGCACCTTGAAACTGATCTTCACCGCGCCGAAATCGACGATGCGGGTGCGCGGATCACCATCCTGCACATCGGCCGCCGGGTCCTTGTGGGGCGCGGCAGCACTCGGCCGCGCCTTGGTTGGATCGGGAATAAAGGTCGTCTCGAATTCCAGCTTGTCGGTAACCTTGTACGGACTGCAGCGCAGGACGGCGCGCAGGGCCGACTGGGCGAAAGCCTCGTTCAGCGCACCATCGCCTTTTTTCTTGATCACCGGCTTCTGATCCAGGCTGCCGTCGGGCTTGAGCGTGAAGGCGACGGTGACAGGCGTGTCGGCGCCCGCAGGCGGGGACCAGCAGGGTTGGACCTGTGCCTCGAACGGCAGTTCCTCGGCAGCAGACGGCTGGGCCGCATGTGCCGCGGTCGCCGCAGACAGTATCCAAAACCCGCAGACAAGAAAGAAACGCATGGACCACCCCATCCCACGGTCGGCGGCAGGCATGCCGGCAGCCGAAGACCGTCCCAACCTAGGGTCGCGACGCGTGGTTTCAAGCCAGGATACGGTCTACTATCCGAGATTATTGCCCCGTGCCCACATGCGAAAAAGACGGCCTCGACGGCCCTCTTTCATTCGATGCGGCCCCGTACCCCTTCATTCGACCGTGACCGCCAGCGTCCGTTTCAGCGTCTTCAGGACGACGCTGGTGGTAAATTTGCGGATGTTGGCATTGCGCTCCATCATCCTGTCCGCAAGCGTGTCGAAATGTTCCACGGACTGTGCCATGATCACGAGCGTATAGTCGCCGCGGCCGGATGTACCCCACGCCTCCTGCACTTCGGGCGTCTCCGTGACCCAGCGCAGGAACGGCGGAAGAAGCTCCGGGCGGTCGCGCTCCAGTTCCACCTCCACCAGCATCGAGACGCTTGCGCCGACCTTTTTCGGATCGACGATGGAGACATCGCGCAGGATCACCTTGTCGTCCCTCAGCTTCTGCAGCCGCCGTTGCGCCGAAGAGGGCGAAAGGCCCGTCCGATGGGCGAGCTCGTTGAGCGTGATCGTCGCATCCTGCTGCATGAGCTTGAGGATTTCGCGGTCGGCTGCGGTGAGAGGCATGAAAGAAATTCCCGATTTACTCCAACAGTCAGGAAATAAACCCGTGATTTCCGAAAATCCAGGGAATCTCACCGTGTTTCCCTGACATCTTACCGCCATGACCAAGAACCAGCCACATCCTTCCGCCGAGGGCATCCGGGCCGCTGCGGCCCGCATCGATGCCTGTTTCACCAACAGCCCGCTGATCGGGCAGCAGACGGCCGATCTGGCCCTCGGCCTCAACCTCTTTGCCAAGGTAGAGACACTGAACCCGATCCGCTCCTTCAAGGGCCGCGGCACCGATTGGTGGTTGCGCAATCAGCCGGCCGGAAACATGCCCGTTGTGTCCGCCTCCGCCGGCAATTTCGGCCAGGGGCTGGCCTATGCCGGCCGCAGCGCGGGCCGCAAGGTGGTCATCTTTTCGGCCAAGACCGCCAATCCGGCCAAGATCGACGCCATGCGCCGGCTCGGCGCCGAGGTCATCCTGCACGGCGAGGATTTCGATGCGGCCAAGTCCGCCGCCAGGGCCTATGCGGAGGATCGAGGTTATGCCTTCGTGGAAGACGGAGCCCATCGGGAAATCGCCGAGGGCGCCGGCACCATTGCGCTCGAGATCACCGAACGGCTTGCCCGCGACGGCATGGCCCTCGATGCGGTCGTCGTGCCGCTCGGCAACGGCGCCCTGCTCACCGGAATAGGCGCCTGGATCAGGGCGAATGCCCCGGGCTGCAGGGTCATCGGCGTGGTCGCCGCCAACGCGCCGGCGATGAAACAGTCCTGGGAAAGCGGCAGGCTCGTTTCGACGGAAACCGCCGCCACCGCTGCCGACGGCATCGCCGTCCGCGAATGCGTTCCCTACGCCCTGGACTGCATGAGGGTCACCGTCGACGACGTCTGGGAGGTGGACGAGGCGCAAATCGGCGCCGCCCGGGAATTCTGCCGCATCCATTACGGCCTCGTGGTCGAGGAAGCGGGAGCCGCCGGCGTCGCCGGCCTGCTCGCCCATGGGGCGCCCCTCGCCGGGCGCACCGTCGCAACCGTGCTCTGCGGCGGCAATGTCAGGATCGGCAATTCTTCCTGATCCGGCACCCGGCAGGAAGAGTGAGTGAGAAATGCAGCAGCACCGCCCCATCGGCCACGAGGCGGTGCTGCCATTCAAGTCGGGATCTGCGTATAGGGCGGTATCAGCCCTTGAAGAAGGCCAGCAGGTCGGCGTTGATCACGTCCGCATGGGTCGTTGCCATTCCGTGCGGCAGGCCTTCATAGACCTTCAGCGTGCCGTTCTTCAAAAGCTTCACGGCAAGCAGCGCCGAGTCGGCGATCGGCACGATCTGGTCGTCGTCGCCATGCAAAACGAGAACCGGCACGTCGATCGCCTTCAGGTCCTCGGTGAAATCGGTTTCGGAAAAGGCCTTGATGCAATCGTAATGGGCCTTGGTGCCGCCCATCATGCCCTGCCGCCACCAGTTCTGAATCACGCCTTCGGAAACCTCGGCGCCCGGACGGTTGAAGCCATAGAACGGGCCGGCCGGCACGTCGCGGAAGAATTGCGCGCGGTTGGCGGCGAGAGCTGCACGAAAACCGTCGAAGACTTCGATCGGCAGGCCACCGGGGTTCTTCTCCGACTTGACCATGATCGGCGGCACGGCACCCATCATCACGGCCTTGGCCACTCGGCCGCCACCGCCATATTGCGCGACGTAGCGGGCAACTTCGCCGCCGCCGGTCGAATGGCCGACATGGATGGCGTTCTTCAGGTCGAGATGGGCGGCAAGCTCCGCGACATCCGCGGCATAGGTGTTCATTTCGTTGCCGGTCTCGGTCTGGCTGGAGCGGCCGTGACCGCGGCGGTCATGGGCGATGACGCGAAACCCCTGGTGCAGGAAGAACAGCATCTGCGCGTCCCAGTCGTCGGCCGAAAGCGGCCAGCCGTGATGGAAGACGACCGGCTGGGCATCCTTCGAACCCCAGTCCTTGTAGAAGATCTGCGTGCCGTCCCTGGTGGTGATGAAATTGCTGGTCATGGTCCTCTTGTCCTTTTGAAACTGATTTTCGAATGACTGAGACATGAATGTCAGGCGTGGCCAAAAAACAGGCGGGGGCCGTGCCAGGCATTCATAGTACCGTTGCGTGTCGTTCCGTTGAACCACACTTTTCGGGTTATCGCGTTTTTCATACCTCGATATTTGTTATCGCGATAAACATATGCATAACGACATTCCCTGATGCCGTCTACAAAAATATTTATCGCGATAACAAATTTATGCTATCTACATCCCCATGAACCTGGAACAGCCCCGGAGCCAGCATGTCCGCCTCCCCCCTTCCGCCGCTTGACGATCAGCTGTGCTTTTCGCTCTACACGGCCAATATCGCCATCAACCGCGCCTACAAGCCGATGCTCGACGAGATGGGCATCACCTATCCGCAATATCTGGTGCTGAGCGTGCTCGGCGAACAGGACGGCTCGACGGTCGGCACGATCGCCGACCGGCTGGCGCTGGAATCGAGCACCATCACCCCGCCGGTAAAGCGGCTCGAACAGGCGGGCCTTCTTGAGCGCCAGCGCAGCAAGACGGACGAACGCCAGGTGCATGTCTGGCTGACCGCCGCGGGCCACGCCCTGATCGCGCGCAGCAAATGCCTCGGTGACACCCTGATGGAGCGGTCCGGCATGACCCCTAAGGAATTCCAGGCCTTCAACCGGCAGGTGCAGGCCTTCCTCGGCGCTCTGGAGCAGAAGGCGTAAGATTTCGCGGCCTGCCGACTGCCCCGGCCGGATTCGCGAATCCGGGGCGAACTCCTGCATTTTCCGGGCAGTTTTTCGTAAAAATCACAAAACTGAGCCCGGTCTTGTTATCTTCTTGCGAAATCCCGCGGCAATTCATACAGAATTGCCTGCCGGCAGCCGAAAGCCAAACATGGCTCGGCACGGTATCGACCACATCGCCTCCCGTCCTTGGCACGACCGCGCCCGGCGCGACATCGAAGACGGAAGACGAGATGCGGCGTTCACCGCGGGGTTGAAGCCCCCACCCAAGGAGACCAAAATGAACCTCAAGACGCTTTTGGGCGCAACTGCGCTCGTTTCCCTGACCTTCGCACCGCTTGCCCATGCCGATATCGTCATCGGCCTGATCGCGCCGCTCACCGGCCCCGTCGCCGCCTATGGTGACCAGGTCAAGAACGGCGCCGAGACCGCCATTGCCGAAATCAACAAGAAGGGCGGCATCCTGGGCGAGAAGGTCGTCCTGAAGGCGGCCGACGACGCAGCCGAGCCCAAGCAGGGCGTTTCCGCCGCCAACCAGCTGGTCGGCGAAGGCATCCGCTTCGTGGTCGGCCCGGTCACCTCGGGCGTCGCCATGCCGGCCTCCGATGCTCTGGCTGAAAACGGCGTGCTGATGGTCACCCCCACCGCGACCACCCCTGCCCTCACCACCCGCGGCCTCACCAACGTGTTCCGCACCTGCGGCCGCGACGACCAGCAGGCCGTGGTCGCCGCCAACTACGTCCTGAAGACCCTCAAGGACAAGAAGGTCGCGATCATCAACGACAAGGGCGCCTATGGCAAAGGCCTCGCCGACGCCTTCAAGGCGGCGCTGAATGCCGGCGGCGTCAAGGAAGTGCTCGACGACGCCGTCACCCCGGGCGACAAGGATTTCAGCGCGCTCACCACCCGCCTGAAGTCGCAGAATGTCGAAGTCATCTATTTCGGCGGCTACCATCCGGAAGGCGGCCTGCTCGCCCGCCAGCTCGCCGATCTCGGCGTCAAGGCGACGATCATCGGCGGCGACGGCCTGTCGAACAGCGAATACTGGAACATCGGCACCAAGGCCGCGGCCGGCACGATCTTCACCAACGCTTCCGACGCGACCAAGAGCCCGGACTCCAAGGCTGCCGCCGAAGCGCTCGCCGCCCGCAAGATCCCCGCCGAAGCCTTCACGCTGAACGCCTATGCCGCCGTCGAAGTCATCAAGGCCGGTATCGAAAAGGCAAAGAGCGCCGAGGATACGGAAGCGGTCGCCGCCGCCATCAAGTCCGGCGAACCGATCGCCACCGCCATCGGCAAGCTCACCTATGGCAAGACGGGCGACCTCACCTCGCAGAGCTTCTCGCTGTTCAAATGGGAAGACGGCAAGATCGTCTCCGCCGAGTGACATCGGCAGCCCGACGCTCGATAACACCGATATTCGCGATGGGCGCCTGCGGGCGCCCATCTTTCTTCGAGGACTGGTCTCAGATCGCGTCGAGCGCCTTCCTGATCGACTTTGCCGTTTCGTTACCGCGCGAGAAAAGCCAGAGCGACATGGCGACGAAGAAGATCAGGAACACCACCAGGGCCGTCATCACATAGGGATAAAGCGCGTCGGCAGACGAGGTCGAGGCCATCAGCAATCCGTTGACGAGCACGAAGACGACGAAGGCGAGGACGGCGAAATTGATGATATAGGTGTCGTTGTTCGAGAGCCTGCGGAACTCGATGCGGCACTCGACGATCGCCTTCTGCTGCGCCTCGTTGGCATGCAGCTGGTTGAGCTCGACCTTCTGCCTGAGCGCCATCAGGTCGCGCAGCCATTGGCTGAGCTGGATGTTGAAGAAACTACCGACCAGGCCGGCAAGGCTGAGCATCAGTCCGACGAGATTCATCACTTGTCCCCCTTGTTCGGAAAATCGAGAAGCAGCAGCACGGTATCCGCCGGTACGCCGAACCAGCGCGTCGTCCCCAATGACGGTTTGGCCTTCGGCGGCCGCGGTCGCTTTTCCGGCGGCACGGCAGCGCAATACCGGTCGAACTGTACCCTCAGCTCGTCGGCTGCCCCTGCCGAAAGGCTGATGTCGATTTCGAATATGCCCTGCCCCGTGGCGCTCGCCGTCTTCGCCTTTTCGCGGCAGGCCTCGAGCATCGTCATCAGCTCCTGGCGCGCAGCATCGCGCCACTGCGCCGCCCGCCGGGTGCGCAGAAGCCGGGCGATATAGTTCGCCCGCGGCAGGGGAAGGCCGAACCGTTCGTAGAGGACCGTGCCGACCGGCTGTTCATCGGGAAAGATCTCCTCGTAGAAACGGGCGATCCAGTGTTCCGTCTGCTGGGTCTGGCTTTCGAACCGCCGCTCCCCGGTCACCCATTCGAGGAAGAGTTCGGCGGAAAGCTCCCGCAATCGCGCTTCCAGCCGCTGCCGGGCCTGCTGCGAAGCATCGACGGAGAGCGTCGCCAACGCCTTGTCGAGGAGTTGCTGGAGACGCTCGCCCGCCATGGTCCTCCCCCTTGATTAGAAGACGATCGTGCGCCCCTGATCGCGGGCCTGCGCCTTGGAATAGGTCACCAGGTGGGCCGTGTGGCCATCCCGATTGACCAGCCGGATCTCGCCGCCCTGGTTGGAAAGCTGGATCGAGTTACGGGGCAGGAGAACGGTCGTCGCCACGCCGGGATCGAGCGTCACGTCGTTGACGGAATAGCGATGCCCCATCTTGTCGACCAGCAGCCATCCTTCAAGACGCTCTCGCGCCGTGCCGGTATTGATCAGTGTCACCGTTTCCTTGCCCTCGTCTTCGCCGGCCGGATTGACCAGCGCGGCCAGGATGCGGATCGGGCTGCCGATGATCGGCGGCCGGCCCGGCTCTGTCGGCGTCACCACCGGACCGGGCACCACGCCGCCCTCGGCGGGGCCGAGATAGACCGGATAGAAGGTGCGGATATTCTGGTCGTTGGCGCTGCGGAACACCTTGAGATCATAGCGCCCCCCATTGATCGCCGCCTCCTTCGGCGCCCGTGCCCCGAGATGGGCGCGGACCGAGCCGATCGCCATCAGGCCCTCGACGCTGCAGCCGACGAAAAAGCCGCCGGTCGGTTTGGTGAGGGGGCGGATGACGCCCGAGGGATTGTCGCCCGGGGTCCAGCGTGAATAATCTGGTGCCCGCCATTTGTAGGAAATGGTGACGGATTCCGGGAACCTCTCCTGGCCGTTCTGGTAGAGACCGCGCACATAGGCGATCCGGTCGTCGTCGAAGCCGGGGAAGGTATTGCGGTCGAACGTCGTGGCGAGCCCGTCATCGAGGTAATATTTGTACCAGAAGTGATAGCCCTGAACCTTCGGACCTTCCTGTTCGCCGACAAAGACGTGTTCGAAACCGCTGAGCGCCGGGTCGCCGCCCTGCGAGAAAGTGCGGAACCAATGCTCCAGAAGCACCCCGTACCAGCGATCGCGGGAAATCGCCGTTCCCGTGGCGGTGGCGACATAATCCCGCGCCACCTGCATCGGCGGCGTGTCGATGACCGCCTCCAGCAGATCGTGGACCTCCTCGCGCTCCTCGGGAGTTTCGACCTCGGTGTCCTGTTCGTCCAGCGCATAATTGTCGAACAGTTTCAGCACCCGATCATAGGTCAGCTGTTTGGACGCGGGAATGGTGACGTCGCGGAGGATTTTCGTGTCCTCGCCCACGTCGGCTCTCGCGACGACCGTCACCGACCCCCGCGCCGCATCGCCCGCCTGCCCGGGCAGGATCGGCTGCACGCCGTTTCCCGCCTGGTCCGCATCCCAGATCTGCTGATAGATATCCATAGTGTCCTCCATCCCGTGAGCATCCACTCTATCCCTCAATAGCGTCGAGTTGTAACGCCAGTTTGACAAAGCAATTTCAGGTGGAATGCATCAGCAGCATAACTCAGGGGTGAAGGACGGCGGATTTGCCACCCCCGCATGCACCCCCGTTTTTCCCTTGCCGTATTTCCCTTGTCGCGGGCACCCCGCTAGAATGGTGCAAACGGAATCGGAGCCTGCCATGACCACCCGTCTCGAAACCCTCATCGACCAGGGCACCGGCCGCGAACCGGCCGATATCGTGCTGAAGGGCGGACAATTCTTCGATCTCGTCACCGGCGAACTCGTCGCCTCCGACATCGCCATCTCAGGTGACCGCATCGTCGGCACCTGCGGGACCTACACCGGCCGGACCGAGATCGACATTTCCGGCAGGATCGTCGTGCCGGGCTTCATCGACACGCATCTGCACATCGAATCGTCGCTGGTGACGCCGCATGAGTTCGACCGCTGCGTGTTGCCCTATGGCGTCACGACCGCGATCTGCGATCCGCATGAGATCGCCAACGTGCTCGGCACCGAAGGCATACAATTCTTCCTGGATTCCTCGCTGGAAACGATCATGGATATCCGCGTCCAGCTCTCCTCCTGCGTGCCCGCTACCCATCTGGAGACGGCCGGCGCCGATCTGCCGATCGAAAAGCTGCTGCCCTTCCGCGACCATCCCAAGGTCATAGGCCTTGCCGAATTCATGAATTTCCCGGGCGTCATCTACAAGGACCCGGTCTGCCTCGCCAAGCTCGACGCCTTCTACGGCGACCATATCGACGGCCATGCGCCGCTGCTGCGGGGCAACGACCTCAACGGCTACCTCGCGGCCGGCATCCGCACCGAACACGAATGCACCACCGCCGAGGAGGCGCTCGAAAAGATCCGCAAGGGCATGCACATCCTGGTGCGCGAAGGCTCGGTCTCCAAGGACTTGGCAGCCCTGATGCCGCTCCTCACCGAACGCCTTTCACCCTATCTCGCGCTCTGCACCGACGACCGCAACCCGCTCGACATCGCCGAACAGGGCCATCTCGACTACATGATCCGCACCGCGATCGCCAACGGCGTCGAACCGCTCGCCGCCTACCGCGCCGCTTCTATTTCAGCCGCGCGCGCCTTCGCCTTGCGCGACCGTGGCCTCGTCGCACCCGGCTGGCGGGCCGACCTCGTCGTCATCGACAGCCTCGAAAACTGCAAGGCAGACATGGTCTTCTCGGCCGGCCGCAAGGTCACAGACGAACTCTTCGCCACCCGCAAACCCGTCGCCCCGGTCGGGCTCGACAGCGTCAGGGCGCGTCCGGTGCAAGCCATGCATTTCGGCGTTCCGGCAACCGAAGGCGAAACGCCGGTGATCGGTGTGATGCCGGGAAAGATCATCACCGAACACCGCCGGTACCGCCTGCCCACCACCGGCAACCAGACCGGCCTCGATCTTGCCCGCGACATCATCAAGGTCGCGGTCATCGAACGGCACGGCAGGAACGGCAACCATGCCAACGGTTTCGTCCAGGGTTTCGGATTGAAGAAGGGCGCGATCGCCTCGACGGTCGGCCATGACAGCCACAATATCTGCGTCGTCGGCGTCAGCGAGGACGACATGGCAATGGCCGCCAACCGCTTGGGCGAGATCCACGGCGGCTTCGTCGTGGTGGAAGACGGCAAGGTCACCGGCGAAATCGCGCTGCCCGTCGCCGGCCTGATGAGCCTCGAGCCCTACGAAGTGGTCCGCGACACCCTCCACCACCTCCGCCAGGCCGCCTACGCGCTCGGCACGACGCTCCAGGAACCCTTCCTCCAGGTCGCCTTCCTGCCACTCCCGGTCATCCCGCACCTGAAGATCTCGGACAAGGGCATGGTGGATGTGGACAGGTTCGCGCTGGTCGGGTGAGCAAACCTACTTCTGATAGCCTTTTGCTTTCATCCAGCCCTCGGGAAGCTCATCGCCTTCCATGGGCGGATTGTCGGGAACATTTTCGAGCGAGTTAAGGAAATCCTCTCGCGTCGCATTGCCAGCGCGTTTTTTTAGAAACTCCGCAGCGGTCTCAACCGCTCCGATTTTCTGAGCAACTGCTGACGCGATCCATTGATTCAAGGATACGCCGTCCTCTTTCGCCAGCCGCGTAGCGGCTGCCTTGATTGAAGCAGGAAGTTTCAACGGATATGTGTTTGTACTCATGTCCTGAGCTCCTCCAGCAATTCGCTGGGTCTTAGTATTCGAATTCCGAATGGCTTCTTTGCCTGATCGAAATCTCGAACATTGTGCGTTATCAATGCCTCAGCTCGGCCGTTGAGTGCCGCCTCAAGCACCATTTCGTCCTTTGCGTCCGAAAGCTGCGGACGCCATTGATAATGAACGTCGACAGGCTCTGCCAGCGTCAGAAAACCCGCAAGAGCCCGGTCGATATCAGCCAACGCCATTCCATGAGCGTCTATATGTTCAGTTCTTTTGAGAACCGCTTCGTATTCGAGAAACAAGGCCACTGTGACAAGAGGCCTGATTTGCAGCGAGCCTATTAATTGCAGAATAGCGAAGGACGCTCCACCGCGACTTCGGTAACCGGCAGCCAGAACATTGGTATCGAGCACGAGCCGTTTCATCGACATTGACCATAATACATCCCATGGGATGTTTCAATGTCGCCACCCTCACCTGCGCCTCAACACCATTCCCCCGTGATAGAGCACGCCGTCGCGGAAATCCCCATCCGCGGTGAACCCGGTGTCGTCCTTGTAGTCGATATGGTCGCCGGTCACCCAGTAGCGGCCCTCATAGGCCTTCTCACGGGTGCCGCGCGCTTCCACGTAGCGGCCGTTCGGCAGCAGTTCGTGGCGGATGTGGTTGTCGTCGGTCACCCACATTCCGGCATAGGGATGTTCGGTCATCATCTTCTCCTGTTCCCTGATATCGTGGCCGAATGCCGTGACGCTCGCGACGAAGGCTGTGACACATGCAGCGAGCGCCAGAGTCGCCCGGAAAGATCGGTCAGCCATTGAGGTAATCCCGCCTCGCCATCCGCTCGCGGCGGCTGCGTTGCGTGCCGCGGGACCGCTTGAGGAATCCGCCGGCGACATCGACGGCCCAATGGAAGGGGCTTTCAAGTAAGCGCTGGAAGTTGCTCATCACCATCTCCATTTTGTCCGGGCTGGTTCGATCGGACGAGCCGAATATGGTCGAAAGCGGGGAATGAGCGGTAGACCAGTCCTCCGGCATGATTGCACAATCCTCCGAAGCGCATTTGAAATGGCCGGCGGCACCACCATATGATGACCACATCACATCGCAGACATGCCGATTTTCATCGCATTCGCATTTTCAAACGAGACCCAGGATGGAAAAACTCGATCAGATCGCTCGGCTGATTGCACAAAACACCGATGAGGATGGCGTGTTCGAAACCGCGATCCCGCGCCTTTCGGTGATCCGCATGTCGACGCCGACCGAGCCGCTGCACGTTCTCCACCAGCCGGCGGTCTGCATCATCGCGCAAGGCGCAAAGCAGGTCATGCTCGCCGACGAGATCTTTCGTTACACCCCCGGCCAGTATCTGGTCGTCTCGGTCGACATGCCCATCACCGGCCAGGTCATCGAGGCGACGCAGGAAGAGCCCTATCTCTGCCTGCGTCTCGATCTCGACCTGAAACTGTTGACCGAGATGCTGATCGACATGCCGACTGCGTCCGGCCAGCCGGTCATGCGCAAGAAATGCATCGGCCTCAGCCGGACCACCCCGGAATTCCTCGATGCCGCGCTTCGCCTCACCCAGCTTCTCGACCGCCCGGACGAGATTGCCTTTCTCGCACCGCTGATCGAGCGGGAACTGATGTTCCGGCTGCTGCGCGGCGACCAGGCCGAGATGATCCGCCAGATTCTCGCGCCAGAAAACCGGCTGCAGCAGGTCAACCGGGCGATTTCCTGGATCCGCCAGAACTTTTCCGCGCCCTTTTCGATCGAGCAGGTCGCGGTCGAGGCGCGCATGAGCACGTCGTCGCTGCATCAGCATTTTCGCGAGGTAACCGCGATGAGCCCGCTGCAATATCAGAAGCAGCTGCGCCTGCAGGAAGCCCGGCGCCTCATCCTCGGCAATGCCATGGATGCCGCGACCGCCGCCCATCAGGTCGGTTATGACAGCCCCTCGCAGTTCAGCCGCGAATACCGCCGCCTGTTCGGCGCTCCGCCGATCCAGGACGCGACGAGGCTCAGGAGCGAGCCCGCCCGCTACGCCGAGGCGTGATCCTCAAGCCCGACGCCCTCACACCCTCGCGCAGAACACGTCGAGCGCGTCGAGTTTCACGACGCCCTTTTCGAGCCGTGACTCGAAACCCGGCAGGTTGACCGGCAGGCTTTCGCCGAACCGTTTCGGCAGGGTGAAGTTTTGCGGCTCGCGGGTCAGGTTGAAGACGAACAGCAGCTTTTCGCCGCCCTTTTCGCGCACGAAGGCGAGCAGGTCCTGGTTGGTGTCGAGGAAGGTCATGTCGCCGTCGATCAGCGGCGGATGCGCCTTGCGGAAGGAAAGCGCCGCCCGGTAGTGGTGCAGCACGGATTCCGGCAGCGCCTCCTGCGCATCGACGGCGCGGCTTGCATGTTCGCCCGGCACCGGCAGCCAGGTTTTCGAACCGGCGGTGAAGCCCGCATGCGGCTCCCCCGCTTCCCACACCATCGGCGTGCGGCATCCGTCGCGGCCCTTGAAGGCCGGCCAGAAGCGGATGCCGTAGGGATCGCGCAGATCCTCGAACGAGAGCTCCGCCTCGGTCAGCCCCAGCTCCTCGCCCTGATAGAGGCAGATCGAACCGCGCAGCACGGAAAGCAGCGTGATCGACAGTTTCGCGACCCGGTCCTGCTCGGTCGGTGACTCGGCAAAGCGGGTCACATGGCGCACCACGTCATGGTTGGAAAACGCCCAGCAGACCCAGCCGTTGGTGACTGTGTCCGCCACCGTCGTCATCACCTTGCGGATATAGGCCGCGTCGAAGGCGGGGCCCAGGAAATCGAAGGTGTAGCACATGTGCAGCTTGTCATTGCCGGTCGTGTAGAGCGCCAGCGTCGAGAGCGAACGCGGCCCGTCGCCCACCTCGCCGACCGTCGCACGGCCGTCGTAGCTGTCGAGCAGCGCCCGGAGCCGCTTCAGGAAGCCGATGTTTTCCGGCTGCGTCTTGTCGTAGAGATGGTTCTGCATGGAATAGGGATTGGTGTCCGTCTCCATGCCCGCCCCGTCCGTGTCGTAGACCATCGGCGGATTGTTGCGCAGCTGCTTGTCGTGGAAATAGTAGTTGACCGTATCGAGCCGGAAACCGTGCACACCGCGATCGAGCCAGAAGCGCACCGTGTCCAGCATGGCGTTCTGGACGTCGGGGTTGTGGAAATTGAGGTCCGGCTGGGCGATCAGGAAGTTGTGCATGTAATACTGCTTGCGCACCCCGTCCCATTCCCAGCCCGGCCCGCCGAAGATCGACAGCCAGTTGGTCGGCGCCGTGCCGTCCGGCTTCGGATCGGCCCAGACATACCAGTCGGCCTTCGGATTGGTGCGGCTGGAACGGCTTTCGACGAACCACGGATGCCGGTCGGACGTGTGGGAAATCACCTGGTCGATGATCACCTTCAGCCCCAGGCGCTCGGCTTCCGCCATCATCTCGTCGAAATCGGCCAGCGCGCCGAACATCGGATCGACATTGCAATAGTCGGACACGTCATAGCCCATGTCGGCCATCGGCGAGGTGAAGAACGGCGACAGCCAGATCGCATCGACGCCGAGCGAGGCGACATGCGGCAGGCGTGCGGTAATGCCCTTGATATCGCCGAGCCCGTCGCCGCTCGTGTCCTGAAAGGAGCGCGGATAGATCTGGTAGATCACCGCGCCGCGCCACCAGTTCGCATCGACTGCCTTCACCGCCTGTGTCGCCATCGTCCGACTCTCCTTTCTCCAATGTTCCAGCCCAACCTAGTGTCCCCCGTTCAAAAGACAACGCATAAGCAGGGCTCTGCGAAGTTGCCGAACCGCTCTCTTGCCACGGCGGACACTTCGGCCTATGCGAGTTTCAAAATACGGGAGGGATGCAATTGGGCGGACGGCTTCTTTCGATCGGCGAGTGCATGGTGGAGCTGTCGCAGGCGGGCGAAGGCCTGCTGCGCAAGGGCTTTGCCGGCGATACGTTCAACACCGCCTGGTATGCCCGCGCCTGCCTGCCGGCCGAATGGTCGGTGGACTATTTCACCACGGTCGGCGACGATCCGCTGTCGGGCGAAATGCTGTCGATGATGAGGGATGCCGGCATCGGCACGAGCTTCATCCGCCGCATCGAGGGCAAGACGCCCGGCCTCTATCTGATCACGCTGAAGAATGGCGAACGCACCTTCAGCTACTGGCGCGACACCGCCGCCGCAAAGAAACTCGCCGACGATGCGGATCATCTGCGCTCAGCGATCGAATCCGCCGACATCCTCTATTTCTCCGGCATCACGCTCGGCATCCTTGGCCCCGAAGCGGTCGAGACGCTGCTGTCGGAACTGCGCCGCGCCAAGGCTTCCGGCAAGACGGTCGCCTTCGACCCGAACATCCGCCCCCGCCTCTGGCCGAACAGGGATTACATGCTGAAGACGATCGAGGCCGGCGCCCGTGCCGCCTCCCTCGTGCTGCCGAGCTTCGACGACGAGACCACCCATTTCGGCGACGTGACGGTGTCAGACACGATCGCCCGCTACCGCGCGCTCGGCGTCGAGAACGTGGTCGTCAAGAACGGTGCGGATGGCGCGACGCTGAGTTTTGGCGACACCGGCGCCGTCCACGTCCCATCGATCAGAACAACCCAGGTCGTCGATACCACGAGCGCCGGCGACAGCTTTAACGGCGCCTTCCTGTCCCGCCTCGTCCGCGGCACCCCGCCGGCACAGGCGGCCGCCTACGGCGCCTCGGTCGCCTCGGTCGTCATCGGCCACCACGGCGCACTGATCAGCCCGGCATTGCTGCCGGGTTAACATGCCGCCGGACGTATCTGGACACACCGGACCAGGCGCCGGGATACCGCCGGCCCAGCCCAGAGCCGCCTTGCTTCTGGCCACGTTGCAAAGCTCGACGGCCAATGAAATCTCGGGCGGCCTCCGCTCTCTCACGCCATATCGGTGTGAATGAAATCCTCGCCCTTGTAGGCGATCCTTTGTCCCATGCTGGAAGCGCAGGCATAGGTGAAGCAGTCACCGAGATTGAGCTTTGCCTTGTGGCCGGCGATCTTGCCGAAGCGCACGGCAACCTCGCGCGCCGCGATGCCGATCTCGGATGAGATGGCGATGTCTTCTGCTGCAAGGGCGCCTATGAACTCATCGACAGCAGCGCCGGCGCCCCGGACCATTTCCGGCGTTGGCCTTTTATCCTTGCCCAACATCTCTGCCTTGGCTTGCGCCAGCGAAAGGCTGGCTTCCATCCTGACGAGCGGCGACACATAGAATGGCCCTCCGGCGTTATCGAGCCGCCGCATCTGCTCTTCGGCATCCTCTTCCGGTTTCAGGATGGCAACGATAACCGAGGCGTCGATGAACATCAAAGATCATCCCAGAGGCTGTCGGCGAAGGCTTTCTGGTCGAAGCCCGGATTGGAAAGCCCCAGCGCATCGGCCATGGCGCGCGCTTTCGCCAGCCGTTCCTTGACCGGAACCGTCGCTCTCACCCGCTCCAGCTCATGGCGCAGGGCCTGGCGCAAAGCTTCGGTCTTGGTGGGAACTTTCAAAAGCCCTTGCAGCTCGACGGTCATGTCGGCGATTTCCTCGTCACGAACGAAAAGCGGCATTCGAGATATCTCCTTTGCGGAAATTGGATATCACTTTCCGCAGCCTGCGGCAATTCTTGCCGGAGTACCCGACATGCCTCCTTCATCACTCTGTTACAATCCTTGGCGATAGAGGGCTGAAAACGCTCCGTCACACGCGAGTCGTGGATGGAGCGGCAACCGGGTTCGGCCTTTCATGACAAGAATAACCATCGTGACGGATGCCTGGTACCCTCAGGTGAACGGCGTCGTCCGTTCGATCGAGAATACCAACCGCGAACTCGCCCGGATGGGCGTCGACGTGACCATGGTGACGCCGCAGGATTTCACCAGCGTCCCCTGCCCCACCTATCCGGAAATCCGCCTCTCGGTCGCCACGTCCTGGCAGGTCGCCACCGCCATCGAGGCGTCGATGCCGACCGCCGTGCATATCGCCACCGAAGGCCCGCTCGGCCTGCTTGCCCGCCGCTGGTGCCTCAAGAACCACATCCCGTTCTCGACCAGCTACCACACCCGCTTTCCCGAATATGTGTCGGCCCGTTTCCCCATCCCGGTCCGCTGGCTGCACGCCTTCGTGCGCTGGTTCCACAATGCCGGCAACGGCTGCATGGTGGCGACCGCAAGCCTCGAGCGCGAACTGTCGAAGCTCGGCCTGAAGAACCTGCTGCGCTGGAGCCGCGGCATCGACCAGACCATGTTTCACCCGATGGATCTCGACGAGCGGCCATTCGACCTGCCGCGCCCGATCTTCATGACCGTTGGCCGCGTCGCGGTGGAAAAAAACCTGCCCGCCTTCCTCGATCTCGATCTTCCCGGTTCCAAGGTCGTGGTCGGCGACGGCCCGGCCCGCGCCGATCTGCAGAGACGGTATCCGAACGTGTTGTTCACCGGCATGAAGACCGGCGACGATCTCGCCCGCGCCTATGCCCAAGCCGACGTCTTCGTCTTCCCGTCGAAGACCGACACGTTCGGCAACACGATCCTGGAAGCGCTCGCGAGCGGCGTCCCCGTCGCCGCCTACCCGGTCACCGGCCCGATCGACATCATCGAGGAGGGTTCCGGCGCCGGCGCGCTGAGCGAAGATCTGCGCGAAGCATGCCTTGCGGCGCTGAACTGTTCGCGCGAAAACGCCCGGACGCTTGCCCGCAAGTTCACCTGGGAAGCGGCATCGAAACAGTTCCTGAACAACGTGATGATCGCCCAGGGCAAACCGAAACTGCCCGCCCCGCGCGGCGGAATCCGGCCTTCGGCGGTATAGGCGCAAACCCTCTCGCGGCTGCTGGCTCAGGGCTGCCCCTCATCCGCCCTGCCGGGCACCTTCTCCCCGTTTTGACGGGGAGAAGGAAACGATGCCGCACCGCTCCCGCTAACCTCACCGCTGCAAAATGACGGCCGCAATCCGAAGCAGCGGTTGGAACCGAGAGCTTGCGGCTTGCATCCTTCTCCCCGTCAAAACGGGGAGAAGGTGGCGGCAGCCGGATGAGGGGCAGCCCCAAGCGCCATCCAAAAGAGACGCAGTCCCGAAACGCCTAACGCTTCTTCTTGCGCCCCTCGAACGGATTTTCGCCCGCCTTGAAATGCATGCGGATCGGCACGCCCGGAATGTCGAAATCCGTCCGCAACCCGTTGATCAGGTAGCGGACATAACTTTCCGGCAGCGCGTCGGGCCTGGTGCAGGACACCATGAAGGCCGGCGGACGGGATTTCACCTGGGTCATGTATTTGAGCTTGAGGCGGCGACCCGATACCGCCGGTGGCGGATGCTGGGTCTGCACGCTGTCGAGCCAGCGATTAAGCCTTGCGGTCGAGATGCGCTTGTTCCACACCCGGTCGGTGTCGATGATGTTCTGCATCAGCTTGTCGAGCCCGTAGCCCGTCTGGCCGGAGATCGGCACGGCGCGAAGCCCGCGCGCCTGCGGCA
>Ga0209051_1000703_pt1 | contig 36654 bp, 33 predicted proteins | sample AraplaCvi_mMS_r2_2_FD_184286 | JGI IMG/M metagenome (GOLD analysis project Ga0209051, IMG submission 184286) | Arabidopsis root microbial communities from North Carolina, USA - plate scrape MF_Cvi_mMS_r2 (SPAdes) (version 2) | ecosystem: Host-associated > Plants > Roots > Endosphere | place...
CGAGATCGGCTACCCGCTGGTCGTGCGTCCGAGCTACGTGCTGGGCGGCCGCGCGATGGAGATCGTCCACGGCGACAAGGACCTGGAGCGCTACATGCGCGAGGCCGTGCGCGTGAGCGAGAAGTCCCCCGTGCTGCTGGACCGCTTCCTGGAGGATGCGGTCGAGGTCGACGTCGACTGCATCTGCGACGGCGAGGACACGATGATGGGCGGCATCATGGAGCACATCGAGGCGGCCGGCATCCACTCCGGCGACTCGGCCTGCTCGCTGCCCCCGTACACGCTGTCCAAGGAACTGCAGGACGAGCTGCGCCGCCAGACCGCGGCGATGGCCAAGGCGCTGAAGGTCGTGGGCCTGATGAACGTGCAGTTCGCGATCCAGGGCGATGTGACCAAGGGCCTGGCCGAGAACACGGTGTACGTGCTCGAGGTGAACCCGCGCGCCTCGCGCACGGTGCCCTTCGTCTCCAAGGCGACCAGCCAGCCGCTGGCCAAGATCGCCGCGCGCTGCATGGCCGGCGTCAAGCTCAAGGACCAGAAGGCCGCCGGCGGCAAGCCGCCGGTCGAGATCCAGCCCCCTTACTTCAGCGTCAAGGAAGCCGTCTTCCCGTTCAACAAGTTCCCCGGCGTGGATCCCATCCTCAGCCCGGAAATGCGTTCGACCGGCGAAGTCATGGGCGCCGGCCGGACCTTCGGCGAGGCCATGCTGAAGAGCCAACTGGGCGCGGGCTCGCGCCTGCCCCGCCAGGGCAACGTGCTGATCACCGTCAAGAACAACGACAAGGACCGTGCCGTCGCGCTGGCGCGTGACCTGGTCGCACTGGGCTTCGGCGTGATCGCGACCAAGGGCACGGCCGCGGCGATCGAGGCCGCCGGCGTGCCGGTGCGCGTCGTCAACAAGGTCAAGGACGGCCGTCCGCACATCGTCGACATGATCAAGGGCGGTGACATCCAACTGGTGTTCACGACCGTCGACGAGACGCGCACGGCAATTGCCGACAGCCGTCACATCCGTCAGGCGGCGCTGGCCAACCGGGTGACCTACTACACGACGATGGCCGGTTGCGAGGCCGCGGTCGAAGGCATGAAGCACAAGGACGGGCTGCTGGTGCAATCGCTGCAGGAACTGCACGCCGAACTGCATTAAACTGCCCCATCCATTCCGCCGCCGCTGCTCAGCGATCCTGAGCGGCAGCGGCGGTTTGTTTTGTTTTTCAAGGTTCTAGAGACATGGCCACGATTCCACTGACCAAGCGCGGCGCTGAGAAGCTCAAGGAAGAACTGCATCGGCTCAAGACGGTCGAGCGGCACGCCGTGATCAACGCGATCGCGGAGGCGCGCGCCCAGGGCGACCTGTCGGAGAACGCCGAGTACGAGGCCGCCAAGGACAAGCAGGGCTTCATCGAGGGCCGCATCCTGGAGATCGAGGGCAAGCTGTCGTCGGCGCAGGTGATCGATCCGTCCGAGGTGGACGCGGGCGGCAAGGTGGTCTTCGGCACGACCGTGGACCTGGAAGAGGAAGAGTCCGGCAACGAGGTCACGTACCAGATCGTCGGCGACGACGAGGCCGATCTGAAGCAGGGCCTGATCTCGATCAGCTCCCCGATCGCCCGCGCGCTGATCGGCAAGGAAGCCGGCGATGTCGCCGAGGTCGTGGCCCCGGGCGGCATCAAGCGCTACGAGATCGTCGAAGTCCGCTACATCTGAGGCGCTCGCCGATGCTGCTCCGGATCCGCGCGCTGTTGGCCACGCTGTGGGCCGGTGAACTGCTGGCGGTGGCGCTGCTCGCGGCGCCCAACGCCTTCGCGACGCTGGAGCGCGCGATGGCCGGCAAGTACGTGGCGCGGATGTTCGAGCTGGATGCGCGCTTCGCGCTGGCGGCGGGGGTTCTGCTGATCCTCATGGAGCGGCGGCTGCATCGCGATGGCGTGGTGGGCGGTTCGGCGATGAATCCAGGTTTCCTGCTCCCGTTGCTGGCCATCGGCTTCACCGCCGCCGGCTATTTCGCGCTGCAGCCGATGATGGAGGCCGCGAAACAAGGGCAGGGCGCTTGGACTTTCCTGCAATTGCACGCGGTCTCGCTGGTGTTCTTCGGGCTGCGAACGATCGCTGTGCTTGCACTGGCGTGGCGTGTCAGCGGACCCCGGCCCCGCTGATCGGAGCAAAAAAAGAAAGACGGCCTGCGGGCCGTCTTGTCGTTGGCGCCGGCGACACCGGCGAGCGCCGAGGCGCGATCAGCCTTGGCTGGATTTCTTGACGCTGGTCTGGCGCGGCTTCTTGGCGCGCTTGACCTCGCCGCCCTGCGTGACGCGCTGGTTCCCCAGCACGGTGACCTTCTTGATCTGCGGACGGTTGTTGCCGCTCTTCGAGAACTTCACGATCTTGACGGTCTTGGGCGCCGGGCGGGCATCTTCCTTGACGGCCTTTTCCTTCTCGGGCATCGGGCGCCAGAGCACCAGCAGCTTGCCGATGTGCTGGATGGGGGCGGCGTCGAGTTGGTCGGCCAGCGTGGCGAGGATGTCCTCGCGGCCCTGGCGATCGTCCGACATCACGCGGACCTTGATCAGGCCGTGGGCCTTCAAGGCGCCGTCGACCTCCTTGGTGACGGCAGCCGTCAGGCCATCGGCGCCTATCATCACCACCGGGTCCAGGTGGTGTGCATCGGCGCGTTTTTCCTTGCGCTGGGCAGGGGTCAATTGAATAGCAGGCATCTGCCTATTATCCGTGCAATGAAAGTCGATACCAAAAGCAAGAAGGTGAACAAGGCGTGGCTCAACAACCACGTCAACGATCCCTACGTGAAATTGGCCCAGAAAGAGGGTTACCGCTCGCGCGCCGCCTACAAGCTCAAGGAGATCGACGAGGAGTTCCAGCTGATCCGCCCCGGCCAGGTGGTGGTCGACCTGGGGGCGTCCCCAGGCGCGTGGAGCCAGTATCTTCGCCGGCGCTTCGCGCCCAAGGAGGCGGGCGCCGGAGGCGCTGCGGTCGGTCAGTTGAATGGGCGCATCATCGCGCTGGACCTGCTGGAGTTCGAGCCGATCGAAGGCGTGGAATTCATTCAGGGCGATTTCCGGGAAGACGAGGTGCTGGCCCAGCTGGAATCCGCGCTGGGCGGACAGAAGGTGGACCTGGTGGTGTCGGACATGGCGCCCAATCTCTCGGGCATCGAAAGCACCGATGCCGCCCGCATCGAGCACCTGATCGAACTGGCGCTCGATTTCTCCCAGCAGCATCTCAAGCCGGAAGGCGCGTTGGTTGCCAAGGTGTTCCATGGCAGTGGCTACGACCAACTGGTCCATGCTTTCCGCGCCCAGTTCAAGAAGGTCAAGACCAGCAAGCCCAAGGCGTCGCGGGAACGATCCTCGGAAAACTTCCTGGTCGGCATCGGTTTGAAGAAGGTCTGAAGAAGGCTGTTGCGCACAGCCGATGAGGGCGGCGGCAGGCGGCGAACAGGGCGCGAAGCTGGTCGCTTTCGACTGAAGGGCCGATCAGGCGTCAAAGTCGGGCCCGCTTCGGCCCGTCCCCGGGCGCCGCGCATGGCAATATCTATCGTCGCGTATGGGAATGCCAATCAGGCCTCGGGACTTGACTGGCCTAGAATCCGCCCCATATGCCGTGAAAGTCCGCTGCCCAAGGCTGTACTCAAGGGCGTGCGGTGATGGAATGACAAAGGAGTCGCGGTGAACAATCAGTGGTTCTCGAAAGTGGCTGTGTGGATGGTGATCGCCCTTGTGCTGTTCACTGTCTTCAAGCAGTTCGATCGCAGCGCAACCCAGGGGAATCCGATCGTCTACTCTGACTTCCTCGATGAAGTCCGTGCCAAGCGCATCAAGCAGGTCACGTTGCAGGAGACGCCCGCCGGTACCGAGATCGTGGCGCAGACCAGCGATGGCAACAAGCTGCGCACGACCGCCCCGTACATGGATCGCGGTCTGATCGGTGACCTGATCAACTACGGCGTCAAGTTCGATGCCAAGCCCCGTGAAGAGCCCTCGGTCCTGATGAGCATCCTGCTCAGCTGGGGCCCGATGCTGCTGCTGATCGCTGTCTGGGTGTACTTCATGCGCCAGATGCAGGGCGGCGGCAAGGGCGGCGCGTTCAGCTTCGGCAAATCGAAGGCGCGCATGCTCGACGAGGCCAACAACAGCACGACCTTCGCCGACGTTGCCGGCTGCGACGAGGCCAAGGAAGAGGTGAAGGAACTCGTGGACTTCCTCAAGGATCCGCAGAAGTTCCAGAAGCTGGGCGGGCGCATCCCGCGTGGCGTGCTGCTGGTCGGCCCTCCGGGCACCGGCAAGACGCTGCTGGCCAAGGCCATCGCCGGCGAGGCGAAGGTGCCGTTCTTCACGATCTCCGGTTCGGACTTCGTCGAGATGTTCGTCGGCGTCGGTGCGGCCCGTGTCCGTGACATGTTCGAGCAGGCCAAGAAGAGCGCGCCCTGCATCATCTTCGTCGACGAAATCGACGCCGTCGGCCGCCATCGTGGTGCCGGCCTGGGCGGCGGCAACGACGAACGCGAGCAGACCCTCAACCAGATGCTGGTCGAGATGGACGGTTTCGACACCAACCTGGGTGTCATCGTGATGGCCGCGACCAACCGCCCGGACATTCTGGATCCGGCGCTGCTGCGTCCGGGCCGCTTCGACCGTCAGGTCTACGTGACGCTGCCGGATGTGCGTGGCCGCGAGCAGATCCTGAACGTGCACATGCGCAAGGTGCCGGTCGGCCAAGACGTCCGTGCCGACATCCTGGCACGCGGCACCCCCGGGTTCTCCGGTGCCGATCTGGCGAACCTGGTCAATGAAGCCGCGCTGTTCGCTGCCCGCCGCAATGGCCGGGTCGTCGACATGCAGGACTTCGAAAAGGCCAAGGACAAGATCATGATGGGCCCCGAGCGCAAGTCCATGGTCATGCCCGAGGAAGAGCGCAAGAACACCGCTTACCACGAGGCTGGCCACGCGCTGGTGGCGCGCCTGCTGCCCAAGACCGATCCGGTTCACAAGGTGACGGTGATCCCGCGCGGCCGGGCCCTTGGCGTGACGATGCAGCTGCCTGAAGGCGATCGCTACAGCATGGACAAGGAACGCATGCTGTCGACGATCTCTGTGTTGTTCGGCGGCCGTATCGCCGAAGAGGTCTTCATGAATCAGATGACGACCGGCGCGAGCAACGACTTCGAGCGCGCCACCGCGATCGCCCGCGACATGGTCACCCGCTACGGGATGACGGACGAACTGGGTCCGATGGTCTACGCCGATAACGAGGGCGAGGTCTTCCTGGGCCGCTCGGTCACGAAGACGACCAACATGTCGGAAGAGACGATGCGCAAGGTGGATCAGGAGATCCGCAAGATCATCGACGAGCAGTACACGATCGCGCGCGATCTGATCGAGGGCAACAAGGACAAGATGCACTCGATGGCCACGGCGCTGCTCGAATGGGAAACCATCGACTCCGACCAGATCGACGACATCATGGACGGCCGTCCGCCGCGTCCTCCGAAGGACTGGACGCCGCCGGCCAACAAGTCGGACAGCGGCGGCACCCCGGCCGTCAGTACCGGCAGCGCGCCTGCAGCGGCTTGATGCCGTTGAGGGCGTTGAGGGCGTTGAGGGCGTGGGCGGCGTGAGAGCGCCGCCTCGAAAATGTTCCCGAAGGGCCGGTCGAAAGACCGGCCCTTTTGCTTGGCGCCGGTCTTTCGACCGGCCCTTCCGCTGGCACAGGGCATCCTGGCTCCGCAGGGAGGGGGCGCCGCTTGCGTCATACTGCTTGTTTGGCGTGACCGTTCCGCGTGCACGAGCGCGGGGCCCGGCGTCCGACACTCATCCGCCCATGACTTCTTCTTCGATCTGGAAAACCACACGCTTCGACCTCGATCTGGCGGAGCGGCCGCTGGTCATGGGCATCGTCAACGTGACGCCTGATTCGTTCTCCGACGGCGGCCAGCATGCGGATGCGTCCAGTGCCATCGACTTCTGCGAGCGGCTGCTGGGCGAGGGTGTCGACATCCTGGACCTGGGGGGCGAGTCGACGCGTCCGGGCGCTCCCCGGCTGGAGGCTGACGAGGAGTGGAAGCGCCTGGAGCCTGTCCTGCGAGCGGCGCTGAACTTCGGCGTTCCGGTCTCGGTCGACACCTGCAAGACCGAAGTGATGCGCCGCGCGCTGGACCTGGGCGTCGACATCATCAACGACGTGCAGGCGCTGCGCGACGAGGGCGCGGATGCGTTGCTGGCCTCACATGGCAGCGCGGGCATCTGTCTGATGCACATGCGGGGGCAGCCGGCCGGCATGCAGCGCCTGACCGACTACGAGGACGTCGTCACCGAGGTGGCCAGCTTCTTGGCCGACCGGTTGAGGCACATGGTCGGCGTCGGTGTCGCGGCCGAGCGGATCACGTTGGACCCTGGTTATGGTTTCGCCAAGACTGTCGAGCAGAACCTGGAGCTTCAACGACGCCAGCGTGAACTGCTCGCGCTCGGGAGACCGCTGCTGGTCGGGTGGTCGCGCAAATCAACGCTGGGGGCAGTCACCGGAAAAGCAGTGGACGAGCGCATGTCCGCCAGCGTTGGCGCGGCCTTGGCGTCGGTGGCGCTCGGGGCGCGCGTGGTCCGCGTGCACGACGTCGGCGCCACCGTCGATGCGCTGAAGGTCTGGCAGGCGTTCGGCGCTCCGCAGGCCTGATCCGCGCTGGCCGGTCTCGGGCCCGTCCCTCGTTTGCGGGGGCGGTTGGCGGGAAGGAAGTGGCCCCTCCGCGTTCGGCGACAATCCTCCGATTCGAGATTGAGAAGTCGCAGGAGGTCGCTTCGATGAGCCGGAAGTATTTCGGAACCGACGGAATCCGCGGGACCGTGGGCCGCACGCCCATCACGCCCGATTTCATGTTGCGCCTGGGGCATGCGGTTGGCCGCGTGCTCAAGCGCAGCTACGCCAGGCCGAGCGTCCTGATCGGCAAGGACACCCGCATCTCCGGCTACATGCTGGAGTCGGCGCTCGAGGCGGGTTTCGCGTCCGCCGGCGTCAACGTGCTGTTGACCGGTCCGCTGCCCACCCCCGGCGTCGCTTATCTGACCCGCGCGCTGCGCCAGCACCTGGGTGTGGTGATCTCGGCCTCGCACAACCCGTTCGCGGACAACGGCATCAAGTTCTTCTCCTCCAAGGGCGAAAAGCTGCCCGACGCCTGGGAGCTGGACGTCGAAGCGGTCCTGGACGAGCCGCCGGTCTGGGTCGATTCGGCCAGCCTGGGCCGAGCCCGCCGCCTGGACGATGCGCAGGGGCGCTATATCGAGTTCTGCAAGGCGAGCTTCAGCGGCGACCTGAGCTTGCGCGGCATGAAGCTGGTGGTCGATGCCGCCAACGGCGCGGCCTATCAGGTGGCGCCCTCGGTGTTCCACGAACTCGGCGCCGAAGTGATCCCCATCGGCAACAAGCCCGACGGCTTCAACATCAATGACAAGGTGGGCGCCACCTCGCCGGAGGCGCTGGTCGCCGCGGTCAAGGAGCATCGCGCCGACTACGGCATCGCGCTGGATGGCGATGCCGACCGCCTGCAGATGGTGGACGGCGAAGGCCGGCTCTACAACGGCGACGAGCTGCTGTATGTCATGGTCGCGGACCGGCTCGCCCGCGGCGAGCGCGTGGCCGGCGCCGTCGGCACGCTGATGACGAACATGGCGGTCGAACTGGCGCTGCGGCAGCGCGACGTCGAATTCGTCCGCGCCAAGGTCGGCGACCGTTACGTCCTCGAGGAACTGGCTGCGCGCGGCTGGCAGTTCGGCGGCGAAAGCTCTGGCCATCTGCTGGCGCTGGACCGTCACACGACGGGGGACGGCATCGTCAGCAGCCTGTTGGTGCTGGAGGCGGTCTGCCGCAGCGGCCGGCAACTGTCCGACCTGCTTGACGGCGTCTCGCTGTTCCCGCAGACGCTGATCAATGTCCGGCTGCAAGCGGACCAGCAGGACTGGAAGAGCAATCCCGCACTCGCCCGCACCGAAGCCGAGGTCACGGCCGAGCTCGGCGACCGGGGCCGGGTGCTGATCCGCAAGTCGGGCACCGAGCCGCTGCTGCGTGTCATGGTCGAGGCCAGCGACGCCGGATTGGCGCAGCGCTGCGCCGAACGCCTGGCCGACGCCATCCGTCACTGAGCGGATCCACGAGCCGATCCGCCCCGACGCGGATCCCCCTGTGAACCAAAAAGAATGGCCGCCGATGCGTGAGCACCGGCGGCCTAATTGCATTGGTTGTGGCCGCGTCGTGCCGCTCTTCTCAGGCTGACGGGGTTGGACTCCTTTGGCTCGTCCGCACCGTCATGGTGCCGACACCGCTCGCGGGAGGGTTTTCCCGTGCCGATGCAGGCTAAGGATGGAAGATGACAGCGGGGTGAATCGAATATGACAATGCCTGCCGACGCCTCCACCAAGCCCCGTTTCTCCTCTGGGGCGGTGTGCGTAAGGAGATTTTTCTGACTCCAGGTCTGCGTCACGGATGTGTCACATTGGGGTCATAGCATCCGCTCCGTTCGCCAACCAACCCTCGCGATAGGACTGAATGACCATGACTCAACTGCGTGCTGGCCTGCTGTTCGCCGCTTGCGCCGCGATGTTCTCCGTGGCCCATGCTCAAGAAGTGACCGGTGCGGGTGCCTCGTTCCCGGCCCCCGTGTACGCCAAGTGGGCGGATGCCTACAACAAGGCGACCGGCGTGCGCATCAACTACCAGTCCGTCGGTTCGGGCGCCGGCATCAAGCAGATCCAGGCCAAGACCGTCGACTTCGGCGCGTCGGACGCCCCCCTGAAGGACGACCAATTGGCCAAGGACGGCCTGGTCCAGTTCCCGACCGTGATCGGTGGCGTGGTGCCTGTCATCAACGTCAAGGGCATCGCCGCAGGCCAGTTGAAGCTCAACGGCCAGGTGCTGGGCGACATCTACCTGGGCAAGGTCACGAAGTGGAACGACCCCGCCATCGCTGCCCTGAACCCGGGTGTGCAACTGCCGGACGCCGCCATCGCCGTGGTCCGCCGCGCTGACGGTTCAGGCACCAGCTTCCTGTTCACGAACTACCTGTCCAAGGTCAACGCCGACTGGAAGGCCAAGGTCGGTGAAGGCACCGCGGTGAACTGGCCCACCGGCGCGGGCGGCAAGGGCAACGAAGGCGTCTCGGCCTTCGTGACGCGTCTGCCCAACTCCATCGGCTACGTCGAATACGCCTACGCCAAGCAGAACAAGATGACCTACGTGCTGATGAAGAACGCCGACGGCGCCTTCGTCAGCCCGAGCGACGACGCCTTCAAGGCCGCCGCCGCCGGCGCCAAGTGGAACGAATCTTTCTACCAGGTGCTGACCGAGCAGCCCGGCAAGGCCAGCTGGCCCATCACCGGCGCGACCTTCATCCTGATGCACGCCGCCCAGGACAAGCCGGCCCAGGCCTCCGCGGCCCTGAAGTTCTTCGACTGGGCCTACACCCAGGGCGACAAGACCGCCGACGAGCTGGACTACGTGCCGCTGCCGGCCGCCGTGAAGGATCTGGTGCGCAAGCAGTGGGCCGACCGCGTGAAGGACGCGGCGGGCAAGGCGGTCAGCTTCAAGTGATCCGCGCCTGACGACACAGCCCGGTGAACCGCGACGCGGCCACCGGGCTTTCGCACAAGAATTCCAGACACTCCCAGCGGAGGCCCCGTGGCCGCAATACTTCCAGCCAATTCCATCGACCGAGAGCGCGGCCAGGCGCGCGCGAAGCCGGACGGGCGTCCGCCGCAGCGCCGCCGCGTCGCCCCCTGGGCCGACACGGTGTTCTCGCTGCTGACGCACGGCGCGGCATGGCTGACGCTGGCACTGCTGGCCGGCATCATCGGCTCGCTGCTGGTGGGCGCCGCGCCCGCGATCAAGCAGTTCGGCCTGAACTTCCTGATCACCGCGGACTGGGACCCGGTGCAGGAGAAGTTCGGCGGGCTGGTGATGATCTACGGCACGCTGATGACCTCGCTCATCGCGCTGCTGATCGCCGTGCCGGTGAGCTTCGGCATCGCGCTGTTCCTGACCGAGCTGTCCCCCGGCTGGCTGCGCCGCCCGCTGGGCATCGCCATCGAGCTGCTGGCCGCCGTGCCCTCGATCGTCTACGGCATGTGGGGCCTGCTGGTGTTCGGCCCCATCCTGGCCACCTACGTGCAGCAGCCGCTGCAGTCGCTGCTCGGCGGCGTCCCTTATCTGGGCGCGCTGGTCTCGGGCCCGCCCGTGGGCATCGGCATCCTGTCGGCCGGCATCATCCTGGCCATCATGATCATTCCGTTCATCGCCTCGGTGATGCGTGACGTGTTCGAGGTCACGCCGGCGATGCTCAAGGAGTCCGCCTACGGACTGGGCTCCACCACCTGGGAAGTGGTCTGGAAGGTCGTGCTTCCTTACACCAAGACCGGCGTGGTCGGCGGCGTCATGCTGGGCTTGGGCCGCGCGCTGGGCGAGACCATGGCCGTGACCTTCGTGATCGGCAACATGAACCAGCTGAACTCGCTGTCGGTCTTCGAAGCCGCCAACAGCATCACCTCGGCGCTGGCCAACGAATTCGCCGAAGCCGGCGCGGGCCTGCACCAGGCCTCGCTGATCTACCTGGGCCTGGTCCTGTTCTTCATCACCTTCGTGGTGCTGGCGTTCTCCAAGGTCCTGCTCAACAAGCTCAAGAAGAACGAGGGAGCCCGCTCATGAGCGCCACCAACGCCAAGCGCCTGGCGATGTACAACAAGCGCAAGCGCGTCAACCAGATCGCGCTGACGCTGTCGATGGGCGCGATGGGATTCGGCCTGGTCTGGCTGATCTGGATCCTGCTCGAGACCTTGATCCAGGGCGTCGGCGGCCTGACGATCGCGACCTTCACGCAGATGACGCCGCCGCCGATGGCGGATGAGGGCGGCCTGGCCAACGCGATCTACGGCTCGCTGCTGATGGTCGGCCTGGCGACCTGCGTCGGCACGCCGATCGGCGTGCTGGCGGGTGTCTACCTCGCGGAGTACGGCCAGAAGACCTGGCTCGGCGCCTCGGTGCGCTTCATCAACGACATCCTGCTGTCGGCGCCGTCGATCGTCGTGGGCCTGTTCATCTACACGGTCGTCGTCACGCGGATGAAGTCGTTCTCGGCGCTGGCCGGCATCCTGGCGCTGGCGCTGATCGTCATCCCGGTGGTGATCCGCACCACCGAGAACATGCTGAGCCTGATCCCCAACGCGCTGCGCGAAGCCGCCTACGCGCTGGGCACGCCCAAGTGGAAGGTCATCCTGACCGTGACGCTGAAAGCGGCGCGCGCCGGCGTCGTGACCGGCGTGCTGCTGGCGCTGGCCCGCATTTCGGGCGAGACCGCGCCGCTGCTGTTCACCGCGCTGTCCAACCAGTTCTGGACCAGCTCGCTGGGCAGCCCGATGGCCAGCCTGCCGGTGACCATCTTCAAGTTCGCGATGAGCCCCTACGAGAACTGGCAGAAGCTCGCCTGGGCGGGCGTCTTCATCATCACCATCGGCGTGCTGCTGCTCAACATCGTCGCGCGCGTGATGTTCAAGGAAAAGCATTGACCGGCTGAACGGCCTGCGCTCAACGAATCCAAGGAATCGAGAAACAACATGGACGTCAAAGTCGATATGCCCGTGACCGAGAGGGCGAAGCTCTCGGTGAAGAACCTGAATTTCTATTACGGCAGCTTCCACGCGCTGAAGAACATCAACCTGGACATCCCCGAGCACAAGGTCACCGCGTTCATCGGACCGTCGGGCTGCGGCAAGTCGACGCTGCTGCGCACGCTGAACCGGATGTTCGAGCTCTATCCGGAGCAGCGCGCCGAGGGCCAGATCCTGCTGGACGGCGAGGACATCCTCACCAGCAAGGAAGACGTGTCGCTGATCCGCGCCAAGGTCGGCATGGTGTTCCAGAAGCCGACGCCGTTCCCGATGTCGATCTACGACAACATCGCCTTCGGCGTGCGGCTGTTCGAGACGCTGTCGCGCGTGGAGATGGACGAGCGCGTCGAATGGGCGCTGAAGAAGGCCGCGCTGTGGAACGAGGTCAAGGACAAGCTCAACCAGAGCGGCTCGGGCCTGTCGGGCGGCCAGCAGCAGCGGCTGTGCATCGCGCGCGGCATCGCCATCAAGCCGGAAGTCCTGCTGCTGGACGAACCGTGCTCGGCGCTGGACCCGATCTCGACCGGCAAGATCGAGGAGCTGATCCATGAGCTCAAGCATGACTACACGGTCGCCATCGTGACCCACAACATGCAGCAGGCCGCGCGCTGCTCGGACTACACCGCCTACATGTACCTGGGCGACCTGATCGAATTCGGACCGACCGCGGAGCTCTTCATGAAGCCCAAGCGCAAGGACACCGAGGACTACATCACCGGTCGTTTCGGTTGATCACAGGGGAGCGAAGAACATGACTGACAAGCATCTTTCCACCCAGTTCGACGCCGAACTGAGCGGCATTTCCACCCGCGTGCTCGAGATGGGCGGGCTGGTCGAATCGCAGGTGGCGCAGGCCGTCGAGGCGCTGGGCACCTTCAGCGGCGACATCGCCAGCCACGTGCTCAAGCAGGAGGAGATCGTCAACACGATGGAGGTCGAGATCGACCGCGACCTGTCGACGATCATCGCCCGCCGCCAGCCGACCGCGCGCGACCTGCGCCTGCTGATCGCCGTCTCGAAGACCATCGCCAACCTGGAGCGCGTTGGCGACGAGGCCGCGCGCATCGCCCGCACGGTGCAGCGCCTGATCAACACTGGCGTGTCCAGCCGCCTGCGGCTGCCGATGTCGGACTTGTCGTACGAGGCCGAACTGGCCACCGCGCAGCTGCGCAAGGCGCTGGACGCGTTCGCGCGCCTGGACGTGGACCGCGCGCTGGAGGTGCTCAAGGCCGATGACCAGATCGACAAGGAGTTCGACGGTCTGATGCGCAAGCTCATCACCTACATGATGGAAGACCCGCGCACGATCTCGTCGTCGATCGATCTGGTGTTCGTCGCCAAGGCGATCGAGCGCGTGGGTGACCACGCCAAGAACCTGGCCGAGGTCATCATCTACGTGGTCAAGGGCACGGACGTGCGCCACAACTCGCCCGACGCCGTCGAGCACATGGTGCGCTGAGCACCGAACGCGATCCACCCGTGCGGCCCGGCCCCGATCGGGGGCGTCAGGACCGGCGGGACCGAACAAGAGGAGTTACCCCGCATGAGTCGCATCCTGGTCGTCGAGGACGAGTCCGCGATCGCTGAACTGATCTCCATCAACCTGCGCCACGCCGGCTTCGAGGTGACGCTGGCCGGCAATGCCGAGCAGGCGCAGCTCGAGGTGGATCGGGTGCTGCCCGATCTGGTCGTGCTCGACTGGATGCTGCCCGGGCAGACCGGCCTGGCGCTGGCCCGCCAATGGCGCGGCGCGACCCGCACCCGCGAACTGCCCATCATCATGCTGACGGCGCGCGCGGAGGAGGTCGACAAGGTGTCCGGCCTGGACGCCGGCGCCGACGACTACCTGACCAAGCCGTTCTCGACCAATGAGCTGCTGGCCCGTATCCGCGCGGTGCTGCGCCGCAAGGCGCCGGAGGCGCTCGACTCGGCCGTGGAGGTGGGCGGCCTGGTGCTCGATCCGGGCACGCGCCGCGTCAGCCGCGAGGGTGTCGAGGTCAAGCTCGGCCCGACCGAGTTCCGGCTGCTGCACTTCTTCATGACGCACCCGGAGCGTGTGCACAGCCGCTCGCAGTTGCTGGACCGCGTGTGGGGCGACCATGTGTTCATCGAGGAACGCACCGTCGACGTCCATGTCAAGCGCCTGCGCGAAGCGCTCGAGAAGGTGAGCTGCGCGCGGATGATCGAAACGGTGCGAGGCGCCGGCTACCGACTGACCCAGCAAAGCAGCGCCCTGTCGGCCTGAGTTCGACATGGCCTGGATGTTGTCGCGGGTGCTGATGCTGGTGCTGGGCACCGGCATCGCGGGCGGGTTGGGCTACTGGTTGGGGGGATGGCTGCGGATGCCGCAGCTGGCGGCGGCGCTGGCCGCGGGGGCGGCCGTCGTGATGATGGCCATCTGGGACGCCGCGCGGGCGCACCGGCTGGTGGTCTGGCTGCGGGGCGACCAGGACGATGACGCGCCTCGCGTGTCGGGTCTGTGGGGCGAGATGGCCTACCGCGTCGAGCGCGGCCTGCGCGATCGCGAGCGCCGCTACGAGCGCGAGCGTCAGCAGCTCGAGCAGTTCCTGCTCGCGATCGAGGCCTCGCCCAATGGGGTGATCCTGCTCGACGGCCAGGACCACATCCAGTGGTGCAACGTCGTGGCCGGCGATCATTTCTCGCTGGACCCGCAGCGCGACAAGCTGCAGCGGATCACCAACCTGGTCCGCTATCCCGCCTTCGTGTCCTATCTGCAGCAGGGCAACTTCCAGCACCCGCTGACGCTGACCAACACCCGCGCCAAGTCGACGCTGCAGGTGCTGGTGCGCGATTACGGCGTCGCCGGCGAATCGCGCAAGCTGGTGTTGTCGCTGGACGTGACCGATCGCGAGCGCAACGAGGCGATGCGGCGCGACTTCGTCGCCAATGTCTCGCACGAGATCCGCACACCGCTGACGGTGCTGGCCGGCTTCATCGAGACCATGGCCAGCCTGCAGCTGACCGAGGCCGAGCGCAAGCGCGTGCTGCACCTGATGCAGCAGCAGACGACGCGGATGCAGACGCTGGTGGGCGACCTGCTGACGCTGGCGCAACTGGAGGGCAGCCCGCGCCCGCCGACGGATCACTGGATCTCGCTGGATCCACTGCTGTCGCGCATCGCGGCGGACGCACAGGCGCTGTCCAATGGCCGGCATGAGCTGGTCTGCGAGCGGCAGACGGGCGTCGAACTGGCGGGCACCGAGACCGAAGTGCTCAGCGCCATCGCCAATCTGGTGAGCAACGCAGTGCGCTACACCCCCGAAGGCGGGCGCATCGAATTGCAATGGCGCTGGCTGCCGGACCACGGCGGCGAGATCTCGGTCATCGACAACGGCCCCGGCATCGCGCGCGAGCACCTGCCGCGGCTGACCGAGCGCTTCTATCGCGTCGATGGCAGCCGGTCGCGGGACACCGGCGGCACAGGTCTGGGGCTGTCGATCGTGAAGCACGTGGTGCAGCGTCACGGCGGTGAACTGCGCATCGACAGCGAGCCGGGGAAGGGCTCCAAGTTCCGGCTGCAGTTCCCGGCCGCGCGCATCCGCCTCGCCGACGCGACCGCCATGGGCGACGAGTCGGCTCCGGCGGCGCTGGCGGGCGGCGAAGACCTGTGAGCTGACGAGGGGCGCCTCAGCGCTCCTTCTGCATCACCAGATAGGTCGCGAAGCGGTCCGTCGGTCTGCGGACCACCCCCAGAACACGCCAGCCATTGGGGGGTATCGGCGTGCCGTCGGCCTGCACGGAGATGGCGACCGAGCAGTTCGTGCTGCTCAAGTCCTGCGTGGCATCGACGCGCCAATGGCCCTGGAACTCCAGCGCGGCCAGCGCATGCGTCGGCAGCGTCGGCGCGGCGATGCAATCGATCTCCTTCGGCAGGTGGGCCCCGATGCGGTCCACGAGCGGCTTGTTGCTGCGCGCGTAGTTCAGCGGATGCAGGCCAAGCGTCATCGTGAGCAGCCACGCGAGCGCCACTCCGCCCGCCGGTAGAGCCAGGCTCTTCCAGATCGCGTGACGGTGACGGGCGGTGCGCCAGCGGACCAGTCCGAGCCAGACGATCGTGCCCATCAGCGCCAGCACGAAGGTCAGCAGGCCGAACTCGGGCTCATAGCCCTGCGCCAGCTTGCGGACGTTGGCGAGCAGCTTGGGCGGCCAGCCCAGTTGCAGCGCGGTGTAGTAGAGCCACAGGAAGATGGCGCCCGCGGTGAAGAAGAACACCGAGAACCAGTCGAGCAGGGCGCTCGCGCTGCGCTGGAAGGTCGGCAGCGCGAAGCTCGCCAGCACCGCCAGCGGCGGCAGTGCGAGCAGCAGGGCGCGGTCGTCGGCCCCCATCAGCAGGCTGGTGATGAGCGGCACCAGCGCAGCCAGCAGCGGCACCGCGATGTGGCGCCGCATCAGGTGCGCGCGCCAGCGCCAGAGCGACCACGCGGCCAGCGGCCAGACCGGCCAGCAGAACCAGCCCGTGAGGCGCAGCCAGTCGAGCAGGCTGCGCTCGCTGGCTCGCACGCGCCAAGCCCAGCCGTGCATGGGCCAGGCCACCAGCGCGGCGAGCACCATCGCGCCCAGGATCCACGGCAGGAACTTGCGCGCGTCCTCGTAGGTTGAACGGTAGCTGAGCCACAGCGCCCCGACGGCCAGCGCCAGCGCGACTGCGGGCGCGCCGCTGGTGGCCAGGATCGGCAGCGCCGCGAGCATCGCCGCCCGGGCCTTCCATTGCCGGAACGGAACGGCCGCCAAGCTGTAGGCGAAGAGCGTGATGCCCAGCAGCTGGAGGATCTCCGGCGTGATCTCATGGCCCAGGCGCAGCAGGCCAAGGCTGGCGATCAGCGCCAGCAGGCAGCCGTCGGCCATGGCGCGGGCGTAATCGACCGCATGGGCCTCGCCCCCGAAGGCGAAGGCGACGGGCTGGGCGGCCTCGGTGCGGGCCAGGTGCAGGCAGCTGTACCACGCGAGCGCCAGCACGGCGGCCAGCATCAGCCCGAAGGGAATGCGCGCGGCCACCGCGGGCTCGAGGAAGGGCAGCAGCTTGACGCCCAGGGCGCCCACCCAGTAGGGCAGGAGGCCGCCATCGGCCGGCAGGCCGGCGATCGCCGGCTGCAGCCACGAGGCGTGGCCCTGCACGATGCTGGCGATGAAGCCGTAGGCGGTGAGGTCGGCATTGCGCCAGGGGTCGCGGCCGAAGAGGCCTGGCAGCACGTAGGCCGCGCACAGCAGCAGCAGGGCCCAGCGCGGGATCGGGTGGGTGCTGCGCTCGGCCACGACGGCCGGGGTGGGCAGATTCATGCGCGTCTGTCTCGTTGTCGTTGGGGTGCCGGTGCGCATCATGCCGCAGCTTCGGTGAGGTCCGGACGACTCTCCTGGCAGGGGGCGGTAAAGGAGCGTCAAGGAGCGACACGCGAGGGCAGGGCGCGTGGGCACGAACGGGGATGCATCGATCCGGCGCGGCCATGAAAAAAGGCAGCCGGTGAGGCTGCCTTTTCGCGGGGACCGGATGCGGATCCGGTCCGCTGGGCCGCTTAGGCCTTCTTGCGCAGGTTCGCAAACTTGTTGCGGAACTTCTCGACGCGGCCGCCCAGGCTGTCCACGCTCTTCTGCGTGCCGGTGTAGAACGGGTGCGATTCGCTGGAGGTTTCCAGCTTGACCAGCGGCAGTTCGCGACCGTCGTCCAGCTTGATCGATTCCTTGGTCACCACCGTCGAGCGGATGATGAACTGGGCGCCGTTGGACTGGTCCACGAAGACCACGTCACGGTAGTTGGGGTGAATGCCTTCTTTGGCCATCTTGGAGTCCTCGCTGCAGTGCCGCCAGCCACACTGCCCCTTGCAGTGCACTTGTCGACAGCGGAAAAACGCGGAGTATAGCTGAAAACGACAGAGCCGCCCAGAGGGCGGCCCTTTGAAGTCCTGCGACGGCCTTCCCAGCCGTCACGCGCGAGACGCGTGCCGGCCTTCGATCGGCGTCGGACCTGCCGTAGGGCAGGCCCTCGGTCCGATCTCAGCCCCCGCGCCTCATCATGTCGAAGAAGTCATGGTTGTTCTTCGAGGACTTCATCTTGTCGAGGATGAACTCCATCGCCTCGATCTCGTCCATCGGATAGAGCAGCTTGCGCAGGATCCAGGCCTTCTGGAGGATTTCCGGCTTGAGCAGCAGTTCCTCGCGGCGGGTGCCCGACTTGTTCAGCAGGATCGACGGATAGACGCGCTTCTCGGCCATGCGGCGATCCAGATGGATTTCGCAGTTGCCGGTGCCCTTGAACTCTTCGTAGATCACCTCGTCCATCTTGGAGCCGGTGTCCACCAGCGCGGTGCCGATGATGGTCAGCGAGCCGCCTTCCTCGATGTTGCGCGCGGCGCCGAAGAAGCGCTTGGGGCGCTGCAGCGCGTTGGCGTCCACGCCGCCGGTCAGCACCTTGCCGGAGCTGGGCAGCACGTTGTTGTAGGCGCGGGCCAGGCGGGTGATCGAGTCCAGCAGGATGATCACGTCCTTCCTCAGCTCGACCAGGCGCTTGGCGCGCTCGATCACCATCTCGGCGACCTGCACGTGGCGCGCGGCCGGCTCGTCGAAGGTGGAGCTGATGACTTCGCCGCGCACGGTGCGCTGCATCTCGGTCACTTCCTCAGGGCGCTCGTCGACGAGCAGCACCATCAGATGGGCATCCGGATAGTTGGCCGCGATCGAGTGGGCCAGGTGCTGCATCATCATCGTCTTGCCCGACTTGGGCGGGGCGACGAGCAGCGCGCGCTGGCCTTTGCCCAGCGGCGCGATCAGATCGATGATGCGGCTGGTGATGTTGTCCTCGCTGCGGATCTCGCGCTCGAGCTTGAACTGCTCTTTGGGGAAGAGCGGCGTCAAGTTCTCGAACATGATCTTGTGCTTGGATTCCTCCGGGGTCAGGTTGTTCACGCGGTCGACCTTGACCAGCGCGAAGTAGCGTTCCCCGTCCTTGGGGACGCGCACTTCGCCTTCGATCATGTCGCCGGTGTGGAGGTTGAAGCGGCGGATCTGGCTCGGCGACAGGTAGATGTCGTCCGTGGACGCCATGTAGCTGGTCTCGGGCGAGCGCAGGAAGCCGAAGCCGTCGGGCAGGACTTCCAGGACGCCGTCGCCGAAGACCTGCTCGCCGGCCTTGGCGCGCTTTTTCATGATCGCGAACATCAGCTCCTGCTTGCGCATGCGAGCGACGTTGTCGATCTCCAGCTCTTCGCCCATCTTGATCAGGGCGGAGACGTGAAGCGCCTTCAGTTCAGAAAGATGCATGGGGGGGTTGACCCGGTCTGTCGTCCAGGGCCTGCCAAGGCCAGGGACACAAACAACGGCGAGCCCAAGGGACGCGTGCCGCGTTGCAGCGGACCTGAGAGATGCGTGGAGTCTTGGGCGCCGAGTCCACGCGCTCACCCGGAACGATCGACGGCGTCCGAGGACGCCGCGGAGCCCGGGCGGGCGTGTTGGCAGTTGACCGCCGGAGCCGCGTGGGCCCCGGCGGATCGGATGATTATAGGTGGGCGTCCAGGAAGGACGTCAACTGGGCCTTGGAGAGCGCGCCGACCTTGGTCGCCGCGAGCTGGCCGCCCTTGAACAACATCAGCGTCGGAATGCCGCGGATGCCGAACTTGGCGGGCACTTCGCGGTTGTCGTCGACATTGAGCTTGGCGATCTGCAGGCGGTCGCCGTAGTCCTTGGCCACTTCGTCCAGGATGGGGGCGATCATCTTGCAGGGGCCGCACCACTCGGCCCAGTAGTCCACCAGCACGGGCTTGTCGGACTGGATGACGTCGCTGTCGAACGAGGCGTCGGAGATGTGTTTGATCTGTTCGCTGCTCATGGAGATGGTCCTTGCGTGATGTCCCTGCCGGGCGGATGCCACGGACGGGCGGCCAGACGGGCGACAATGTGTACCGCCTCGAGGGCCCCAGGGTTGCAGGGAACGATCATTCTCACACAAGCCCGGAAACCTCGGCCCGAGTAGGCGCTCGTCCCACATGCGGGGGTGCGAGGCGGAACTCAAGCCGTCCGGGGCCTCGCCGTCGCTATCGCCGCCATTGCCGGATTCTTTGACCGAATCTTCAACAGAATCTCCGACCGAATCTCCGGATCGTCCCTCCGCCATCGCCTTGCCCGCCACGCCGCCGCCCTCGATGTCCCCCGCCGCCCAGCCGGTGGACTTCCCCCTGTCGCCGTCCCACACCAGCGCCGCGATCTGGGACGGCGTGGCGCGCCGCGCCGCCGGCTGGCTGGAGGCCAACGGCCTGGCGGCCCGTGACGCGGTGCTGCTGCTGCCGTTCGCGCAGCATCTGCAGCCGGCGCGGCTGGCGTGGATGAAGCTCTCGCGCTGGCAGCCGCGCATCGAGACGACGCGCAGCCTGGCCTCGGCGCTGGGGCCGAGCCCGCTGCCGCAGGCGCATCAGATCACGGGCGACGCGGCCATCGACGCGCTGGCCGCGCGCGCGCTGCTGCGCGGGCAGAGCTGGGCCGAGGCGCTGCGCGAGCAGGACCCGCGCGCCCATCACGCGGCGGTGCTGCGGCTGGTCGAGGCGGCGCACGCGCTGTCGCGCGAGGCCGCGCTGCGCGATCCGGCGCGGCGCGCGGCGTTCTGGGAGGAGGGCCGGCAGGCGCTGGCGCAGCAGGGCGGCGTCGGTCATCTGGAGCGGGCGCTGCTGGCGGTCGCGCTCGAATGGGCGGCGGCCGACGGCCGCGCGCCGGCCACCGATGCGCTCTTCCAACTGCGCCCGAGCGCCTGGCTGCATCTGCAATGCGGCGGCCCGGACGCGCTGGCCGACGCGCTGCTCGCCAGTGCCGAGGCCGCCGGCATCCCCTGCCTGCGTCTGAATGCCGACCTGCCGCTGGACACGGCCTTCGAAGGCGGCGCGCCGGTGGGCCGGCTGGAGCAGGCCGTCTGCGACGACTTCGAGGATCTGGCCCAATGCAGCGCCGCGTCGGTGCTGGATCACTTGCAGGCGGGCCGCGCGCCGGTGGCGCTGATCGCGCAGGACCGGGTGCTGCTGCGGCGCGTGCGCGCGTTGCTGGAGCGCCAGGGCCTGGGCATCAAGGACGAGACTGGCTGGACCCTGGCCACGACCGCTCCGGCCGCGCAGCTGATGGCGATGCTGCGCGCCGCGCGGCGGGATGCGGGCGTGGACGACTGGCTCGCGTGGCTGAAGACGCCGCTGGCGGCGTCGCTGCGCGAGCGCGGCGGCAGTGCCTCGCTGAGCGCGCTGGAGAGCCATTGCCGCAAACGTGGCTGGTCGTCGCCGCAGGCCGTGCGCGCCGAGCGCCTGCCCCCTGGGAGCGCGCGGCTGTGGGAAGCCGCCCGCGAGGCGCTGGTGCCGCTGCAGCAGCGCGGCGTGCAATCGCTCGAGGACTGGATCGCGGCGCTGCTGCAGACGCTGCAGCAGATGGGCGCCGACGAGCAGCTGCGGCGCCAGCCCGCGGGCGGGCCGCAGGTGCTGGAAGCGCTGTGGCTGAGCAAGACGCCGTGGCCCGGCTCGGGTCATGAGGCGGTGCTGAAGGACGCGCAGCTGAGCGCTTCCGAGTTCGTCGACTGGGTGTCCCAGACGCTGGAGGCCGGCGAGTACAAGCCGCCGCTGGAGGGCGGCCTGCAGATCATGATCACGCCGCTGGCGCGGACGATGCTGCGCCCGTTCGGCGCGATCGTGCTGCCGGGCGCGGATGCCGCCACGCTGGGCCCGGTGCCGCCTGGACCGGCGCTGATCGGCGACGCGCTGGCGCGCCAGCTCGGCCTGCCGACCGTCGACGACAAGCGCCAGGCGCTGGCCTGGCAGTTCGCGCAGCTGCTGCGCGCGCCGGCGGTCACGCTGCTGCGCCGAGGCCACCTCGCCAGCGAGCCGCTCGCGGCCAGTCCGCTGCTGGACCGGCTCGAACTCGCACTGCAGGCGGCCGGCCATGCGCTGCCGCACTGGCGCGATCCGCGGCTGGAGACGACCTTGACCGCGGCCCATGTCGCGCGCTCGGCCGCGCGGGCCGGAGGCCGCCTGCCCGCGGCGCTGAGCGCCAGCGCGGTGGAATCGCTGCGCCAGTGCCCGTATCAGTTCTTCGCGCGCGCGCTGCTGGGCCTGCGCGAGGCCAGCGAGCTCGACGTCCAGGCCGACAAGCGCGACTACGGCACCTGGCTGCATGCCGTGCTGCACCAGTTCCACACCGAGCGGGTGACGGGCGTCGACCCGGCGCTCGATGACGCGGCGCGGCTGCAGCGCGCGGCGCAAGACCAGATGCGTGAGCTGGGCTTGGCGCCCGCGGAGTTCCTGCCGTATTCAGCCAGTTTCGCGCGCTTCCTGCCGGCGTATCTGGACTGGCTCAAGGCGCGGGAGTCCGAGGGGCAGCGATTCGAGCGCGGCGAGCTGGACCGGCGCGTGCGCCCGTGGGCGGGGAGGGAGCCGGCGCTCGCGGATCTGGCGCTGCTCGGCCGTATCGATCGCGTCGACGACGCGCCCGATGGGCGGCTGCTCGTCGACTACAAGACCGGCAGCGTCAAGGGGCTGAAGGACAAGGTCGCGAATCCGCTCGAGGACACGCAGCTCGGCGTGTACGCGGTGCTCATGGGCGAGGAACATTCCGGCTCTCCCATGCCGCTACGCGCGCAATACCTGGCCCTGGACGATGCCAAGGGCATCACCGCGGTCGAGCACGACGATGTCTCCCGCACCGCGGCCGTGATGCTGGACGGCCTGCGCGGCGACCTGATGGCCATCCATGCCGGCGAGCCGCTGCCCGCGCTGGGCGAGGGCGTCGCCTGCGCCTACTGCGAGATGCGCGGCCTGTGCCGCCGCGATGACTGGGGAGGGGCTGCCCCATGACCGCGCCGGCCATCGCCGCCTACACGCTCGACGGCGCCCCGGTGGCGCGCGAGCGCTTCTACGCCCTGGCCTGCGACCCGGCGCGCAGCGTCGTCGTCGAGGCCTGCGCCGGCGCGGGCAAGACCTGGATGCTGGTCTCGCGCATCCTGCGCGCGTTGCTGGATGGCGCGCGGCCGCAGGACATCGTCGCGATCACCTTCACCCGCAAGGCGGCCGGCGAGATGCGCGCCCGCCTCAACGAATGGCTGCACGAGTTCGCCCACTGCGACGACGCCGGCCGCGTGCTCGCCCTGCGCCAGCGCGGCCTGCCGGAACACGAGGCGCAAGCCCTCGCGCCGCGCCTGGCGACGCTGCAGCAGCGTCTGCTGCAGGAAGCCCGGCCGGTGGAGATCCGCACCTTCCACGCCTGGTTCTCGCAGCTGTTGCGCGCCGCGCCGCTGGAGCTGCTGCGCGCGCAGGGGCTGTCGCCGGAGCTGCAGCTGCTGGAGGACGAGAGCGACCTCAAGCCCGAGCTCTGGCAGCGTTTCCACACGGCGGTGCTGGCCGACGACGCGCTGCTGGCCGTCTACCGCGAGCTGAGCCTGATCCACGGCCGCAACAAGCTGATCGGCTGGCTGGAGTCGGCCTTCGACAAGCGCGTCGAGCTGCGGCTGGCGCATCAACAGGGACGGCTGCTCGAGAGCATGCCCGCGGCGTCCGAGGTGGTGCCGGAGTTCGCCGCCTTCGCATCGCCGCTCGATGCCTTCGCGGCGATGCGCGCCGACTTGCAGGCGCTCGCGATCGAGCTGGGCCAGGGGAAGAACAAGACGCAGAAGACCGCCGCCGTCGCGATCGAGACGGCGCTGACCGCCTTCGGCCCAGGCGCCGAGGCGGACGCGCTGGCCGCCGTGCGCGCCGAGCTCTTCACGCAGAAGGGCACGCTCGTGAAGGCGCTGGGCGATTCGCCGCTGCTGATGCAGCTCGGCGACCAGCTGACGCGCCTGCAGCAGGCGCTCGACCAGGACCGCGCGCGCGCCTGGCACCAGCAGATGTGCGCGCTGGCGCTGACGCTGCTCGACGAATTCGAGCGGCTCAAGCGCGAGCGCGGCTTCGTCGACATGAACGATCTGGAGCGCGGCGCGCTGGCGCTGCTGGGCGACGCGGACCTGTCGGGCTGGGTGCAGGAGCGGCTCGACAGCCAGGTCCGTCACCTGCTGATCGACGAGTTCCAGGACACCAGCCCGCTGCAATGGCACGCGCTGTATGCGTGGCTGTCGGGCTACGTCGGCGCGGGCGGCGGCGCGAGCGGGCAGCGGCCGCCGTCGGTCTTCATCGTCGGCGACCCCAAGCAGAGCATCTACCGCTTCCGCCGGGCCGAACCGCGCGTCTTCGCCGCCGCGCGCGACTTCGTGCGGGAAGGACTCGACGGCGTGCTGCTCGCCTGCGATCACACGCGGCGCAACGCGGCGCCGGTGCTGGCGGCGGTGAACGCGGTGTTCGAATCGGCGAGCCTGGCGCAGCAGTACAGCGGCTTTCGCGCCCACACCACCGAGGCGGGCGAGGGCGATCCGCTGGATGGCGTGTTCTTCATCGCCGGCGATGCGGACGAGGAGGGCGGCGCCAGCGATGACGAGGCTTCTGCCGACGGCACCGGGCGAGCGGCCGATGAATGGCGCCCGAGCCTGACCGAGCCGCGCCGCGAGCCCGAATTGCATCGCCGCGAGGCGGAGGCCAGGCGCATCGCCGCCTGCATCGCCGAGCTGTTGGCCGCGGGCGCGGCGCAGCCCGGCGACATCTTCGTGCTGGCGCGCAAGCGCGAGGGGCTGCGCGTGCTCGCGCAGGAGCTGAAGGCGCGTGGCATCGCGCATGCCGCGCCCGAGGACATGGCGCTGCTGGACGCGCCCGACGTGCGGGACCTGCTGGCGCTGCTCGATGCCCTCGCGTCGAGCGGACATCAGCTCTCGCTCGCGCATGCGCTGCGCAGCCCGCTGTTCGGCGCGAGCGAGGCGGACCTGCTGTGGCTGGCCGAGCAGTCGCGTTCGGTGAAGTGGCTGGGCCGCGAGATCGTGGCTGAGGATCAGGAGGAGGTCGCGCCGCTGAGCTGGTGGGAGACCTTGCTCCAGGCCTCACCGGATGATCTGGGCGAGCCCTTGCGCCGCGCGCGGGAGCTGCTGTCGCGCTGGGCCTCGATCGCGGTGCTGCGCAGCCCGCATGACCTGCTCGATGCGATCGTGCATGAAGGCGATCTGATGGCGCGGCTGGCGGCGGCGGTGCCAGCCAGCGAGCGCCGCGCGCGGCTGCATGCGGTGGAGGCGTTGCTGGCGCTGGCGCTCGAGCTGGATGGAGGCCGCTATGCCGGCCTCTACGGCTTCGTTCGCGCGCTCAAGAGCCGCGCGTTGAAACTCGCCGCGCCGGCCGAGCCGGACGCGGTGCAACTGCTGACCGTGCACGGCGCGAAGGGGCTCGAAGCCAAGGTCGTGATCCTGATGGACGCGGAAGCGGGGCCGGCGCGCTCGGAGAGCATGGCGCTCGCGATCGAATGGCCGGTGCAGGAGCCGGTGCCGCGCACGGTGGCGTTCATCGTGTCGGAGGCGAAGCCGCCGCCGTCGCTGCAGGCGCTGCTCGATGACGAGAAGGACCAGCGCCAGCGCGAGGAGCTCAATGCGCTGTATGTCGCGATGACGCGCGCGCGCCATCGGCTGCTGCTGAGCCGCACGCCCGCGAAGCGGCAGGCGGCGGCGGCGAGCTGGTGGACGAGGGTGCAGCCGCATGCGCAAGCCCTGGCGGTGCCGGAGCTCGACGCCGGCCTTGAGCGGCCGGGCGATGAGCCGGTGCGGCTGAAGGTCCTGCCGCGTGTCGAGCCTTTGCCGGCCGAGGCCCCGGACGCGGGCGACGCGGTGGGTCAGAGCCCCGATGAGGTGGACGAGAGCGCCGCGCTCGGCGAGGCGCTGCATCGCGTGCTCGAGTGGCACAGCGGGCCGCAGGGCGGGGCTCATCCGCTGGAGCGGCTGATGGCCGCGGCGGCGCAGATGTACGGGCTCGATGCCCGCCGGGATGAGCGGCTGCAGCGCAGCGTCAAGGCGATCCTGGGGAGCGGCGAGTGCGCGCCATTCTTCGATGCCGCGGCGCTCGACTGGGGCGGCAACGAGGTGCCGCTCAGCTGGCAGGGGCACGACATGCGCCTGGATCGGCTGGTCTGCCGCCGTGATGCCGGCGGCGCGCGCACGTGGTGGGTGCTCGACTACAAGCTGAATCCCGCGCCGCAGCGCAATCCGGAGTACCTGCAGCAGCTGTGGCGCTACCGCGAGGCGGTGATGGCGCTGCAGCCCGGCGAGGCGGTGCGCTGCGCCTTCATCACGGGCCAGGGGCGCCTGATCGATTGCACCGAGGCGGTGGCCGGCCTTCAAGCCGGCGCGTTGTAATCCCCTTCAGCCGGCCGGCTGTGCCACGCCACCGACGTCGTCGTCGGCCACGGCCCGCCGTCGCCCAGCCGCTGATGCACCGCCTGCGCACTCGACGACGCCGCATCCAGCACCTGCGTCAACGCCTGCACCTCTGCCAGCGCCGGCTCCGCCATCGCCGTGCGCAGGTACACATTCCCTCTCAGGCTCAGCAGCACGAACGGCCGGCCCTCGATCAGCACATCCTGCGTCGCCTGCGCCAGCCGTTCGGACAACTCCTTGTCCAGCCAGGCCATGATCAGCTCGCGGTTGATCCCCACCGCGCCGAATCGCTGCCGCACGAGTTTGGACTCGATCTGCGACTGCTTCGGGAACATCACCAGCCAGCGCATCTCCTCCGGCGTGTCCGTGTCCACCCGCGTGCGCAGCGTGTCGGTGTAGGCCTCGAACACGTTGCTCTCCAGACGCTCCATCAGCTTGCGCTCGATGACCATCATCTGCATGTCGGGATTGATCTTGAGCTCGCAGCGCATGCGCAGCTCGAAGCCCTCGATGTAGCTGCGCTGCGAGGGCCCCCACTCGATGCGGGTCAGGCCGGGCAGCGTTCTGGGGAGGTCGATGACGAAGCCGCGCCCGTCGCGGGCGTGACGCAGCTGGCCGCCGCGTTCCGCGGCCCAGTCGCTCAAGGGGCGCCAGCGGGCCGCGTTGGCGCGGGCGGCAAACCACTGTTTGATTTGTTTGATTACCATGAGGCGGGACGGTGTGCGCGTGGCCAGGGGTCCGTGCATTGACGTGTCGACGACCGGGGCCTCGCGCTCCTACGGAGATCGCAGAATGATCGAAGTGTATTCATGGCCCACGCCCAATGGCCACAAGGTCCACATCATGCTGGAGGAATGCCGCCTCCCTTACCGGGTGATTCCCGTGGACATCGGCAACGGCGACCAGTTCGACGCGAAGTTCCTCGCGATCAGTCCCAACAACAAGATCCCCGCGATCGTCGATCCCGACGGGCCGGACGGCCAGCCGATGGCGCTGTTCGAGTCGGGCGCGATCCTGCTCTACCTGGCCGGCAAGACCGGCCGCTTCCTGCCCGCCGACACGCGCGGCCGCTACGAGGCGCTGCAGTGGCTGATGTTCCAGATGGGCGGCGTCGGGCCGATGCTGGGACAGGCGCACCACTTCCGCATCTATGCGCCGGAGAAGCTGCCCTACGCCATCGACCGCTACACCAACGAGGCCAAGCGGCTCTATGGCGTCATCGACAAGCGGCTGGCGCACAGCCGCTACATCGCGGGCGCCGAGTACGGCATCGCCGACATGGCGATCTTCCCGTGGCTGCGCAGCTGGAAGAACCAGGGCGTGGAGCTCGCCGATTACCCGCACCTGAAGGGCTGGTTCGACGAGATCGCGGCGCGGCCCGCGGTGCAGCGCGGCGTCGAGGTGCTGGCCGAGCGGCGCCGCCCGCTGGTCGACGACAAGGCGCGCGAGCAGCTGTTCGGCGCCACGCAGTACAAGCGGCACTGAGGTCCAGGCCTGCACGCCCGGCGCGGGGTCAGATCTTGCCCAGCCGCGCGCGGTCGCCGAGCTCGGTGAGCCAGCGCCGGCCGTCCTCGCGGATGCCGGTGGCCAGCCCCTTGTCCTGCAGGCGCTGCTGCAGTTCCTCGCTGACCGGCATGCCGCCGGGCGATTGCGGAATGAAGTAGAGCGCGGCGCGCTCTTCGGGCGTGATCACCAGATCGGGCGGCGGGACGGGGAAGCTGAAGGTCGGGGGTGTGGACATGCGGCGCAGTATCCCTCAGCCTCCGGCGCCGCGTCGGCGCGCGGAACGCCCTCAGCCGCGGCGCGCGTGTGGCGCGTGTTGCGGTTGTCGCGTCCGGCGGCGGGCGGCCAGGCCGGCGCCCAGCGCCGCGATGCCCAGCAGCGCGAGCGAATCGGGCTCCGGCAGCTCGCCGGCCGCGAAGGCCAGCGTGTTGGCCATCAGCAGCGCGCCGTCGCTGGAGGTCTTCCACAGGTCCGCACGGACGTCGCTGGATTCGGGGAACAGGTTGAGGCTGGCGACGATGCCGTTGTGGTCGTCGCGATAGCCCAGCAGCGGGCGGCCGTTGGACCAGGAGGCGACGACGCTGGCGCCGGCCTTGGGCGAGAGCTTGAAGCACAGCGCCGACGAGCCGCCATCGAAGCTGTCCACGCCGCGCAGCATCGGGCTGCCGGGGAGCGCGATCGCGCCCAGGCCGCCGCAACTGGCCTGGCGGTTGTCGATGTCGAAGACGTCGTAGTTCGCGGTCACGAAGCGGCCGCTGAGGCCGCCGAAGGGGATGGTCGCGTTGGAAAGACCCGCCTCGACCACGCCGCCGCCGGCATCGACGTAGTCCGCCAGCACGTTGCCCAGCTCGACCGCATTGGCGAAGCCGCCGATCGCGGGGTTGTTCTTGAGGTTGGTGTCGGAGAACACGAGCACCGCGTCGTAGGCCGTCAGCATCGCCAGCGTCGGCGTGCCGGTGTGGACGTTGAAGACGTCGACCACGCCGCTGAGCACGCCGGTGCCGGCGATCTTGGACTGCACGTCGGCCAGGCCGCCGCCCAGCGCCGGCGCGCCGAGGATCAGCACCGAGGCCTGCGCGGCGGCGCCCGCGGCGCACAGCGCGGCGGCGGCCAGCGCGGACCGGAGACGGGGAAGGAAGGTCGAGCGGGTCATCGGGTTCTCTCTCGTGGCAGTGGTTCTTGTGGTTGTTCCCTGAAGGCGGGAGGCCGGGAAACCGGCCCTGGCAAGCAACATCCAAGCCACCGGCGGGGATTCCCTGCGGCCTCAAGCACTTGCTGGTGCTGTCCCTGGAGAAGGGGTCAGCGGGTGTAATGAATCCCGACACTTCGGGCGTGGAAGTTGCTTCGCGCATCGCCCGTGAGGGCGTATGGCGGACCACCTTGTAATGCGGGGGTAAAACATCGTCGGCCGGCGTGGTGCCGGGCGACGCTTGGAGGGAAACTTGCCCGGGCGTGCTGGCGATGCCTGCTTGCGCAGGAGCGCGACACGTGATCAATGGGCCATCACGGGCCATCACGGGCCATCATGGGGTTCGAGCCCCGGAAGGAGATGCCTTCATGTCAGCCAAGCCGGACCACACCGATGCCGTTGGGGGCGTCGAGAGTCACAACGGGCGCTGGTTCGTCCGCGAAGTCGTGGGCGAAGGACCTTTTCGAGCGCGCTACCTGGTGATCGCCGCGCATCCGGCGGCCGGCGGAGCGCCGGTGCTCGACGGCTACTGGCACGAGCTCGAGCGCAGTTTCGATTCGTGGAGCTACGCGGCCGACGCGGCGCTGGAAGCCGCGCAGCGGGCGATCGACTTCAGACCCTGATCCGGCGCCGGCGTGGCGCGCGCCGGTCTCACATGCCGGCGCCGATCTTCTTCTGCAGCGCCTTGTACTGGTCCAGCCGCGGGCCGCCGAGCGCGACCGCGCGCTCGATCGCCAGCGCGGCCTTGTAGCGCAGGCCCTGCTCGTAGAGCACCTGGGCCAGGTTGTTCCAGCCCTCGGGGATGTCGGGCCGCACGTCGGTCAGCCGCGCATAGGCCTGGGCCGCGGCGCGGCGGTCCTTGGCGGCGTAGGCCGTGTTGCCGGCGCCCAGCAGCAGCACCGGCTCGCCGGGCCAGCGCGTGAGCGCGGCGGTGTAGCCCTTGCGCGCCGCGTTGCCGTTCAGGCGCTCGAGCGCGGCCAGCGCCGCGCCGGTCTGCGCGCCGTCCAGCGAGGCCGGCAACTGATCCGGCGGCAGCGTCGTCATCGCCCAGTAGTCGCCGCGCGCCCAGGTGCGCTCGAAGACGGGCAGCTCCATTTCCTGGCGCGCCGTCTTGCCGCTGTGCAGCAGGATGGTGCGGCGCTCCTTGTCGTAGCCGACCGCGACCGCGTAATGCCACACCGGCGCGATGTCCAGCGACAGGTTCTGGAACACGATCACCGGATGCCCGGCGGCGAGCTCGGTCAGCAGCGCGTCCAGCCGCGGCGGCACGACGTAGGCCGGCAGCCCCTGGCGGCGCACCGCCACCAGCATCTCCGTCTGCAGCGAGCCCTTGCGGCCGGGCAGGAAGACCTGCGGCTTGAGCTGCTCGATGGTGGCGGGCTTGCCGGCGGTGCGCAGCAGCATGGCCAGCGCGGCGGGGCCGCATTCGTAGTCGTCCTGCGCGACGAAGGGCGTCTGCGCGGACAGGTCGATGCGCGCCGGCAGGCCGGCCGGCCACTGCTTCTCGAGCGCGCTCAGCTGCGGCGGCGTGCTCGCGCAGCCGCCCAGCAGCAGGGCGGCGGCCAGCACCGGCGCGGCCAGGCCGGCCAGACCCGGCCGCCGCGCGGCGCGCGAAGGACGCGGGGAGGGCGTGTCGACGGCGCGCATCGCGGACCTCAGCGGATCGAGCGCGTGAACGGGAAGACCTTGGTGAACCCCAGGATGTCGGTGATCAGCAGGATCACGAACACCGTGAAGATGATGCCCAGCACATCGCCGCCGGCGGGGGCGTCGGCGATGCGGCCGTCCAGTGAGCGGATCTCGTCATCGGACATCGCGTCCACGCGCGATTGCGCGGCGCTCGGATCGACGCCTTCCTTGACCATGGCCTGACGCACGTCCTCGCGGGCGAAGAAGGCGTTGACGCGGGCGCGGCTGTCGGCGATGGAGCCGGCCGGCGTGGCCGGCTGGACCAGCGCGTCGGTGGGCACGACCTGCGCGACGGCGTGCATGGGCAGCGCCATCAGCGAGCAGGACACGATCAGCGTCGAGGCGATCGCGCGCTTGGCCAGCGAGGGACGGGAGGCTTGTTTGTGGTTCATCGGGGGACCTTGAAAGGGATGGATGCCCTGGGATCGTAGGTCGGCCCTCGGTGTTGTTACAAGTTCGATTACCGAGCGTCACATTGGATGCAAATTCGCGCAGCGAGATTTTTGCGGAATGTGCCGAGTCGGAAGCAGTCGCGATTTTCTGCTGACAAATCTCTTGAAACCTGTTGCCTTGGAACGTTCACCAGGTTGGATCAATTTGATCGATTTTCGAACTGGGTCATCGGAAGGATTTGAATCATGAGAATCTATGGTACGCAGGCGCACGACTGGAATCACGATGCCTCCCATAGTGGGGACGGCCAAGCCACTGAGCCGATCGCCAGCCAAGAGGATGACGCCGCAGGGCTGCAATTGCGCCAGCTAGGCCGAGACGATGCGTGCAAGATACTGGCTGATGCACTATCCAGCAAGAGGTTTGCGAGCGGTACCGAAGCCAAGGTTTACCGGATTCCGGGCTACCCAGATCTCCTGCTTCGAGTGCCGCGCGGCTTTCCTGAAGCAAGCGAGGGGATGCGTGACAAAGGTCAGGTGGTCCTGACGCCCGTGAACTGGCCGGTGGGGATGCGTCAGAACTGCCGTTTGGGCATTGCGCTCGCGAGCGTTGAAAAATCCCGTGCGCCTGATTCTGGCCAGGACGGGGTTATGCGTTGGCCGTCGAGCGGATTCAGTACGCTGCTGCTTCGGAAGGTCGATGGAAGCCGTCCGGCGGACCATTATTGGGATGCGATGAAGCGCCTCGGCGGGGTGATGAATAACACCTTTACTGGCTCTACGCTCGACGAGCTTATTAAGTTCAACTCCCGGCAGTGCGATGAGGAGACGGGTCTAAAGGCCGCTCGCTATTTCTTGGAGAAGCTGAAATCCGGTGAGTCGTTTCAGATCGGGCATGAGGAGGCGGCCGAGCATGGGTTTCAACTGCCCGGATTCAAGGTCGAAATGAATGAATACGGCCCCGTTCCGCACAGGCCTGATCAAAACCGTGGGAAGGATTTCTACAAGAAATATGTTGAATTTTCGCGCTCGTACTTGGAGCGATTGGAGGGCACCGCGAGAATGCCGCAGAAGGCTTTCGACGAGGCGATTTTTCTCATCGCTGAAATGAACGATTGTTATCAGGTCGATCTGGACTTCTTTGGGCGGAATGTATTGATCGACCAGGAGGCGGGCAGCTTCGGGTTCGTTGATATATTTCCCCAGGGAGGTTGCCCCGCTGTGGGGCAGGGAACGGAGCGAGTGAAGCCGGCCGTTGCCAGTTCAAATGCGTTGGCAGTACGCTTTGGTGCGCATCTGTTTGGCATTGACTGTCATTCGAGGATATTTGGAGAGCCTCCTCGGCTGATTTATCTTGAGCAAGACCTTGTGCACATGCGGCGGAGTACTGAACTCCTACTGTCAAAGCTGGACAAGGCGACTCCGGGGCTCGGTTCAAAGGTCAGGGATCAAGTTTTCCATTACTGGAAAAAGCCTTGAAACCTCTGGTCAGTTGGCCGTCGCGTTTGGGCGGAGTTTGTTCGGAGTCGATTGTATGAGGCGGTACGGTGGACTCCATCGGCTGATTTATACCGAAGCCGATGTTGCACATTTGCGGCGAAGCGCGGACCTCATCATTTCCAAGATCGACAGTGCGGCCCCGCGCGCGGGCGACTTGCTTCGCGATTCGCTGTTCAAGTACTGGAAGGATCGCAAGCAAGGTGCGCGCCGATGCGTTATCCAGTAGTGTTCAGCGCTTCGAGCGGAGCTTTTCGAGCCGCCCCCCAGCGGAGGGCCTCTCACCGCTCGCAGCGCTGCCCGCTGGCGCTGCGCAGGATCCAGCGCTCGCCCTGACGCGTGAGCTGGGCCAGCGAGGCCAGCGTCCCGATCGCGCAGGTCGAGGGATCGACCTCGGCGAACTGCTCGAGCTCGACGGTGTCCGCATTGCGCCAGCGCATGAAGCGGAAGCTGATCGGCGGCTGGTCCGGCGAGGGCTGGAACTTGTAGCGCTCGACGAGCTTGCCGTCCGTCAGGCTCCAGATCACGACGCCGTTGAATTCCACACCGGGCGAGGCGTGGGTCACCACCAGATGGCGGCCATCCGGCGAGGGATGGACATTGCCGTGCATCTCGTAGCGCGTGCCGTCGGCGCGCGAGATCCACAGCAGCTCGTCGCCAAAGGCCAGCGTCACGCGGACCACGTAGAACTCGCGGTCCGGCGACAGGCCGTCGAGGCGGTAGTCGACGTAGGGGACGGTCGGATCAGCCGGGTCGGGCCGCTGGCTGTCCAGCATCACCGGACGGCCCTTGGCCACCGGCAGCATCAGGCGCAGCCCGGTGCGGTGGACCGGCAGTCCGAGGCGGCGCAGCAACCGGGCTTCGGCATCGGCGCGGAAGGCTTCGTCGGAGCCTTCCTCAGGGGCGGCGGTGGCCGGCGCGCTCGCCGAGGAGTCGGGGAACAGCGCGCCGCGCGGCGCGATGCCGATGCTCGGCCCGGTCTTGGGCGGCGGCGCGGCCTGGACGGCGAGGCTGGCGGCGAGCAGGGTCAGGGCGCAGCACGCGGACAGCGCGGCGCGGGCGGGGACGGAGACAGGCATCGGACAGGCGGGCGGAGGCCGACGTGGTCGGCGGGCGCGCGAGTCTAGGGGCCGTCTCCCGGCCGGGTCCAGGGCGCCTTACCGCTGGTGACAAGCCCCGGCCGCGACAGCCGCCCAGCCGTGAACAAGGTCACGAATGCCGGCGCGAGCCGCCGCCCTCAGCCGTGGATCGCCGCCGCGACGATCTGCCCGATCGAGATGCACATCGCCGCCACCACCACGGCCAGCGCCATGTTCTTGTGCTCGACGATCTCCTCCCACAGTTTGTAGGGGGTGAGCTTGTCGATGATGATGAAGCTGACCCAGAACACCAGCACGCCGATGACGGCATACAGGATGGAGCCCAGCACGATGCCGGGCTTGAGCCATTCGAATCCTTCCATGTCGTTCTCCTGGTCGGGCGCTAGGGGCCGCGTTGGTCGCCGATGCGAGCTGTTGATGTGAGCTGTCGATACGGGCGGGCGTTACTTGTGACCGCCACCGCCGCTGCTGTATCCGCCGTAGGAACCGCCGCTGGAGCCGATATAGCCGACCCCGCTGCCGCGGCTGCTGCGCTTGCACTGTTGATATTCGGCGCTGCTTTCGCCGTAGGTGGACTTGTAGCGGTCGCACTCGTCATCGCTGCAGGCGCGCAGCAGCGCGAAGAGCACCACGATGATGAAGATCGCGATCACGATGTTGCGCAGCATCGTGCCCTGGTCCATGCCGGAGGAGACATCGCGGCTCAGCGCCGGCATCTGGTCCTCGGGCAGCGAGAAGAAGCGGCGCACCTCGGCGGCCTCGACGGCGCGGCCATGGCTCCAGGTCACCTCGTTGCCGGTCTGCTCGCTGCTGAGCAGTTCCAGCCGCGTGCCGTTGCGCCACTCGTAGTCGCGCACCAGGGCGCGTTCCTCGCGCTTGACGCGCCAGTAGAACTCGCCCAGCACGTAGGTGACCTTGGCCGTGTAGGTCCACTTGTGCTTGAAGTCCTTGTCCTGATGCTTGACGGTCTTCGATCCGGCGTTGGACGGGGCGCCGGTGATCGGTCTGACGAGGCTCCAGCCGTCCTCGGTGTCGACCAGGAAGGCGAAGCCCTCCATCTGGTTGAACAGCAGGTACTCGCGCCAGAAGGTCTGTTCGTCCTCGCTGGACTCGGGCAGGTCGCAGCGCTCCAGATAGCCGACGACCTGCCAGGACTTGGGCGTGCCGCCATTGAGCGCCAGCAGCCCGGTGGTGCCCAGCGGGATCTGCGGCTGGCCGCCGGTGTTCTGGCGATAGGCGGCGAGCTCGGCGCCCGCGCCCTTGGAGATGTCGACGACCGACTGGCACTGGCCGCAGACGATGGACTGCGTGGACGCCAGCTGGGGTTCAAGCGAGGCGCCGCAGTTGGGGCAGGGCATCGCCTTGGACTGGAGCGTGGCGCCGCTCGCGTCGCGCAGGCCGGTCAGCTGCAGGTCGGCGAGCTGGACCGCGCGCCCCACCGACCAGCCCGGCTGCGCCGGATCGCTGTACTCGAGCGTCGCGACCTCGCCGGCGGTGTTGCGCAGGTCGATGACGGGATAGCGCTGGTCCAGGCGCGGCGGATGCGGCAGCTCGCCCTGGGCGGCGGCCAGCGTCGCGTCGACGATCGAAGCCACCTGCCAGGCCGAGCCCGCCAGCATCTGCAGCCCGCCGGGGCGCAGCGTCGCGGGGTCGGGGGCGGGCTCCCGCAGCGGCGCCTCGAAGCTGATGACGAAGCTGCCGTTGTCCTCGGCCAGCCAGCCGCTGCGGGGCGGCCGGTCGGCGCTGGCGTCGAAGAGGATGTGCCACTCGTTCCAGCCGCCGTCGGCGTAGGCCATCTGCAGCCGGCCGACGACGACGAAGCTCGCGCCGGCATAGCGCCCGGCGGCGCCGAGCTGCAGCGGCGAGTAGTCCTCGAACAGTTCCGCGCTGGTGCCGATCTTGCGCAGCGTGTCGCCGTCACGCAGCAGCGTGGAGCGGCAGTAGCTGCAGACGGCGCTGGCGGACGCGGCCGAGGCGAACTCGACCGGCGCGCCACAGTTCGGGCACTGCGCCTGCCAGCGGCGCTGGGGGGAAGCGGTAGCCAATCAGTTTCCGGGGCGGGAGGCGCGCGAGGGCGTCAGCTGAGCTTCTTCAGCAGCTCGGCCTTCTTGGCCGCGAATTCCTCGTCGGTGAGGATGCCCTTGGCCTTGAGATCGCCGAGCTTCTCGAGCAGCAGCAGGACCTCGTCGGCGCTCTGGCTGACGGGCTGGGGCTGGACCGGCTGGGCGCCTTGTGTGCCCTGGGCGGCTTGATTGGCGCCGGTCAGCCCTTGCTGGAGCTGTTGCGCCATGGTCTGGCCCAGGGCCAGGCCGGCGCCCAGGCCCATCGCGTCGCCGGCCACGCCGCCGCCGCCCGAGCCCACGCCCTCGGCGAGCTTGGGGATGGCCTGCGCGGTCTGGTACTGCATGAACTGGCCCATGTTCTGGCCGATCATGCCCATGCCGATCTTCTGGTCGAGGATCTTCTGCAGCTCCTCGGGGAGCGAGACGTTCTGCAGCGTGACCATCTCGAGCCTGAGGCCCAGCGCGTCGAAGGCCGGCTGCGTCGCTTCCTGCAGCGCCTTGGCGAACTCGACCTGGTTGGCGGCCAGATCCAGGAAGGGGATGCCGGATTGGGCGACGGCGTCGCTGATGTGCTGGAGCATCAGGCCGCGGAGCTGACCGTCGAGTTCCGTGACGGTGTAGCGCTCGCGGGTGCCGGAGATTTCGGTGTGGAACTTCTTCGGGTCGACGACGCGGTAGCTGTAGTTGCCGAAGGCGCGCAGGCGCACGGCGCCGAAGTCCTTGTCGCGGATCGTGACGGGCTGCGTCGTGCCCCAGCGCTGGTCGACCTGCTGGCGGGTGGAGAAGAAGTAGACGTCGCTCTTGAAGGGGGACTCGAAGAGCTTGTCCCAGTTCTTGAGGTAGGTCAGGACCGGCAGGGTCTGCGTGGTCAGCTTGTACATGCCGGGTCCGAAGACGTCGGCGACCTTGCCTTCGTTGACGAAGACGGCCATCTGCGATTCGCGGACGGTGAGGGAGGCGCCGTACTGGATCTCGAAGTCCTGCATCGGGAACCGGTAGGCCAGGACGCCGTTGTCGTCCTCGGTCCACTGGATGATGTCTATGAACTGTTTCTTGATGAAGTCCATCAGGCCCATGGCGCTGCTCCACGAAAGGCGCGGTCCAGATCGACCGCCGGCGGGGAGTATCTCTCAGCGCCGTCGCGACCTTGGTCACCCTGAGGGGGGAGGTGGCGCGGCCCCCAAGGCATGATGCGGGCGATTCCGCCTTTGGCGCGAGAGAAGAGGGCAAGAGACGATGAACGACAAGAGGACCACGAGCGGGTGGTGGCGGATGGGTGCGGTGTCGGCGGCCGTGATTCTGGCGGCCGGATGCGGACC
>Ga0209051_1000706_pt1 | contig 36549 bp, 32 predicted proteins | sample AraplaCvi_mMS_r2_2_FD_184286 | JGI IMG/M metagenome (GOLD analysis project Ga0209051, IMG submission 184286) | Arabidopsis root microbial communities from North Carolina, USA - plate scrape MF_Cvi_mMS_r2 (SPAdes) (version 2) | ecosystem: Host-associated > Plants > Roots > Endosphere | place...
TTCCCGCGTACTCGACGGCCGAGTCGACGACCTTGCCGACGCGAAAGGGGATGTCGCGCAAGGCGTCCACCCACCGCGGGCTGCTCGCGAGCTCGCGGACCGCGGCGTGCGACGGTGCGTCGAAGTTGCCCGGCACCTGCACCGCGATCCACGCACCGGCGGGTAGCTCGCCGGCCCAGCGGCGCAACAGATCTCGATGCGACGGCACCCACTGCAGCGCGGCGTTGCTGACCAGGACGTCGGTGTCGGGTCGTGGCGTCCACGACGCCAGGTCGCCGAGGGTGGCCGCCAGCCCGCGCTCGCGCGCCGCGTCGACCATCTCCTGAGAGCTGTCGACCGCCTCGACGACGGCGTCGGGCCAGCGCTGTGCCAGCGTCACCGTGAGGTTCCCCGGACCGCATCCGAGGTCGACGACGCGGCGCGGCGATTCGGCCCGCACCCGCGCCAGCAGCTCGTAGAACGGGCGCCCACGGTGGTCGGCGAAGGCCAGGTACACGTCGGGATTCCACATGGTGACATCCTAGGGACGATGGACGAGTCGGCCGCCGTACGCGCGATCTGGGAACCGCTCGGGATACCGGGCGTCGTCGACGTCCACACCCACTTCATGCCCAAGCCCGTGATGGACAAGGTCTGGCAGTACTTCGACGCCGCCGGGCCCCTCGTCGGCCGTGCCTGGCCGATCGCCTACCGCACCGACGAGGCCGACCGCCTCCGGACGCTGCGCAGCTTCGGTGTCCGCGCCTTCACGTCCCTGGTGTATCCCCACAAGCCGGACATGGCCGCGTGGCTCAACCAGTGGGCGGCCCAGTTCGCGTCCACCACGCCGGACTGTCTGGCCACGGCCACCTTCTTCCCGGAACCGGGCGCCACCGAGTACGTCACCGCCGCGATCGACGGCGGCACCCGGGTGTTCAAGGCCCACGTCCAGGTCGGCGGCTACGACCCGACCGACCCGCTGCTCGACCCGGTCTGGGGCGTCGTCGCCGATGCCGGAGTACCCGTCGTCATCCACTGCGGTTCCGGGCCGCAACCCGGCCTGCACACCGGACCCGACCCGATTCGGGCGGTGTTGGCCCGACACCCCCGGTTGCGACTCGTCGTGGCCCACCTGGGCATGCCAGAGTACGGCGACTTCCTCACCCTGGCCGAGCGCTACCCCGAGGTCAGGCTCGACACCACGATGGCGTTCACGCCGTTCGTCGAGGAGGCCCATCCGTTTCCGCCGTCGGAGGGACCGCGGCTGCTGGCTCTTGGTGATCGCATCCTGTTCGGCAGCGACTTCCCCAACATCCCCTACGGATACGTCGAGGCCATGCGGGTGTTGACCGACGTGAGCGGCGTGGACGACGACTGGCTGCGCGGGGTGTTCCACGACAACGCCGCCGGACTGTTCGGATTGGCCACTACAGCGGATTGACAGCGACTGACGGTTAGCTGCATCCGTGACTAGCCGGTGGCCGCGGTGGGGACTCGCCGCTCTGCTGGTGGGTACTGCCGCCATGTACCTGCCGAACCTGTCCGAATCCGGCTATGGCAACGCCTTCTACGCCGCCGCGGCGCAGGCCGGGTCGCGGAGTTGGTCGGCGTGGTTCTTCGGTTCGCTCGACGCCGCCGACTTCATCACCGTGGACAAGCCCCCGGCCTCGCTCTGGGTGACCGGATTGTCCGTGCGCGTGTTCGGCATGAACCCGTGGGCGGTGCTGGCGCCGCAGGCGGTGATGGGCGTCGCCGCGGTCGCAGTGCTCGCCGCGGCCGTCCGCCGCGCGGTGCCCGACGCGGACCAGGGCGCCGCCGCCGGGCTCATCGCCGGTGCGGTGCTGGCCTGCACGCCCGCCGCTGCGCTCGTGTTCCGGTTCAACAACCCCGACGCCCTGCTGGTCTTGCTGCTGGTCGTCGGGGCCTACTGTCTCGCGCGCGCCGTGCCGGCGGCGTCGTGGCGCTGGTTGGCCGCGGTCGGGCTGGTGATGGGCGCGGCGTTTCTCACCAAGATGCTTCAGGGCTTCCTGGTGCTGCCGGGGTTCGGCCTCGCCTATCTGATGGCGGCCCCGACGACGTGGCGAAACCGGCTGTTGCACATCGCCACCGGATCGGGTGTGCTCATTCTCGCGGCGGGCTGGTGGGTGCTCGTCGTGCAGCTGACGCCCGCGGGCTCGCGGCCCTACGTCGGCGGCTCGACCGACGACTCCGTGCTCAACCTGGCGTTCGGGTACAACGGGTTGAGCCGCCTGATTGGGCACGGATCGGACTGGCACGGGCCGAGTTTCGGCGCGAGGAGCACGGCGACGGGTCTGCACCGACTGTTCGTCACCGAGATGGCCAACGAGATCTCCTGGCTGCTGCCCGCCGCCCTGTTCGCCGTGGTCTACGGCGCCTACCTGGCCGCCCGCGGACGACTGCACCGCACCGAGTGGGCGGCCCTGGTGTCGTGGGGTGGCTGGCTTCTGGTGACGGGCCTGGTCTTCAGCCTCATGGCCGGGACGATCCACCCGTACTACACCGCTGCCCTGGCGCCGGCGGTCGCCGCGACGGTCGGGCTGGGCGGCGTGTGGGCCTGGCGATCCAGAGCGTCGTGGGACGGCCGGCTGGCCGTCGTCGTCCTGGTGGGCCTCGGTGCGTGGCGGTCGTCGATCCTGCTGCACCAGAATCACGTTGGGCCGCGTTGGCTTCCCGGAGTCCTCCTCGTCACGTGGTTGGGGGCGGCGGTCGCCATCCTGGTCGGACGGCACCGGCCCATGACGGCGGGCCTGGTCGCGGGCGCGGCGGCCGCGATGACGGGCACGGTCGTGTTCGCGGCCGCGACGGTCGCGACACCGCACCACGGGGCCGTTCCCACCGCCGTCGACGCAGTGCGCCACACCGTCGGCGGATGGACCGGCGACGAAGCCACCAACCCCACCCTGGCCGCCATGCTCGCGGCGACCACCACCCGGTGGTCGGCGGCGACCAACGGATCGCAATCGGCGGCAGCGCTGGAACTCGCCAGCGGCACGTCGGTGATGGCCGTCGGCGGTTGGAGCGGCGACCCGACGCCCACCCTGGCCCAATTCGTCGACGACGTGCGGGCCGGACGGGTGGGCTACTACGTGGAGGCCGGCCGCGCCGGCGCGGCACGACCGGAGGGCCCGGTGGTGCGGTCGGAGAATCACGGCCCCTCCCACGTCAGGGAGATCGCCGACTGGGTGGCCGCCCACTATCCGGCGACCTCGGTCGGCACGTCGCTGGTGTACCGGCTGAGCTGACGCTCACTCCTTGACGGCGGTGACCAAGCTGTTCGCCGCCGCCATCGGGCCGGCGTCGGGGTCGTCGGCCGGAATGGGGCGGCCCACCTCGGACAGGTAACGGGCCAGCGGGGTCGGGGTGGCCTGCCACCCACGGGCGCCGAACCACTCGTCGGCGGGTGCGATCTGCTCGTTGTAGATCAGGGTGAAGAAGGTGCCCTCCTGGCCGGCGTCGCGCTCCTCCTGCTGTTTGGCGTGGAACACCTGCGAAGGCATGGGCTTGCCCTCCTCCACCGCAACGCGGCTGCCGGCCGCGGACAGACCGTCGATCCCGGTGAACAACTGGTCCTGGGCGGCGGCCGGTAGGTAGATCAGCAGGCCCTCGGCGATCCACGCCGTCGGCTCCGACGGGTCGAAACCGGCGCCGGCGAGAGCCCTCGGCCAGTCGTCGCGCAGGTCGACGGCGACCTCGCGCCGATCGGCGCGCGGCGCGTCGCCGAGCTGAGCCATGACGTCCCGCTTGAACGCCAACACCTTGGGCTGGTCGAGCTCGAAGAGCACGGTGCCGTCGGGCCACGGCAACCGGTAGGCGCGCGAGTCGAGACCCGCCGCGACGACGACGACCTGGCGCACGCCCGCGGCGACGGCGTCGGCGAAGTAGGCGTCGAAGTACTTCGTGCGGGCGGCCTGGAAGGACACGAAGTGCCCGCCGAAGGTGCCCTCGAGCAGTTGCGCGCCGTGGCTACCAGAGGCGTGCCCGTCCATCATGTCCGCCCATTCGCCCCCGGCCGCACGGCAGAACGCCTCCGCGTAGGGGTCCAGCACCAGCGGCTCGGGCCGCTTGGCCTCCAATGCCCTTGCCGCGGCGACGAATAGGGCCGTCGAGCCGACGCTGGTGGTGATGTCCCAGGTGTCTCGTTCGTCGCCGTCGGGTCGCACTCCGCCGACGATACGCCCGAACCCCGACTACACCAACGGGCGACCGGTCCTGATCCGCCAGTCGAGATCCTTGAGCAGGACGTTGAACGGAAACTGCCGGACGGCGCGCGGTGAGAGGTGGGTGGCGGTGCGCAGCACGGCCATCAGCCGATCGAAGCGACGCTGACGACGGGCGTCCCAGGGCAGCCGCATCTCGTCGCGGAAGCGTTGCGGGAGAAAGCCGGTCGTGATCAACAGGGCCAGTGCTTCGTGACTGCGCCGCACCGGTCCCGGCAGCCGTACGCCACGAATGCGGCTGGCGGCGATCGGAAACAGATACTCCCGGACCGTGTCGTCGACGTGCACCTTCGCGAGTTGTTCCTCCCAGTACGCGTCGAAGGCGGCCCGGTCGGGCGGCCACATCTCCTGCGGCACCTGCAGGGTCGTGCCCAGGGAACTGCCCTCCGCGTAGTGCTGATCGGCGGTCGCGTCGTCCATCTCCCCGACGAACGTGCGATAGGAGTCGACGGCGCCCTTGTACAGACAGGCGGCCACCCACATCTGCAGGTCCTTGTCGAAGGCGTTGTAGGCCACCGGGCTCTCGTCGGTGGAGTACACCTGCGCATGGGCCCTGTTCACCGCGCGGCGGAAGGCGGCCTTCTGCTCGTCACTGCCCCGACCGGCGACGGCCAGGTAGGTGAACGTGGTGCGGGCCCGCTTGATCGGGTGCAGGTCGACCCGTCCGCTCTCGACGCGACTCTCCAGCACGCCGTAACCGACACCCGGCCTGGCCAACTGCATGATCACGTTCGCGGGCCCGAGCAAGAGACCGACACCGAGCAGGCCGTCGTCGATGGTCGGGCCACGCCGCCGGTTCGGGCCGGGCCGCGCCGGCCCTGCGGCCGGAGCGCTGATCGCACGCTCCACGTGACTGTTGCCGACCGTCATGGCCCACCCCTCATTTCTGACAACGATTGTTTCCAGATATTGCTCCGGCGGTCGCCGGGTGTCAAGATCGAGGCATGACGGACGTGCGGCCCTACGGCGGCGTGCAAGCGCGCGACCGCGTGGCCGAACGCAGGCGCCGCCTCCTGGACGCGGGCCTCGAACTGCTCGGCGGTTCCGACGGTCCACCCGAGCTCACCGTCCGTGCGGTCTGCGCCGAGGCCGGTATCACCGCCCGGTACTTCTACGAGAGTTTCACCGACAAGGACGCACTGGTCGCGGCCGTCTTCGACCGGGTGGTCGCCGACATCGCCGCCACCACCCAGGCCGCCGTCGCCGCCGCACCGCCCGGCGAGCAGAACCGGGCCGGCATGGCCAACATCGTCCAGACCGTCGACGGAGATCCGCGCCTCGGCAGGCTGCTCTTCAGCGCCCGGCTGGCCAACCCCGTCATCGTGTCCAAGCGGTCCGAATCCGGAGTGCTGCTGGCCAGGCTGTACGGGCACGAGTTCGAAACGGAGTTCGGTCTGCATCCCGATGCGAGCACCAAGGCGGTGGCGCACTTCGCCGTCGGCGGAGTCGGGCAGGTGATCAGTGCCTGGTTGACCGGCGACGTCGCCGCCGAACCCGCAGACGTGGTGGATCTCCTCGCGAGGATGCTCGACGCGCTGGCCGGCCCCCGGTGGGCTGCGCAGGGAGCGGTCACGGCAGCACCGCCAGAAGGAGCCTGACCAGCTCGGCCTGTCGATGGGTGTCGGTCTTCGCGTAGAGGTGCTGCAGATGCTTGCGCACGGTGGCGATCGACACCGACAGGTCGCCGGAGATCTGCTGCAGTTCCGCACCGGTGGCAAGGCGGACCGCGACGTCGGCTTCGGCCGTCGTCAGGCCGTAGAGACGCCGCAGCAGTACCCCCGACGGCTCGGGAGTCGTCTCGGGGTCGACGACGACCACGATCACCCGCCGACACCGCGGCGACGCGTCCCCCATGCCACCGGCGGGCAGGACGTGGATGACGTAGGGCCGCAGGCCGGACGGGCGAGGACAGCAGAGCGAGCCGCCCCACGTGTCCACGCCGTCGCAGGTGAACGCGCGCTGGATGCTTCGCCGTAGCTCGGCGTGCACCGCTGCGTGCGATCCCTCGACGACGCCCGACCGCACACGCAAGCCGTCGCGCGCTCGGAGAATGCGCTCGGCTGCCGAATTCATGTGCACCACAACGCAGTCGGGCCCGACGATGATGATGCCGTGGTGTACCACATCGACGGCCGGCAGCAGCTCGTCGCGCTCGTCGACCAGCTCCTCGACATGACGCTGGGTGCGTAGGCTCAACTGCAGGTGTGAGAGAACGGCATTGACCAGTTGGACTCGTTCACGGCTGTCGAACCGCGTCGGCCCACTCGGGGCGGCCAGGATGAGGCACGTCGGCCCGGCTCCGTCGGTGACCCTGACGAACAGTCCGTCGTTCATGCCGTAGGGGCGCATCCAGTCGGCGTCGAACTCCGTATTCGACTTCAAGCCAACCAGTTCGGCGCCACCCCTGACCAATCCAACGGGTCCGCCCTCGACGTCGTCGAGCACGTAGTCGAGGTACTGGTAGTACTCGCCGTAACTCGCCAAGGCCTCTTCGGGCACGTTGACGCTGGTCAAGTGACGGGTCGCTCCGTCGACCATCGAGATACCGCCGCCGGTGGCCCCGACCGTGCGCCTCAGCTCGTCGAGCGCTCCAATCCATTCACCGGGGTTGACCGCCGAGCGGTAGAAGCCGGAGACCAGGCGCGAGAATTCATCGATCGTGACCATGATTCGGGTCCAGCTCGATCATCGAAAGTCGCATGGCGCGCCCCCTTGCCACGGCCCAGCCTACCAAGGTGGGCGTGTCTACTCCAGATGGATGACGCGTCGACCGAAGGGACGTGATTTCCTTCAGACATGTTGGCCCAAACCGTCATTGGGAACACCGGCGGCACCACCGGGGGGTTGGCCGCGTGGGCAAACAACTTAGCTCATATCAAGATCGAGGGGGAGCCGTGAGCACGTCCCACCATGCACTCGTACCAAGGTTGCCGAGATGGCACGTCCGGCCCATCGGACGTCGCGAAAGCCCAGTTTCGCCATTTACCGGCTATCTCGCACCGGATGCCAGGGACTCGGAATCGAAGGCCCGAACAGCGAAGTCGGCCTGGAGCATCGCGGCCCGGTTCGCCGTGCGGGCCGCGAGTGCCGGTCCGCGCGAACGTCAGTCGCGGCTCGGCTATCTCGAGGCGACCCAGATGTCGCGCGAGATGTTCCGACTGTGACGGCGTGAGCTCCACACCGCGACCCGGTCGGCACGGGTGGCGTCGGGCCGGATCACGCGTCGGGTGACTACGCGAGTTCCGGCGGGCGCCGGTCGGCGCCGGTCCTTGGGACGGTCACCGCGTCACCATCGGTGAATTCCCTGGTCCAGCAAGCGAATTCCAGGGTGATCCCGTCGGGATCCTGGAAGTAGAACGAGCGGACGTATACGCCGGGGTGCACCGTGGCGGAGACCTGAGCCGGGCTCTCGTCGTGGTTGAGCACCGGCCCCACCCGAACACCCCTTGCCTTGAGCCGCTGCCGATAGGAGTCGAACTTCTCCGCGGGCACGTGGAACGCCAGGTGGTTCAGCGAGCCGACGGCACTGACGATCTCGCCGATGCCGGGAATCGACGCCGGGGCCGAGATGCCGGGGACGCCGTCCGGCGCGGTGGCGAACCAGAAGAACGCGACGCAGTCGCCGTTGCCCGCGTCGAAGAAGAAGTGTTGCCCCATGCCGCCAGGAAGGTCGAGTGACTTCACCAACGGCATCCCGAGGACACCCGAGTAGAAGTCGACGGTCTTGGCCATGTCCGAGCACACCAGCGCCACGTGGTTGACGCCGCCGAGGTCGAACTCGGAGTTGACGTTCTGGGGCTTGATCATGGCTCTACTCCGTCTGGTCAACGAGCACATCTGAATCTAACATCAGCCGAATCGTCGACGGTGCGGTTGAGCCAGGGAGGTCGTCACCATGACACCTGGAGTGCTGCGGGAGTTCGTGGCCCTGGACTCCCCCACCGCCCGCCGGGCCGGTTCTGGCGGGCATCCGTGCCAGGGCGTCTACCACCGGGGTGTCGGCCGCAAGCCAAAGATCGGAATGATCGCGACCCACTACCAAGTCGACTTCTCCGAGCACTACCTCGCCGACTACATGGCGACCCGCGGCATCGGCTTCCTGGGCTGGAACACCCGCTTCCGCGGCAACGAGAGCAGCTTCCTCCTCGACCACGCGCTCGTCGACGTCGGGGTCGGCATCCGGTGGATGCGCGAGGTGCAGCATCTCGAAACCATCGTGCTGCTTGGCAATTCGGGTGGGGGGTCGTTGATGGCTGCGTACCAGGCGCAGGCCGTCGACCCCCACGTGACGCCGTTGGAGGGCATGCGACCCGCCGCCGGGATCGGCGACCTGCTCCCAGCCGACGGCTACGTCGCGAGCGCCGCACACCCCGGCAGGCCCGAGGTGCTGACGGCCTGGATGGACGGCTCCGTCATCGACGAGAACGACCCCGTCGCCACCGACGCCACCGTGGACGTCTTCGACGAGCGCAACGGACCGCCGTTCTCGGCGGACTTCGTCGAGCGTTACCGGGCGGCCCAGACCGCCCGCAATCACGCGATCACCGACTGGGTGTATGACGAGCTCAAACGCGTTCGGGCAGCTGGATTCTCGGATCGCCCCTTCACGGTGATGCGCACCTGGGCCGACCCGCGGATGGTCGACCCCACGCTCGAACCCACCAAACGACCACCCAACACCTGCTATGCCGGGACACCGGCCAGGGCCAATCGGTCGGCGCACGGCATCGCGGCGGCCTGCACGCTGCGCAGCTGGCTGGGCATGTGGAGCCTTCGCACCGCCCAGACCAGTGCCGAGCCGCACCTCGCGCGCATCGACTGTCCCGCCCTGATCATCAACGCCGAGCAGGACACCGGGGTCTACCCGTCCGACGCCCGGCGCATCCTCGACGCACTGGCCAGCACCGACAAGACACCGTGTTCGATCGACACCGACCACTACTTCACCACTCCCGGCGCGCGCAGCGAGCAGGCCGATACGATCGCGAAGTGGATTTCGAAGCGGTGGAAGTAGCCCGGTGACGCCGCCGGTACGAGTGCTGGCCCACTTCACTCCTGGTGACAAGGTCCGCGAACTCCTTGCACCCGAGGCTGATTGGCTCGACGTGCGCTTCTGCGCCGAGGACGACGACGACCTCTTCTACCGCGAGCTGCCCGACGCCGAGGTGATCTGGCACGTCCTGCGCCCGTTGTCCGGCGCCGACCTCGAGCGCGCGACGCGCTGCCGCCTGGTGCACAAGTTGGGAGCGGGGGTCAACACCGTCGACGTCGACGCCGCGACGCGGCTTGGCATCGGGGTGGCCAACATGCCGGGCGCCAACGCCCCGTCGGTGGCCGAGGGCGCGGTGCTGCTGATGCTCGCCGCGCTGCGCCGCCTCGTCGTCCTCGACGCCGCCACCCGCGACGGCCGCGGTTGGCCGTCCGACCCCACCCTCGGCGAAACCGTCCGCGACGTCGGCAGTTGCACGGTGGGACTCCTCGGTTACGGCAACGTCGCCAAGCGGGTCGAGGCGATCGTGACCGCGATGGGAGCCGACGTGCTCCACACCAGCACCCGGGACGACGGCACCCCGAGCTGGCGTCCGCTGCGAGCGCTGCTGGCCGACAGCGACGTGGTGTCGCTGCACCTGCCGCTGACCGCGCAGACCTCGGCGCTGCTCGACGCCGAGGCGCTGGCCCTGATGAAGCCGGGGGCGGTGCTCGTCAACACCTCGCGCGGCGCGATCGTCGACGAACGAGCACTGGTCGACGCGCTGCGGGAGGGCCGGTTGGCCGCCGCGGGGCTCGACGTCTTCGCCGCCGAACCGGTGGCGGCCGACAACCCCCTGTTGACGCTCGACAACGTCGTCGTCAGCCCGCACGTCACCTGGTACACGGCCGACACCATGCGGCGCTACCTGGCCGAGGGGGTCGACGACTGCCGACGCCTGCGCGACGGTGAGGACTTGGTGAACCTGGTAAACGAGGTCGCCGTCGCGCGCGATTGACTCCCAGGTACGCTCGAACCCAACCCACCGGTTGATCAAGGAGCACCGCATGCCGATCGCGATCCTTTCCGAGCACAACGACCTCGCCAATTCCGTCCGGGATCTGGTGAAGCGGGTGGCACCGTCAGAGGTGCTCCACGAAGCCCTCGAGACACCGATCCCCAACCCGCCGACCTATTGGAAGGCCGCGGGCGAGCAGGGCCTGCAGGGTCTGCACCTCTCCGAGGACGTCGGCGGCCAAGGCTTCGGCATCCTCGAACTCGCCATCGTGCTGGCCGAATTCGGCTACGGCGCGGTACCCGGACCGTTCGTCCCCTCGGCGATCGCGAGTGCGTTGATCGCCGCCAACGACCCGGGCGACAAGCTCCTCGAAGGCCTCGCCTCCGGCGAGACCATCGCCGCCTACGCCATCGACTCCGGCTTGACGGCGACGCGACAGGGCGGCGGCCTCGTCATCCGCGGCGAGGTCCGCGCGGTCCCCGCCGCCGCGCAGGCGTCGCTCCTGGTCCTTCCGGTGTCCATCGACAGCCGCGAGGAGTGGATCGTCCTCGACGCCGACCAGGTCGAGATCGACCCGGTCGCGAGCGTCGACCCGCTGCGCCCCCTGGCCCACGTCCGCGCCAATGCCGTCGAGGTCGCCGACGAGCGCGTGCTGACCAACCTCAGCCGGACCCGCGCTCGCGCCCTGATGTCGACGCTGTTGGCGGCCGAGTGCGTCGGCGTCGCCCGCTGGGCCACCGACACCGCGTCGGAGTACGCCAAGATCCGCGAGCAGTTCGGCCGCCCGATCGGCCAGTTCCAGGCGATCAAGCACAAGTGCGCCAACATGATCGCCGAGACCGAGCGGGCGACCGCGGCGGTGTGGGACGCAGCCCGGGCCTTGGACGAAGAGGGCGAGGACTCCTCCTTCGAGTTCGCCGCCGCGGTCGCCGGCACGCTGGCCCCCGTCGCCGCGCAGCACACCACCCAGGACTGCATCCAGGTGCACGGCGGCATCGGCTTCACCTGGGAACACGACACCAACGTCTACTACCGCCGCGCCATCGTGCTCGCCGCATGCTTCGGTCGCGCCGCGGACTACCCCCAGCAGGTGGTCGACGTCGCCACCGGCAGCGGGATGCGTCCGATCAACATCGACCTGGACCCCGACACCGAAAAGCTCCGCGAGGAGATCCGCGCGGAAGTGGCTGCGCTGAAGGCACTTTCGAGCGAGGAACGCGTCACCGCGATCGCCGAGGGCGGCTGGGTGACCCCCCACCTGCCGACGCCGTGGGGTCGGGCGGCCGCACCGATCGAGCAGATCATCATCGCCCAGGAGTTCTCGACTGGTCGCGTCAAGCGGCCGCAGATGGGCATCGCCGCCTGGATCATCCCGTCGATCGTCGCCTACGGCACGGATGCTCAGCAGCAGCGCTTCCTGCCGCCGACGTTCCGTGGCGAGACCATCTGGTGCCAGCTGTTCTCCGAGCCCGGTGCCGGGTCCGACCTGGCGAGCCTGACCACCAAGGCCACCAAGGTCGACGGCGGCTGGCGCATCACCGGTCAGAAGATCTGGACCACCGGTGCGCAGTACTCGCAGTGGGGTGCACTGCTCGCGCGGACCAACCCGACGGCGCCGAAGCATCAGGGCATCACGTACTTCCTGCTGGACATGAAGGCCGAGGGCGTCGAGATCAAGCCGCTGCGTGAACTCACCGGCAACGCGATGTTCAACACCGTCTTCATCGACGACGTCTTCGTGCCCGACGAGTTGGTACTTGGCGAGGTGGACCGCGGCTGGGAGGTCAGCCGCAACACGCTGACCAACGAGCGCGTGTCGATCGGCAGCAGCGAGCCGCCGTTCCTGGCCAGCCTCGAGCAGTTCGTCGAGTTCGTCCGCGACGGGCAGTTCGACCAGATCGAGCAGAACGAAGCGGGCAAGCTGATCGCCGAGGGGCATGCCGCCAAGCTGCTCAACATGCGGTCCACGCTGCTGACACTGGCGGGTGGGGATCCGATGCCCGCGGCCGCGATCAGCAAGCTGCTGTCGATGAAGACCGGCCAGGGGTACGCCGAGTTCGGTGTGTCGTCGTTCGGCACCGATGCGGCGATCGGCGACCAGGGCGAGCTGTCCGGCAAGTGGGCGGAGTACCTGCTGGCGGGCCGCGCGACGACGATCTACGGCGGCACCTCGGAGGTGCAGCTCAACATCATCGCCGAACGCCTGCTGGGCCTTCCGCGCGATCCGTAAAGCCGTGACACCCTGGTCCGGGTGAGTGCCGACATCACCCTGCGTCAGCTGCGCTACTTTGCGGTGCTCGGCGAGGAACTGAACTATCGGCGCGCGGCCGGCCGACTGTTCATCACCCAACCCGCGCTGTCGACGGCGATCAAACAGCTCGAGCAGCACTTCGGCGTGGTGCTGTTCACCCGCAACACCCGCGAGGTCGCGCTGACCGACCTCGGCGCGGCCTGGTTGCCGCAGGTACAGCAGGCCATCTCGGGCGTCGACGCGGTCGTGGAGAACCTCGTCACCCTCTCCGGCACGCGAAAGGGCGTGCTGCGCCTCGGGTACCTCATCGGCACCGGCGCCGACCTCCTGTTCCGGGTGGTCCGCCACTTCGAGGCCGCCTACCCCGAGGTGACGGTCGAACCCATGGAGTACGACTTCGCCGACCCGACCGCCGGCCTGGCCGAGGGCAGCACCGAAGTGGCGATCATCCGCCCGCCCGTCGACCTGCCCGAACACCGGATGCTCGTGCTGGACGCCGAGTCGTGGGTGGTGTGCATGCCGCGCGACCACCGCCTCGCCGAGCGGGCCGACGTCTCGATCACCGAGCTGCTCGACGACCCGATCGTGTGCGCGCCGCTGACCGCGGGCACCTGGCGCGACTACTGGCTGGCGATGGACGTCCGGGGCAACCGGCCGCCGACCATCGCCGCGGTCGCCGCGACCTACGAGGCCGAGACGACGTGCATCGCCAGGGGGCTCGGCATCAGCTTCACGTCGTCGTCGGTCGCCCGGTTCTACGACCGGCCGGGCATCGTCTACGTGCCGATCATCGATCGGCCACCCAGTTACACGGCGCTGGCCTGGCAGCCGTCGACGCTGTCGCCACAGGCAGATGCCCTGGTCAGACACGTGCAGGCGCACTGGAACTTCGGAGACATCCTCGCGGACGGCACCACTGATAACCCGAGCTTATGAGTAGATCAAAACACGGAACTTCCGCCGGCCGCGCCCGACGGCTTTCCTGTCTCTAGGTGCAATTCAACAGATCTGACCTGGAGCGATCATGACCGATGCCCTGGCTTCACACACTCATTCACAGCCACCCCTACGGGACGAGGACGCCAAGCTCGCCGAATTCGGCTACACCCAGAAACTCGACCGCTCGGTCGGCCGACTCGCGTCGTTCGCGATCGGGTTCGCCACCATCAGCGCGACGACGGCGGTCTTCACCGGCTTCGGCGCCGGCTACTTCACCGCGGGTGGTCCGTTCGTCTGGACGCTGCTGCTCGCCGCCGCGGTGTTCGTGATCTGGACGCTGATCGCCGCCGACCTGACGGCCAAGATCCCGCTGGCCGGCTATTCCTACCAGTGGACCAGCCGTCTCGTCGGCTCGACGATGGCACTGTTCACCGGCGTCTTGGCACTCGCCGGCTGGATCTGCGGCATGACGGGCGTCGGCTTCATCCTGTCCGGTTACCTCGGCAGCCTGTTCGGCTGGAACATGAGCCAAACCTCGCAGATCCTGGTCGCCATCGGGGTGATGGCCGTCTGCATGCTGATCAACCTGTACGGCGTGCGCTTCGCGACGATGGTCAACAACATCGGCGTCGGCCTGGAGTTCGTGATCACCATCGGCGCCACCATCGTCGTCGCGATCATCGCCTTCTCCTCTCCCGCGAACCACCAATCGGTGTCGGTACTCTTCACCGGCGGCACGTCCGGTGACAGCACCCCCTACGTCCTGGCCTGGCTGGCCGCCTCCCTCGGCCCCTTCTTCGGCCTCATCGGGGTCGAGGCCAGCGCCGACATCGCCGAGGAAACGGTCAACGCCCGCAAGGTCATTCCGCGCACCATGTTCTACGCCTTGACCGCCTCGATCGTCATCGAGTTCCTCATGTACGTCGTCTACGTCCTCGCGATCAAGGACGCCGCGGCCGTCGAGGCCGCCTCCGCGGCACCCATCGAGGAGATCATCACGCAGCAGGCCGGCCCGATCGTGAGCAGGATCGTGGTCGCGGTCGCGCTCACCAACGTGCTCGCCTGCATCCTGGCCAACATCCTGGTCGCCACCCGGCTGACCTATTCGATGGCGCGGGACAACATGCTGCCGTTCTCCCACGTGTGGCGGCACGTGTCGACGACCAACCGCACGCCCACCTACGCGGTGCTGGGCATCTTCGGGCTGTCCACCATCCTGTTGCTCTCGGCTCTGGTCAGCGAGAAGGCGTTCTTCCTGATCCTCGGGCTCTCGTCGCTGGCGGTGTGCTCCATGTACCTCCTGCAGACGGTGGCCGTGCTGATCGCCAACCGCCGCAAGACCATTCCCGCACCGGAGCCGGGCACGTTCGACCTCGGCCGGGCCCGCGTGCCGGTGGCGATCATCGCCTTCATCGCGTTCCTCCTGGTGTGCGCCGCGCTGATCTTCCTGCCGCAATTCGCCGGCAACGGCTACGTGTTCGCGGGCCTGCTCGTCCTCGTCACGATCTGGGCCGTGACCGGCCTCCGCAAGCGGCTGGCCACCGGCGAGGCCGGCCCGAATTACGCCAAGACGCACGCTTCCTGAATCCAATTCAACGACAAGGACATTCGATCATGACACTTACGACCGACATCGGCACCAGCAACCTCGTCGCCGTCGAGCCGGGCGCCGCCATCCGGGAGGACACCCCGCCCGGGTCGGTGATCCAGTACAGCGACTACGAACTGGACACCTCGAGCCCGTTCGCGGGCGGGGTGGCGTGGATCGAGGGCGAGTTCATCCCCGCCGAGGACGCCAGGATCTCGATCTTCGACACCGGATTCGGCCACTCCGACGTGACCTACACCGTGGCACACGTGTGGCACGGCAACGTCTTTCGCCTGGGTGATCACGTCGACCGGCTGCTCGACGGCGCAGGAAAGCTGCGACTGGACGCCGGGATGAGCAAGGAGGAACTCCTCGAGATCACCAAGAAGTGCATCTCGCTGTCGCAGTTGCGTGAGTCCTTCGTCAACCTGACGATCACCCGGGGCTACGGAAAGCGCAAGGGCGAGAAGGACCTCACCAAGCTCACCCATCAGGTGTACATCTACGCCATCCCGTACCTGTGGGCGTTCCCGCCCGCCGAGCAGATCTTCGGCACCACCGCCATCGTGCCGCGCCACGTTCGCCGCGCCGGCCGCAACACCGTCGACCCGACCATCAAGAACTACCAGTGGGGTGATCTGACCGCCGCCAGCTTCGAGGCCAAGGACCGCGGCGCCCGCACCGCCATCCTGATGGACTCCGACAACTGCGTGGCCGAGGGACCGGGCTTCAACGTCGTCATCGTCAAGGACGGGAAGCTTGCGTCGCCGTCGCGAAATGCGTTGCCGGGCATCACCCGCAAGACGGTCTACGAGATCGCCGACCAGATGGGCATCGAGGCCACCCTGCGCGACGTGACCAGCCGCGAACTGTACGACGCCGACGAGATCATGGCCGTCACCACCGCCGGTGGCGTCACCCCGATCAACACGCTCGACGGCGAGAAGATCGGCAACGGCGAACCCGGACCCGTGACCGTCGCCATCCGCGACCGCTTCTGGGCGTTGATGGACGAGCCCGGACCGCTGATCGAGGCCATCGAGTACTAGCAGGACCACCGCCGACTGGCCAGTTGTCTTACGCAATCTCCACGTGTGCGTATGACGACTGGCCACTCGCGCGGTTAGCCCAGTGAGACCAGTTCCTCCACCGAATCCAGCGGCAACATGCCCTCGACCCAGGCGTTCACGTTCATGCTGGTGAGGTTGATTCCCCCGCCGTGGTTGTCCAGGAAGGCCGTGTCGGCGGCGTCGCGCCCGGTGGCGATGCGCACCATCGTCTGCCGCGGCGCCAGGCACGTCGCGTCCACGACGCGCCACATCCCGTCGACGTAGGCCTCCGCGACGGCGTGAAAGTCCATCGGATAGCAGCCCGGCGCGTACACCGCGACCAGCCTGGCGGGCACGTTGACCGCCCGCAGCAAGGCGATCACCAGATGCGCGTAGTCACGGCATACACCCGTACCCGCCAGCACCGTGTCGGCGGCGCCGTCGATCGGATCGCTGGAACCCGGCACGTACTTCAACCGCGTGCCCACCCAGGAGGACACCTTCTCCAGCAGCGCCGTCGACTTCGCGTCGCTGCCGAATTCCGTTGCGGCAAAACCGTAGAACTTGTCCGCCTCGGCGTACCGGCTGGGCCGCAGATACGTCGACAGGTCGATCTCGGTGACCGGAGCCGGTTCGGCCTGGCCGATGATCGTGGCCTGGTAGTTCGCGAGCACCGTCCCCTTGCCCGCCTCGAACTTGTGAATGCGGGTGCCGTGCTGACCGACCAATTCGATGGGCTCGATCGCGCTGCCGTTGAGCGTGAACGACAACTCCTCGGTCACCTCGGCCCCGGGTTGAGGTGCGACGGCGATCTGGAATTCCAATGTCGTGGGGTCGAACACCTCGACCTGCATCTGCGCGCCAACTTCACGTCTCATGGACTCACCACGGCTTTCCGGTCGAATGTCAGGGGGAGGCGCGGCAAGCGCATCGTCTCGGCCCCTCCGTACCCGGACGAGCCGCCGCCAAAACCGTGCACCGGGCCAGATCACGTCGACGTGATGGCGAGGGGTCTAGGGGACGATCGAGTCCACGTACCCACCGTCGACGCGGACCGCGGCTCCGGTGGTTGCCGACGCCAGCGGAGAGCTCAGATACGTCACCATGTTCGCGATCTCGTCGGGTTCGATGAGGCGCTGCAGCAGCGACTGCGGGCGATGCTTGCGCATGAACTCGCGCTGCGCCTCCTCCCACGGCAGGTTCGCGTCGACCAGCTGGTAGACGAAGTCCTCCACACCCGCCGTGTGCGTCGGCCCGGCGATGACGGAGTTCACCGTGACGCCCGAGCCTGCGGCGTCCTTGGCGAAACCGCGCGACACTGCCAGCAGTGCCGTCTTCGAGGTGCCGTAGTGAATCATCTCCTCGGGAATGACGATCGCCGAGTCGCTGGCGATCTGCAGCACCCGCCCCCAGCCACGCTCGGTCATCCCCGGTAAATAAGTACGGATCAGCCGGATCGCGGACAGCACGTTCACGTCGAAGTAGCGGCGCCACTCGTCATCGGAGATCTCCCGGGCGGGGGCCGCGCCGAAGATGCCGAGATTGTTGACCAGGACGTCCACGGCGGGAAGCTGGTCGACCAGACCCTCGACGCCGTCGGCGGTGGTGACGTCGGCCGCGATGCCGATCACGTCACCGTCGGTGGTCGAGCGCAGTTCGTCGGCGGCCTCGTCGACGCGAGCCGCCGTGCGTCCGTTGACGACGACGCGGGCGCCGCTCTGCGCCAGCCCCTTCGCGATGGCCAGGCCGATGCCCTGGGTAGAACCGGTGACGAGTGCGGTCTTTCCTGTCAGGTCGATGATCACTCCGGAGTAGTACCACCCCGGCGCCGGGGCTATTCCCCGGCCCGCGACCACGAGAGTTTCACAGGAGCGCGTGTCAACGTAGACGTCACTGCGTTCGACACCGAAGGAGATCATCGTGCGTCGGTTCGTCATCACGGCCTTCATGGCGGTTCTGCTACCCGTCTTCGTCGGACTCGCCGGCGGCGCCGCCACCGCGAACGCCTTCTCCCGCCCCGGTTTGCCGGTCGAATACCTGATGGTGCCCTCGGCGGGCATGGGCCGCGACATCAAGGTCGAGTTCCAGAGCGGTGGGCCCAACTCCCCCGCCGTCTACCTGCTCGACGGCCTGCGCGCCCAGGACGACTTCAACGGCTGGGACATCAACACCCAGGCCTTCGAGTGGTATCTGAACTCGGGCTTGTCGGTCGTCATGCCCGTCGGCGGCCAGTCGAGCTTCTACAGCGACTGGTACCAGCCCGCATGTGGCAAGAGCGGCTGCCAGACCTACAAGTGGGAGACCTTCCTGACCCAGGAGCTGCCCGCCTACCTGGCCGACCAGCGTCAGGTGAAGTCCACCGGCGACGCCGCGGTCGGCTTGTCGATGGCCGGTTCGGCAGCGCTGACGCTCGCGATCTACCACCCGGAGCAGTTCATCTACGCCGGTTCGCTGTCGGGCTTCCTGAACCCGTCCGAGGGGTCGTGGCCCTTCCTGATCAACGTCTCGATGGGTGATGCCGGCGGCTACAAGGCCAACGACATGTGGGGCGCGACGGAGGACCCGAACAGCGCGTGGAAGCGCAACGACCCGATGGTCAACATCCAGCAACTCGTCAACAACGGCACCCGGATCTGGATCTACTGCGGCAACGGCACCCCGGGCGACCTCGGCGGCGACAACCTGCCCGCGAAGTTCCTCGAGGGCCTGACCATCCGCACCAACCGGACGTTCCAGGACAACTACATCGCAGCCGGCGGCAAGAACGGCGTCTTCAACTTCCCGGACGACGGCACGCACGACTGGCCATACTGGGGAGCGCAGCTGCAGGCGATGAAGCCCGACCTCCAGCGGGTGTTGGGCGCCACGCCGACCGCAGCGTCCTAACGCGGAGAGGATCAACGTGGGCGATCCGGGAATCACCGCGGAGAGACGCTCGTGTGCAGTGAGCGTCCTGGGCGGGCCGACGACGGTGCTCGACGTCGGCGGTCACCGGATCGTCGTCGACCCCACGTTCGACCCGCCTGGTCCGCACGCCCATCTGACCAAGACGGCCGCGCCCGCGGTCGAGGCGTCGGCGCTCGGCCGGGTGGACCTGGTGCTGGTCAGCCACGACCAGCACCTGGACAACTTCGACGACGCAGGCCGGGCGCTGGCTCTGTCGGCGCCGCGGGTGCTCACCACTCCCGGTGCGGCTCGACGGCTGGGGTCACCCGCCCAGGGTCTGGCGCCGTGGGAGACGGTCGAATTCGACGGGCTGCGCGTGCAGGCCGTCCCCGCGGTACACGGCCCTGCCGACGGCGAGCGCGACGAGTCCGGCCACGTCAACTGCGAGGTGACCGGGTTCGTGCTCTCCGGCCCGAGCCTGCCGACGGTCTACGTCAGCGGTGACAACGCTTCTCTGGCAACGGTTTCGGAGATCGCGCACACCGTCGGAGCGGTCGACGTCGCGGTGCTGTTCGTCGGCGCCGCCCGGGTGCCCGCCAAGCAGGGCGGCCGTCCGCTGACCCTCACCAGCGCCAGGGCCGCGGCGGCAGCGGAGGTGTTGGCGCCGAGCCTGGTGGTGCCGGCACACCTCGACTCCTGGGCACACTTCACCGAGGGCATCGAGGACGTCGCCGCCGCGTTCCAGGACGCCGGGATCTCGCGCCTGTTGGACCGAACGCCCCACGGCCGCTGGGTCGACCTGGGGCACCTCGTCGAGGTCTAGTCGGACTCCGTCTTCTCGTCGGGGCCCATGTCCTTCAGCTCGCGCTTGAGGATCTTGCCCGTCGGATTGCGCGGCAGCTCGTCGAGGAAGATCACCTCGCGCGGCACCTTGTAGCGCGCCAGGTTGTCCTTGACGTAGGCCTTGATCGCGTCCTCGTCGACCGACGCGCCCTCGGTCTTCACCACGAACGCGCGCAGGCGGTGGCCCCACTCGGAGTCCTCGACGCCGAGCGCCGTGGCCTCGACGACCTCCGGGTGCCCGCTGATCAAATCCTCGACCTCGGCGGGGAACACGTTCTCGCCGCCGCAGACGATCATCTCGTCGTCCCGGCCGCTGACGTAGAGCAGGCCGTGCTCGTCGAAGTAACCGACGTCGCCCGAGGACATCAGACCGTCGATGATCGCCTTGTGCCCGCCGCCGGTGTACCCCTCGAACGGGAACGTGTTGCCGACGAAGATGCGGCCGACCTCACCCTTGGGCACCTCGTTGCCGTTGTCGTCGAACAGCTTGACCTTCACACCCTTGACCACGGGGCCCACCGTCGACGGGTTGATCGACAGATCCTTGGGCCGGGCGATCGTCGCGAAAGCGATCTCCGTCGACCCGTAGAGGTTGTAGACGACGGGTCCCAGATCCTTCAGCGCCCGGGTGGCGAGTTCGCCGCCGAGCTGCGACCCGGAGACGAAGACGATGCGAAGACTCGACAAATTCGGCTTGGGGCTCGACTTCTCCAACTCGTCGAGGATGCGGGACAACATCACCGGCACCACGACCACGGCGGTCACCCGGTGGGCTTCGATGTCGGCGAGCACCGTGTCCGGCTTGAACCGGCGACGCAGCACCAGGGTGCTGCCCAACATCATCGCGATGGTCGCGTGCAGAAACCCAAGCGCGTGGAACATCGGCGCGGGCAGCGACGTCACCTCACCGGACTTGAACGGGACGTGCGACAGCACACCGCCGATCGGAGCCAACGACGGTGGGCTACTTCTGTTGGCGCCCTTGGGCGTTCCCGTGGTGCCGCTGGTCAGGATGATGATCTTCGAGTGGGCGCTCGCCTTGGGTGGCGGACCTGCCTTGCTCCGACTGATGAGGTCGGCCAGGGTCTCGTCGGTGCTCTCCGACGGCTGATCGGGCTTGTCGGGGTTGGTCGGCAGCGCGCGGAGCTTGCCAAGCTCCGGCTCGGCGGCCGAGCACGCCTTGGTGTATTCGTCGTCGTGGATGATCAGCTTCGCGCCTTCGCGCTCCGAGACCTCCTTGATCTGCGGACCAGAGAATTCACTGTTGAGCAGGATCAGCCTTACGCCCACCTTGGCGGCGCCGTACAGCCCGATCAGGAACCAGCGGTGGTTGCGGATGAGGAGCGCGACCCCGTCGCCGCCCCGCACGCCCATGCCGATCAATCCGTGGGCCACCGCGTTCGCCGCCTCGTCGAGTTCGGCGAACGTCAGCTCGCCGTCGTCGTCGATGATGGCCGTCCCGGTCGGATTGCGACGCGCGTTGAGCGCGGGGATCATCCCGATCTCGCCCCAGCGGCGGATGTCGGCGAGCATGGCGGCGACGTTCTGCGGCGGCTCGACCTTCAGGGCACCCGCCTCGAACATCTTCCTGGCGTAGTGCAACTCGGCCGAGCCGCGCTCGAGGTACTGCTGCACCTTGGCCGCTGCCTGCAGGGGTAGCTCTGTGAGGTTGGGCATGGCCCCACAATATGTGACCGCCGTCGCACGCGGGTCCGTGTGCTCACGACGTTCCTGACGTAATCCTGACTACCATCGTCGTCATGGCGTCTTCGCTGTCGATGGACATCGGCGGTCGAGACCTGCGCATCACCAACCCCGACAAGGTCGTCTTTCCCGGGCTGGACGGACGACCGCCGGTCACCAAGCTCGACCTCGTCGAGTACTACCTGTCGGTTGCCGACGGCGCCCTGCGCGGCGTGGCCGGACGTCCGATGATCCTGAAGCGGTTCGTCAAGGGCATCACCGAAGAGGCCGTCTTCCAGAAGCGCGCACCCGAGAAGCGGCCCGAATGGGTCGACGTCGCCGAGTTGAAGTACGCCTCGGGCACGTCGGCCAAGGAGGCCGTGCTCTCCGATGCCGCTGGGCTGGCGTGGGCGGTGAACCTCGGCTGCGTCGACCTCAACCCGCATCCGGTCCGCGCGCACGACCTCGAGCATCCCGACGAACTGCGCGTCGACCTCGACCCCATGCCAGGGGTGGAGTGGGCGCAGATCGTCGACGTGGCGCTGGTGGCCCGCGACGTGCTCACCGACTACGGCCTGACGGCATGGCCCAAGACCTCCGGTTCGAAGGGCTTTCACGTCTACGCCCGCATCGAGCCGAATTGGCCCTACCGGCAGGTGCGGCTCGCCGCGGAGACCATCGCACGCGAAGTCGAAAGGCGCGCACCGGATTTGGCCACCAGCCGGTGGTGGAAGGAAGAACGCGAGGGCGTCTTCGTCGACTTCAACCAGAACGCCAAGGACCGGACGGTCGCGTCGGCGTACTCGGTGCGCTCGCGGCCGGATGCCCGGGTGTCGACGCCGCTGCGGTGGGACGAGGTGCCCGGATGCCGGCCAGAGGCGTTCACCGTCGCGACGGTGCCGCAGCGCTTCGCCGAGATGGGTGATCCGTGGGAGGGGATGGACGACGCCGCCGGCGGCCTCGAGGGGCTGCTGGCGCTGGCCAAGGAGCTGGGCCCGGCGGAGAAGGCGCCCAAGGGCGCCCGCCGAGTCGACGATTCCACGCGCGGCCGGGTGTCCACCAAACCCCTCATCGAGATCGCGAGGACCAAGACCAAGGACGAGGCGATGGCCGCACTCGAGACCTGGAAGGAGAAGTACGCATCCACCGCCGACCGGCTGACCCCGGTCGACGTCCTCGTCGACGGCATGCGGGGCCCCAGTTCGATCTGGTACCGCGTCCGAATCAACCTCCAGCACGTGCCGGAAGGTCAACGGCCACCGCAAGAGTCGCTGATCGCCGACTACTCCCCGTGGGAGGGCTACACCGGTCCCCAGGGTGGCCGGAACTGAGACCTGCCGGAGCGGTTTGCTGTCATGGCGCCCCGGAAGTCTTAACGATGTTTTAGGACTTACTCCCCGGTACCTTATTTTGGGCCCTTACCTTGGGATTCAAGTCGAAGTGACGGCGACGCCGCCAACTCATTCGGCAACTACCGAAGGGAGGCAGTGCCATGATCGCCACGAGCACCAGCTCATCGACGAATTCCCGCTTCCGCTATGGAAATCCGTCGGTCGAATGCAACGGCGCCGAGCTCCACAAGCAGTGCCGGCAGCTTGCCACCGTCTTGACCATCACCGGATCGATCGACGAGGTGAACGTCGGCCAGGTGGTCGCCCAGGCCAAGGGCTGCATCATTGCGGAGAAGCCCTTCATCCTCGATCTCAGCGGCGTTACCTCCTTCGCTGCCCAGGGCATCGAACTCCTCGACGCCATCGACGAGGCCTGCTACGCCGCGGGCGACGAGTGGTCACTGGTCATCAGCCAGGCGGTCTCGCGCACCCTGCGCCTGTGCGGGGTGGATGACGTCTTCCCGGCCACCCCGTCGGTCCCCGATGCGCTGCACCACTTCTCGGACGTCGCGGGCGAACGCCGGCGCATCCTCCCCATCCTCACCAAGTCCGCCTGAGCGAAAGGAATCACGACATGCTGATCGACGTTCGCTGGCTGCGCTTCCTCCTGCAGCGCCACTACAAGACCACCCTGGCTCAGCCCGCCCGCTGACCAACGGGGTCACCTTCAGAATCGACAATGCCCACCTCCGAGCATCGCTCGGGGGTGGGCATCGTCGTCGAACGGACCGTCAGCAGTCGCCGAAGTGAAGCAGCCCCAGCGGTCCGGTGACGCACGCGCCACCCGGATAGCCGTAGCCGTATCCGCCATAGCCGTATGCCGGCGGCGGCGGCGGGGGTGGCGGACCCCAGCCACGCCCGCGGTCCCACCCGGGACCCCCACCCCAGGGGCCGGGCCCGTGACCCCAGCCGTGGTCCTGCGCCCATGCCGAATGGGTCGCAACCGGGGACGGGGCCGCGTTGGCGACACCCGAACCGATTCCCAGCGCTGCGACTCCGAGGGCCCCCGCGATGGCGGTACCTGCGACGATGGCCTTCACGTCGATCATCTGAACCTCAATCCAAAACCATTGTGAGATAACGGAAACGGCACTCAATCGTGCACACTTCCCAATTTCGGACAGTACGCCGACACCCTGGCGGAATGGCCGTGCCGGGCCTGTGCCACTTCTCACCCATCGCCGCGGAATAGATCGAGCTCGTCGCGGGTCGGCATCCTGCGTCGATTGACCGGTTTGTGGGTATGACGCCACAGCAGCACCGAGACGACGACGTCACCACAGGCTGGAGGGCCTACACATGGGTTCGACCGACAACGCCCCCGCCGGATCGGTGGAAGCCCGGGAGAAGACACCCGGCCAGTTGACCGGCGCGGTGGTGATCGTCGCGCTGGTGTCGGCGGTGTCCGGGATGCTCTACGGCTACGACACGGGCATCATCTCCGGGGCCCTGCTGCAGATCACCAAGGACTTCGGCATCGAAGAATCCTGGAAGCAGGTGATCGCCGCGAGCATCCTCCTCGGGGCGGTGGTCGGCGCCCTGACGTGTAGCTACCTGTCCGAAAGACGGGGCCGCAAGGGCACATTGGTGATGCTCGCCGTGGTCTTCGCCGTCGGCTCGCTGTGGTGCGCGGTGGCGCCCAACCCCGAGCTGCTGTCCGCCGGTCGACTGGTGCTCGGCTTCGCCGTCGGCGGAGCGACCCAGACCGCCCCGATGTACGTCGCCGAGCTCGCACCGCCGAAGTACCGCGGACGCCTGGTGCTCTGCTTCCAGATCGCCATCGGCGTGGGCATCGTCATCGCGACCATCGTCGGGGCCTCGGAGTCGATTCCTTGGCGGTGGTCGATCGGAGCCGCTTCCGTACCCGCCGCGTTGATGCTGGTTCTGCTGCTGCGCCTGCCGGAGAGCCCGCGCTGGCTGGTCAAGCAGGACAGGGGCGACGACGCCCGGGGCGTGCTCGACCGGGTCCGCCCGACGAACTACGACGTGGACGGTGAGCTCGACGAGATGGCCGAGCTGGCGCACGAAGAGAAGACGGCCGAGACCCGCGGCTGGTCGGGACTGCGCGCGGCGTGGGTGCGGCCGGCTCTGATCCTGGGCTGCGGGATCGCCATCTTCACCCAGCTCAGCGGTATCGAGATGATCATCTACTACTCGCCGACGATCTTGACCGACAACGGCTTCTCGGAGTCCGTTGCGCTAGAGGTGTCCGTCGCCCTCGGGGTGGCCTATCTGGTGGCCCAGCTCGTCGGGTTGTCCATCATCGACAAGGTCGGCAGGCGTCGCCTCACCCTCATCATGATTCCCGGCGCGGCGCTGAGCCTCTTCGTCCTCGGTGGGTTGTTCGTCTCCGGCAACAGCGGGCGAGAGTCGATGCCGTTCATCATCGCCTGCCTGGTCGTGTTCATGCTCTTCAACGCCGGCGGGCTGCAGCTGATGGGCTGGCTCACCGGCTCGGAGACCTACCCGCTCGCGGTGCGCCCCGCGGGCACCGCGGCCCAGTCCGCGGCGCTGTGGGGGACCAACCTGCTGATCACCCTCACGCTGTTGACGCTGATCAGCGGCATCGGCGTCGGGCCCTCGATGTGGCTCTACGGGCTGTTCAACGTCGCCGCCTGGCTGTTCGTCTACTTCCGGATGCCGGATCTGACCGGCCGAAGCCTGGAGGAGATCGAGTCCAAGCTCGGCGCCGGCCAGTTCACGCCTGCGGACTTCGCGTCACGGTCCTGAGTTCGTCGAGGGTCTGCCGCATCACGGCGGCGAGGTCGTCGTCGGTGGATTCGTCGAGCCACCGCGCGAAGGCGACCTTGAAGACGGTGATGCCAGCCTCGGCGGTCAGAGTCGCCGCCGCGGCCTCGACGCCGCGATCGCGTAGCGCGTCGGCGACGGCGGCCGCCATCGACGCCAACTTGGTCAACTCGCGTTCTCGGAGACTGGGATTGGCGTCGATGACGGCCTGACGCCGCCTGGCGTAGGCACGGCGCCCGTCGAAGAAGACCGCACTCGCCGTGAGCGCTTCGGCGACCACGTCCATTGGCGCGAGGGACGGCGCAGCGCGGGCGACCGCGTCGGTGAACAGTCCGAGGAGTTCCTGGTTGCCGTCGAACAGCACCTCGCGCTTGTCGGCGAAGTACCGGAAGAACGTGCGTTCCGTGAGACCGGCCCGCTCGGCGATGTCGGCCACCGCCGTCGCCTCGAAGCCGCGCTCGGAGTACAGCTCCAGCGCCGACTGCTGCAGGCGGCCGAGCGCGTCCGGCTGCCACCTACCCATGCGCAGATGTTACTTGATGACAGCGGCTGACATCGACGCTACGGTGGTGATGACAGCTACTGACATCGCGTGGAGGTTCTCATGAAGGTTCTCGTTACGGGCGCATCCGGATGGATCGGCTCCGCCGTCGTGCCCGAGCTCATCGGCGCGGGCCACCACGTGGTGGGCCTCGCGCGTTCGCAGGCCTCGGCCGACGCGTTGGCCGCCGCCGGCGCAGACGTTCACGAAGGCAGCCTCGACGACCTCGTCGGCCTGACCGACGCGGCGAAGGCGGCCGACGGCGTCATCCACCTGGCCTTCAAGCACGACCTGGCGTTCTCCGGGGACTTCGACGGCGCCGTGGCCGCCGATCGGCTCGCCGTCGATGCGATCGCGCACGCCCTCGAGGGGTCCGACCGCCCGTTCGTCATCGCGTCCGGCACGACGGGTGTCGCCTTCGGACGCGTGGCCACCGAGGAGGACGGCCGCGACGCCGATCCCGACGGCGTCGGCGCGGTGGGCGGGCGACAGGCCACCGCCGGGATCGTGCTGTCCCTGGCTTCGCGCGGGGTGCGGTCGTCGGTGTTGCGGCTGCCACCGACGACGCACGGCAAGGGCGACAACGGTTTCCTCGCAACGCAAGTCGGCATCGCCCGCGAGCGCGGCGTCTCCGGCTACATCGGGGAGGGGACCAATCGGTGGCCGGCGGTGCACCGCTCGGATGCCGCTCGGCTGTTTCGGCTGGCCATGGAGGCTGCGCCCGCCGGTTCGGTGCTCCACGCGGTGGACGACGAGGGCGTCCCGACGCGGGACATCGCCGAAGCGATCGCCAAGGGGCTCGGAATCCCCGCGGTGTCCGTCTCGCCCGAGGACGCGGGTGAGCACTTCGGCTGGCTGGCACCCTTCCTCGGCGCGGACGCTCCGGCCTCCAGCACGCTGACGCGCGCACTGCTGGGCTGGGAGCCCACCGGGCCCGGGCTGCTCGCCGACCTCGACGAGGGTCACTACTTCGACGTTTGACGAGGGTTGACGTCGGGGTAAATAGGTGGCGTGATCGAACGCGACGACCTCGTGATGAGCCCGGCACGCGACGGGGGACCCATGTTCACGCCGCCGGTCGGCGACCCGTCCCTCGAGCTCTTCGGGCATGGCTGGACCCCGACCAAGGCCAGCTCGGGCGACATCGGCTCCTACCGGGGTCGGCACCGCGCCGAGAACTAGCGCAGTCGGGCCGCGAGATAGGGCGCAGTCCGGCTCTCCGCCGAGCGGGCGACGTGCTCCGGCGTGCCCGCCGCGACCACCCGCCCGCCGGCGTCACCCGCGCCGGGACCGAGGTCGACCACCCAGTCGGCACCCGCCACCACGCCCATGTCGTGCTCGGCGACCACCACCGTGTTGCCCGCGTCCACCAGCAGGTGCAGCTGGCGCTCCAGCAGCTCCACGTCGGCGGGATGCAAACCGGTGGTCGGCTCGTCGAGCACGTAGAACGTGTGTCCCCGACGGGACCGCTGCAACTCCGACGCCAGCTTGATGCGCTGCGCCTCACCGCCGGACAGCTCCGTCGCGGGCTGCCCCAGCCGCAGATAGCCCAACCCGACGTCACGCAGCGTGGCCAGACTCCGGGCCGCGCCGGGCACGTCGGCGAGGAACTCCGCGGCCTCGTCCACGGTCATCGCCAGGACGTCGGCGATGGTGCGATCGCGATAGCGCACCTCGAGCGTCTCCTCGGAGTACCTGGCCCCGTGGCAGGTGGGGCACGGCGCGTAAGTGCCTGGCAGGAACAGCAATTCGACCGCGACGAAGCCCTCCCCCTGACAGGTCGGACACCGGCCCTCGGCCACGTTGAAGGAGAAGCGGCCCGCACTCCACCCACGCCGGCGGGCCTCGTCGGTAGCCGCGAAGGCCTTGCGGACCGCGTCGAACAGGCCGGTGTAGGTGGCGAGGTTCGATCGGGGCGTACGTCCGATCGGCTTCTGGTCCACGGTCACCAACCGGTCGACGAACTCCACGCCGTCGACCGTCACCCCGACGCTGGCGTCCAAGTCGACGTCGGCGACCCCGCCGTCGGCGTCCGCCGGATCGGCGCCGTCGGCGTCGGCGGTGACGGTGTTGGATGCGCCCAGGTGGCGGGCGACGACGTCGCCGACGACCTTGCAGACCAGGGTCGACTTCCCCGATCCGGACACCCCGGTGACGGCGGTGAACACGCCAAGGGGGATCGTCACGTCGAGGTGGCGAAGGTTGTGGAAGCACACGTTGCGCAGGCGCAGCGTCCGAGCCGCCACCCGGTTGGCGCGCGGTTGGCCCGCGGCGTCACCGAAGAGGTACCGACGGGTCACCGAGGTCGACACCTCGGCCAGCCCGGGTACCGGGCCGCTGTAGAGCACCTCGCCACCTAGTTCGCCCGCACCGGGACCGACGTCGACGATCCAGTCGGCGCGCCGGACCACGTCCATGTCGTGTTCGACGACGAACAGCGAATTGCCCGCTCGCCGAAGCCGATCCAGGACGGCGAGCAACGGCTCGGCGTCGGCGGGGTGCAGCCCGGCCGACGGTTCGTCGAGCACGTAGAGAACGCCGAACAGCCCCGCCCGCAGCTGCGTCGCCAACCGAAGGCGCTGCAGCTCTCCGGGGGACACGGTCGGTGTCCGTCGGTTGAGGCTGAGGTATCCGAGGCCGAGATCCAGCAGCACCTGGATGCGCGCGACGAGGTCCGCCGCGATCATCGTGGCCACCTCGGTGAATTCTCCCGACTCGATGGACTCGTAGGCCGCGTCGAACTCGACCCGGTCGGCCGCGGGTTGCAGCACGGCCGCCAGGTCGGTCAGCGGCATGGCCACCAGGTCGGCGATCGTCGAACCGGCGAAGGTGACGCCGAGCGCCTCCGGCCGCAACCCGGACCCGCCGCACACGGGGCAGTCCACGGCGTCGACGAATTGCAGTACGCGCCGCCGCATCATCGCGCTCTGCGAGTTGGCCAGCGTGTGTCGCACGTGGCGTTCGGCGCTGGAGAACGTCCCGTTGTAGAAGTAGTCGGCGGTCACCGCAGCGCGGTTCGGATGAATCTCCACGGTCGGCTGGTCCTCGGTGAACAGGATCCAGTCACGCTTGCGCTTGGGCAGCTTCTGCCACGGCACGTCGACGTCGTAACCGAGGGTGATGAGAATGTCGCGCAGGTTCTGGCCCTGCCACGCACCGGGCCACGCCGCGACGGCGCCCTCGCGGATCGACAGGGTCGGGTCGGGAACCAGCGTCTGCTCGGTCACGCGATGAATTCGGCCGAGGCCGTGGCATTCCGGGCACGCGCCGATGGCGGTGTTCGGCGAGAACGAGTCGGAGTCCAGCCGGATGGTGGCGCCGGGCGGGTAGGTGCCCGCGCGCGAGAAGAGCATCCGGAGCAGGTTCGACAGCGTCGTCACGGTGCCGACCGTCGACCGCGAGGTGCCGGCACCGCGGCGCTGCTGCAGCGCCACCGCGGGGGGCAGACCCGTGATGTCGTCGACCTTCGGGGCTCCGGCGGGCAACAGCAGTCGCCGGGCATACGGCGCGACGGATTCGAAGTACCGGCGCTGCGCCTCGGCGTAGACCGTCCCGAAGGCCAACGACGACTTCCCCGAACCGGACACTCCGGTGAACGCGACGAACGCGTCGCGGGGTGCGGCCACGTCGACGGTCCTCAGATTGTGGACCTGCGATCCGACGACACGGACGAAGGGATCGACGTCTTCGGCGGGCGTGGACACCCTGCAAGTGTGGGTGCAGGCTCGGCCAGGACCAAACGTCGCCGAAAGGGCCAGTGTCACAGGACGTTGGATGATCTTGAAGAATTTTCGCGGGCTCGCCACGAACACGCCACCCCGATGGCAGGCTCGGTCGATGGCATTCACTTTGACGTACTCCGACGGGCAAGAGACCGACTACGACGACGACACGGCATGGGAGGTCGAAGACGGCGTCCTCAAGATGGGCCGCCGCGGCGGCGAGTGGTCGGTCTACGTCTCCCCCAGCCACTGGGCCGTCCTCGAGGTGGGTGGCCAGGGCCAGAAGGACGGCGACGACACCGACGCCAAGGACGACGACGAGACCGAGACCGAGACCAAGGCCGAGGACGCGGACGCGGACGCGGAGAAGGACGACGACGACGCCAAGGACGACCGGAAGGACTGACCGGTACGCACGTGCAAGCGTCGACGCGAGGGCGAGCGCCGGGCTGGTCCTCGGTATCGTCTTCTGACGAAGGAGAAGACGATGACCACCAATGCACCGTCGGCGACGGCGAAGATTCTCTACCGTCCCGTGGGACTGGTCAGTTCCATCCTGGGCGGGCTGGTGGCCAGTGCCATCTTCAAGCAGGTGTGGAAGCGCGCCAGCCCCGGTGACAAGCCGGATCCGCCGACGGCCCTGCAAACCGAGTATCCGTTCAAGGAGATCCTGCTGGCGGCCGCCGTGCAAGGCGTCGTGTACTCGGTGGTCAAGACGGTGATCGACCGGCAGGGCGCGCGCATCTTCGAGCGGTGGACCGGCGAGTGGCCCGGTAGCTGAGGCCCTCTCAGCCCGAAGCGAGCCAACGCACAGCCAGACCCGGTGGTGCCCGTGCCACCATCGCAGCATGTCCACGACGCGTGCCGCCATGGCGGTCATCCCTCACGGCGGGCCGGCCATCGCGATATTCGTGGGAGCGGTCTTCTTCGCCGTCATCGCGGCCGTCGTCGCCATGGAGATGAATCGCAAACCCGTCGCGTGGGCCCTGACGTCGTTCGCCGTCAGCGCAGTGGTCCTCAGCGCCGGAGTCGACGTCATGGTGCGCTGAGCCAGTGAGATCGGTCACCGAGGCACGGACTCCTCGCTCACTGCGTGGCCGCTCGCGGGCTCGTGGGCGTCTGGGGCAAGCCTTCTCACAGTAAGTGTCCAGGAATATTTAGCTTCGCTAACGTAGTTTCCGGTCGTGGAGCCGGCGATGCTCACCGTCGGCGATTCGACCACCTGGATTTACGAGGAGACCCCAATGTCAACTCCCACCGACACCCGTGAACTGCGACTCTCCCGGCGCTTCGAGGAGTTGACCTCCGATTCGAGCTCGGGCGACCCACAACTCGTTGCGGCCCAACCCAATCCGTCCATCAGTGCCGCCATGCAGGGGCCGGACGAGATGCTTGCCGACGTCATTCGCATCGCGATGACCGGGTACGCCGACCGGCCCGCGCTCGGCCAGCGGGCCGTCGAGTTCGTCCCCGACGGATCCGGCCGCACGGTCGCCGCACTGCAGCCCAGATTCGAGACCCTGACCTACCGCGAGACGTGGCAGCGGGTGCGCGCCCTGGCCGACGCGTTGGCGGGCCCCGTCCAACCGGGCGACCGCGTCGCAACGCTGGGATTCACCAGCGCGGACTACGCCGTCGTCGACATGGCCCTGCCCCTGACGGGTGCGGTGTCCGTTCCGTTGCAAACCAGCGCCCCCCTGGCACAGCTACATCCGATCATGGTCGAAACCACGCCCGTGGTGATCCTCTCGAGCGTGGACCACCTCGACGACGCGGTCGAACTCGCGCTCACCGCGCACGCGCCACGGCGCCTGGTGGTGTTCGACTACCACCCCGAAGTCGACGACCACCGCGACGCGCTGGAGTCCGCCGCCACCCGGCTCGCCGACCTGAGGGTCGAGGTCAGCACCCTGCAAGACGTCGTCGAAGAAGGTGCCCGGCATTCCGCCCCGGCAGAGACCCGCACGGGTGACGCCGACGCCCTGCGACTGCTGATCTACACCTCCGGCAGCACCGGTGCGCCGAAGGGCGCGATGTACACCGACCGACTGGTCGCCAACTGCTGGCGGGGCTGGTTCAGCCCCGAATGGGACACCGAGAACAAGCTTCCCGCCATCACCCTGAGCTTCATGCCGATCAGCCACGTCATGGGCCGCGTGATCCTCTACTCGACCCTGGGCGCCGGCGGCACGGCGTACTTCGCGGCCAAGAGCGACCTCTCGACCCTGCTCGAGGACCTCTCGCTGGTGCGTCCGACGAAGCTCGACTTCGTCCCCAGGATCTGGGAGATGCTGTTCCAGGAAGTCCAGAGCGAGACCGACCGACGGGCCGGGGCCCGCGACGACGCCGACCGGGCGACTGTCGAACGGGAGGTCATGGCCGAACAGCGTACGAATCTGGTTGGCGGACGCCAATTCTCGGCGATCACCGGCTCCGCCCCCATCTCGCCCGAGCTGCACGCTTGGATCGAGGACTTCGTGGACCTCCACGTCCAGGACGGCTACGGCTCGACCGAGGCCGGCGTCGTGCTGGTCGACGGCGCCATCCGGCGGCCGCCGGTCGTCGACTACAAGCTGGTCGACGTTCCCGAGCTCGGCTACTTCGCCACCGACCGCCCGCACCCCCGTGGTGAACTGTGGGTCAAGACGGTCGACGTCATCCCCGGTTACTACGAGCGGCCCGACGTGACCGCCGAACTGTTCGACGCCGACGGGTGGTACCACACCGGCGACGTCTTCGCGGAGACCGCACCGGAACACCTGACCTACGTGGACCGCCGCAACAACGTGCTGAAGCTCTCGCAGGGCGAGTTCGTCACCGTCTCCAAGCTCGAGGCGGCCTACGGCGGTCATCCGTCGGTTCGCCAGATCTTCGTCTACGGCAACAGCTCTCGCTCGTACCTGCTGGCGGTGGTCGTGCCCACCGACGACGCGCTCGCCAGCGTCGGCGGCGACCTCACCGCGGTGAAGGCGGTGCTGGCCGAGGCCCTGCAGAGCGTCGCCCGAGAGGCCGGGTTGCAGGGGTATGAGATCCCGCGGGACTTCCTGGTCGAAACCGCACCCTTCACCCTCGAGAACGGCCTGCTCACCGGCATTCGCAAGCTCGCGCGCCCGAAGCTCAAGGAGTTCTACGGCGAACGGCTCGAGCAGCTCTACGTCGACCTCGCCGAGGGTCAGGCCGACGTGCTGCGCGCCCTGCGGCGCGACGGTGCTCAGCGCCCCGTGGCCGAAACCGTCGGCCGCGCCGCGACTGCACTCCTCGGCACCGCCGCCGCCGACGTGGCACCGGATTCGGCGTTCACCGATCTTGGTGGAGATTCGTTGTCGGCGTTGACCTTTGCCAACCTGTTGCACGAGATCTTCGAGGTCGACGTACCCGTCGGCGTGATCGTCAGTCCGGCCAGCGACCTCGCGTCGATCGCCGCCTACGTCGAGGCACAGCTGGCCGGCGCCACCAAGCGGCCCACCTATGACGCCGTCCACGGCCGCGACGCCACCGAGGTGCACGCGCGCGACCTGACGCTGGACGAGTTCCTCGACGAGGTCACCCTGGCCGCGGCGACGTCGCTGCCGAAGCCAACCGGCGAGGTTCGCACCGTGCTGCTGACCGGCGCCACCGGATTCCTCGGCCGCTATCTGGCCTTGGACTGGCTGGAGCGGATGGACCTCGTCGACGGCAAGGTGATTTGCCTGGTGCGGGCCAAGTCCGACGACGACGCGCGAGCCCGTCTCGACGCGACGTTCGGCGCAACGGACTCCGCGGTCGGTGCCGATCCCACGTTGGTCGAGCACTACCGCGCGCTGTCGGACCACCTCGAGGTGCTCGCCGGTGACAAGGGCGAGGCCAACCTGGGCCTGGACGACGCCACCTGGCAGCGGCTGGCCGACACCGTCGACCTGATCGTCGACCCGGCCGCCCTGGTCAACCACGTGCTGCCCTACAGCCAGTTGTTCGGACCCAACGTCGTCGGCACGGCCGAGCTGATCCGCATCGCCGTGACGACCCGCATCAAGCCCTTCGTCTACATCTCGACGATCGGTGTCGGGGACGGCATCGAGCCGGGTCACTTCGTCGAAGAGACCGACATCCGGCAGATGAGCGCGACGCGAAAGGTCAACGACGACTACGCAAATGGCTACGGGAACAGCAAGTGGGCAGGTGAGGTCCTGCTGCGCGAGGCCCACGATCTGTGCGGCCTACCGGTGTCGGTGTTCCGCTGCGACATGATCATGGCCGACACGACCTACGCGGGTCAGTTGAACGTGCCCGACATGTTCACCCGGATGATGCTGAGCGTGGTGGCGACGGGCGTGGCACCGGCGTCGTTCTACGACCTGGACGACGACGGGCACAGGCAACGCGCCCACTTCGACGGCCTGCCCGTCGAATTCATCGCCGACGCGGTCGACACGATTAGTGCCCACGTCACCGGGTTCGAGACGTTCCACGTCATGAACCCCTACGACGACGGGATCAGCATGGACACCTTCGTCGACTGGCTCGTCGAGGCGGGCCATCAGATCGTCCGGATCCCCGCGTACGCCGACTGGCTGGCTCGATTCGACACGGCCCTGCGGTCGTTGCCGGAGAAGCAACGCCAGGCGTCGTTGTTGCCGCTGCTGCACAACTACCAGACACCGCAGCCGCCGGTCAACGGTTCGCTTGCACCGGTCGACCACTTCCGTGCCGCCGTGCAGGACGACAAGATTGGTCCCGAGAAGGACATCCCTCACCTCTCGGCGCCGGTGATCGTCAAGTACGTCACCGACCTGCAGTTGCTAGGACTCGTCTGACCCGTCACACGAATATGCCCACCTCTGAGCGCCTTTGCTCGGAGGTGGGCATCCGTGTCGGTGGCTGCGCAGCGGCAGCCCGCCGTACTCAGCCGATCAGTAGTTGTTGCAGCTGGTCGCCACGGACATGATCAGCCCGTTGAACTGAGCAGCCTGCGGGAAGCTACGAACGAAGTCGATCTTCTGCTGGCGCTCCGGCGATCCGGGGGGCGACGCGACGAGCCCCTGAAGGAATCCGTTGGCCGCGGGGTCGTTCTGCAGGGCGGCCGTCGCGGCCGGGTCCTGCGCATTGGCTGCCGCGATCACCTGGGGGTAGGTGCACGTCGAGTTGAGGATCACGGCGTCACCGGGAGCCGCCGACGCGATTCCGCTTCCCGCCATTGCGGCGAGTGCCAAACCACCCAAACCAGCGGCCATCTTCGTTGTAAAAGTCATTTCGTCCACCTTCCGACACGTGTATACGACGGCATCATCGAAGTGTCGTCACGAGTTTAACCGTCGGCGACGGGCCTCGCGTTACATCTTCTCCGAGGGCAAAATCCGCGCTACGCCGAGCGGACACCAGTTTGGTTAGCCACGATAGCTATTTTGCCGCAATCAGCCGGTGCTAAACCCGTTCCGACGGGCGGTCGAGCATCCGTCGGCGCGCTGGCCGCGAATTCGCTAACCATGTCCATCGCCACCGAGCGATCCTGCCCACGACATCGCGTCGCCGGAGCCGAACAGCCCTGGCAATCCTCCGGAGTGCAGGAACACCGTCCGCCTTCCGGGGCGGACGCTGCCGTCACGAACCGCCTCGACGAGTCCGGCGAGCGCCCGGCCCGTGTAGACCGGATCCAGGATCAGACCCTCCGTCCGGGCCGCCAGCGTCAGCGCTGCCTTGACCGGTTCGGTGAGCGTCGAGTAGCCCGCGCCGACCTGGTCGGTGCGCAACCGCAGTGCGGCCGCGGGGTCGGCACCCGGGCCGCCGAGCCCCACGAGCAGGTCCACGAGCCGGGTCTCGGGATCGGGCACCGCCCCGGTGTGCACGCCGAGGACGCGATCGGCGCCGAGTGCGTGGATGAGACCGGCCGCGGTGCCGCCGGAGCCCACCGCCACCACGACCTGGGTGAGATCGGGCATCTGGTCGAGCAACTCGTGGCCGGCGTCGACGTATCCCCGCGCCCCGATCGCACTCGACCCGCCGAACGGGATCTGGGCGGCCGGGCGGCCGTCGGCGGTCAGCTGCTCGGTGATGCGCGCCGCCTGCTGCTCCAACGCCTTGGAGTCGACGTCGCCCGCCCAGACGATCTTCGCCCCGAGCATCGAGTCCAGGGCCAGGTTTCCGGCGGCGGCCCCGCCGGTACCGGCCAGCACCAGTACGACGTCCACGCCCAGCCGGGCGCCGGCGGCGGCGGTGAGCCGCGCGTGGTTGCTCTGTGCCGCGCCCGTGGTGACGAGAGTGGTTGCGCCGTCGGCCATTGCCGCGGCCACCGTGTACTGCAGCTTGCGCACCTTGTTGCCACCGCCGCCGAGACCCACCAGGTCGTCGCGCTTGACCCACAGGTCCTCGGAGCCCAGTCCGAGGGCGGTCGCCAACCGGGGCGCCGCCTCGAGCGGGGTCGGAAGGGTACAGAGCTCGATTCGTTCGCGATCACTCATCGCCGACGATTCTGCCCCCTCGCCGCCCTCGACGCCCTCGACGAGGCGGCGACGGCGGTCAGGGCTTGAGCATGATCTTGACGGCGTCGTCCTGCTTCTTCTGGAAGATCTCGTAGGCGTGGGGCGCGTCGTCGAGCGGCAGGACGTGGCTGGCGAAGTCGTCGACGCCCAACGGGTCGTCGTCGCCGAGCAGCGGCATGATGTCGTCGACCCACCGCTTGACGTTGGCCTGGCCCATCTTGAGCTGGACCTGCTTGTCGAACATCGTCA
>Ga0209051_1000707_pt1 | contig 36542 bp, 32 predicted proteins | sample AraplaCvi_mMS_r2_2_FD_184286 | JGI IMG/M metagenome (GOLD analysis project Ga0209051, IMG submission 184286) | Arabidopsis root microbial communities from North Carolina, USA - plate scrape MF_Cvi_mMS_r2 (SPAdes) (version 2) | ecosystem: Host-associated > Plants > Roots > Endosphere | place...
AAAGGAGAACCGGCCTATCTTGTTTGCGCCTTGTCCCGGCCTTGAACAGGCTGCATTCTCAAGTCGGCTCTAAAAGTCCAAAGGACACCCGGCGACCGCAGGCCCGGAACAACGACGGACATAACACTGCGCGCGCCGAGGCTTTTCTCATTGCGGAGATCCTGAAAAATGATGCTGCATGTGCCCGATGTGCTGAGTCCCGACCAGGTGCGCGAAATGCGCGCCGCACTCGACGCCACGCAATGGACCGACGGTCGCGAGACGGTCGGTGCACAAGGCGCACAGGTCAAGCGCAACCGCCAGTTGCCGGAGCAGTCCCCGGTGGGCCGGCAACTCGGCAGCACGGTTCTGGCCGCGCTGGCCCGGCACGCGCTGTTCTTCTCGGCCGCGCTGCCGCTGCGCTTCGTGCCGCCGCTGTTCAACCGCTACGAGGGAGGCGAGCACTACGGCGTTCATGTCGACGGTGCGGTGCGGGCCTTGCCCGGCGTCAACCAGCAACTGCGCACCGACCTGTCGTGCACGCTTTTCCTGTGCGACCCCGAGGACTACGAGGGCGGCGAGCTGGAGGTCATCGACACCTATGGCTCGCACGAAGTGAAGCTGCCGGCCGGCGACCTCATTCTTTATCCGGCCAGCAGCCTGCACCGCGTCCGCCCCGTGACCCGGGGGGCGCGGATCTGTTCGTTTTTCTGGCTGCAGAGCATGGTGCGCAGCGACCAGCAGCGCGGCATGCTGTTCGAACTCGACCAGAACATCCAGAAACTTCGTGCGCGCTTCGGCGAGGGCGAGGAAACCGTGGCGCTGACCGGCCACTACCACAACCTGCTTCGGCTCTGGTCCGAGGTCTGAATCCAGGGATCTGGCTCACCTGCATGAATCAGTAACACATGGTTATTGTGAATGCGACGGATTCTTATTTATAATCAAGCAAATCCAACAGCCAGCCAACTGCCGCTTTCACAACCATGATCGTTTGCGTCTGCCGCCGAGTCTCCGACCGAGAAATCGCACGCCACGTGCGGGCCGGCATGACTTTCGACGAGGTTCAGTTCGAACTTGGCGTGGCCACCCAGTGTGGCCAATGTGAAGGGTGCGCGCGAGATATCGTCGCGCAGTGCAGCGCTTCGCATCCGGTCGCAGCACTGAGCTGCGAATCGGGTCCGAGGGCGATCCAGCTTGCCAACTCCATCAAGGAAAGCAAGGCATGGAACTCTTCTCGACACTCGGCGGCAGCCTGATCCTGGTTGCAGGCTCGGTCTGGTGGATCTTTCGCAAGTAGCGCAACTGGCGCAAGTGCTGTCTTCGTAGCGGTTTTGCTGAAATCGGGGCACCTTTCACGGCGCCCGCATTCGAATGGTTGATCGTGTCTGACCGCTTTGCCCCCCCCCCTTCCGTCCTCGGCCTTTCGCGCAATGTCGTCATTGCCGGCGGCGTCATCCTGTTCCATGCGGCTGCGCTCTGGGCGCTGCAGAGCGGGTTGCTACGCCGCGCCGCCGAGGTGGTGATTCCAGTCGAAATACTGGGCCAGTTCGTCGAACCGCCGAAGCCGAAGGCAGATCCGCCTCCGCCGCCCCCACCACCGCCTCAGCCCAAAGCCAAGGCCCCGCCTCCGCCGCGGCCCCAGGCGATCCGCGAGCCGAAGCCCACGCCGGCGCCCCAGGCGCCCGTCGGCACCACCGAACCGCCGCCTCCGGCAACGCCGCCGGCACCTCCCGCTCCGCCGACGCCGCCCGCGCCACCACCTGCACCCCCGGCGCCTCCAGCGGTGCAGATGCCCTCGAGCAACGCCGACTACCTTCAAAACCCCAAGGCAACCTACCCCGCCATGAGCAAGCGGCTCGGCGAGCAAGGCAAGGTCATCGTGCGGGTGCTCGTCGGCGTCGATGGCCTGCCCAAGAGTGCCGAGGTCAAGAAATCCAGCGGCTTCGATCGCCTCGACGAAGCCGCAGTCGAATACATCATGAAATGCCGCTTCGTGCCCGGCAAGATCAACGGCGTGGTGCAGGCCATGTCCTATGACGCCCCCGTCAACTACGTCCTGAACTAATTTTTCTCTGGAGCAACTTCGTATGGATTCCCAATTTGGCCTGATGAACGTCTGGCATCAGGGCGACTTCGTCACCAAGGCCGTCGCGGTACTGTTGATCGGCATGTCGCTCGCGTCGTGGATCGTCATCATCGTCAAGGCGCTCGACGTCATCAAATACAAGCGCCTCGCCAAGCATTCGCAAGACTTCTGGCACAGCGAAGACTTCGCCACCGCGCTGAACAAGCTCGGCAAGGACGACAGCAACCCGTTCCGTGCGCTGGCCCTCGAAGGCCGCGAAGCAGCAGCGCACCACCGCAACACCAAGGCCCATCTGCATGACGCGCTCGACGTGAGCGACTGGATCACGCGCGCCCTGCGCAACGGCATCGACGCCTTCACCGCTCGCCTGCAAACCGGCTTGGCCGTGCTGGCATCGGTGGGCTCGACCGCCCCCTTCATCGGCCTGTTCGGCACGGTCTGGGGCATCTACCACGCGCTCATGAGCATCAGCTCGGTCGGCCAGGCAACCATCGACAAGGTGGCCGGCCCGATCGGTGAAGCGCTGATCATGACGGCCCTGGGCCTGGCCGTGGCCATCCCCGCGGTGCTGGGCTACAACGCCCTGGTGCGCGGCAACAAGTTCGTGCTGACCAAGCTCAACGCCTTCGCGCACGACCTGCATGCCTACTTCGTGACCGGCGCCCGCGTTCAAAGCGGCAGCGACGCCGTCGTGGTTCCGCTCAAGAAGGGCTGAGCACCATGGCCTTCGGTACACAGGACGAACCCGATGAGGTGATGAACGAGATCAACATGACGCCGCTGGTCGACGTCATGCTGGTGCTCCTCATCATCTTCATCATCACCGTGCCGGTGATGAAGCACGCGGTCAACATCGACCTGCCGCGCGCCAGCAGCGAACCCGAGCAGCCGAAGCCGCAGAACATCCTGTTCAGCGTGACGGCCGACGGCTCGTACTACTGGAACGAACAGAAGATCGACGACAGCGAGCTGCCCAACCGCCTCGCCGCCGAAGCCGCCAAGGAACCGCAGCCCGAGCTGCACATCCGCGGCGACAAGGCCGTGCGCTACGAGCGCGTGGCCAAGGCGATGTCGGAGGCTCGCGAAGCCGGCGTGCGCAAGATCGGCTTCATCACGGAGCCCGAAGCGAAGTGATCTGACATCGCAAGTCAAAAAAGTCGATCGCGACGATTGACTTTTTATTGCGAATCATTATCATTAACTCATCGCTTCGATAGGGAAATCCAGATGCCAGCCACACCGAATGCCTTTTCTGTCCTGAACCATCCTTCGCTCGACCAGTCGGGTGGCGGCCATGCGTCCATCCAGGCAATGCGTCCGGCGCCAATGCTCGAGAGCACCGAGCTTCTGAAGGGAAGCAAGACCGTGAGCATCATGCACAACGGCTCCCTCTACCGGCTTCAGGCCACCAAACTCGGCAAGCTGATCCTGACCAAGTAGGTCGTCCAGTCCGCCCTTCGCGCAAGTTTCATCGTGGGGCGACTCGAGGAGATTCATCTCCGAAGGGTCGTTTTTTGCTAGCCAACGGTTCGCCGACTAGCCAAGCTTTTTTTCACGCTGAAGCACCAAAAAGAAAACGCCGACCTCGAAGTCGGCGTTTTGCTTGGTGCGGAAGAAAAACTCAGAGGCCGAGGGCGGCGATGCCTGCCTTGGCGATCTGCGCGTCTTCGTTCGACTTCACGCCGCTCACGCCGACGGCGCCGATCACGTGGCCGTCCTTGACGATCGGCACGCCGCCTTCGAGCAGGCCCTGCACTTCAGGCGCCGTCAGGAACGCCGTGCGGCCGCCGTTGATGATGTCTTCATAGACCTTGCTTTCGCGCCGGCCCATGGCTGCCGTGTGGGCCTTGGCAGGCGCAATGTGCGAAGACAATGCCGCAGCACCATCCAGCCGCTGCAGCCAGAGCAGGTTGCCCGCGTCGTCGGAGATGGCGATGGTCACCGCCCAGTTGTTCTTGAGGGCCTCGGCTTCGGCCGCTGCGGCCACGGCCTTGACGTCGGCAAGTTCGAGGAATGACTTGGTCTTCATGATGGGCTCTGGTTTCGTGAAAACCCGACAGCATAACGGCCCTGCCGCCAGGGGTGTCTTCGGGGCTTGGGAACACCCCGCATACGGTCTTTTCGACTCCCCCTCTTGCAGCCCCCTAGAATGCGCCCAAACTGCGTCACTGCAGCAACCACAGGAGCTCCGGCCATGAACGACCGCGTTACCACCCTAGACACTTCCGCTGGCTATGGCCAGCCGTTGGCGCAGGCTGAACGCCAGCGCGTGCTGCGCAACACCTACTGGCTGCTCGCGCTGAGCATGCTGCCCACCGTGCTGGGCGCATGGATCGGCGTCAGCACCGGCATCACCCGCTCGCTCACGGGCGGGCTGGGCCTCATGGTTTTCCTCGGCGGCGCGTTCGGCTTCATGTTCGCCATCGAAAAGACCAAGAACTCCGCCGCCGGCGTGCCCGTGCTGCTGGGCTTCACCTTCTTCATGGGCCTGATGCTGTCGCGCCTGATCGCGATGGTGCTGGGCTTCAAGAACGGCTCCGAACTCGTCATGACGGCCTTTGGCGGCACCGCTGGCGTGTTCCTCGTGATGGCCTCGCTGGCCACGGTCATCAAGCGCGACCTGTCGGGCATGGGCAAGTTCCTGTTCGTCGGCGCGCTGGTGCTGATGTTCGGCGCCATCATCAACGTGTTCGTCGGTTCGACCACGGGCATGCTGGTCATCTCGGTGGCCGCCATCGGCATCTTCTCGGCCTACATGCTCTATGACCTGAAGCAGATCATGGACGGTGGCGAAACCAACTACATCAGCGCCACGCTCGCGCTGTACCTCGACCTGTTCAACGTGTTCCAGAGCCTGCTGGCACTGCTGGGCATCTTCGGCGGCGAACGCGACTGAGCGAATAACGCGCAGCAAGAAAAAGGGCCCGGAAGGGCCCTTTTTTCATTCCAGCTCGAAGACTGCAATCGACTCGACGTGCGCGGTGTGCGGGAACATGTTGACCACCCCCGCGAAGGTGCAGCGGTAGCCCGCCTGGTGCACCAGCAAGCCGGCATCGCGCGCAAGCGTCGACGGATTGCAGCTCACGTACACGATGCGCTTCGGCGGTGTCCAGCCATCGGTCCGTAGTTCGGGCTGCTGATGAAGGTCGGCCATGGCCTTGGCCAGCGCGAAGGCGCCTTCGCGCGGCGGATCGACCAGCCACTTGTCGGCACTGCCGTCGGCCACGAGCATTGCCGGCGTCATGTCGAACAAGTTGCGCGCCACGAAAGCGGCGGGCGACAGTGCCCGCCGGGCCGACGTCGCAGGCTGATTCCTGTTGAAGTTGTCGGTTGCGCGTGCCACCAGCGTGTCGCTGCCCTCGATGCCCAGCACCTCGCGGGCCCGGCTCGCCAGCGGCAAGGTGAAGTTGCCAAGACCGCAGAACCAGTCGATCACGCGCTCGTCGGGCTGCACGTCGAGCAAACGCAGTGCTTTGCCCACCAGCGCCCGGTTGATGTGCGGATTGACCTGCGTGAAGTCAGTGGGCTTGAACGGCATCGTGACGTCGAACTCGGGCAGCCGGTATGCCAGCGGCGTGCCGCCCTCTTCCAGCAGCTTCACGGTGTCCGGCCCCTTGGCCTGCAGCCACCATTGAACGCCCTCGTTCTTCTCGGCAAAGGCCTTCAGCCGATCAATGTCCGCGCGCGAGAGCGGTTCAAGATGCCGCAGCACCAGCGCGATGGTGCCGAGCCGCGTTGAGTCGGGGGCGTCGCCGCAGGCCAGTTCGATCTGCGGGCAGGTTTCGCGCGCATCCATCGAACCGATGAGCGCGCGCAACGGCATCAGCATCTCGCTGACCTGCTTCGGCAGCACGGGGCACACCTGCATGTCGGCCAGGTAGCGGCTCTTGCGCTCGTGGAAACCGATCAGCACCGTGCCCTTCTTGACCACGTGGCGCACCGAGAGGCGCGCGCGGTAGCGGTAATGCCAGGTCGGCCCTTCGAGCGGCCGCAGCAGGTTCTCGGGCTTGACCTTGCCGAGGTGCCAAAGGTTGTCTTCCAATGCGCGCTGCTTCACGGCCACCTGGGCGGCCGCATCCAGGTGCTGCATCTTGCAGCCGCCGCAGGCGCCCGTGTGCAGGCCGAAATGGGGGCAGCCCGGGCGCACGCGCTGCGACGATTCGCGGCGGATGGCCGTGACCGTACCCTGCTCCCAGTTGTTCTTGCGGCGATGGACATTGAACTGCACTTCCTCGAAAGGCAATGCGCCTTCGATGAACACGACCATGCCGTCGGCCTTGTGCGATACGCCCTGCGCGTCGAGGTCGAGAGACTCGACCTGCAGCCACTCTTCACCGGGATTCGTGGGGACTTTCGCGGGGGCTTTGTTTTCTTCGATGGATTCCGTCATACCCCGATTGTCTCAGCGTGGCCGAGGCAGCTAGAACAGCGCGTCGCGCCCAACGCCGGAGCGGGCCAGTTGGCGGCGCATCTTGGCCAGCGCCTCGTTCTGGATCTGCCTGACGCGCTCGCGCGTGAGGCCGAGGCGCACGCTCAGCACCTCCAGCGTTTCGGGCTCGCGGTCGTGCAGGCCATAGCGCCCCTCCAGCACCTCGCGTTCGCGCGCATCGAGGGCGTGCACCCACTGGTCGAGCAGGCGCTCCACCTCGTGCATGTGCGTCACGTCGGTCGGACTGCCCTGCCCGTCCTCGGAAGCCACGGTGTCGGCCAGCGTGAAGCCCTCGTCCCCACGCGCGTCACCCGCGTCCAGCGAGCGCGGGGCTTCGGACAGGGCCAGCAGGTCGGCCACCGCCTGCACCTCGCGCCCGAGCAGCGCGGCGATGTCTTCCACGCGCACGCCATCGGGCCGATGCGCGAGGAATTCGGCATCGCCTTCGAGTGTGCGGCGGGCCCGCAGCACCTGCTGCAGCTCACGCACCACATGCACCGGCAACCGGATCGCGCGCGCCTGCGTCATGACCGCGCGCTCGACGGACTGGCGGATCCACCAGGTCGCGTAAGTGGAAAAGCGAAAACCGCGTTCGGGCTCGAACTTGGTGATGGCATGCATCAGGCCGAGATTGCCTTCCTCGATGAGGTCCGACATCGGCACGCCACGGCCCAGGTAGCTCTTGGCGATATTGACCACGAGCCGCAGGTTGTGCTCGATCATCGATTGCCGCGCCGCGAAGTCGCCGGCTCGCGCGGCGCATGCGGTCTGGTACTCCTGCGCAGGCGTGAAGAGTTCGGTGCGACGGACCTGGCGCAAGTAGATGGTCAATGCATCCGCGCCCTCGCCGCCGATTTGTTCGCTCGCAGCGCCTGCAGGCAGTACGCCGTCTGCCGTTGGTGGTTCTAAGCCCTCTTCCGGTGGCGGGTGAACGCTCTCACCGTTGAACTCATGACGACCGTTGTCGGAAGAAGGGCTGCCCCTGCCCGCCAACCCGCGCACGGGCAACAGCGTGCGGCGGGGGCGGGAGGCAGCCATGGCATCACCGGCCGGGGAGGTAGCGCGAAGGATCGACGGGCTTGCCCTGGCGGCGGATCTCGAAATGCAGCTTCACGCGATCGGCGTCGCTGTTGCCCATTTCGGCGATCTTCTGGCCCTTCTGAACCGACTGGTCTTCCTTCACGAGCAGCGTCTGGTTGTGGGCATACGCCGTGAGGTAGGTGTTGTTGTGCTTCAGGATGATCAGGTTGCCGTAGCCACGCAGGCCTGCGCCCGCATAGACCACGCGACCGTCGGCGGCGGCCAGCACGGGGTCGCCCGCCTTGCCGCTGATGTCGTAGCCCTTGTTCTTGGCCTCATCGAAGCCCGCGATCAGCGAACCGCTCGCAGGCCAGATCCAGCCGATGTCTTCATCACCCACATTTCCGCTGCCGGGACCGGCCGGCGAAGCCGTGACCGGCGGCTTGGTCGTCGCGCTGCTGGCGGGCACCGAGGGCACCACCGCAGGCTGCGGCGTCACGGGCTTCGTGACCACACCTTCGGGCGAAGCGGCGGGCGGTGTTGCAGGCGCGGCCGCGACGACCGTTCCCGAACCTGCCGGCGGAATCACGCGCAGCACCTGGCCGACCTCGATCAGGTCGGGGTTCTCGATGTTGTTCCAGCGAACGATGTCCTGCCAGCGCTGGCCGGTGTCGGCACCGATGCGGCGAATGGTGTCTCCGGGACGCACGGCGTAGTAGCCGGGCTTGCCATAATTTTCGATGCCGGCGAGCGGCTTGCCGTTGGCGTCGGTGGTGATGGGCGGGCCGCCGGGCACTGCTGCGCCAGGCGCGCGCGACATGGTGCCGCGGTCTTCGACCGGCGCCGGCCCGCGCGGTGTGGAACAGCCCGCGATCACGAGCACAAAGGCCAACGTGACGCCAGCGAACCAACTCCGATTGCCAAAACCCTGCATTTGTTATTCCTTCAAGCGATGCCTGATTTTAGGGGGACAAAGTGAACCGCCTCAAGAATGAGGCGCTCCAGTCCCCGTGGGGTCTTGTCGATGACGACAAGGGCCTGGCCACCACTTGCGGAATGGGTCGGTGCCACGATGCGGCCACCCACCGCGAGCTGCGCAATCCAGGCCTCAGGCACGGCTTCGCCGCCAGCCGCGGCAATGATGCCGGCGTAGGGCGCGCCCTTGGCATAGCCGATCATCCCGTCGCCCAGCATCAGATGAACCGTGGCCAGGCGGAAGTGCCGCAGATTGGCGCGCGCGCGCTCGTGCAGGCCGCGCAGGCGCTCGATGCTGTAGACCTCGGTGGCCACATGATTCAACACCGCAGCCTGATAGCCGCAACCGGTGCCGATCTCGAGCACGCGGCCGAGTTTGTCCTGCGGCTTTCCAGCCAGCGCGGGTGCGCCCATCAGCAGCTCGATCATGCGGGCCACCACGTTGGGCTTCGAAATGGTCTGTCCCAACCCGATCGGCAGGCTCGTGTCTTCGTAGGCCTGGTTGACCAGCGCACTGTCGACAAAGCGATGCCGCTCCACGGCGCCCATTGCGCGCAGCACCCGCGGATCGGAGATGCCCTGCGCCGCGAGCCTCTGCACCATGCGCGCGCGCACGGCATCGGAAGCCATCGAAGGCGTGGACGGCACCATGGGCTTGGCCGGCACGGCGGGCATGCGCCCTCGCGTGGCGGCCGAAGCGGTGGGTGTCAGGCGAACGGGGAAACTCGGCCGCTGCGTGGCCATGTCAATTGCCGAGACGGGCCACCGTCTCGCGCCATTGGCCAAGGTTGGCGTGGTCGGTCAGATCGACCTGCAACGGTGTCAGCGCGACGTGGCCGGCTGCAGCGGCATGGAAGTCGGTGCCTTCGCCGCTGTCCTTGGCGCCGCCTGCGCCGGCGATCCAGTACATGGTTTCGCCTCGCGGGCTGTCCTGGGTGATTACCTTCTCCGCCGCATGGCGGCGGCCGAGCCTGCAGACCTTGACGGGCTTCAGCTCGTCGAAAGGCAGGTTCGGCACGTTCACGTTGAGCAGGAAGGCGGCGCCCCCCAGCATGCGCTCGCGCTCGATCTGCTGCACCAGCCGCCGCGCCACCTGGGCGGCCGCATCCACATGCGCCCAGCCCTTTTCGATCTGCGAGAACGCGATGGCCGGAATGCCGAACAGATAGGCCTCCATCGCCGCGCCGACCGTGCCCGAATAGATGGTGTCGTCGCCCATGTTGGCGCCGTTGTTGATGCCGGAGACCACCAGGTCGGGCCGGTAGTCGAGCAGGCCCTTGAGCGCGATGTGCACGCAGTCGGCCGGCGTGCCCGTCACGTAGCGAAAGCCGTTGTGCGCCTCGCGCACATAGAGCGGTGCCGCCAGGGTCAGCGCGTTCGATTTGGCGCTGTTGTTGTGCTCGGGCGCGACCACCTCGACATCGGCGATGTCCCTGAGCGCGTCGTGCAGTGCGACGATGCCCGGCGCCTGAAAGCCATCGTCGTTGGAAATTAGTATCTTCATGGTGTCCTGGATGCCCGGGATTGTAGGCGCCGGGTGCGTCGCAGCAGGGACAAGCCCACCCTGCCGCGCCGCCTATCATCGCCCGCATTCTTTGGCCCCATCCGACTCACACGAAGGAGACTCGAGCATGCACGCATGGCTTTGCGAAAACCCCACCGGCGTCGACGCGCTGACCTGGAAGGAACTGCCGACCCCGACCCCGGGCCCGGGCCAGGTGCTGATCGAAATCAAGGCTGCGAGCCTGAATTTCCCCGATCTGCTGATCGTGCAGAACAAATACCAGATGAAGCCGCCCCTGCCCTTCGTGCCGGGCTCCGAATACGCTGGCGTGATCCAGGCAGTCGGCGACGGCGTCACACACCTCAAGGTCGGGCAGAACGTGGCCTGCCTGTCGGGCACGGGCGGCTTCGGCACCCACACACTGGCACCCGCGGCCTTGTGCATGCCGTTGCCCGAAGGTTTCGGCCACGTCGATGCCGCGGCTTTCATCATGATCTACGCCACCTCGTGGCACGCACTGATGGACCGAGCGCAACTCAAGGCCGGCGAAACCGTGCTGGTGCTCGGCGCGGCAGGCGGCGTGGGCACGGCGGCCATCCAGATCGCAAAGGCTGCCGGGGCCAGAGTGATTGCAGCAGCCTCCACCGACGAAAAATGCGAGCTTTGCCGTTCCATCGGCGCCGACGCGACGATCAACTACACGACGCATGCACTGCCCAACGGTTTTCGCGATGCCGTCAAGGCCGCCACCGACGGCAAAGGACCGGATGTCATTTACGACCCGGTGGGCGGCGATTTTGCAGAGCCCGCCTTTCGCTCCATTGGGTGGCGCGGCCGTTATTTGGTCGTCGGTTTTGCGTCCGGCCCGATTCCATCACTGCCATTGAACCTGACACTGCTGAAAGGCGCTTCGCTGGTCGGCGTGTTCTGGGGCGATTTCGCCAGGCGCGAGCCCAAGGCCAATGCACAGATGATGGCCGAATTGGCACAGTGGTACGGCCAGGGAAAGATCAAGCCGGTGATCGACAGTACGATGCCCATGGCGGAATTGAAGGCTGCATACGCGCACATGGGCTCGCGCGGCGTCAAAGGAAAACTGGTGATGGTGAACTGAGCGCACCACCCGCGAACACCCAATAAAAAAGCCCGCGCATGCGGGCTTTTTTATTGGGCCACAGCCCGGGGAAGCCAGGGGCGCTTACTTGATCTCGTACTCGGAAAGCGACTTGCCCGCAGCCAATGCCTCGGTCACCCAGCGCGGCTTGCGGCCACGGCCACCCGACCAGGTTTCGCCCGTCGGGCCGCGGTATTTGGCGGCAGCCTTGGCAGGCGCGGCGCCTGCACTGCGCTTGACGGCGCCCGCACGGCCGGTGAGTTTCAGATCGGAGGCCGTCAAACCGTATTCGGCGATCTTCTTGCGCAACTCTTCGACCACGCCCGCGCGTTCCTGGTTGCGCAGGTCTTCGGCCTGCTTGCGCAATTGCGCAATCTGCTCGTCATGCTTCTTGATCTGGGAATTGATATCGGCGAGGGTCGAAGCCATTGTTGGACTCCTGAAAATTGAAAACGGGTGGATTTTAATTCAGTTTACATTTGCCACAAGCGTCCTGCCGGGCGAAAAAAACGGCGGCACATTGCGTTATTGCAACAACTCGCAACATAAAGCCAGCCGCCACGGGCGCTTTATATACGAGCAAGACGAGAAAAAAGAGAGAGGAGAGCGGCGCGCAGGCAGAAGAAGATGCGGCGGCCGGAAATGACAACGCCGGGAAAACCCGGCGTTGCTGTCCTTTTGAGCGCTATTGCGCAATAGCACAAAGGAGATATTTTGGGGTGGCTGATGGGACTCGAACCCACGACGACCAGAATCACAATCTGTGGCGTCGAGCCAACATCCATGCGGGTTGCAGCGGCGTTCATGGGAATTCTAGCAGCCTTTTGGATGCTCTCTGGCGCGGGTTTCCGATGATCTGTTCCCGCTCGACCGCTAACCTACTATGGCTGATTCACAACCGAAAAATGAACCTGCCATGAAAATTGTTTCCCTGAACCGAGAACACACCAAGAGTGCCAACGAAGTGGCTTTCAACGTCGCTGATGCGCTGGCGCCCGAAGTGCTAAGTCGCGTGCAGCACGGGATGCAACTCAATCTCGAGGGGAACGTCCTGCACTGCAGCTGGAAAGACAATGCGCATGCGACTCACGAACCCATCAAGGCTAGCCACATCGAAGGACTGAACAAGGCGTTCGCTGACGCACAAGCCCAAGCAGATTACGAAGCACAAAAAATTGTTGAGAGGAAGGACGACCTGATGCGCACGCTTGCCGCGCAGACCAACTTGCCGATCAATTAAATGCGCGCCTAGTCGACCCGACAACACCTTCACTCGAGGATGCACATGAACACGATCTGGCCGGCTCTGATTGCCATGGCGGGTGCAGTAATTGTCGGGTACGTGACCCAATTTATCGCCGAGGACTATCGGCGATTTCGAGACGGCTCGGCGCTCGCTGCTGGCTTGGCCGGCGAGCTGGGCTCGTATGCCCCAGCGCTGCCAATCCTGCAAGCAATGATCAGGCAATGGATTTCCGACATTCAGGGCGGAAAGCGCGACCTGATTCCGTTCCGACCGATAGACCGCCCTGTGGATCTCTTTTTCGACGAAATGGTCAGCAAACTCGGGCTGTTGGGGGTGTCGACTGTCGAGGGCGTAGTTTCTGTTTACAGCAACCTTCGAGCCTTCCGCATGGCCATGGAAATGGTCATGACGTCCAACTCCGAAATGACAAATGACGAGCTTGTCCAGCGGTGCACTCGATGCCTTGAGGCGTTGGAGCGCGCATCGACAAGGGGCACTCCACTGGTTGCAAGCCTTAAGGCCCGATCACAGCAGCAGTTCAAAATTCGTTGGCCATGGAGCGCCCGGGCCGACGAGTGAGCCTGCCCGCGCAGCACCTCGACCTTACGTGCGCCCATGCGGAAAGCCCGGCACGCTCCGCGCGACCACAGCATACGTTGAAGATGAGCATCAGTCCCCGCCCCCGCGTTTACCTGGCCGGCCCCGATGTATTCCGGCCTGACGCCGCCCAGCACTTCGCCGCGCTCACGGCTGCATGCGAGCGCTGGGGCTTGCAGGCGATGGCTCCGTCAGATGGATTGGTCCCCATCGACACACCCGAGACTGAGATAGCCCAGCGAATCTTCGAGATCAACATGGGCTTGCTTCAGCAGGCTGACGGCGTCATCGCCAACTTAAAGCCGTTTCGAGGAATCGAACCGGACTCTGGCACGGTCTTCGAGGTCGGGGTGGCCGTGGCTCGGGGCGTGCCTGTCTTCGCGTACGGTCTGCCTCCCGGCAGCTATGCCGACCGGGTGATGGCTGCCATGCGCACCAGGCGAGGACTTGAAGGTGTTCTCCGAGATGCAGACGACCTTATCGTGGAAGACCTCGGCCTCCCCATGAACCTGATGCTGGCGCGCTCGGTGCAGATTGCCACTTCGGCCGAGGAGGCGCTGCAGCTGGTCGCCAGCGCCATCGCACAGAAGCAATAGCCGGCGCGCGCGACAATCAGGCGATGAGCCAAGCTGACGTCTTCCCCACTGAAATCGCCGTTCTCTACACCCCAGCCTGGTACAGCGACACTGAGCGCGAGGCGCGCCCCTTGCCGCTGAGCCCAGGCGACTACAAGGTCACGCCTGGCCACGGCGCCGAGCGCTGGACGGTCACCTCGCTGAAGGACGGCACGACGGTCTACAACGGCATCGGGCCGGTAGAGATTCGGCGGCCGCCCGCAGCAGGCTGAGCCCTCCCCTCCGCCATGTTGCCTCCTTCGGGCGGCTTTCCTATGGGGGCTTCGTAGGCCAGAGCCCAGCCGCACGCATCAGGAGCACGAAGGCCTGATAGGTTTCGGGGGCAGGTGCCCCGGAGGGAAAGAGAGCATGGCGGCCTGCGTTGCAGCGCCTGCAGGCCGCGACGATGTTGCCGCGCGTATCCTCGCCGCCATCAGCTCGCGCGATCAAATGCTCGGCCGTTACGTCGCGCCCCATGCTTCGCTGGCAGTAGTAGCAGAGGCCACCCTGCGCGGCGGAGGCCCTGCGTCGAAGGAACTGAATCTTGAGATGAGATGCCCGCATGGGGAACTCCAAAGGTTGAACCTGGAAGTCCCCGGTCGCACTCGGTGCATTGCGGGAGCCGTGCCTCGGGCTATCGGCTGGTGCGCCTAGCGGCCGCACGGTCGGGCATTAACCCGAGCGAACGAATTTTATGGCCGGCGTCGAGGCCTGCCAATCTCTAAATGCGCAGCGCTCACTGCATTGGCGCCCCGAGCAAGTCCCGATCGTTCTTCACGGTGTTGAGCAAAAGCTGCACTTCGTTGTCTCGCCCTTCAACAATGAGTCGGCCTCGCTCAAGAAGCTCTCGACTTCGAGCAGCCATGGCTGCGAGGACTGCGGATCGATCCGCGAGACGCTGGCAGGCAGCGGGGTCGCTACTGGCTTGGTCCCGATCACGGGCGACGTAGTCAGCGTATTGCTTGCGCACCCCGTCGCGCTCAGCAGCGACAGCACGGCCACGGCCGGCCAGAACCGCAAGGCGGCTTTCGTAGACATTGACGTTCTCCTGTTGGATCTTGGCGTGGCTCGCCACCAGCGCGACGACTCGCTGCAGGTCGGCCAGCGCCGCCAGCGCGCGGGCGGTGTTTTCTTGAGCGCGGTCCGCTTTCTCTGCTGCGAGGTCAGCGCGAGCACCAGCAGCGCGCGTGCGCTCTATGCCGGCCGTGGCCAGCGCGGCGACGAGCGCGAGGCCGAGCACCCACAGCAGAGGCGTCTTGAGGTCAGGCAGCATCATTTCCCCCTACTGCGCAGCAATGCAGGCTTGGTGCCGCGCCTGCTGTCGTAGCCACACGCCCTTGCAGCCCTTCGGGCCCCAGTTCTGCGGCAGCTTGCAGTCCCGACCGGCCTGGAAGCGCCAGTTGAGCAGCGCATCGCAGGCGGCCCGCGGCTGGCCGGCGAGCAGAGCGCGCCGCATGCTTGAGCCCGACCAGTTCGGCATCCCGTACTGGCCCACGAAGTCGATGTAAAGGTCGAACTCCTCCTGCGTCATGCTCACACCGGGCAACGAGGCGGCGAAGCGCCGCTCTTCGACGCGGTTGAGGTTGCGCGCGAGCTCTTCGGCGCGACGGCGCGTGATAGGCGGGTCAGCCAGCGTCACGCGGGTGCCGTCCTCATAGCGCGTGGAGCCATGCCCAATGGTCGGCACGTCGCCGTGCGTCGGCACGTAGGGGTGTAGTACTTCCACGCCATCTTCGCGCACGGTGACTGGCCCGTCTCCCTCGTGTGCCTTCCAAGCGCCGAAACCCGCAACGGACAGCGTGAGAGCTGCCACTGCCAAGCGCACGCGATTCTGGGCAGCCATCAGTCGCTCTCGGTGGGGCGCAGCGCTGCCCATTCGCTCGGGGTGAGCACCAGGCGGGGCTTCGGCTTGATCCAGCCGAGCCGCTCGAAGAACGGCCGCCAGAACTTCTTCCAGCAGAACTCGGCAAGGAGCGCGAGGGTATAGATGGCGGCGGCGGCGGACGCGATGTTCGGCCAGTTAAGCACGAACAGGTCGGAAAAGATCGATGTCGCCTTCGAGGCGCTTTCCACGACCTGCGCGCCGGCGGCGGATGCGATCGCGGCCCCGGCCTTGATGGCCGGCGCGCTGATGGTGGTGGGGTCTTCGTTCATGCCCGCATGATTCCGGGCCCGCCCTTCCCAGAGAAACCCTACAGGGGAGCCCTACAGGTCGGCGCGCGTCCGTGCCAGGTCTTCCCGCATCTGCGCCCGCATCGCGCGCGGCGCGGTATCCGCGATGCGCTCGTCCTTGGACTTGCGCATTTCGCGCACCCGGCGCATCACGTCGGGGATGCGCACCAGCATCGGCTGCTCGGGGTTCTTTCGGTTCCATGCGGCCACCTGGTCGCGAGCTTCCTGCACCTTCTGCTGGTCACCCTCGAAGATGCCCTGCGCCCACAGCGCCCGGATCTCCTGCGCACGCATGTTGTAGAACGCCTTCGCGCCCTGGTTGATGCCGTTCGCCTCCTGGATGGTGGCCACGCTGTTCGGCTGGAAGCCGATGCCTTTGAGCGCCGCCTCCAGCGTGTTCGTGTCCAGCACCTTGTAGCCCTTGGCATCCCGATACATGCCGGTCGCGGCCATGTCCGCGCCCTTGGCCGCGTTGCGCACTGCGGCCGGCGACATTTCCAGCAGTCCGGCGCCCACGTCACCGGTGAGCATGCTGCGACTGCCGGAGAGGATGCGGCTGGCGAAGTCGCCGGCCGGGCCCGCGATCTCCAGCAGGTCGCGCGCGTGGCTGGTCTTCTCCAGCAGCAGGCCGGTACCGGGAATCAGGTTCCCCATGCCAAGGCGGCCCGACACATCCAGCGGGGCACCGGGCAGCCCGCTCACGCCCTTGTCGATGAACTGTGCGAGCGGCTTCGGCAGCAGGCTCTCCAGAAATTCCTGGCGGGCCTTCTTCGTCGAGAAGTTGTAGCCGAGCATCTGCGCCAGCGCGTCGACCGCATCCTCCAGGTCTTCCTCGAACGGCAGCCCGCCGGCGCCGCCCATCAGCATCAGCATGCCCAGCGCCAGCAGCGCGGCGCGCTTGCCCTCTGGCCCACCCTGCGTGTACATGCGGTGCAGCAGCTCGAGGTAAGCCACTGAGTAGGTCTTGAAGGTCATCAGCGTGCCGCCGATCGCCCCCCTGCCCCACTCCATCTTGTTCGCCTTCGAGTAGAGGAACTGCGTCTCGGTGATCGCCTTGCGAGCAAATCCTGCCGGGTCTTCGATGCCCTGCGCCTTTGCCGTCCGGTAGGCCGCGATGAAGGTGATTTGGCGATTCACCTGCTCGGCGGCGCCGAAGAGCTTCCCCCACGCCAGCGACAAGCGCGACAGCGCGTTCTGGCCCATCGCGCGCAGCTCGCCGCCGCGCGTGCCATCGCCGGAGCGCAGCGAGCTCGCGCCGCGCGCCTGCGCCATCAGCTGGTGCACCTCCTGCGGGCTCACGGTGCCCTCGTCCTCGGCGCGCTTGAGCGCCGCAGCGAGATCCGGTTCGTATTCGAAGCCGCGCGTGGCGATGTTCTTCGCGGCCCGGCCGATCTGCGCGGCCGCCGCGCGCGCGCCGCCGTACTGGCTCAGCCACGGCATCGTCACCGCGATAGGCTGGGTCATGTTCACGAACGCCGACGCCACCGAGCCACCCAGGTACTGCGCGAACAGCAGCCCACGCACCGCCTGCGCCTCCTCCTGCGGGTTCTTCACATAGTCGGCCAGGCGCACGGCGGCATCTTTCAACTCGCCCTGTTCTTTCGGGATGGCCTGCACCGCCTCGCCGAGGTCGCCCATGTGCAGGCCGGCGGCCGTCTGGCGCGCGTTCGAGTAGATGAAGGAAGCCAGCACGCGGCCCACGTCTTCGCTGAAACCGGCGATGCCCTTGCGATGGATCAGCCGCCGCATCGCGCTGCGGTTGGTCTTCGTCAGCCGCAGGTATTCCTGGAAAGCCTGGTCCTGCGCGCTGTCGCCGGTCGAATCGAGGCCGAGGGCATTGCCGAAGAGTTCCAGCGTCTCGGGCGTCACGCCAGCGAAGAGCTTGAAGGCCTCCTCCGACAGCGTGCCCTGGGTAACGGTAGCATCGCCGAATTCTTCCCGCATCTGGGCGGCCATGTTGTTGGCCTCGCGTGCCGTCTCGAACAGACCGAAGTACTGCCGCTCGCCGGCAGCGTCCACCACGTCGACCGAGTAGCGGCCGAAGCGCGACAGCGGCGCATACCCGCGGGCCTGCAGGTCGCGCACCTTATCGGCCCGGTCGATGATGCCGTTGGCGGTGTTCAGGATCTGAGTCGCGCGGTCAGGCTGCTCGTTGGCCAACTGCACCAGGTGATCGCGCAGCAGCACGGCCGCCGCCTGGGCGTCCGGCGCATCCATCACCATGCCACGCATGCCACGCATGCCCTTGGCATCGTCGCCCACGAAACGCAGCATGTCGGCGCGCGCCATCGTGTCCAAGCTCCGGTCGGTCGTCTCGCGGAACTCGTGGTAGAGCGCGATCTGATCGTCCGAGAGCTTGAACATGGAGCGCAGCTCCGCATCGGTCCAGACGACGCCCGGCTGCAGCATGCGCGACTCGAAGCGCGTGTTGATAGCCTTCTCGTAGGACTCCAGGGGCATGCCCTGCCATGCCTTCAGCATGCGCTCGTCGATCTGCCCGTTTCGCAGGAGGCGCTGCGCCTTCTGGTCGGCCGACAGCTCGGACGCCGCGTCGATGAGCGACTGCACCGGTGCTGGCTTGCCCTGTTCGTCTCGCGCCCAGGTCAACGTTCCTTCGAAGACCGGCTTCGCCACTGCGGTGTTGTCGGCTGCGGCCACTGGCGCTTTCTTGATGTCGCGCCACGTCTCCAACTTCGGCAGCAGCTTGGGCGCCAGTTCGGCTGCGTCGTTGGCGTAGAAGCTCACGTCGTCGACGAACCCTTGCGCTGAATCGAACACCGCCTTGAAGGCTGGCGAACGCTCCGCGAGGTTGTACATGGTGCCCACGGTCTTGTGCCACCAGGACAACTTGCCGGGCGCACTGAAGGTCTTGTTGAGCTCGGCGGTGGCCTTCTTGGCGAAGTCCTGCACCGTCGATCGGCTGAACCGGATGTCCGAGGTGCCAGCGTCGAACGCCCCGCTGTTGCCGATGGCCGACTTCACCTGGCTGGGATCGAACGCGACGATCTCCACCGAGCCATCTTCGGCGGTGAGCGTCACGCCGTCGTGCCCCATCGCACGCAAATTCGCCGTGAAGCGATCGACCTGCGCCTGCGTGGCCCGCTTCAGCCGGGCCTTGATTTCCGGCGTGGCAATGTAGGGGTTCGTGACCGCGAAGTACAGCGGCATGACGCGCTGCCCACCGCCTCCGCGCTTTGCGCCGGCATAGTAGTTGGCGTCTGCCGGGTCGCTCGCACCGTAGACGCCGCGGCCGAGCCAGCCTACGTCTTTTCGGTTTGGGTGCTCGGTATCGAAGGCAGCGAAGTCGTCTCGCGTGCCGTGGAAAAATACGAGCGGGCGGCCTTGCGCATCAACGGGTCCGAATCGCCCAGGTGCGCCGCCATCTCGGCCGGGCCCACCGGCGGCAGCTCCGCCAGCAGTTCCTCCAGATCCTTGCGTGCCGCTTCGGGTGTCTTTGAGGCTTCCATCCTGCCCACTGTACCAGTGCCAGAAGTTAGCTACACCGTCGTCGTCGGCGGCGATGGGGGCATCGAGGCTGTTGGTCGAGGCGGGGCCCGCACCGCCACGGCTGAAGCGCAGCCCCTCGCCGGGCCCGCCGTCCAGGCCGCCCTGCTCGACGAAGCGCCGAGCCGGCAGGATGAAGTTGCGCACGATCTCGTCGTCCGTCATCCGCAGGTTGCTGAAGCCCGGCACGTGCTGGCGCAGCCAGGTGCGGATCGCAGCGATGGCGCGGCGCACGAAGTGCAGCTTGGGGTGGGTCTGCGCCATTTCGGCCAAGACCTCCTCCGCCGCGGCGCGCCGGTCGAGCTTGTTGACGCCGCGCAGCCCGTATTCCTTGATCTTCGCGTCCACGTCTGCGCGGCGCATGGTGCCGATCTGGTTCAGCACGTCATCCAGCCCCTTGCCGAACTGGCCGCGCAGCCCGTGGTGGCCAAGTACTTCGTGAAAGAGCACGCGCGCCGCATCGTTGGCGGTGGGCAGCCGCGACGCCATCAGGTAGGCCTTGCCGCGGTAGTAGAACCCCTCAGGGGCGCCGCGCGCACCACCGCTGCGCTGCTTGAGGTCGGCGCGGCGGGCTGCCTCCGGCACAACCGGGTCACCCATGTCGAACGCCACGATCACCTCGGGCCCGTTGCCCCAGCCCGCGCGGATCGCCTCCACCGTCTTGGTCACAGACGCTACAGCCTGTGCGCGAGCCTGTGGCGAGTAGTTGGGCAAGAGCGCCCGCATGGCCCTGGCCGCCTCGGGCGACAGCATTTCGGTCCCGTCCCGACGGAACTGCGCATCGTCGGCGCCGCCGCCGAACTCCTCGAGCGCATCGCCGAATCCCTGGTCGATGAGCTGCTGGCGCTGCTCGGCCATCGCCTTCTGAAGGGCCGGCCGCTGATTCAGCGGGATGTCCGGCCCCTTCGCCACGAGTCGGCGCTGCACGCGGCGATGTGCCTCGCGTGCTGACTCCAGTTCCTTCGCCTGGGCAAAGGGCTTGCCGGCCTGCTCGCGCAGTTGCACCGCCGCCTGCTTCGCCTCCGTGATCTTCGCGTCGAGGTCGACGATGTGCGCCGGGAGCCGGTTGATGTAGTTGCCGAAGCGGGTCAGGATGCCAGCCGCCGACGGCAGCACGTCCTTGGCCGGCCGGTAGGAATCCAGGCCCCCGGTGGGCGAATTGAGCTCCACGTGATCGGGTGTGCCTTCCAGCATGAAGGTCACCCCTCGGTACTGGAACTCCTCCTGACCACCACTCACGAACACGCGATCGATGCCGCGCTTGACAGCCTTGATCGCCGCCTCTCGGTCGGTGATCTTCTTCCCGGCAACGGTCAGGCCAGCGAAGCCATCCTGTGGCACCGGGTTGGCCTCTGCGGCAGCCTGCAGCCCTCGGAACGTCTCCAGCTCCTTCGGTCCCCAGTCTTGCGCGAAGCGTTGTTGGTCGCGTGCCTGGCGCACCATCGAAGCCGTTTCGTCGGCGTGGGAGGCTTGCAGCGATTCGAGACGGCGCACATCGTTGCGCAGCCGGGTTTCTTCCAGGATGAGCGGGTCACCCGAAGCGGCGGCCTTCATGTCGGCCGCGTTGGCGGCCTCCCCCTCGATGTCGTCGATCTCGTTGAGGGTGCCGTCGTACTTGCGCAGCTGCTCGATGCCGCGAGCCTTGTGCTCCAGGATCTGCCACCGGCGAGTGTCGTACGTCTGCTCGGTGGCGTAGCGGTAGATTTCCACCTCGAAGCCATCCGGGTCGCGGGCGTAGAGCGCATTGCCGCGACGGATGATGCGGCCTTCGCGTTGCTCCAGGTCGCTCGGACGCCAGGGCGCATCGATGTGATGCAACCCGACCAGACGCTCCTGCACGTTGGTGCCGGCGCCCATCTTCGGCGTGGAGCCCAGCAGGAAGCGGATGTCGCCCCGATTCACCGCCTTGAACAGCTTGTCCTTCGCCGCAGGCGTGTTGAAGTCGTGGATGAAGGCAATTTCGCGTTCTGGCACGCCGCGCGCCATCAGCTTGCCTTTGATGTCGTCGTACACCGAGAACGCAGTGGCCCCGGACATGCCTGCGATGTCGGCCAGCGAGATCGATTCGGTTTCCTCGGTGTCGATCTCGTTGGCGTTGTTGTAGTCGTCGATCTCGTCCTGCTGGAGGTCGCCGATGCGGTCGCGGGCGTCGATCCATCGCTGCCGGCGGCCGTCGTCGTTCAGGGCCTGCGCCGCCCAGTCGGTCGCAATGCCCTTGGCCGGCAGGCCGGCGTGCACGCGCAAGCCCGTGGCGGCGTCGTAGATGGCGAAGGCCTTGGCGTCCTTGCCGCCCTCCTTCACCACGAAGAACGGCAGGTCTTCGTGGCCGCGAACCGTGTGCATGGTGCCCTTCTTGTGCACCAACACGCCGTTGTCTCGCACGTAGACACGCCGCTCCTTTCTGCCGAAGCCGCTGCGTGCCGAGAGGGGCACGGACAGGTCGCAGAAGACCAGCTGCATTCCCCGGTCGCTGGTCCACGTCTGGTAGGTGCCCAGCATGCGGTCGACGGCGAGATTGATCTTCGAGCCTTCGAAGTCGGGCGCCGACGGGTCGATCAGGCGGAAGTCCAAGCCCGCCTTGTTGGCTTGGCCGGTCAGCGACAGCGCGTTGACCTTCCCCTTCGTTTCCTTCGTCAGCCGCTTCAGGTCGGCGAACTGACCGAGGATCGACTTCGGGTCCACCTTGATCTTGGGCGACAGGGCGGCTTCGACCACCAGCAGCTTGGCATCCTCTTCGGTCTTGGCGGAGCCGATCAACTGCCGAATCTCCTTCTCATCGGGCTGCGGCACGCGGGTTTCGGCGCGCCAGCTGTTGCCGTCCTCGGCCTTCTCGACAACCGCGCGCTCCCCAGCACCCGGGTTGAACCCGAACTGCACTCGCCCACCCTGGATGTCCAGTTGCGGCACACCCATGAAGTTGGCCACCTCCGGCGAACGTTTCGCCACCACGTTCACCGGCCGGCCGCCGGCCACCTGCGGCACCGGGAATGTGCGGCCTCGGACTTCCTCTTGCGCCTTCAGGTCATCCAGCGTCACCGTGTCGGCGAAGGTCTGGTACATACCCATCAGCGCAGGCAGGTTCTTGAACTTGGCGAAGCGCGAGGCCTGGCGGTAGCCCGTCCCAGACGGCGACACCTCGTACAGCGATTCCACGCTGCCGAACTGCTTGGCCCAGGCGTCGAAGACGTGCAGACCCTGCGCTTTCAGCGTCGGGTACTGCAGGAACCGCTGCATGTTGAACATTTCCACCAGGCTGTTGGAAACCGGCGTGCCGGTCGCGCCCATCAGCGGCGCCTTGTCCCCCAGCGCGTCGAAGAGGTACTGCGCCTTCACGAACAGGTCGAATGCCTTGTCCGAGCCACCGGGGTTGCCCATGCCGGGCACGCGCTCCATGGTGGAGTTGTAGAAGAGGTTCTTGAACTCGTGCAGCTCGTCGATGGCGAAGGCATCGACGCCGAGCTCGTCGAAGGTCACTACCTTGTCGCGCTCGCCGAGGGCTTGCACGCGCTGCTTCATGCGGGCTTCCAGGCGGGCCTTGATGCTCTCCATGTCGCGCACGACATTGCGGTCGCCGCGGGCGCGCTTCATTTCGCCGATGCTGTCGGCCAGCTCGGTAATCTGCTCTTCCAGTACGGCCTTTTCTGTCTCAGCCGGCAGCGCGATCCTCTTCAGGCTGGAGTGACCAATGATGACCGCATCCCAGTCGCCGGTGACGATCTTGGAGAAGAACTTCTCCCGATTGCCCTTGGTGAAGTCATCGGGCGTGGCCGCCAGCACGTTGGCTGCCGGGTACAGGCGCGAGAACTCGCTGCGCCACTGCAGGGTGAGGTGGTTGGGCACCGTGACGATCGGCTTGCGCGCGATGCCCAGCCGGCGCATTTCCATGATGGAAGCCACAACCTCGAAGGTCTTGCCAGCACCGACGACGTGATCTAGCAGGATCTGGCGCTGCTGAAGCGCGCGCCATACGGCATCTTTCTGGTGCGGCAGCAACTCCATCGCGGGCGACATGCCCGGGAAGGTCATGTGCGAGCCATCGAAGCGCCGCACCACGATGCGGTTCATCTTGTCGTTGTAGATGCCCGCCACACGGTCGGCGCGCTCAGGGTCGCTCCACAGCCAGCGCTGCCATTCGGCCTTCATGGCGGCCTGCTTCTCGCGCGCGGCCTCCGTTTCCTTCTCCAGCACCACGGTGCGCGTACCACCGTTCGGGTCGCGGATGGTGTCCGTGACCACCACGCCCTGACCGGCCATCGTGCGCATGAAGATGTTCTGCGCGGTCATCCTGCCAATGCCCCACCTCGCCGTGTTGAGCGCCGGGTTGGGCTGGGACGTGTAGTCCACCAGCCATTGACCGGTGGCGCGCAGGTAGGTGACGCGCGCGTCGGCGCCGGTCACTTCCTTGGCGAACTGCTGGAACAGCTCCGGTGGAATGAAAGCCGCGCCCATGGCCGCGTGGATCTCACTGGGCCGCTTATCGGCCGGGATAACTTTGCGCAGGGCTTCCACGTTGCGGCGCAGCGCCGGGTCATCGCGCGCGGCGGCCTCTGCTTCTGCCAGCTTCGTCTTCACGTCGCCCGACAGGTATTCGTCGGCCATCACGAGCCCGTTCACCGGGTCGGCATACACCACGTCACCAAGCTCCGACACGATCTGGGCCGGAGACTTGTCGTACAGCGTCGCCATGTAGTCGGCATCCAGCCGACCCTTGTAGTTCAGGCTGGCCAGCAGCGCATCCTTGGCGTTGCTCACCTTGATGTTGTCCGCGGGCGGGAACATCACGCGCCGCGCGAAGATGTCGGCCTTGATCGCCTTGGGCGCACGCGGCTCGATGTCCTCGCGCTCGGCCACCGCCTTGCTCACGCCACGGTCGTAGTCGAACTCCAGCGCCAGCACCAGGGCCGACTCGGTGTCGTCCAGGAAGATGCGGCGGTTGGTCGGGTCGTTCAGGTAGCCGTACTTGCTCTGGAACCCGTCGTAGAGGCGGTTCAGTTCGCGGCGGTGCTCCTCGATCTGTCCGTCGGTCGAGTCCGGGGAGCGCTCCAGGCGCATCTGTGCTCGCAGCGCGTCGCGCAGGCTCACCATCCCCTTCATGCGCTCGGCAGCCTTAACGTTGGGCGGCGTCCACGGCTCTGCCGTTCGATTGCCCAGCGAATCCGGGCCGCGCATCTGCACGCGGCCGCTGTCGTCCACGTAGAACGAACCGACCTTCACACCGTCAGGCACCACCACGTCGGCGGCTTCCTGCTCGTGCGTGCGCTCCACAGGCTGATAGAGGTCTTCCGGGAGCGCGGTGGCCCATGCCTTCAGCTGTTGCGCCAGATCGCCGGAGGGCTCCACCGTGTACTCGCCCAGGCGATACATCGCGCCGGCCGCCGCCGGCGTGCCCAGCACCGCATCGGGATTGGTCAGGAAGTAGCTGCTGACGTTGTGCTGCGTCGCCTCGCCGGTCTTCGGGTTGGTGAGGGTCTGCTGGCCGGCCTTCACCCACGCCGCATCGCCCAATCCGTTTGCCCGCTCGGATTCCGTTTTCTTTTGGAGCACCACGATGTCGGTCACCACGTCGGTGCCGGCGTTCTCCTTGAACGCGGTTCGCGGCAGCCGGACCGCTGCCACCAGGTTGGCCCGATCGGCGATCCACTGCCGTGCTGCTTCGTTCTTGGCGTCAAGGAAGTTGTGCGACACCACCATCGCCAGCAGGCCACCGGGGCGCAGCTTGTCGATGCTCTTGGCGAAGAAGTAGTTGTGGATCGAGAAACCCGAATACGGCGAGCGGTCGTCATCGACGATCGGCTCCGAGCCGAACGGCGGGTTGCCCACCGCCAGGTCGAAGTACTCGGACGGGGCCTGGAAGTCCTGGAACCCGGTGGCCTGCGCCACCTTGGCGCTCGGATACAGCGCCGCCGCGATCTGGCTGGTGAGCGGGTCCAGTTCCACGCCATGCAGCTGCGAGCGCTTGCGCATGCTCGCGGGCATCAGGCCGAAGAAGTTGCCAGTGCCCACCGCCGGTTCGAGAACGCGGCCAGCGGTGAACCCCATGCGCTCGAGCGCATCGTAGATGCCGTCGACCACCACCGGCGCCGTGTAGTGCGCGTTCAGCATCGACGCGCGAGCGGCCTTGTACTCGGCGTCGGTCAGCAGCTCGCGCAGCTCGGCGAATTCCTTGGCCCACTGCTTGTTCTGCGGATCGAAGACGCCCTTCAGCGCGCCCCACCCTACATAGCGCGCGATCTGCTTGCGCTCCTCCGGGGTGGCCTTGCGGCTCTCGCTGGCGAGAGCCTTCAAGACGCGGATGGCCGCGATGTTGTCGCGGTACTTCTTGGTGAGCCCGCCCTTGCCGATGTCCTCGGCATCCAGTGTGTGGTCGCCCGGCTGGTCGAGCTCGGGCTTCGGCGAAGCCTCGGCGGTCGCCGGGTCAGCTACAGCGTCGGCGGACTGTCGCTCAGGCCGTACAGCTCGGCTATCTCGTGCCTCGCCAGGTGCCGATTCCCGGGGTCGCTGTACGCCCTCCGCTCGGCCTCCTCCTGTTCCTTCAGCGCCGGCAGGAACTCGCTCGCCTCGATCAGCGCCTTCACCCGTTTCGGCCACCCGAGCATCCACCGGTTGGCGATCTCGGTCGCCAGCGCCGGCATCGCGCGCATCGCCTCCTTGATCGGCGGCGGGTAGTCGTTCGGTCGGTACAGTTCCTGCATTTCGTCCATTTTCGTCTCCTGCGTTGGTAGCAGCAATTGGGGCGGCGGCCGGCGCTGCGGCGTTGGCGCGCGCCTGAGCCTCCTTCCACGCGGCCGTGTAGTTGAAGGTCAGCTCTTTGAAGCCGTTCACCTGCACCTGGCCCGCCTTCGTGAATGGCGCGCCGCCGGTGTCGAGCGTGAAGCTGTTGCCCTGATAGATCCCGCCCATCGGACGGGATGCCTTCGGATTGCGGCTGAGATACCAGTCGAAGTACGAAGCCAGCGCGGTGCGCGCTGTCTCCATCGTCGTAGCGCGCTGCGCTGCTGGGGCGGGCGAGGATTCGCGCACGGGCTCGCTCAAAGTGGACGAGAGTGGCTTCTTCAGGCGCCCGTCCGCGAGCGCAGCCTTGAAGTCGTCCATCGACATCGCGGTGACCGGACCGACCTTCCAGTCCTTGTTGTAGCTCCCCTTGTAGGCGGCCAAGGCCTCGGTTTCGCTGTTGAATCCCATCAGCGCCTTGGCCTCGTCGTAGGAGCCATCCGCGTTGATCTGGTCCACCACGTAGACCGTCGGTGCAGTCGCGGCTGCCGGCCCGACGAACATATCCACGTGGTCGCCGTCTGCTGCCTCGGAGCCCTTCACGTAGCCGTAGTGCGCGGCCATCGTGTTGCTCCACTCGGTCCCATCCGGCGAGGTGCCGCTGCGCGTGCTGCCGTGCGGGTTCTCCACGCTGATGCGCAGGCCCTGTACCTCGTCACCGGACAGGTGGCCCATCTTGTAGTTGCCCGCCTCTTTCTGGGCCTGACTGGGCTCGGGCAGGTCGTTCTGCGGGCTGGTGGCGGCTTCGTTCGCCGCAGCATCCACCGGCGCTACCGCTTCAGGCTGGCGAACTGCTTGCTGCTGTTCGCGCTCCAACGCCGCGATGTCGTTGTCGATGTCGCGGCGCAGGGGCGTGCCCGGCTCGGCCTGGGCACGTCGACGGCGCAGGTCCGCGAGCTGATCGGCCGGCGCAGCGGTTTGCGGCTGCGCGGCCTTGGCCTGCACAATGAAACGCCGGTGGTCCGGCACTACTTCGTGCGTGTCCGCGAGGCCCGACGTGTCCACGAAGGACTGCGCCTTGTCGCGGGACAGGAACCACGCGCGCCCCTCCTCCACGCGGCGCACCGCCTTCTCGCGCTTCGCGTTCGGGACTACTGGTGCTGCCGGCGCGGCCGTCAGCGTTGCGGGGGGCGCGACTGGCTGAGCTGCTGGCGCTTCTGTTCCTGCCGGCGCTTGTTGCGTGCCTGCTTGCTGGGCTTGATCGGCTTGATTGCCAAGGGCTTCTCCTTTGGGCTGCGATGCGGATTCGGGCTCTGCGCGGCGGGCGCGCGCTTGTGCGATGCCCTCCTGCACGCTGGTCGGCGCCGCGGCGGCGGGCGCAAGTGCGGCAAGTTCAGCCCGCGCGGTGTCGCGCTCGGCGATCAGGCGCTGGTCCCAGCCGTTCGACGCGGCCTGTTGGCGCACGAACTCCAGGCGTGCCCGCAGTTCGGTTTCTCGGTCATGCGGCTGTCCGGAGATCTCGCCGGTTTCAGCGTTGACGCTCGCCACCGCCACACTGGCGGGTGCCGGAGAAGCTGCCGCTGGCTTCGCGCCCTTGCCGTCGGCGGCCTCGGTCTGCGCGGCGAGTTGAACTGCCGCTCTCATCGCGTCGTGTGCACCACCATCCACCGCAATCGCGGCGGCGGTGGACAGCGGGCCTGCAGCAGGGTCCAGCCCCATCTTTTCGGAGGGGCGCACGGGCTGCGCTTCATCAGCGAGCGAAAGGTTGCCCGTACTGAACTCGCGCGCGCCAGGTGGTGCCGCCTCGAACTCCACGCCATCAGTAGGAGCCGTGGGCATCACATCCAGCGGCGGCCGGCTGACCGGGTCGCGCGGATCGAAGGTGCGCTGCACACTGGCCAGGCCGCCCGCGACGGCGGGCAGTTCGCTCGCTGTCGCGGCCTTGGGAGCCTCGTCCACTGGCAACAGCGAGAGCTGCTCTCCAGGCACGCGCTCTGCGCCACTGGGCTCCGCCCGGTTCGGAGCATGCTGGCCGGTGGCGCCGTGCAGCAGCGCCGCTCCGCCGCCCATTACGCCGCCTGCGAGCAACCCGGCCGCGGCCGCCTTGCCGACACCTTCGCCGACGGGCTTGTCCAACGCGAGGTTCTGCAGTGCCTGCTCGGACATGGATTGCGGCAGCTCTTCAAGCACGCCCTCGGACAGGATGCCTGCGCCGACCTGGCGCGCGAGCGAACGCTGAGAAGCCGGCCCGGCGCCATGGATCGCACCCTGGGCCAGCATCGTGTCGGCATCGCCAATGCCGAGCCGCTGCGCGAGGCGGCCGCCGAGCGCACCGAAGCCGGCAGTCGCAGCACCGGTCGCGGTGGACAAGGCCGCCTGTTTCGGCGTGAGCAACCCGTCTTGCGTCTCCTGCCGGATCTGCTCCGCCTGCGAGCCGGCTCCCAGCACGCCTTCGCCGATGGCACCAGCGATGGCGGGCGCCACCTTCGGTGCCACCTTGAGCAGACCCCGCGCGACACCAGCGCCGCCGAGCATCTGCGGGATCGACTCCCCCACGCTGGTTGCGATGGTGCTGGGGTTCTCCAGCATGGTCTTGGCCGTATCGACGAAGCCATCGGCCGCCTGCACCTTGCGGTTGGCGGCCTTCTGCGCGTCGGAGTACTGGTCGTCGAGGAACTTCTGCGCGTCTTCGAATCGCACTCCGACCTGTTCCAGGGCCTTACCCGCATGCCCTCCTGTAGCGATGTCGGCCAAGCCGACAACGCTCTGCGGCAAACCGACGGCGCCCTTCAGCGCGGTAACTCCGACATCCTTTGCGGTGCCGAGCACGGTGCGCTTGGGCGCGTCGGGCGGATCGAGCTCACCCGAAAACGGGGTGAGTTTGTGAGGTGGGGTATCGAGTTGCCCATCGAAGGGCTTGAGGGTTTCGCCAGCCATTGCGCCAGTCTTCCGACCAGCCTGTGCGGCGTCGAACCCTACGGGGGGCTACCTACAGCACCAATGAAAACGGCCCCAAAGGGGCCGTCTAGAGGTAAACAAGGCGAGGTCAGGCGGCGAGGGCAAAGTGCTCGTCTTCAGCAGCCGCTATCTCAACGTGCTCGACCTTCTTGATCTTGACCTTGTGCGCCTTCTTGGCCTGCCACAGGTCGTAATCGGCCTGCATACGCACCCAAGTCCCAGCGTCACCACCTAGCCACGCGGCCAGACGGAGTGCCATCTCGGCACTGATCGCCGCGTGCTCATTCAGCACACGCGACAGAGCCGGACGCGAAATCTTCAGCTGGAGCGCTGCATCGGTCACGCTCAGCCCAAGCGCCGGTAAAACATCCTCTCGAAGAATAGACCCAGGATGCGGGGGGTTAAACATGAGAGCCATCTCAATTCCTTTCAGTGGTAGTCCTGGTAATCGACCAGGATCGCGTCCCCACCCTCAAAGCTGTAGGTCAAGCGCCAATTTCCATTGACTGAAACCGCCCAATGCCCTTCAAGATCGCCGCTCAATGCGTGCCACCCAAACCCGGGCAGATTCATCGCCTCAGGAGTTGCAGCCGCGTTCAAAAAAGCCAAAAGGCGTCCAAGCTTTGGGGCGTGGTGGGGCTGTATCCCCTTCTTGCTGTCCGTGAGGTAGAACTCTTCGAGCCCTTTGTGCCGCCACGTTCTTATCATGCGGCAATTGTAGCGTGTAACGCTACGCTTTTCAAGCGACTCAACTTCGAACGTTTCGTCGTACGGATTCGGCGACCTGAAAGCTGTAACTTCGATGCGTCTACAGAGACTATTTTGTTCTGCCGTTTCGAAATTCAAGCGGCAAAGCGCTCGTTTCAGCTACCGACGAATCTTTTCCCCTGGGCATCCTCGTAGACCGGCTTGCCGCCGGACGTGCCGACCTGCTTTGTCATGCCCGGAGGCAGGCCGGCGCCCTGCCCCTGACCATCCACCCGCTGCACCTCACCTGTGGCCTTGTTCACTCGGTAGATGCTGCCTTCGGTCGTGCTGCCGTCCATGTTCTTTGTTGCGGGCGTGACCTGCACGCCCCACTCATTTCCTGGAACCTTGCCCTGCACCGCGAGCAGCGCCTGCTGCGCCTTCGCTCTATCGGCAGCGGTTGCCTTCGGATCGAGCACGACCCGGCGCAACGCTGCTTCATCCTGAGCCTGAGCAACTTGTGTGTCGCGTAAGCGATTGGCGCCTGCCACCTCTTCCCGCCGTATGGAATTCGTCTCGGCTGCGCGCCGATCCTCTGCTGCGATGCGCTCGGACTGCTGTCGCGCCGAGATCGTTTCGCGCTGGGCTGCGCTTCGAAAGCCGAGATCCGCGCGCTGCATATCGGCAGCCTGGCGCCCAGCCTCGAGGTCTACTTGCTGACGGTTCTGCACTGGGATGGCAGCCGCCGCGACCGCCCCTTGATCTGACTGGAAGCCGCGTCGCGGGCTCCAGGACCCGCGCGCCGCCGCCGTGCGCAGATCCGCTTGGTCGAACATGGCCTGAGCGGATCCAGGCCCGGGGTTTCCGATGACGGTCATGCCTCCCGGCTGAGAACCGAGGCCGGGCGAGGCCGGGGATGCAGCGACAGCAGAAGGTGCGCCGGCGCTGCCGCGCGGCGTGAAGCCGGCCGCGGCGCCTGCTTTTGAATCGGTGTAGCTGTTGCCCTGCCGGAACACGCCGGGCAGGATTTCCTTAGCGGCTGGCGTTACGGTTGCATCGGGCTCGGCCGTGCTCGAAGTTGGGGCAGCTAGCGCGGCTGCGCTCGCCATCGGCGCGGTAGATGCCGCAGGCGTCGCCACGGTCTGAGAAGGCGCCGGCTGAGCCGCTGCTGCTTGTTTCGCACCACGCCCCCAACCTTCGCCGACACCAGCAAAGCCGCGCGCCGTTGGCGCGGCCGCAGCCGCAGCGTTCCCCTGGTAGAGCGTCGAACGGGGATCGGTGACGGCATTGAGCCGGCCATCGCCCTCCTGGACCCGCGCCGGCTCGAACAAAGCCGGGCCGGTCGCGACGTATGGCTGCATCATGCCGCCGCGCGTCCCCGCCGTCGGCTCACGTCGAAATACGCCGAACGCAGCCCCTTGCGTCTGGGCCAGTGGGCTCGTCTGAGGCGCTGGTGCAGGCGTGGCAGCGGCCCTCTCGTTCGCAGCCAACTGCAGGGCCTGCGGGCTTGGCGGCAGCGAGGCCGAGAGCATCGGCAGGGGGGCCGGGATGCTGGGGCGGACGTCCAGCGCAGACGCAGGAGTAGTCGGGCGCAGCTTGCGAGCCTCGTCGTCGACCAGCCCTCCATCGGCGAAGAAGATCGGCGGCTCGACTGCTTCGGGCGCGAGGCCGCGCGCCTCCCCGACTGGCGCATGGGTTGCCCCCTTGATTGCGTCCAACGCCTGTACGCCCACCGCATGCACCTGTTCGGGGGGCAGCTGATACTCGCCGTTGCTCAGGTTCACCGGCACCTTCTCCGGGCTGAAGCCCAGCGCTGCCAAGCCGTCTTCGCCGAGTTGTTTGGTTGAGTCCGCGGGCATGATGTAGCTGCCCGGTCGCACCTCGGTTTCGATGCTGTCTGAGGTGCCAGTGCCCGGCCCACGCACTGGCCCACCGTCTGCCAGCCCCGCCGCCTTCATGCGGCGTTCGGTTGCGCTCATGCCCGTGTACTGTTTGAGCGCACGTTCGGAGGCGGGCGCGGGCGCGGGCGACGGAGCGGCTGTCGGTGCGGGAGCTGCAGGCTCCGGTGTTGGATCGGGAAATCCCATGGCGCGCCGTACGAGCCCGCGAATCAGTCCGCCTTCAGCGAGCTTCTGCGCCGGGGCGCGTTTCATGGCTGGTTGAAAGCCGAGCATGGTCTACCTCTTGATCTCCGAAGATGCGCGCCATTGTTAGAAGATCCCCGCTCGCCGTCGAACCCCATAGGGGTCTCACAGGTGCCGAAAACGATGGATCAGTCAGTGCTCGACGATCTTCAGGGGTTGTTGGCAGCCGAGGGCCAGCCAGTGTTGATGTCGTAGGTGTCGATGCCCGAGGCATCAAGTGCCGCAATTGCCTCGTGGTGGGCGCGCTCATTGATGAAACAGAGACGCACGTGCTCGGCCACGGCGCTGCGCACGGCCTGGACCTGAGCCAGCGTGAGGTCGATCCAGCCCGACGTGGCCTTGAATGGCACCGAGAGGTAGTTGTTCGCCACCATCCCGCCGATGACAGAGTCGATGCGAAGCTGATCGCTCGTACCAGTCTTCACCGAGAAGCCCCCGATTGCGATGCCGCCCGTCTCGACCTCCCAGCGCTTTTGCGTGACAGCGGCTAGGAGGTCGGCGCGTTGTTGCGCCGACGTGAGGCGCGGCAGACCCTCAGGACTGGCCTCGATGGCGTGGCCGATCAGAGCCGCATAAAGCTCGTCGGGCACGTCCACGGAGTCTTCTGCCTCGACATAGGCGTTCCGACTGGGGCTGTAGCGCATCATGCGGCGCCGCCTTTCAGGGTGGCAATTTCATCGCGCAGCGACAGGACCAGCGCCTTCAGCTCTTTGACTGCAGCCAATGCGAGCAGACCCGCGCCATCCGTCGCTACTACGAGGCGATCGGGCATTTCGGTGGTGCCCGAAACCGTGACGCTCTCGGGTTGAGCCAGTCGGAATTTCTGGGCGAGCACGCCGATGTGCCGCACGGGTGGTGACGAACCATCCATCGGCGCGGGTTCGTCGAGACGCTCGTAAGTGATGACGTCGACCATGTCGATCCGATCAAGAGCGCCCTCGGTGGAACCGAAGTTGTGCTTCAGCCGTTCATCCGAAACTACATCCCACGCCGTCGGGGCTTCGGCGTGTCCGTTGTTCTTAAATGAGTAGTTGGCGGTGCCGTTGACTTGGAGCTGCATCAACGCCTGGACGCCGGGCTGATGCTGATAGGAGAGAATTCCGGTCGATCCGTTTGCGGTGACTTGGCAGAAGTTGTTGAAGTAGATCGAGCCACTGAGGGAGTAAGTAGCCACGACTAGTGCGTTCCCGCCGCCAGTAATCGTGTTCCCTACGAAGGTGCCAGTGCTGGTGGTCGAAATGCTCCCGGTGATGGACAGGCTGCCGGACATCGAGTCACCGGTCTTCGCCACGCGCGATGTAGCGTCGGAGACCAGCGCCAGGTCCCCGATGTCCGTGGCGTCAACCTGAGCACGGAGGCGCGCTGCGGAGCCGTTCCATCCGAGGTAGACCTTGTTGGTGCCTTGGGCTGCTCCACCGCCCTGCTGCACTGGCGTGAATCCGAGTGCGGCCTGAGCGCCTAAGCTGGCCAGTGCTGCCGCTGCCGTGGTCGCGTTCGTCCCGCCATTGGCGATGGGGAGCGTGCCGCTCACGTCGGTGGCCAGGGCCACCTTGCCCCATGCCGGCGCAGTGCCCACGCCGCCTGCGCGCAACACGTTGCCCGCCGCTATCGAGGCCAATTTGCTGATGGCCGTCGTCGTACTGGCGTAGAACAGATCCCCCACGGCAAACGAGGTCTGGCCCGTCCCGCCGCTCGTAGCCGGCACCGAGTCGCCCGTGGAAATTTCACGAGCGACGCCGGAGACGATGACGAGTGGGCGACGGTCAGTCACGACTTAAGCCAGCACGATCGGGTCGGTGGCGTCGAAGTTTAGGGTGGAGGCCGAGGTGGCGAAGCCGACGCGCTGGACGATGTTGCCGGACCCCGAAGGAGCTGTGCTCGTAGCACCGCCCGCCGTGGTGTTCAGGAACAGCGGCCCAGGCGTCAAACCCGACACGGCGGTGTTCGTGCCCTCGAAGTACACAGTCGCTGCCACGCCGCTACCGAAAGCAGACAACACGAAGCCGTGGGCTTCCTTGCCCGCCGTGGTGGCGTCGGCCTTGCGCACCTTCGCGCCGGTGCTGTTCCAGATGTTCACCAGATCGCCTGCCGCCAGCGCTTCACTGGTGGTGATGGACGCGGTGTCAGGGCCGACACCAACCGGCAGCACGGTCGTGTCGATGCGGCCGGAGCTGTCGAGCGCCACCACCTTCGCCGCGCTGCCGGCGCCGGCCGACACCACCGTCGAGTTGATGATGGTCGTGTCCAGGATGCCACTGGCGTTGAGCGCGGGTAGCTTGCCGGCGTCGGCTGCTCCCGCCGAGGTGTTCTTGCTGTTGACGATGGTCGAGTCGAGCACGCCGCTGGCATTGAGCGCCGGAACGCGGTTTGCGTCACCGGCACCCGCCGACGTGAGAAGCGCAGCTTCCTCGGTCAGCGTGCCGGCGTTGTTCTTGATGAATTTCTTGCTCGATGCGGTGCCCATGGCTTACTCCTGAAGGACGATGGGCGACTTGGCCCCAATGAAGATCTGGTCGGTGCGCGTGGCGATGCCGACGATGAGACTGAAGCCGCTGGCAAGCGGCGTCTGGGTGAGCACGCCGGCCAGGCCGACGAACACCGGCGCATCCGGCGTCCACGCCCACGAGGGTTCGGTCATCAAGCCGCCGAACTGGATCTGCGCCAGCGCCCCGGCCACGGCGGCACCGCGCGTGATGCCCAGCACCACATTGGCATCGTCGATAGAGGTGTGCTCGGCGTAGATCGCCGCGCCGCCGAGCAGGCGCACTGCCCGATGGCCACCCAGCGGCACGGCAGCAGGGAACTCGACATAGGCGGCGCCCATTTCGCCCGGTGGGCCCGGCGGGCCCTGCATACCGACATCGAGCAGGATGATTTCCGGCTCGAGCGTGATGATGACGGTTTCGTCCCTATCGACGGTCACGATCTCATCGGATGGCGTTTCGAGCACATCGGCCGACTGTTCGACCGAATCGACCACAACGACGATCTGCTCGTCGATGACGAGCTCGCTCTCGCCGACCTCGATGATGTCGGGCGGGCAGTTGCTCATCGGGTGACCTCGGGCGAGACGCTCACGGAACCGGAGAACAGGCGCCGCACGGTGCCGTCAGCAAATTCGATCTCCAAGTCGTAGACGCCCGTCTTCCAGGTGATCGCCGCAGTGTCGTCGGCTTCCACGCGCAGAGTGACAGTGCCAGCGGTGCCGCCGAGCGTGATGCGACCGTCCGTGGTGGAGAGGCCCAGCAGCACGGCATCTGCATCGATCTTCTCGCGGACCTGCATGCGCGCCGTGCAGCCAGTGAGATCAACGGGCAACGCAGGCTTGCCGGTCTTCCACGTCACGGTCTTCGTGAACGTGGCACCTTGCTCGATGGAAAGTTTGATGCGTGCTGCAGCCATGGCCGGCATGGTGCGGGCCGCTGGCTACAGCGTCGAACCCTAGAGGGGGGACGCTCTGAACCGCGACGAATCGCCTCCGCTCATCGAGCAGTGGAATGCCGAGGATTCTTTAACCGCGAGGCCTAGACCCGATGACGGAAGAATCGGTAGAAGCACCAGCCCCCGGCGCCGATGACGACCAGCGCGTAGATGCCGAGGTATCGCTCCGAATAGAACGCGGCGCGATAACCAAAATCTTGCCCTACGCCTACGAGATCCCCCGCCGCCGCCAGCACCAGAAGTGCAAGCGCGACGCCCATGCCGAATACAAAGCACCACCCCAACGCGGCACCCACGCGCAACGCGGTGTCACCTGCTGCACGAGTAGTCGAAAATACGGCCGACACCACGGTGTGCGTCATGTCCGAAGTTTGCCGCCGGCGCGCTGCGCGTCGTTCGTCTTCCTGGAGAGCAAGCTTCTCGCGCTGCAGCCGAACGCGCTTCAATTCCTCATCCAAATCGGTCACGGTTGGCTCCTCTAATTCAAGCGTCGCGATGTTACAGCGACGTGGAATCCTGTCCGCTTATGCTCACCCCGGCGTGGATGCCGTTCAGCAGGCCTGCAGCCTGGGTCGCCATCTGCTGGGCGGCCTCCAGCGCCGCACGCACTTTCTGCTCGATGACTGTGAGTTGCGAGCGCTGGTTCGCCTCCTGCCCACGCATCTTCAGGTCAGCATCGGCGATGGCCAGGCGCACGCGCGGCTCGATGGCTGCTGCCTGAGCCTGGTAGAGGGCCACCAGCGACCGGTTGAAGTCGTTGCGCAGGCCCACCAGTCCGGTCGCCAGCTGCATGGCGGTCTGAGGTCCGAGGATGAGCGTCTTGATGTAGTCGCCAGCGGCAGCCAGGGCGGACAGGCGCAGGCTTGTCGCCTGCTGCACTGCCAGCCGCGCGTTCTCGATCTCGGTGTCGGCCGTCTTGATCGCGATGTCGCGGGACTGCGCGGCGAGCTGGTCGGCAGCGCCTTTCCGGATCTGGATCAGACCGCTGGTGAGCGCTCCAGGCGGCAGCTGGAAGCCACGGTTCGCGTATGTCGCGAACAATTCGGCCTCCGCCCTGCCCGACTCGCTCAAGACGCGCGCGCGATCGCGCTCCCAGATCTGAGCCTCGGTGCCCGCGCCGATGCCGGTGCCGCCGGTCGTCAACGACTTCAGCAGCCAGTCGAGCGCCGCGTCGGCCGCGGGCTGGATGTCCGGGAAATAGGTCGCCTGAAAGTTGGCGAAGCCATCCTCAAGCTTCTGCGAGATCTCGGCATTGGCGTCGTCGTAGATCGCCTTCGCGTCGCTCGGATCGCTTGGCACCAGACCGGGCGCGATGGGAGGCACGTAGCTGGTGTCGAGGATCGGCGTGTTGACCAGCG
>Ga0209051_1000709_pt1 | contig 36525 bp, 37 predicted proteins | sample AraplaCvi_mMS_r2_2_FD_184286 | JGI IMG/M metagenome (GOLD analysis project Ga0209051, IMG submission 184286) | Arabidopsis root microbial communities from North Carolina, USA - plate scrape MF_Cvi_mMS_r2 (SPAdes) (version 2) | ecosystem: Host-associated > Plants > Roots > Endosphere | place...
CGCGGCCGGAAGCGCAGCGTGCGTGGCCGCGCAGGGTGCAAGTGTTCGTCGTAGGTGATCTCGGTTGGCTCGCGCGTCGGATCCTCACTTGCTGTGTCCGTCATCTACTTCCTCACCACTCGTTGACTGCCTGGACCCGTGACGCACACCCGTGGCCCGCCTGCCGCCGTATAGCCGTTGGCCGAATCTTGAAACTTGGGCTCCACCAATCTAGGCGGCGCAGCCGACTGCGGCGCCACGGCCGATCAACCGTGCAACGATCGCCCGGTGAAGGAGTTCCTCGAGTTCCTCGGAGAGCAGTCACCGTATGACCGCCTCGACGACGACGATCTGCACCGGCTCGCCAGTGCCGTCGACGTGGAGTACTTCACCGCGGGCACCGTCATCGTCGAAGCCGACGCGGCGCCCCTGGATTGCCTGTACGTCATCCGGGTCGGCGCCGTCGAGATCGTCGACCGCGGCCGCAGCACCGACGTACTCGGCGCCGGTGAGACCTTCGGCCACATCTCGGTGCTCTCGGGCCTGCCGCCACCACTGCAGGTGCGTGCCGTCGAGGACACGCTCTGCTACCGACTCCCCGACCCGCGCACCCTGCTCGCCCACCCCGACCGGCTGCGGTTCGCACACTACGGCGGGCTGGTCGCCAGGGAGCGGCTGTTCAGCTCGGGTGAGTCGTTCGCCCGATTGGAGCGCCCGATCGGCGACGTCGCCCATCCGATCACGTGGTGCGACGCCGACGACACCATCCGCACCGTCGCCGAGCTGATGACCGCCGCGGGCCGGTCGTGCGCGCTGTTCCGGCGAGGCGAGCAGGTCGGCATCGTCACCGACGACGACTTCCGCCGCCGCGTCGCCACCGGTGAGGTCGGCGTGGACGCCCCCATCTCGGCGATCGCGAGCATCCCGGCGATCGCGATGAGCGTCGACCGGACCGTCAGCACCGCGTACCTGTTCATGGTCGAGCACGACATCCACCACCTCGTCGTGGTCGACGCCGTCGGCACCGCCGTCGGGGTGGTCCGGGTGGTCGACATGGCGGCCGCCGAGGTGCGCAACCCGTTGGTGATCCGCTCGGCCGTCGCGGCGGCGTCCACGATGGACGACCTCGTCGACGCGTGCCGACTGTTGACCCCGACGACGGTCGAACTGTGGGACGCCGGCGTGCCCGTCGAGCACCTCGGCGCGTTGCTGTCGGCGATGATCGAGTCGATCTTCCGCAAGGTGGTCGAGTTGCACACCGCCACATCGCCGTTGGCGGACCTGGATTGCTCGTGGATGCTGATGGGGTCGTTGGGCCGGCGCGAGCCGTTGCCCAACTCCGACGTCGACACCGCCCTGGCATGGGCGGTCCGGGAGGCCGGCGACCCCGTGCCGACGCGCGACGAGGTCGCCGCCGCGACGGTGCCGCTGATCGACGCGCTCGGCCGGTGCGGTCTCGCGCCGTGCCCGCAGGGCCTGAATGCGTCGACGCCACTGTTCAACCGATCGCAGCGGCAGTGGCGCGAGATCGCCGACCTGTGGCGCGCCAATCCCGACAACGTCGACTACCTGCTGATGGCCTCGACGGTCCTGGACGCCCGCCCCATCACCCGGCCGGTGCTGATCCGCCCGCTGCGCACGGCCCTGGTGGGCGGGGTCGGGCGGGACGCCTTCACCCGGTCGTTGAGTCGGTTCTCGATGCGCGATCGCCCGCCAAGCGGCTTCGTCAGGGGGTTCGTCGTCGAGCACTTCGGCGAGCAGAAGAACCACCTGAACCTGAAGAAGGCCGGCCTGCGCCCGGTGGCGTCGCTGGCCCGTGCGCTGTCCCAACGCACCGGTGACCCAACGGGTTCCACGCCGCAACGGTTGGAACGGGCCCATCGCAGTGGCCTCCTGACCGCCGACGAAGCCGACGCGCTGTCGGGTGCGTTCAGCCTCTTCTACCATCTGGTGTTCGACAGTCAGATCGCCGCGATCAAGGCAGGCAGGCCGGTCGCGTCCGCCATCGACCCCGCCACGCTCGACCCACTGGAGCGACGCCATCTCCGCGCCGCCTTCCGGACGATCAACGGGATCCAGGACCGACTGAGCCGCAAGTGGTTTGGGTACGAGGGGCTGTGACGCCGCGGTGATCGACTGGACCCGCCGGTTCCGCGCGCACCGACCGCGACGGTCGATGCCCGCCGACGTCGACTGGCGCACGGACACCTTCGTCGTGATCGACCTGGAGACGACCGGCCTCGACCCCCGCCACGACCACATCGTGTCCTACGGCGCGGTTCCCGTCCGGGGCGGCCGGGTCAGGACGTCGGAGTCGGTGTACGGACTGGTCAACGTGCCGCACGACGTGCCAGGGGCGTCGGTGAAGTTCCACGGGATTCGGACACAGGACCTCGAGGGCGCGCCTCCCCTGCTGGACTGCGTGGCCACCCTCGACGGATTGATCGGAGACCACCCCGTGGTCGCGCACTGCGCCTGGGTGGAGCGCTCGTTCCTGCGCAAGGCATTCCGGCATTCTTACCTGCCCTTCACCAGCTCCATCGTCGACACCGCGGTGCTGGCCCAGCGCGTCCTGAACGTCGAACTCGAACGCGGACAGTCGATTTCGTTGGAGTACGCCACCACCGCCCTCGGACTTCCCGTCCACTCACCTCATCACGCGCTTGGCGACGCCGTGACCACTGCGAGCCTGTTCATCGCATTGGCCAGCCAGCTCGAACGCGGCCACACCCTGACCACCGCGACCCTGCTCGAATTGTCCGCGGTCCCAAGCTAGTCAGGCTGCACCCTCCAAGGCGAGCAGGGTGCGCTTCGCCTCTGCCCCTCCGAGGTAGCCGCCCATGGCACCGTCACTGCGCACGACGCGGTGACACGGCACGACGACGGGCAGCGGATTCGTTGCGCACGCACTGCCCACTGCCCGAACCGCCTTGGGATTGCCCGCCAGCTGCGCCACGGCGGCATAGCTGGCGGTTTGTCCGTAGGCGATCTCGGGGAGGTGGTGCAGGACAGTGCTACGGAAGCCCGCCGACAAGCGCCAATCCAACGGCACGTCGAAGCTCGTCCTGGCACCGGCGAAGTATTCGTCGAGCTGCCTGGCGACGTCGTCGAGTCGACCGGGCGTACGCAGGATGCGCGGACTCACCCGGTCGGCAAGACCCTGGAGCACGGAGTCGTGGTCCTCGACGGCGAAGGCGACCCGGACGAGACCGAGTTCGGTGGCCGCGACCAGCAGTGCTCCTACGGGTCCCTCGACGATTCGGTAGGCGACGTCGAGCACCCCGTCGCGTTCGGCGGCTGCGGCGAGTCGATCGTGCAGGGCAGACATGTCAGTCATCGTGATGCTCCATCAGTGGATACGTACGTCTGAGCGCGGCGATGCCGTCGGCGGCCGCTCGTCGGGCGGCATCGGTGCTGCCGCCGATGATGGCGGCCACCTCCGCGTAGGGCAGACCCGCCAGGTGGTGATAGGCCACCGCGTGTCGCTGCTTGTCGGGCAGCCGGCCCAGCGCGGCGGCGAGATCGTCGTCGCGGTCCTGCTCCGGCGGGCGGGCCCGGTCGGGTACTTGGTCGGTCGGGACGGCGCGGCGCGCCCTTGAGCGGACGGCGTCGACGGCCTTGCGGTGGGCGATCGTCACCAGCCACGCCTCCACGTTGGCGTCGACCGGCAGGTCCGGGTAGGCCTTCAGCGCCGACAGGAAGGTCTCCGACCAGGCGTCGTCGGCGTCGGCGAACCCCACGACCGCCCGGCACACGCGCAGGACCGTCGGCCCGTGTTCGACCACGATGGTCTCGAAGGCCCGCTTGCCCGTCACGCGTCCCATGGTGACGGGCTCTGATCCACGGTTGGCATGGTGTCCTCCTCGATCGTCGGTCTCAGAGGGAAGACGTTCGCGGTCGCGGGAACGTGAGGTCGGCACGGGTGAGGGCCTCACTCGAACAGACGTCACCGTCCGTTTCGACGCGGCGTGCAACGATCCGTTCGATCGGACCGTACTGTGTCCTCGAACTGAACTCGACGAGCAGGGCTCGTGCCCCAGCCCGCACCGAGAATCAGCTGATGTGTGTACGTGCGTCGAGGTGAAATCGAGGGTGTGCGTTTGATCCCGTCGGGAGACGGGAACAAGCTGCGCACCGTCCACGTTGTCGTGACGCCGGCACTGGACTCGAAAGGACAAAAATGGCCACTGATTACGACGCACCCCGCCAGAAGGAAACCGATGACGTCGCAGACGAATCGCTCGAGCAGCTGGCCGGACGTCGCAATGACGCCGCGACCGCCGTGCTCGACGTCGACGACGGTGAAGAACTAGAGGACTTCGAACTTCCTGGTGCCGATCTCTCCGGTGAGGAATTCACCGTTCGGGTCGTGCCCAAGCAGCGCGACGAGTTCACCTGCTCCAGTTGCTTCCTGGTTCAGCACAGTCACCGCCTGGCCCGCCAGGTCGGCGACAACATGATCTGCGCCGACTGCGCCTGAGTTACCTTCGCTAGACGCCGCGCTCGACGGGGAGCAGTCCCCGGTCGACCGCGGCGACCAGCGTGGCGTGGTCCGCTTCGGTCTGATCCGCGTAGTGCCTGGCGAACGTGCACAACGCGTCGTCCACCCGGGTCGACTTCCCCATGTATCCGGCAATCATCGAGGCACCGCTGGTCCGCGCATGTCCCTTGGCCAACAGCTGGCCGACCACTCCCGCGTAGTCGGTGAGTGCGGACGCGTCCATCGAGTCCAGCGGGATCCTTCCCTTCATGTTCCTGAACTGCCTGACGTAGTACTGCAGTCCGTCCATCGTCGTCCAGCCCAGCAACGGGTCGCTGACCGTCTGCAGCGACTGCTGGTACTCCACGACGCGCTGGCCCTGATGCGCGTGCCAGGCCGAGTCGCCGTGCACGTAGCGGGCGAGAACCGACCGGCGAGCCTGCTTGAGTTGCAGGAAGACAACGTCCTCGGCCGAGGAACCCTCCAGGAGGGCCACGTAGGCGCGCAACCCGACGCTGCCGACCCCGACGACCTTGTGGGCGACGTCGACCAGCGTGTACCCGCCGAGGACGCGCCGCCAATAGGACGGCAGGGTCTCCAGGTACCGGTCCAGCGCCTCGGCCAGCAGTTCGGCCTCCAACGGTTCTGGTCGCGTGATGAGGGGTGGTTCCTCCACGATCCTGCGCTTGCCCTCGACCTGGTGGGTGAAGCGCGGCAGGGCGCGGTCCCCGGTGCGGTGGCGCGCCCGCTCGGCCGCCCTGGCCACCTGCGCCTGGAGGGGTCCCGCGGTCTGCGCTGCGAGCCGGTCGACGTCGAGCCGCTCGAAGGACCGCGTGAACAGGGGCAGGTCGGCGAGCCGGCGCAGTTCCTGGCGATAGGACGCCACGCAGGATCGGACGGAGGCGCCGCAGTGTTCCTCGGAGGTTCCGTTGTGCCGACCGGCGACCCAGATGCTGGCCACCAACCGGCGCAGATCCCATTCCCACCCACCGGGGTGGGCTTCGTCGAAGTCGTTGAGGTCGATGACCAAGTCCCGCTCCGGGGAGGCGTAGAAGCCGAAGTTGCCGAGGTGAGAGTCGCCACAGACGACGGGCATGATGCCGGTCGACGGCAGCCGGGCGACGTCTTCGGCCATCACCACCGCCGTGCCGCGCAGGAAGCCGTAAGGCGACTCGACCATGCGGCCCACCCGTACTGGAATCAGACGGTCGACCCTGCCGCGGTGGCTGGCGTTGATCAGGTCGACGGGGTCGGGTCTGCTTGGCGGCACCGACCAATCGGCCAACGAACTGCGCGGCACGGACTTTCGCAGGCTCTTGCCGAGGGCGTAGCGCTCGGCTCTGGTCACCGACTGCTGGCGCAGCGATCGATACATGGCACCGTCGGCTTGCGCCAGGACGGTGTGTCCGCTGGTCGCTCCCCCGCCGTCCATTGGTAGTGATCGTACGACCGGTGGGCACCGCGGGTGGCGAGATGCCCCGTACGCTCGGCACGGCTATGGACGACTCAGTGGACCACCAGGTAGTGGCACTCCCGTGCGGACGTTTTCGGGTCCTCCGCGACGACAGGACGATTCGTGCGCGCGGGCTGCGGTACGCCACGGCGCGCCGCTTCGAACCGTGCGTGCCTGCGCCCAGGTCCGACGAGGTCGTCGACGCCACCATGGCAGGACCGGTCTGCCCGCAGCTGCCGTCGCGCCTCGAGTTCGTCGTCGGACCACCGGCGACCGTGCTGGCTCAGGACGAGGACTGCCTGGTGCTCGACGTCGTCGCTCCGCTGCCCGACGGCACCGCCAAGCCGGTGATGGTGTTCTTCCACGGCGGCGCCTACGTCACCGGCAGTGGCCAGGAGTCCATCTACGACATGACGGCCATGGCCGACGAGGGCGACGTCGTCACCGTCACGGTGAACTATCGGCTCGGCATCCTCGGGTACCTCGCGATCGACGGTGTGGCACCGGCGAACCTCGGCCTGCTCGACCAGATCGCCGCGCTGCGGTGGGTCAAGGCGAACGTCGGCGGCTTCGGTGGCGATCCCGAGAACGTGACCATCGTCGGCCAGTCCGCCGGAGCCGACTCGGTCTCCTGGCTCATGGTTGCCGACGGCGTCGAGGACCTGTTCCGTCGGGCCATCCTGCAGAGTGCGCCGCTGGGCGTTCAGCGCGGCCGGGCGGCGATGAGCCGAGCCATGGGCGAGGCTGCCCGCGGCGCACTCGGACCCCGGCCGAAAACCCTTGCCACGCAAGATGTGCTGGTCGCCCAGGGCACCGTCGGCGCGGCAGCCGCCGCCTTCGGCACCAGTGCGCAGATGCCGTTCGGACCGCAGGCGGGTCGTCATCCGCTGCCGCCCGAGGACGAGGTGGACGCCCGACGCCGCGAGGTGGCCGGGCGCATCCCCGTGATGATCGGCACGACGACCGACGACGCCCGTCCCTTCGTCATGCTCAACCCGCGGATGCAGCGTCTCGTCGGTGCACCGCTGGTCGGCTCTAGGGCGCGGCGAGTGCTCGGAGCCGCTGCCACCGCTCGGCTATTTGCCGGTCCGGCCATGGCCTTCGCCACGCAGCACCGACTCGACGGAGGTCACGTCACGACCTACGTGTTCGAGTGGCAACCGAAGGGCAGCCCCCTCGGCGCGTGCCACTGCATCGAACTTCCCTTCCTGATGGGCACATTCGACGCCTGGGCCCAGGCACCCATGCTCGGCTCGGATCCCCGGCAGGCGCTCGCCGAGCTGGGACCACGAATGCGCCGACTCTGGTCAGACTTCGCCAAGGGCGTGCGCGACGACGTCGACGAACACCTACGGCTACCGGACGACCTCCCCAGCCGCTAAGCCGGTGACGGCGTCAGCGCGCCGTCCCACTTCGACTCCTGGCTCGGCAACCGGAGCAGCAGACGAGCACCGCCGAGCGGGCTCACGTCGAGTTCCGCTGAGCCACCGTGCAATTCGGCTTGCTGGGCGACGAGCGCCAGACCCAGTCCCGACCCCGACCGGGACGCGGTGGTTCCGCGGGCGAAGCGTTCGAACACCGCGGCGCGCTCGTCCTCGGGGACGCCGGCGCCGTTGTCGTCGACTGCGATCTCGACTCCGGCGACCGAGGTCACCACGCTGAGCCGAATCTCCGTGGCGCCACCGTGTTTGACGGCGTTCGCGATGGCGTTGTCGATCACCAGGCGCAGGCCGGCGGGCAGTCCCACGATCATCTTCGACGGCGACGGCGCGAGGGTCACGCGAAGGTCTGGGTAGACGCGCTGGGCGTCGTGGGCGGCACGGTCGAGCATCTCGGTGACGTCGAAGGAGACGAAGTCGTCGGCCGTGGTGAGCTCGCCCTGGGCCAGCCGTTCCAGAGCCGTCAGCGTCGCCTCGATCCTGCCCTGGGTGCGCACCACGTCGTTGATCACTTCGTCGCGCTGCTCCTGGGCGAGGTCGAGGGTGGACAGCACCTCCAGATTGGTGCGCATCGCCGTCAACGGGGTGCGCAGTTCGTGGGATGCGACGGCGGCGAAGTCCCGCGCGGACTCCAGCGCGGCCTTGGTGCGCTGCTGCTCGGTGCCGATGCGGGCGAGCATGCCCTCCACCGCCTCGGCGATCTCGACGGCTTCCCGTACGCCGCGCACCTGCACCTCGTCGGGCATGGACTGGGCGTTGATCGCGCGGGCCTGCTGCGCCAACAAGCGGAAGGGCACGATCATCAGCAACGAGATGACCCAGCCGACCAACACCGTTCCGACGATGACGCCACTGCAGATCAGCAGGACGCGCAGGTGCAGCTCGTCGATGCGGTGCTGGGTCTCGGCCAGCGGTGCACCCAGCGCGATCGAGCCGGGGCCTGCGGAGAACGTGCGAACCCGGTACGGCACGCCGTCGATCTCGGTGGTGGCGTACCCGTCGGGGAGGTCGGGCAGGACGACGTCGTGCGGCACCGAGACCGTGATGCCGCCGATGCGGGCGGTGCGAACCACGTTGCCGTCGGGCTTGGGTTGACGGACGTCGGTGTTGGGCGTGTTGCTCAGCAGGTTGCTCACGTCGCCGAGGCTGCTCACCGAGTCGAGTCGACGGTCGAGCTGGCTGTACTGGTCGTCGGTCACGCCGACCCACACCCAGGTGCCGAGCACGATGACCAAGATGATGACCGACAGGGCCGCGACGACGACGATCGCACGCAGGGACAGCACGCGGATAAGCGGCCCAAGCAGCCGGTAGACGCGGTCGTTGAGCTCCACTATCGAAGCCGCGAGACGAGCCCTGCGGCGACCCGCGGGGTTGGTCGGGCCGGCAGTTCCTCGGTCAACACGTGCACCAGGTTACTGACCCGGGTCCGTCGTGATCGTGATGGTGGTCCAGGCGCCGACGTGGATGCGGTCGCCGTCGGCGAGAGGAGTCTCCACACCCTCGGCCAACAGGTCCTCGCTGTCGTTGAGTGTGGTGCCGTTGGTGGAGCCCAGGTCGGTGATCGTCGGCCCGGTGTCACGGATCCGCAGCACCGCGTGCTGGGTGGACACGCCTCGGTCGGAGGGCTGCAGTCCGAGGTCGACCTCCGGCGTCACGCCCTGGTCGCGGTTGTGCCGTCCGATCAACGCGGTGTCGTTCTGCAGGGGGATGCGGCGTTCGGGGAAGAACTGCGGGAAGTCCACGGAGTCGGGCCCACCGCGGGCCACCACGCGGTCGTAGAACTTCCGGTCGGCCGTCACGACCGCGGTCCAGCTCACGGTCCCCTGCACGGGCGTCGCCGGAGCGGGCAACGCGGAGTCGTGGCCGCACGTCTCGCAGAAACGTCCGCTGACCGACGCCCCACACGCAGGGCAGGTCTTCGTCGCCACGGGTGGCGGCGCGGCAGGGGCGGACGGCGACCCGATCGGCGCCCCGCACACGTCGCAGTAGTCCTGGGCAGTCGAGGTGTGTCCTTCGGCGCAGATGGCCATCAGGCGGGGTTCTCCTTCCGCACTCGGGCGGTCTTCGTCGACCGCGCGTCGAGCGCCATCTCGTCGGCCGCGGCCACTTCGCGCTTGAGCCGGGCCGTCCCGGTGCGCTCGTCGACGTCGATGACCTTGCCGAGTTCGGCGATCTTGTCGTCGTTGCCCGACTCCACGGCCAACTCCATGGCGCGTTGCAGTTTGGCCGTCGCGGTCGCCACGTCTCCGTCGCGACGCGCCGCCAGACCCTGCTGAACCGCGTCGGCCAGCTCGGCCTGCCCGGTGTAATGCGCCACCCGACGGTTGATCCTCGCCGACAGCGCCACCTCCGCCGTCCACAGCGCGTTGACGAGACCCTGCCCGAGAACCTGGTCGCCCGCGACGACGGTCATCCTTGCGGCCAGCTTCTCCTTGCCGGCCGCGGCGGGTTCGACGGCGACCTGGACGTGGTAGTCGCGATCTTCGGCTCCCCACGAGCCCAATGGATACTCGCCGATCTGTCCACTCACCTCCACCCGCCGGTGGGTCAGGTCCTCGACGGTCGGGGCGACCTGCTTGACGAACTCGACGGTGGCGCCCGCGGGCGTCCAGACCCGCAGGGTCAGTTCGGGGATCGACTTGCCCATCGACGCGCGCATCATGGCCGCGAAGTCCTCGGCGAGGTCGTCGGCGTCGGCGACGATGTCCACGGTGCCCATCAACGCCGAGGAGATGGAGCGCAATTCGTCGACGCGCCACGCGGTTCCCACTCCGCGGCAGTCGCAGGTGAACTTCCCGACGCTCATGGCGATCTCCTGCTGCAACTGTTCCGGCGTCTCGTGCTCGTCCTTGCCGTCGGTCAGCAGGATTGCGTGGGTCATCCTTGCCTCTGAAGCGCCCGGATGGCGCTCCACGATGTCGCGGACGTAGGCGAGCCAGGTGCCCATCGCGGTGCCGCCGTACGGAATCAAGCCGCCGACCGCCCGTGCCGCCTCCGCCTTGGTCGCCGCGCTCGCCCGCGTGGGCACCCCGTCGAGGGGGTAGATCGGTGCGGCGCTTGCGGTTCCGGCGACGACGATGAAGTACGTCCCGTCGCTGAGCTCGTCGATCGCGGCGACGGTGGCGCGCTTGGCGCCGTCGAACTTGCCCGCTGGCTTCAGCATCGACGTCGAGCAGTCGACGATGATCGCCTCCACGCGTTCGGTGGGGGCGGCGTCCACCGCGGCGTCGGTCCCCACGGTGATGCTGACGATCGCGTCGACGGTTCCGGACCCCTCGGGCAGGTACGGGTTGTGGTCGACGTCTACGGAAAAGCCCGGGATGCCTTCTTGCCCAGTTAAACTCATGTAGTTGCTCCGATCGGAATCACTGCGACGGTGATGTTGTCGTTGCCGCCGGCCTGAATGGCAAAGTCGGTCAGTGCGCGTGCTGCCGCCATGGGGTCGACGCCCGAGCAGAATCGGGCGATGTCGGCGGCGCCGGGCAGGTAGTTCCACAGTCCGTCCGAACACAGCAGCAGCGCTCCTGGACCCGTGACGGTGAGGGTCTGCACGCTCGCATCCGCCCACGGCTGCGGCTCGGAGTCGGCGCCCAGCCATCGGGTGATGGTGTGCGCGCCCCGCTGCACCAGCTCGGAATCGGGCGCGGCACCGGCCGTCATCAGTTCCTGGGCCACCGAGTCGTCGAGCGTCAACTGCCGCGCCAGCTCGGGCGGCTCGGCCAGCCAGTAGGCTCTGCTGTCCCCCACGTTTCCCACCGTGATCTCCACGGCGCCTCGCCCTTTGGACACGAGTGCCGCACCGGTGTAGGTACACGACGGCGCATTCTGCGGGTCGAGGCCCGTCGCGGCGTCGGCGGCTGCCTTCGTCGCCGCGGCGAGACCCGCGACGACCGCCGCGTGGGTCGTGCCAGCGTCGGCCAACTCGGCGAGCATGCCCTCGACGCCCGCCTTCGACGCGGCGGCCGAGGCCACCTGCGGCTCACCCGAGGTCGACACTCCGTCGCACACCACGACGGCGAATGCCTGCGGCCGGTCGGGCACGCCGGTCATCAGTCCCGCCGCCGCCGCGTCCTCGTTGCGCGAGTGGACGAGGCCGCGGTCGGTGACGAGCGCCATCGTCCCCAGCTGCGCCTCGTCGCGGTCGGGTGCGGCGCGGCGGTGACCGCATCCGGTGCAGTATCCGTCGGAGAACGCGTCGTTGCCGCAGTCGGCACACGGCCCCTCGACCGTGACCGGTCGCGGGATGGCCACGCGGTCGAAGACCGGCTGCGGCACCTCGAAGAGCGGCCCGCCGCAGCCCTCACAGAACCGATCCGCCGCCCCGACCGTCGTCCCGCAGGCCGAGCACGTCCCCGGCGCCCCGGTCATACCCGCGTCCTCGGTCTGATCGCGTTGGCCTTCTCCACCAACTCGATGCGTTCCCACATCCCCGACGACTCGCGGGCCAGGTCGCGGTAACAGCGCTCCATCCCGGCACGCAACCCCGGCACGGTGAAGTCCGCCCCAAAGAGCCGCGGGATCGTGGTGTGCTGCCCTGCCTCCAGCCACCCGAGCGCCGCACCGAGCACGCGTAGCCGCAGCAGCGCCCGCTTGGCGTTCGACTCGAGGGCGAGGGCGCTGGCTCGCCGGTCGACGTCGACCAACGTCTGCTCGTCGAGCTTCTCCGCCGTCTGCCCTTCGAGCAGTATTTCGATCGCGGCGGCGCCGGCATCGGTGAAGTGCGACGAGGCGGCGGGAATCTGATCGAGGGTCGCGACGGCGCCGACGCGGTCGCCGGCCAGTTCTCGTTGCCTGGCCAGACCGAAGGCGGCGCTGACGTAGGCGTGGTCGGTCCGCCACACCATCTCGTAGTACCGCTGAGCGTCCTCGCGGGCGGCGCGCAGCTCGGCGGTGGCGGCGAGCGCCAACTTCGGCGCGAGCTCGCCGGGAAGCGTGGCCAGGACGGTGTCGAAATCGGCTGCAGCCTTCCCGAATTCGCCTTCTAGGAGGGCGCATTGCGCGCCGTACCACAGCAGCCGCCAGTCTCCCGCCGCGATCGACTCGAGCTCGGCGAGGCGGGCCCGGGCCTTGTCGGGAGCACCCAACTCCAACGACGCGCGCACCAGGCGCAGCGGAATCTCGACCGACGTGCTCTTGCCCTGAGTGGTGCCGCCACGGGCGAGGTCCAGGGCGTATTCGAGTTTGGCGGGTGGGGTCCCGCTGGTGGTCGCCAGGAGCGCGGCACCCGAATCGGTCGGGTCGACGACGGGGACGGGCAACGCCGCGATGACCCTGGCCGGCTTCACCTGCACGTCGCGACCGGCGCCGTACACCTCGCGCTGGGGGCTGAAGTAGGTCGACTGTCGCGGTTGCGCGATTCCCGTGTCGGTGGAGGCGATTTCGTGCAGAACGCCGGTGAGCTGGTCGGCCATCTCCTCCATCGAGGAGAACCGGCGCAGGGGGTCGACGTCGGTCGCGCGGAGGATGGCGCGGTACAACGACTCGTACTTCGCAAGAACCGGCTCGTCGGCAGGGCCTGGCAACTGGTCGACGAAGCGGCCGTGTTCCTGCGGCACGTCCATCACCAGGACGGCGAGGGTGCGCCCGACGGTGTAGACGTCGCTGGCGACGGTGGGGCCGGTGCGGGCGATCTCCGGCGCCTGGTAGCCGGCGGTTCCGAAGATCGCGCTCTCTTCGTCGTCCATCGCGATGACGGCACCTAGGTCGATCAGCTTGAGTTGCTCGTCGGTCTGCATCACGTTGTCCGGCTTGAAGTCACAGTAGGCAAGGCCCTGGGCGTGCAGGTAGGCGACGGCGGGCGCGATCTCGACGAGGTAGGCGACGGCCTGGTCTGGCGGCAGTGGGGCGTTGCGGGCCTTGCGAATCTGCTTGAGCGACGTGCCGCCGACGTACTCCATGACGATGTAGCCGACGGGGGCAGTCGCGCCAACGTCCAGGTGTTCGACGAAGTTGTAGATCCGGACGATGTTCGGATGTTCGACCTCGGACAGCGTGAGGACCTCGGCGGCGGCAGCGGCCATCGCGTCGGCGTCTGTGGAGTTGATCAGACCCTTGAGGACGACCCAACGGTTGTGCACGTTGCGGTCGACGGCAAGGTAGATCCAACCAAGACCACCGTGCGCGATGGCACCCTGCACCTCGTACTGTCCGCCGACGACGTCGCCGCGAGACAGCTTGGGCACGAACGAGTATCGGGTGCCGCACTGAGTGCAGAAGCCTTCGACCCGGCCCGGATTGCCGTCGGTGCTGCGGCCGACGGGCTTGCCGCAGTCGGTGTTGCCGCAGAACCGGCTGCCCTCTGGCACCTTCGGATCGGTCAGGATGGCTGCGGCCGGGTCACCCTTCGGAATCCTGGGGATGGTCACCACGCCGGCGCCGAGTCGGCCCCGCGTGCTCGACGACCGCGACGATCCGGTCCGCGCCGTGCCCTTGGACCTGGCGGTGGGCCGACTCGCCGCGGTGGCCTTCGACTGCACGGGGGGTGGCGCGGGAGCGGATCCCGGTGCGGGCGGGGCGGTACCGCAGACGTCGCAGTACCCGTCGACGACGGTGCCGGTGCAGCCAGGTTCGGCGCAGGTCATCTCAGGCTCCCCTGTTTCTCGACGAGCAACTCCTGGTAGTCCGCGACCGCTCTGGTCACCGCGCGCAGGTCGCACGGTTGCCTGTGCAGCAAGCCGGAGGCAATTCGGCTGCACGCCAGCAGGTCTCTGTCCTCGCCGAGGTCGAGCCTGGCGGCCTTCGCCTGGTAGGCCGTGAGCCGCCCCTTCAGTTCCATGCGACGGTCCAACAGCCCCTGAGCCAGCTCGTGCTCCTCGGCGACGACGCGTAGCGCGGCCGTGATCCGCCCTCGGAGCGACCGCAGCGCGCCCGGGTCCGGTGAGGTGATCGCACCGAATTCTGCGCGCAGGGTCGGCTCCACGTCGGCGTGCACGGGGAGCGGACCGGAGATCACGTCGCGTTCGGCCTGGGCGCGCACCTCCGCCAGCCGGTCGACCCCGTGTCGCAGCGCGTCGAGCTGGGCCGCGGTCTCGTCGCGGGCCTCGGCCCAGTTCGCCCGCAGCGCAGCCAGTTCGGCGAGTTCGGCTGATCTGCGTTCGACCTCCGTGGCGATCACCCGGATGCGCGCCTCGACGTCCTGGGGGTTCAACGACAGTGGGTCCGTCGCCGACACCGCCAACAGGTCGGCGACCTCCGTCGGGAAGGTCGCCCCCGCCTCGTCGAGGCGCTGCTGCAGCGGCGCCAGCCGGTCGACGATCAGCGCGTTGACGCCGTCGACGTCGTCGAGGAACTCCACGACCGTGGGGTACGCGTCCCGAAGGTGGGCCGCCATGTCGGCGAGTCCGACTCGGTCGACGGTCTCGCCCGGGCCGGTGATCACGCGCTGCGCCAAGGGAATCCGCTCGCGGGACACCTCAAGCGGGCGGTCCCGTAGCCATCTGGTCAACTCGCGGCGGTCGTCGTCGTCGAGCTTGGACCGTCGGGCCCGCAGGGTCTTGGCGGAATCCAGAATAGAGGTCATCCGTCCCACGTCCTGCCACAACCCGTCGAGGGACTTCTCCACCTCGACCCAGCGCCGGGCCGTCTCGCCGGCGGGCGGATATCGTCGGACGTGCTGCAGGCCGGGGTGGTCGTCGAGCTCGAGCAGAGTCGCCGAGGCCGCGTTCACCTCGTCGGTGCGCGCCCGGAGTTCGCGGTCGATCTCCTCGGTGGTCAGCATCGTCGTCAATCCTGATACCGCGCGGTCGGCGGGCCGGGTGACGGCGCGACCTGTTGCAGGTTGGCCTGGTAGAGCCGCTCCCACGTGCCGTCCTCGCGCATCTGGTCGAGGGCACCGTTGACGAAGCGCACCAGGTCCTGGTTCTCCAGTTTGACGCCCACCCCGTAGGGCTCGTCGCCGATGCTGGCGCCGACCAGTTCCAGGTTCCTTCGATCCTGCGCCAGCAATCCGGAGAGCACGACGTCGTCGGTGCTGATGGCGTCGACCTGGCCCTGCTGCACCATCACCAGGCAGTCGGTCCACTGCCCGACGCCGTACAGCGTCGGCCGCGGGTCGAGGGCGAACAGCGCGGCCAGCGACGTCGTCCCCTTGACCGCGCACACACGTTTGCCGGAAAGGTCTGCGGCACTTCGGATTCCGGAGTTCTTCGTCGCGAGGATCCGCTGCTTGGCGATGTAGTAGGGCGTGGAGAAGGCGACCTTCTTCTTGCGGTCGCACGTAATCGAGTACGTACGGACGACGAGGTCGACCTGGCCCTCCTGGAGCGCGGTCTCTCGTTGCGCCGCGGTGACCACTCGCAGGTCGACCCGATTGGGGTCGCCGAAGACGCTGCGGGCCAGTTCGCGCGCCAGGTCGACGTCGAAACCCTCGAGCTGACCGGTGGCCGGGTTCCGGGAGCCGAACAGGTTGGTGGACTGGTCGACGCCGACGACGAGGCGGCCGCGCGCAAGGATGTTCGCCATCGTCGAGCCCGGTGGCATCGCGCCCGGCGCGGGCTGCGGACCGGGACGAAGGCTCGCCTCCCTGTCGCAGTCCGCGTTGCCCGTTGCCGGTGCGGTGTCGACTTCCTCGGCACCGCCCGGCATGGCGTTGACGGGTGTGACGGTGACCGCCTCCGGCGCCTCGGCAGATCCGCAGGCGGCGGTGAGCGCGAGCACGACGAGCGCCGCGGCGATCCGCACCTTCACAGGAACTCCTTGAGTCGCGGCCACAGTCCGACGACGGCGGCCGCCGCGGCGATCACCATCAGCACCAATGTGCCGGTGGGACTCCACGACAGGCGAGTTCCCGCGGCGGAGACGTTGTCGCGCAGCGTGGTGCGGGTCTGTTCGATGGCGTCGTTCAGGCTGGTTTCGATGCCAGCGAACAACGCGGCCGACGCGCTCTGATCGGGACCGATGGCCTGGGCGAGTGCGCCGGGATAGTCACCGCCCTGGTAGAGCTCGACTTGCCTGCCGTGGCTGGCCGTCCACGCGGCGACGCCGTCCGCCGCCACGGGTTCGTCGTCGAGCAGGGCGGTCAGCTGCCCGATGCGGTCGCCGAACGACTTCTCCCCTGCCGTGATGTCACCACGCGAGATCAACTGCAGCGTCTCGTCGGTTCTGGCCTTCTGCGCGACGACGCGGGCGTTCGCGAGTTGCTCGAATCGCGCCGTCCCCTGCGTTCGGCTTGCCTCGATGCTGTTGGCCGCGAACACGTTGGCCACCACGACCCATGCCGCCACCAGCACGATGGCGATCGTCGCGGCGATCAGGCCCCTGTTGAACTGCCGATTGGTGCGCCCGACGAGGATCAGCGAGCCGACGGCGATCAGCACCAGCACGATCAGCAGCAGGACGAGCCCGACGACGGGCAGCGACGCCACCGCCTTCTGGTCCTCGTCGAGCGCCGCGAGGGCTCCCGTGTACACCCGCTCGGCACTGGGGAGCATCGAGGTCTGCATCGACGAGGACGCCTCCCGGAAGTACGCGGCGCCGACCGCGAAGCCTTGTCGGTTGTTGGCCCGCGCCGACTCGACCTGACCGGTGTAGGCGGCCAATTCGGCCGAGATCTGCGACAACGCGGTCCGCGTCTGCGCGTCACTGGCTCCCAGCGTCGCATCGGTCAACGCCTCGGCGGCGTCGGCGAGGGCCTGTTGGTAGCGCGCCCGCATCGGGGCCGTCTCAAGCCCGCCGGACAGGTACTCGGTCGCGGCGGCGGCATCTGCTGCCGAGAGTGCGGCGTAGAGCTTCTGCGCGTTGTAGGCGAACGGCTCGGAATGGTCGAGAACGGCCTTGCCCTTGGCGATCCGGCTGTCCAGTTGGCCTCCGACGACCACGCCGGCGAGGACGCACGACGCCGCGACGATCACGGCAACCAGCCCGATCACGCCGGGGGTGGTGCGGGCGAAGCGCCGCAGCCATCCCGCGGACGCCCGGGTGTCAAGCGTGCGCGTCGGTGCCTGTGTCGTGGTCATGTCGTTCACCCCCAGCCGCGATCGTAACCGCAGGCGGTCAGTGGTTCGGAGGTAGAACGATATTCGCCGTCGTCAGCGCTAGCTACCCAAAGTGGGCCTTGGGGATCTGCGCGTGGACGCCAACGGTCTTGTCGACCACCTGGCTCACGGAGAAGTTCGCCGCGGCCGACAGGTAGGCGTATGCGGTGGGCCGATCCATGCCTCGGTCGTCTTGCAGGAAGTTCAACGCGTTGACGACGGCGCGTCGCATCGCGACGTTCAGGTCGTTGCCTTGACCGTTGACCGCGCCGTCGGGATCGGACAAGCCGATGGGGATCCAGGCGTCCGCGTTCTCCGCGAAGGGGTACGCGTATGCGACCGACGGGGCGTCGCCACTGCCCTTCTTGCAGACCGTCAAGCGGAAGGTGCCGCGCAGTGCCCCCTCCATCGCGGTCAGCGCGACTTCACCGTCGCCCATCGCCAGGTGGGGATCGCCGACGTAGAACAGCGCGCCGTCGGCGAACACGGGCAGATAGAACGTCGAGCCAGGGCCCAGTAGACCGATGTCGATGTTCCCGCCACCGAGGGTGGGTGGGATCGAGTTGGCATTGGGCGACGTCAGGCCGGGAGCGCTGGCGTAGGCGACGCCCATCATCCCCATGAACGGCCGAAGCGGAAAGCGAACGGCGGCATTGCCGAACGGCATGACGCCGTGGCCATCCTCGACGGCGGTGAAGGTGGAGACGTTGCCGTACTCGGTCGGGTTCTTGGTCTTCCTCCCGTCGGTGGCCAGGGGCGGCATCACCTCCTCGAGTGCGATGCCCGCCGGTGCCGCCCCGTCGGCGGCCGCTCCGAGCGCACCCTTGCCGTGGCGGCTCGACACCACGCCGTACGGGACTCTGGGGGTCGCTTCGAGGGTTTCGATCTTCAGTACGTCGCCCGGTTGGGCACCCTCGACGAAGATCGGGCCGGTGACGACGTGCGGACCGTCGACGTCGAAGTTTCGGGGCGTGCGGTCGTATCCCGAGGCGATGTCCACAGCGTCACGAAGGACGTCGGCCTCGGCAACACCGTGAGAACCGAAGTATTCGACGGGGTTTCGGCCCTGGTCCTCGAGGATTCCCTCGTGCGACACCGCATCGACGGTGACGGTCTGTCCCGATTTCATCTGCAGCACCGGCCGTGACTCGACGGTCGGCACGTAGCCCCACAGCACCTGGTCGACCTCCGAACTCAGATAGTGGTCACCGGGCCTGTCCCCGGTGCCCGGTTGAAGGATCGGACCGTTGCCCTGCGCCGCCGGGCTCGACGGGGTGACACCGCTGCCACCACCGGTCGCCGACGAGCACGCTGCCGCGGTGCCTGCGATGCCCACGCCGGCGAAGATTCCGGCCACGGCCTGCGCGAACCCCCTGCGGCCGATGCCGCGGGCGATGGTCTCGGCGGCGTGTTCGGCCAGTGAATCGGTCATGTAGTGCTCCCAGCTCGTCGAGGGGCGAAGCGATCCCAGTACGGGTTCCCCGGGTGCGTTTCTGAGAAGTTGCTGGGACGTAACGACTCGCGACGTGCCTCGGATGGGGGTTACCCGACGCCGCGCGCGGGAACCAAGGAGCATGAGCACAGCGACGCCAGAGGTCGAGCCGGGCTCGCTTCGTCAGGCCATCGTCGGGGCGGGCATCGGAAACACCGTCGAGTGGTACGACTTTGCGATCTACGGCTTCCTGGCCACCTACATCGCCGACAAGTTCTTCCCATCCGTGGACGGCACGGCCGCGCTGCTCAGCACGTTCGCGGTGTTCGCGGTGGCGTTCTTCATGCGTCCGCTCGGCGGGTTCTTCTTCGGTCCGCTCGGCGACCGGATCGGTCGCAAGCGGGTGCTGGCGATCGTGGTGGTCCTGATGTCGTTGTCCACCTTGGGCATCGGCCTGGTGCCGAGTTTCGACACGATCGGGGTCGCGGCGCCGGTGCTGCTGGTGCTGCTGCGCTGCGTGCAAGGGTTCTCCGCCGGCGGCGAATACGGCAGTGGCGCATGCTTTCTCGCCGAATTCGCCCCGACGCGACACCGCGGGCTCGTCGTCGCCTTCCTGGTGTGGTCGGTGGTGGTCGGCTTCTTGCTGGGGTCGGTGACCGTCACCGCGCTGGAGGCGGTCCTGTCAGAGGAGGCGATGAACGCCTACGGGTGGCGCATTCCGTTCCTCGTCGCCGGCGTCCTCGGGGTCGTGGGGTTGTACATCCGGCTGCGCCTGCGGGACACCCCCGAATTCGAGCGGCTGCAGGACTCCGGTGAGGTTGCCAAATCCCCACTGCGCGAGGCGGTGCGGACGGCGTGGCGGCCCATCCTGCAGATCATCGGCTTGGTCGTCGTCCACAACGTCGGCTTCTACGTGGTGTTCACGTATCTGCCCACCTACTTCACCAAGACCCTCGGCTTCACCAAGACCGACGCCTTCGTCTCGATCACCGTGGCCAGCGTCGTCGCGCTGGTGCTGATACTGCCGCTGGCGGCGTTGTCGGACCGGATCGGACGCAAACCGCTGTTGATCGCAGGCGCAGTCGGATTCGCGGTCTTCGCCTATCCATTGTTCGCCCTTCTCAACGCCGGCTCGCTCGGCGCCGCCATCGGCGCGCACGCGGGCCTTGCGGCCCTCGAGGCGGTGTTCGTGTCGGCGTCGCTGGCCGCGGGGACGGAACTGTTCGCCACCCGGGTGCGCTCCACCGGCTACTCGATCGGCTACAACGTCTCGGTCGCCCTGTTCGGCGGCACCGCACCGTACGTGGCGACCTGGCTGACCGACAGGACCGGAAACTCCGTCGCACCGGCCTACTACGTGATCGTGGCCGCGGTGGTGACCCTCGCGACGGTGCTCACGATGCGGGAGACGGCGAACCGGCCGCTAGCCAGCGGGCTCGAGGGCCCAGGAGCCCCGGTACAGCACGCCGACCACCCCAAGATCTGAGTCAAGCACCGCCACATCGGCTTTCGCCCCCGGGACCAGGCCGTCGGCCGGAAGGCCAAGCGCCCTGGCGGGATTAAGCGAGGACTGCCGCACGGCCAGTTCAAGCGCCTCGTCGCCCGGTAATCCGCAGTGCTGGACGGCGAATCGGAACACCCTGTCCATCGTCGCGGTGCTTCCGGCGATGGTGTTCGTCCCCGCCACCGACGCGACGCCAGAGACGACGTCGACGGCCAGCGGCCCCAGGTAATACCGGCCGTCGGCCATTCCGGTCGCCGCCATCGCGTCGCTCACCAGCGACACCCGATCGGGCCCGACGCTGCGCGTCACGTGGCGGTAGATCGCGGGGGCGACGTGGACGCCGTCGGTGATCAGTTCGACGGTCACCCGCGGGTCTTCGAGGAGGGCCACGACGGGCCCCGGCTCGCGGCGGTCGACCGGACGCATCGCGTTGAACAGGTGGGTGCCGACGGTTGCCCCGGCGTCGATCGCGGCCCGCGTCTGGTCGTAGGTCGCCTCGGTGTGACCGACGGCGGCGACCACCCCGGCAGCCACGAGCTGACGGATGGCCGCCAGCGCTCCGTCGCGTTCGGGGGCGACGGTGACCATCCGAACGGCTCCCCCGCCCGCCGCCAGCACGCGGTCGATCTCGTGGGGGTCCGGGTCGCGCATCAACGACGGCTGGTGGGCACCGCACCGCTTGGTCGACAACCATGGGCCTTCGAGGTGGATGCCGTCGATCAGCCCCGAACGAACGTCGCCGGCCAAATCCGTTACCTGCCTGAGCAATTCGTTAGGACCGGCCGTGACGAGGGAGGCGACGACGGCGGTGGTGCCGTGCCTGCGGTGCACCCCGACGGCGGTCGCGGTCTCCCCGGGCGTGGCCGAGGTGAAGTTGGCTCCCCCGCCACCGTGCAGGTGGGTGTCGACGAAGCCGGGAACCATCGTGACCGCACCTAGGTCGTGGTCGGCGGCTCGCGGTGCGGTACCGCCGCCGACGGCAAGCACCACTCCGTCGGAGACGTCGATCCAGCCGGGCCGCAACAGGTCTCGGCCGGTGAGCAGGGTGTCGGCGGTGATCAGCACTCAGATGCCCTGCCACCCGGGCTTCGAGCGGTAGGTCTCGCGGTAGTAGTCGACCAACTGGAGCCGGCGGGCGGCGGCGTCGTCGAGAAGCACCGTGACATGCGGGTGGTGCTGCAGGATGGTCGCAGGCCACATCGCGCTGACGGCGCCCTCGACCAGGTGGTGGACCGCCTCCGCCTTGCTGCGACCCGTGGCCACCAGAATCAGGTGCCTGGCCTCCATGATCGTCCCGAGCCCCTGCGTCAGGCAGTGCGTGGGAACCGATTCGACGTCGTCGCCGAAGAACCGCGCGTTGTCGACGCGGGTCTGACGGGTCAACGTCTTGATGCGCGTGCGGGACGCCAACGACGATCCCGGCTCGTTGAAGGCGATGTGCCCGTCGGTGCCGATTCCGAGGATCTGGAGGTCTACTCCGCCGGCGGCCCTGATCGCCGCCTCGTACGCCGCGCAGGCGGCCGGGATGTCCTGCGCCTCGCCGTCGGGGCTCGACACGGCGTCGGGCGCGATGTCGACCCGCGAGGTGAACACCTCGTCGATGACGTTGCGGTACCGCTCGGGGTGGTCGGCGGGCAGGCCGACGTACTCGTCGAGGGTGAACCCGCGGGCGCGGCGAAACGACAGGAGCCCGTCGTCGCAGCGCACCGCCAGTTCGTCGTAGATCGCCAGTGGCGACGATCCGGTGGCCAGTCCGAGGACGGTGTCGGGTTTCCTCGCCAGCAGGGCGCCGATCGCGTCGGCGGCGATGCCACCGATCTCCGCGGCGTCGCGGCAGATGACGACTTCCATTTACTTGTTGGCGGTGAAAAGGTGTGCGCCGGCGAGGATGTCGGCGCCTTCCAGGACTGCTTCCGCGGCGACGACGTTGTCCGCCTCCCGCTCGTCCATGATCACGACGGGGACGATCGGGTTGAGCCCCTTGGCGACGATCGCCGGGACGTCGTAGGTGATGACGAGTTGACCGGCGGTGACGACGTCGCCCTCGGCGGCGTGCGCCGTGAAGCCCTCGCCCTTGAGCGCGACGGTGTCAAGACCGAGGTGCACCAGGACTCCGACGTTGTCCGGCGTCAAGACGACGAAGGCGTGCGGGAGCAACTTCAGCAGCTTGCCGCCGACCGGTGCGATCGCTTCGGTGACCTCGTGCGGCGGCTCGACGGCGGCGCCGTATCCGACCATGCCCTGGGAGAAGACCGGGTCGGGAACGTCCTGCAGGGAAACCGCGCGCCCGGCGACCGGCGCGACGACATGTGTGGTGCTCATCTGCTCAACAATACGAGTACCGGTGCAACCGGGCCTCGTGTTCCCGGGTTCTCGTCTAGGCTTCCCCGCAGCTTTGGCGGTGGCCGGCATGGCCGGCAGAGGAGGGTGACCTGATATGAGCGGTACGACGAAACCTCAAGGATCACAAACGAAGTCGGGCGTGCGAATCCCCGGCTTCGCGCAACTGCAGCGACTCGGCAAGAGTTTGATGCTTCCCATCGCGGTGTTGCCCGCGGCGGGCATCCTGCTTCGTCTTGGCCAGGACGACCTGCTGGGCAGCATCAAGGCCCCGGTCATCGGACCGTTCTTCCAGGCGATGACCGCGGCGGGTGACGCGATCTTCAGCAACCTGCCGCTGTTGTTCGCAGTCGGCGTCGCGATCGGGTTCGCCAAGAAGGCCGACGGGTCGACGGCGCTGGCCGCCGTCGTCGGTTATCTCGTCGTGCAGGCGGTGTTCAAGACGATGTCGCCGATCGTGCTGGCGGGTGAGGTCGACAAGGCGGGCGACCAAGCGCAGATCAACTACAGCGTGTTTGCCGGAATCCTGGTCGGCCTGCTCACCGCGTACCTGTTCGACAAGTACCACACCATCCAATTGCCTTCGTATCTCGGCTTCTTCGGGGGCCGGCGCTTCGTACCGATCGTGGTGTCCCTGGCCTGCCTGTTCCTGGCCTTCGCGATGAGCTACTGCTACCCGCTCTTCGACGCGGGCCTGACCGGTCTCGGCAAGTTCATCGGCGGCTCGGGAGCCATCGGCGCATTCATCTACGGATTCGCCAACCGCATGCTCATTCCCCTTGGCTTGCACCACATCGTCAACTCGTTCGTCTGGTTCATCTACGGCGACTACCAGACCCCGGACGGCAAGGTCGTCACCGGCGAGCTGACTCGGTTCGCCGCGGGCGACCCGTCGGCGGGCCTCCTCACGTCGGGCTTCTACCCCATCCTGATGTTCGGTCTGCCCGCTGCGGCGCTTGCCATGATCCACGTCGCAAACAAGAAGCAACGCAAGGTCGCGGTCGGCATCCTGTCGGCGGCGGCGTTGACCGCGTTCCTGACCGGTGTCACCGAACCGCTCGAGTTCGCGTTCATGTTCGTGGCGTTCCCGCTGTACGTCGTGCACGCGGTCCTCACCGGGCTGTCCCTGGCGATCGCCTACCTGCTCGACATCCATCTGGGTTTCTCGTTCTCGGCCGGGTTGATCGACCTGCTGCTCTACGGCACGGCTCCCGCGGCGAAGAACATTCCGCTGCTCATCGGCATGGGCGTGGTGTTCTTCGTCGTCTACTACCTGCTGTTCCGGTTCGCGATCACGAAGTGGAACATGCGGACTCCCGGCCGCGAGCCGGAGCTCGAATTCGAGGCGGAGGAGCGCGCCAACCTCGGTGAAGGAGACACTTCTGCCACCACGGTGACGTCGGGCGGGTCGGTTGCCACGACCCAAAGCACCGCGGAGAAACTCATTACCGCGTTCGGCGGCCGGGAGAACCTCGTCAACGTCGACGCCTGCATCACCCGGCTGCGGATGGAGGTAGCCGATCCGTCGAAGGTGGACCAGGCGCAGTTGAAGGCCCTCGGTGCCGCCGGGGTCATCGAGGTCGGCAACAACGTTCAGGCCGTGTTCGGCACCCAGGCCGAGGCCTTGAAGAACGACATCAAGGACGTGCTGTAGCGCTGTCCTTCGGCAGAACCAGCGCGGCGATGGCGGCCGCGGCGATCGCCAACGTCAGGATCGTGGTGGCGACGGCGGTCCAGCCGTACCTGTCGAACGCGACTCCGCCGAACCAGCCGATGACGCTGGAGCCGCCGTAGTAGAAGAGGTTGTAGAGCGAGGACGCCTGCGCCTTGCCGACGGGTGCCGACTGCCCGGTCCACCCGGAGGCGACCGAATGCGCTCCGAAGAACCCCGCCGTCGCGACGACCAGACCGACGAGGACCACGATCACGTTGTCGCTCAGGGTGATTGCAACACCGGTCACCATGATCGCGACGGACACCAGCAGGACGCGTTTGCGGCCGAAGCGGGTGGCCTCGGCCCCGGCGCGGGAGGACGCCCAGGTGCCGGCCAGATACGCCAGGAACACCAGGCTGACCAGGAACGACGGCAGGAAGAACGGCGCTCCGGTCAGCCGGAATCCCAGGAAGTTGTAGAGCGCGACGAAGCCGCCCATCAACAGGAAGCCCTGGGCGAACAGAGCGAGTTGCCGTGGCGAGCGCAGGTTGGCCGCCAACCGGTGGACGAGCGTCCCCTCGGGTCCCGTTCCTCGACGGGGAACGAAACCGCGTGGTGCGGGCGCGAGCTTGACGAATGCCAGTGCGGCGCAACCGCACAGCGCCGCGACGGTGAACACTCCCCCACGCCAGCCGGCGAATTCCGCCACGGGGCTGGCCACCAACCGGCCGAGAAGACCGCCGATGGTGGTGCCTGCGACGAAGGTTCCTGCGGCCCGCGCGGCGTGCGCCGGGTCGATCTCCTCGGTCAGATACGCGACCGCGATGGCGGGTACCCCGCCGACGAACAGACCCTCGACGAAGCGGCCGGCGAGCAGCGCCTCGTAGGTGGGCGCGAAGGGGACCAACACGCCGACCGTGGTGGCGACGCCGACGGAGATCGTCATCGCCTTCACCCGCCCGATGCGGTCGGCCAACGTCGACCAGGGAATGACGCCGAGCGCCAGGCCGACGGTCGACGCCGAGATCGTCAGCGCAGCGTCGGCGGCACCGATGTGAAGGCCGCCCGCGATGAGCGGCAGCACTGCCTGCGGCGAGTAGAGCTGGGCGAACGTGGCCACCCCGGCGAAGAACAGCGCGGCCAACAGTCGCCCGTACTCCGTTGACCCGCGGCTATGGCCCGTCCACTGCGGCGCGGCGCATTGTTCGATCGACACTCGATCCACGGTAGGAAGCCCAGTGCCATGTGTCCAATGCATGCGGTTCGCCAACTTCATACGCTGAGCACATCATTGCTCGTCAGGCGCTCAGGGTTGCTCGGAGGCGACGAGGAAGTCCGAGAAGCGTTGCGCCGGCGGAGACAACGGGCGGTCGCGCTCCCACACCAGTCCGACCTCGCGTTTGGCTCCCTCGTTGGTCAGCGTCACGTGGACGGCCTTGGCCGGTCCCGTATCGTCGCGCGGCACTGGCACCACGGCGACGCCGAACCCGGCGGCGACCAGCCCCTCCATCGTCGGGATCTCGGTGGCCTCGAACACGATGTCCGGGGTCAGCCCCTCTTCGGCGCAGAGTTCGTCGGTGACCTGACGCAATCCGTATTGCTCGGCCAGCGCCACGAACGGCTCGCCAGCCGCCGCCGCCAGCCGAATTCGAGTTCGGGTGGCGAGCCGGTGTCCCGGTGGAACGGCCAGGCACAGCCTTTCGACGTAGAGCCGGTGCCAGGTGAATTCGGAGTCGTCGGGGCGTGGGGCGGTGATCGCCAGGTCGGCCCGACCGGTGATGACCCGGTCGGTGATCTCGTGCGCGGGCCCTTGAAACAGGTCGAAGCCGATTCCGGGCACGGCATCCCTAAACCGTCGAAGTTGTTCCGGCACATACCAGCTGGCGAGCGAATGCAGGAACGCCAACCGCACCCGTCCGCTGTCCGGATTGCGCAGTGCGGCAATGCGATCGCCCGCCGACTGCATTTCGGCGATACTGCGACGCGCGTGCTCGAGCATGATCTGCCCGTAGGCGTTGAGCCGCAGGCGCCGGTTGACGCGGTCGAACAGGGGTGTGCCGGCTTGCTCCTCGAGTCGGGCCAGGGCGCGGGACAGCGTCGGCTGGCTCACCTTCAGCTCGGCGGCCGCCACCGTGACGTGTTCGGTCTCGGCGAGGGTGACGAACCACTGCAGTTCCTCGAGGCGCACCGCCCGACGATAGCCTCACGCCACGTCGACGGACTCCTCCAGATGGGCGAGTGCGCTCGCCGCATCGGGTGCGACGTAGACCAGGTCGGCCGACGGGATCGGCAGGAATCCGTCGGCGTCCATCCTCGCGAGTTGCTGGGCGAGCCCGTCGTAGAAGCCCGCGGTGTTGAGCAGCACCACCGGTTTGTCATGGAAGCCGTGCTTGCGCAGCTCCAGGATCTCGGTCGCCTCGTCGAGCGTCCCCAGCCCGCCGACCATCACGACGACTGCGTCACATCCGGCCAGCAGCAACGCCTTTCGCTCGGCGAGGTCGGCGGCGAACACCATCTCGTCGGCGTCGGCCCGCGCCTTGGCGCGGAGGAACTCGACCGACACGCCGACCAACCGGCCCCCCGAGGCGTGCACGCCGTCGGCGACGACCTTCATCAGCCCGGTGTCGGAGCCACCCCACACCAGGGTGTGGCCGCCTGCCCCGATCAGCTCGCCGAATTCACGGGCCGGGGTGGTGTACCGCTCGTCGAGGTCGGCGGCGGAGAGGAAGACACAGATCTTCACGGGCCCAGTATGACGGGCTGACACCAACTTCCCAGCTGGATATGGTCTACTATACCTAGAATGGGCCCGACGAACGAGAGGTTGCCGACATGACCGGAGTGGAGATCCCCTTCACCGGAGTTCGATTGCGCTTCGACAGCACGAGGAGCTTCCCGTCGTTGGTCGACGCCCTGCTGGCCGACGTCGGCCGCCAACCCGTACCAATCGAGGCCATCGCCAAGCGCCACGACGACTGGGCGTCCTACGAACGCGAGGTCCAAGACCACGTCGGACCCCACGGCTTCATGCTCTTCGCGTCCTTCGACCACGGTGGGTGGATCAAGAAGGCCGGGATCGACCGTCGGGTGCTGCGCGTGATCGTCGGCAACCCGCTGATCGCGATCACGATGATTCGACACGACGTCACGGCCGGCCTGTTCGCGCCGGTCGAACTGCTGCTGACCGAGGAAGACGGCGACCGCAGCGCCCTGACCTACGTCCGCCCGTCCTCGCTGATGGTGGTCGAATCCAATCCGCCGCTGCTCGAGGCTGCCGTCGCACTCGACACGAAGCTCGCCGCCCTGGCTGCGTCGATCACGGAGTCCTGAGCCCGCCCTACCTGCCGTGGGCGGCGAAGAACTGTGCGCTGGCCAGCGACGCGTTGGTCGCCGTTGTGGTCAGCCCCGCGCCGGGCAGGGTGAAGTTGCCGGTGGGCCAGGTGTGGCCGCCGCCGTTGATCTGCAGTAGGACGACGGCGGTGCCGTCGGCACATCCGACCGCGCTGAACCGGCGCACCGACGTACCGTCGCCGGCGCTTGGCAATTCGTCCTCGACCGGCGCGCTCGCGCAGCGGTCGACGTCACGGAAGTGCGCCGACAACGCAGGCGCGGCGAGGATGTCGCTGGGGCCGCCGCGGCCCACCATGCCACCGCCGGCGAAGGGCACGACGGGATCGGCGGTGCCGTTGAATGCCAGCATCGACACCGGTCGGGACGGGTTGCAGGCAACACCGGACCCCAGCGTGGCCGCCACCGGCGCCACCGCCGAGAAGAGGTCGGCCCGGTCGCACGCCAGCCGGGTGGCCATGAAGCCGCCCGCCGACATTCCGGTGGCGAAGACCCGCCCCGGTGGGATGCCGTAGTCACGGACGAGCCGGTCGACCAGCGCCGTCAGGAACCCGACGTCGTCGACCCCCTGACGATCCGGCACGGAGGCACCGCGTCCATCGGCCCAGCTTTGGTCGATGCCGTCGGGATAGGCGACGACGAAGCCGAGCGCGTCGGCCGCCGCGCCGTAGTTGGTGCTGGCAGCCTGCCCCGCCGCGTCGCTGCCGGCGCCGTGCAGGTTGATCACGAGCCCCGCGGGCCGGTCGACACCGCTCGGGGCGTGCACCAGGTAGGTCCGCTGCAGCCCGCCGAACGACATGTCACCCCGGAAGTCGGCCGCCGACGCGGTCGCGACGAATCCGAAGAGGGCGCAGCCGAGAACGGACGCGATGGCTGTCAGACGCACGAGGGCCGTCCTGGTCGATGCGAGCACGTGGACAGTATCGACAGCAAAGTTGGACGGCGGGTGAACTTGAGGGACTTGGCCGGATTTCGTCACGACCTCCCTTTACCGCCAGCAACGACGTTGAAACGCCGAGGGCGGCCGGCCAGGCCGAAACCCCACGTGAGGCCGCTGCCGTCGGGCAAGAATGGGCCGATGCGCTTCGGAAACTTCATGGCCCCCTTCCATCCGGTCGGGCAAAACCCGACGCTCGCCATCGAGCGGGACCTCGACCTGATCGTGGCGATGGACCGACTGGGTTTCGCCGAGGCGTGGATCGGCGAACATCATTCCGCCGGGTTCGAGATCATCTCCTCCCCCGAGGTCTTCATCGGCGTCGCCGCCGAGCGAACCAAGCACATCAAACTCGGCACCGGCGTCAGCTCGTTGCCGTACCACCATCCCCTGATGCTGGCCGACCGGATGGTCCTGCTGGACCACCTCACCCGCGGCCGGGTGATGCTGGGGTGCGGGCCGGGACAGCTGACCTCAGACGCCCACATGCTCGGCATTCCCGCCGACGCGCAGCGCCCGCGGATGGAGCAGAGCCTCGACGCGATCATGCGGCTGCTCCGCGGCGAAACGGTCACCATGCACACCGACGGCTTCACGTGTGAGGATGCGCGCCTTCAGTTGAAGCCTTACAGCGAACCATGTTTCGACGTTGCGGTGGCTGCGTCGTTCTCACCAACCGGACCACGCGGCGCCGGCAAGCACGGCGTCGGCATGTTGTCGATCGCCGCGACGGCGCGCCAGGGCATGGATCTGCTTGCGCAACACTGGAAGACGTGGGAGGACGTCGCCCTCGAGCATGGTCACGTCGCCGACCGGTCGAAGTGGCGCCTCGTCGGGCCGATGCATCTGGCCGAAACCCGCGAGCAGGCCGAGCGCGACGTCGAACACGGCATCGTCGAATTCTCGCAGTACTTCAAGCATCTGCTGCCCGCCGGTCCGGTGCAGGGCGACACCGTCGCCGAGATCCTCGCCAACAACCGACAGTCCGGTTTCGCGGTGATCGGCACGCCCGAGGACGCGGTGGCCAAGATCTCCGAGCTCGTCGAGGCGAGCGACGGCGGCTTCGGGGCGTTCCTGCTCTTCGACCACGACTGGGCGCCGCCTGCCGCGAAGCTCAAGAGTTACGAGCTCTTCGCCGAGTACGTGATGCCGCACTTCACCGGTCAACTCGCCGCCCCGGTCGCCTCCCGGGACTGGGTGCTCTCCAGCGGGACGGAGTTCATGGACCGCGCCGCGCATGCGATCGGCAAGGCGATCGAGGACCACGCCGCCGAGCAATCCACCAAGCAGGCCTGACGCGGTGGATCCACTGTTGCAGGAGATGCTCGACGAGCACCAGCTCAGACGGCTCGTCGACTCCTACTGCCGCGCCGTCGACCGCGGTGACCTCGACGCGCTGAGGGACCTCTATCACCACGACGCCACCGACGCACACGGCGCGTTCTCGGGCGGGTCGGTCGACGACTTCATCGGTGGGCTCGCCGCCGCGCGTCCCCACCTTCGGTCGATGCAGCACCACGTCACCACCGTGAACTTCGCCGTCAGCGGGGACGCGGCTGAAGGTGAGATCTACACCGTCGCGACCCACACGCTGATCGCGGGCGCACGCGACGTCGACGTCACCGTCGGCGGCCGCTACCTCGACAAGTACGGCAAGCGCGACGGCAGGTGGCGGATTTCCGAACGGGTCATCGTCACCGACTGGGCACGCGTCGACGATCCGTCACCGGTGGAGTTCGGTCACCCGATCACCAGGGACACCCCGCGCGGCAGCCCCGGCCCGAACGACCCGTCGCACCAATTCTTCTCGCTGCTTGGACCTCGCTGAGCGGGGAACACCGCTTTCATGAGAACCGTCGAATACGCGCCGGGACGTTCGGTCGACCTGTACGGCGACCCGTCTGATCCCACCGTGCTGTTGTGGCACGGCATGCAAACCGATTCCCGAGCCGCGCTGCGGCCGCTCGCCGAGGCGATCGCCGCGCATCGCCTTGCGGTCGTGGTCCCCGACTGGAACTCCCACGCCGACGACGGCGGACGCTCCGACTTACTCGGTTCGGCGGCGTTTGCGCGCGAGAATGCCACCAATGCCAACGATTTGGTGGTCGTCGGATGGTCGATGGGCGGTCTTGCCGCGGCGGGCTTGACGATCCATTCCGACACCGTCGGCATGCCCGTCGGCCACACCGTCTGCCTCGCCGGTGCCTTCGACGCCACCGACCCGATCTCGGGCGGTTCCCTCGCCGACGGGCTCGACGGCGGACCCACCGGCGCCTTCACGCTGCTGCACGGCCTGCACGACGACGTCGTGCCGATCACCGTCTCGATGGCCTTTGCGTCGCGACTCGGCGAAAGTGGTTGGCCCGCAGAGGTGGTGGAGCTCGATGCCGACCACGGCTCGATCGCCGGGGCGCGCTACGACGCGACCAGCGACAGCTACGCGCGGTCCGACGATCCCGCGACGCTGGGCATCGCCGCCGAGGTGGCCGAGCGAATCGCCGTCGCGGCGGGACGCTGACCTACGCTCGCGACGCCGAGCGCCTGGTGGCCACCCGCGCCACCAGGTAGAGCACCGCGCCCACCGCCAGCAGGATTGCACCGAACAGCCACACCTTGGCATCCTGCTGAGTGAGCAACAGGATGCACGAGCCGACGCCGAGCACCGGCACCGCCGTCCAGACCCGAAAGTGGTCGTGTGCGACCGTGTCTCGCCGCAACACCAGCACCGCCACGTTGGTCGAGATGAAGACGAACAACAGCAGCAGCACCACCGTCTCGGCGAGCGTGGACAGGTCACCGGCGAGGGTGAGCAGCATCGCCACCACCGTCGTCGAGACGATCGCGACCCACGGCGTGCGGCGGTTCGGCAGCACCCGGGTCAGCACCGCGGGCAAGAGTCCCTGTTCGGCCATGCCGTAGGACAGCCGGCTCGACATGATCATCGTCAACAGCGCACCGTTGGCGACCGCGACCAGGGCGATGGCGCTGAACACCCAGTTCGGAATGCCGACCCCCGACGCGCCGACGACGGCCAGCAGCGGGCCCGACGACTCGGCCAATTCGTCGGGCGAAAGGGCCGTCGCACTGGCGATCCCGACCAGCACGTAGACGACGCCCGCCGTGACGAGTGCACCGAAGAGCGCCGTCGGGTAGACCTTTCGCGGGTTGCGGACCTCCTCGATGACGTTGGCCGACGTCTCGAATCCGACGAAGGAGTAGTACGCCACGATCGCCCCGCTCAGCACCGCCAGCGCGGGGGTCGCGCCGTCGGGGAACTGCGTCACCCGTCCGACGTCACCACGGCCGCCGCCGACCATCACCGCCACCACGACGATCACGATCACCAGACCCGACAGTTCGATCACCGTCATGACGACGTTGCTCTTGACGCTTTCGCTGATGCCCCTGGCGTTGAGCGCCGCGACCAACAGCAGGAACACCATGGCCGCAGGCACCGCGGGCACGTCGACGAAGGTGCGCAGGTAGTCACCGGCGAAGGCCAACGCCAGACCGGCGGCGCTCGTCACGCCGGCGGCGAGCATGCTGAAACCGACGAGGAACGACACCATCGGCCGGCGGAAGGCCCGCTCGGCGAACACCGCAGCGCCGCCGGCCTTCGGGTACTTGGTGACCAGCTCGGCATAGGAACCGGCGGTCAGCAGGGCCAGCAGCAGCGCCACCAGCAACGGCGCCCACAGCGCGCCACCCACGTCCTTGGACAGCACCCCCATCAGGGCGTAGATGCCCGCTCCGAGGACGTCGCCGAGGATGAACAGGAACAGCAGCGGCCCGGTGATGCCGCGCTTGAGCGGCCCGTCCAGATCGTCGTCACCCGCCCGGGTCTCGGTCATTCGCTCCGTCATGTTCGGCGTGATACCCGCTCGAGCGCGGCGCAAGCACGTTCGACCCCTCGGAAAGTTGACGCGGTTACGGTGGAAAGGGTGCCGACGAAGACCGCATCTGCGACACCCACCCTCTGGACCCCGGCCCGCGTGCTGGTGACTCGGTCGGCCTCCGAACTGCCGCACGGCGCGCAGATCATCGCGCGATGCGAGGCCGCCGGCGTGGCCGACGTCGACGTGCTCTCCGGCGATCGGCTGCCATCGCTGCGCGGCGACGACGACCGCGCCGCCTACGCACTGGCCAAGCGCACCCTCGCCGTCGTCGTGGCACCGCCGAGCAAGCGCCGGCTGCAGCCCATTCCGCCGAGCGCCGACTGGCGGATCGACCTGGCCGAAGGCTGCCCCGGGCACTGCCAGTACTGCTATCTGGCCGGCTCGCTCTCCGGCCCGCCGATCACCCGGGTGTATGCCAACCTCCCCGAGATCCTCTCCGCGATGGACGAGAAGGTGGGGCACGGCACCGTCACGTCCGCCTCGACGGACCGCGCGGCCGAGGGCACCACGTTCGAGGCCTCCTGCTACACCGATCCGCTCGCGCTCGAGCACCTCACCGGGTCGCTGTCGGCGACGATCGCGCACGTCGGAACCCACGACTGGCCGGGCCCGGTGGGGCTGCGGTTCACCACGAAGTACGACAACGTCGCACCCCTTCTCGACCTGCCCCACGCCGGGCGCACACGGGTCCGGATCTCGGTCAACGCCGACGAGGTCGCCAACCGCTTCGAAGGGGGTACGGCCCGGCTGCCGCAACGCATTTCGGCACTTCGGGAGCTCGCCCGCCACGGGTACCGGGTGGGCCTGACCATCGCCCCGATCATGCCGGTGCCCGACTGGCGCGACGCGTACGGCACGCTGCTGCGCGACGTCGCCGCCGCCGTGGCCGACGTCTCCGACCTCGACCTGACGGTGGAGTGCATCACGCACCGCTTCACCGAGACGAGCAAGGACGTCCTCCTGGGGTGGTACCCCCGTACCAAGTTGGAGATGGACGAGAACGCCCGCACGCGCAAGTTCGGGAAGTACGGCGCCGCGAAGTACGTCTACCCGAAGGACACCATGACCGAGCTGCGGTCGTGGTTCGGCTCCGCGCTCGCCGATACGCTGCCCATGGCCCAAATCCTGTACTGGACTTGAGCCTTACATCCGCGAATAGCGCGTCAAGGCGAAGCTGTAGACGCCGTACGACGCGAACCCGGCTCCGGCCAGGAGTAGCAGCCCGGTGCCGTACGGTCCACTGCCAAGCGCCTTGACGGCGGCGTCGATCCCCCTCGCCTTGGTCGGATCCGCGTCGACCGAGGCCACGATCACCAGCCCGCCTGCCATGACGAGAACCAACCCCTCGGCGACGTAGCCGCAGACGGCCAGCGCGACGAGGGCGGGTCCGCCGTCGACCACCAGGTCGTCGAGGAATCGTCGGGACGCACCCTTGAAGGCGTAGTAGCCTCCGATGACGATCATCACCGCACCGACGCCGATCAACACCATCTTGCCGCCGTCGGACTGCATGAGCCGCGCACTGATGCCGGCGTTGGTCTGGCCGCTCGTCGTCCGGCTGCCAAACGCAAATCGCAGCGCGGTGACCGCGACCGCCGTGTACACGACGGCAAGGCCAAGTGCCTTGAGCCGATTGACGATTCGCGAATCTGCCGGATCGGTCCCCGATTCGTAGGGGTGGAGTCCGATCAACGACTCGGCGACCCGCCACAGGGCCATGGCGATCAATCCGAAGGCGACCACTCCCAGTGCGACGGTGCCCCAGCGGGTCTCGGCGATGGCCTCCAACGCGCCGGATTGATCGGCGTCTCCCCCGGATCCCAGGGCGATGCGCACGATGATGTAGGCGACGAGGAGATGCAGGGTTCCACTGATGGGATATCCGGCGCGGGCGACCAACCGCGCCCAGCGGCTGCCGGTCGCACGTTCGACGCCCGCCCTCACCGGGTCGGGAATCATCGCGTCAGGAGGTCCAGCCGGTTGCCGGTGGCCACGACTCGACGTCCTCGCCGGCATGGGTAAGGCGCACCCGGTGGTAGCCGTTGTCGGCGGCGACCGCGACCTGGTCGGCGTAGACGCGTCGCGCTTCGTCCTCCGGGCCCTGCACGACGACGGCCTCCTGCAAACCCTGGGTCTCGTCACCGCCGAGTGTCGCGCGGACAACGACGACGCTCCATTCGTCGGACATGCGCTCAGTCATCAGTCAGTCGATTCGTCCGACCGCTTGACCACGTCCGGGGCGACCTCGCGGGTGGCCATGCCACCGCTGCGACCGTGGTCGGCGGGTCCCGGCGGCGGATCCGCCGCGTCGGGGTGGTCGTCGGTCTGCTCGCGCTTCTCGGCCATGGCAATCAGATGCCCCGACGGGCGGGATTTCAACCGCGACTAGAAGGGGCTGCTGTTGGACTGCCACTTCGCGGAATCGGGACGAGGACCGAAGCGTGCGGCGTAGTCCTCGTGGAGACGGGAGTCCTTGCGGCGCTTGAGGGCGTCCACCAGCGTCGGGTCCAGGTCGTGCTGAACCAGACGGTGGCGGCGCCACACCTTGTTCAGCGCCAGCGACATCAGAATGGCCCAGATGTAGATCGGCGCCGTCATCTCGAGGTGCACGTACAGCGACGCGGGTAGCAACCACAGCGGGGCGAGCACCAGCAGCGGCGGGATCGCCATCCGCAGGACGTGCCTGCGGACCGCGCCCTCGCCCGCGAGGTCTTCGGCCACCCAGTTGCGCATGGACGGCGGTAGGCGCTTCCCGTAGGAATAGGCGACGTATTGCAACGGCGTCGGTCGGGCGTCGTTCATGGTGGCTCCCATCTTTCCGTTCAGGCGTCGAGCGCGCCGGCCGCCAACGCGGCCACGTTGATTCGCGTCAGGACGCGGTGAAGTTCTTCCAGCTCGGGCAGCTCGACCCCGAGTCGCGCGACGACCGCGGGCGGGATGTCCAATGCCTTGGCGCGCAGGGCGGCGCCTTCTGGTGTCAGCTCGACGTCGGTGGCACGCTCGTCGACCGCACTTCTCTTGCGGGTGATCAGCCCGATGGCCTCGAGCCGTTTGAGCATCGGCGACAAGGTGGCCGAGTCCAGCTGCAGCGCCGTGGCGATCCGCTTCACCGACAGGGCGGGCGCATCCTCCGGCGCCGACTTCTGGTGATCCCACAGCGCCAGCATCACGAGGTACTGCGGATGGGTCAGGCCGAGCGGTTCCAGCAACGGTCGGTAGACGGCCAGGACGGCACGGTTGGTGACGGCCAACGCGAAGCACACCTGGCGTTCGAGCGCCAGCGGGTCGGCGTCGACCGCGGCCGGAGAAGTCATGCTTTGATCGTACGCTAATAGTTAGGACCCTAACAATGTGTCGTCAGGCACTCCGTCGTTCGGAATCGACGAATTCTGGGCAGCCGTGGTCGAGGTGAGCCAACGCAACGCGCAGGCGCTGCCGACCCCGCGACACCCGCGACATCACGGTGCCGATCGGGATGTTCATCAGGGCCGCGGTCTCCGCGTACGTGTACCCCGCCACCCCTGCGTAGTACATCACCGTCCGAGTACCGTCCGGCAGGGAAGCAAGCGCGCGACGAATGTCGTTGTCCGACAGCTTCTCCAACACCTCGTCCTCGGCCGAGGGCCGACCCGCGGACGAAGTCGCCGCACCACCGGCCGCCTCGTAGTCGCCCACGTCGTCGACTACTACTTCCACCGGGCGCCGCTGCTTGTGACGGTGCGCGCTGATCCACCGGTGGTACTGAATCCGGAAGAGCCACGCCTTCAGATTGGTGCCGGGTTCAAACGACCGGAATCCGCGGTAGGCGTGCAACAGCGTGTCCTGCAACAGGTCCTCGGCATCGGCGTCGCTGAGGGTCAGTCGACGCGCGCGACGGCGGAGGGCGTCGATCAGCGGGACCGCGTCGCGGGTGAATCGGTCGGCCAGATCCGCGTCGGACTCCACACGAGACTCGGCGGTGGCAATGGTCATGACTGGAGGTCCCCTGTTCGGTGTCGCTGAAGGTGCATCCTCAGAATCGAGGTGCAGCGAACGAACCGAGCCCTTGAAAACCCGTGGTCCTGCGGCGGACTACGAAAGGAGAAGGCC
>Ga0209051_1000712_pt1 | contig 36511 bp, 30 predicted proteins | sample AraplaCvi_mMS_r2_2_FD_184286 | JGI IMG/M metagenome (GOLD analysis project Ga0209051, IMG submission 184286) | Arabidopsis root microbial communities from North Carolina, USA - plate scrape MF_Cvi_mMS_r2 (SPAdes) (version 2) | ecosystem: Host-associated > Plants > Roots > Endosphere | place...
ATGTCCTTAGGTGAGGGACACCTTGGTTGGTGTGACGGTGCCAACTGCTATCGTGGCATCGGTGGTGACGCCTCCATACAGCCCGTTGGTCACGGCAGCGAGAACACCCGACAACGAGGTGTTGCCATCGCTGCTCGTGACCTGCGTGATGCCGAAACCGCTGCTGTTGATGCCGCTCGCACCCCCGTCGGCGACGCCGGCGCCGCTCAGCGGATCGGTCAGGTGCTGCGAGTAGGCGGCCTCGAGCGATTCCCGGTCCTGGTCGTATGTGATGTCGGGCTCGACGGTGCGGATCAGGTGGTTGCGGCCGTCGTACATGCTGTACGTGGCGGCGAACGTGTTGTCGTTCGCGATGTCGACGAATGCTTTGCTCAGGTCGTTGATCTTGGTGCTCGCACCGAACGAGACCAGCTGCTTCGTGGTGTTGCCGTTGCGGTCATAGACGTAGGCCTTCCAGGTGCCGTCCCCCGTGTCGGACCGCTCCACCTTGCCGAGCACGTTGTAGTACGTGAACTCCTGGAACGATGCGACGCTGGCTCCGTTGATCACCGTCTGGCCCAACCCCTTGGCGCGAACCTCGCCGAAGACGGTGTAGGCCCAGTTGCGGATTTCGTCCGTGACGCCGTCCGTACGTCCGACCTGCTGGGTCTCCCGGCCCATGGCGTCGTAGCGGTAGGTCGTCACCACGTCGTGGGACCCGCCGCCGGCCTCCTGGAGTCCCGCGACGGTGGTACGGGAGACGCGGCCGCCGGCGTCGTATTCGTATTTCGTGACGCGCCCGTTTGAAGTGCCTGCGTTGGTGGTGCCAGACGACGCGACATTGGCGTTCGCGTTGCCGTCCATCTCCTGAACCAGATTGCCGTTGGCGTCGTACTTGTAGCTCGTCGTGCGGTCGGCCGCGGCCGTGGCACCACGCTGGATGACGCTCGCGCGGTTCCCGAGGGCATCGTAGGTGATGTCCGTGGTGGGACTCACGAGGTTATTGAAAGCGTCCTTGAACTGGGCGTCCTGCTTGCGAACGAGTCGTCCAAGCAGGTCGTACGTGTAGGTCGTGTCCAGCGTCGACAGCACGCCGCCGGCGTAGGTGAGCGGATCCTTCTGGGTGAGCAGGTTGCCCAGGCCGTCGTAGGTGTAGGTCGTGACCGCGTCCACCAGCGACCCCGATGCAGTGATCGCGCCACTTTCGGGGTCGACGTAGCTGTAGGCCACGGACTTGACGGTCTTCGAGCTCACGCGGCCCATGCGGTCGAACGCGAACAGCGTAGTACGGGTCGGTCCGCTCGGCGCGGCCGGCAGCGCCGCGATCTTGGTCTCGAGCTTCGTCCAATCGGCCGCGTCCCCGCCGTTGGGGGTTCCCTGGCGCAGGTAGGGAATCGCCGCCACGGACGTATCCCCAGACGTGTAGGGATCGTCCGGCACGCCGTCGAGCGACGTCGCATACTGGATCTGCTGCGTCGCCGTGTCGAACAGGTCGTCGTATTCCCAGCGGGTGGCGTAGCCGTCCTCGTCGACCTGGAGCCGTTTGCGCCCGGCCACGTCGTAGTAGGTAAAGACGCTGTTGCCTCGCCCGTCCATGCGCTGGACGACGTTGCCTCCGAGGTCGTAGGTCAAGGTCTCCAGGGTTATGAGCTCGGGGCCGTGGGCATTGCCCGTCAGCAGCGAGTGATCCGAGGCCTCCTGCGCCTCCCACCACACCAGGTTCGCGACCTGCGTGACCACGCGCCGCCCGAGGTTGTCCTGCGTGTAGACGTACGTGCGGTCGGAGCCTGTCGAGTCGGCCGCCAGGGGTGTCGGGCGCGTCGCGAGATTGGGGGCGGACGCCAATGCCTTGGCGAATTGGGTCGTCCCGACGATGTTCCCCTGGGCGTCGTAGTTCGTCGTCGTCAGACCGCGATCGGCCGCGACACTCGCGACAAGCCGGCCCGCGGCGTCATAGAAATTGTAAGTCGTCGCTCCACCGGTGGCGCTGCCGGGTCCGCCGTTCGGGTCGTCGGCCCACGTGCCGCCCTGGCGCTGGAAGATGACTCGACCCAGGTTGTCGTATTGCGTCTCGTCGACCGGAGTGACCTGCACACTGGTCCCGTAGACGGAATCGTAGGCCGTGAACGATGTGCCCTTCCGATAGCGCACGCGCCCCATGGCGTCGTACACGAAGTCGGTGGTCCGGGCGGATGTCGTTCCGACGACGCCTTCGCGCATCTGAGTGCGGTTGCCGAACGCGTCATAGACGTAGGTGTTGACGACCTTGTCGACCTGCGCCGTGGTGACGAGCGTCTCGCGCGTCTCGTTGCCGGCCTGGTCGAACTCGAAGCTGGCGACACCGCCGAGCCTGTTGGTCACCTGCTTGTCGAAGCGATCCGAGAAGGTGATGCTGCCGTCCTTGACGGACAGCGAGTAGGTGACCTTTTCAGTGGCCTTGTCGGCCTGCGTCGTCGAGGTCACCCGGCCGAGGAGGTCGTAGACGTACGACGTGATCGCATCCCGGTCGTCGTCGGCGACGACCGCGGGACGGGACGTCTCCGAGTACGTGTTGGCGCCCGGTTTGACGAAGTACCGCCGGACGGATGCGATGCTGTCGGACAGGCCCGGTGCATAGGTCGTGGCGGTCAGGTTGCGCGCCGGGTCGATTTGAAGCTCGACACGGCCGAGTTTGTCGAAGTAGAAGTAGCCAGCGAAACCCCGAGGATCCACGACCTTCACCGCATCGCCGAAGGCGTCATACGTCGTCGACGTCTTCGTCTGGACCGCTTGCCCCGAATTCACGCCGGTCGTCGTCGTCAGGACACGTCCGGCACCGTCGTACGAGTAGGTGGTCGTGAAGAACGACTGCAGTCGGGTCTTCTCGGCGTCCGTCAGGGAAGTCACCGCTTGGCTGACACCGAAGTACGCTCGTTGCGACTGCGCCCAGGCGGCATCCGAGTGGAGCAGCGCATAGGCGTTGGGCGAGACCTCGGTGAGCTTGTCGCCGAACGCGTCATACGTGTAGCTGGTGACGGCCGCCTCCTCGGGCTTCCCGGGCGCCACCACAGATTGCGACAGAACACGCCCGGCATCGTCATAGACGTAGGTCGTGACCACGCGCTCCGCGAGAGGGGTCGTCAGGCTCGGCTTCTTGTACAGCGCCCGGGTCTGCTTGACCAGATGGCCGAACACATCGTATTCGTTGCGGGAGACGACTCCGCTCGCGTCGGTCGTGTCCGTCGTGCGGCCATTGGCGTCGACGTCGACCTCGCTGACCAGGTCGGATCCTGGACTGGCGATACCGGACAGCGCGTTGAGGGCGCCCCAGACGTTCGTCGGGAGGGCGTTGGTCGTCGCCGCGTACCGGATCGTCTGCACCTGCGTGCCGTCGGCCGAGTAGCGCATCTCCGTGGCCTGCCCGGCGGCGTCGATCAGCACGCGCAGGCGGCCGCCCGCGTCGTAGAAGCGGCGCTCCTTGCGGTCGTAGGCGTTGTTGGCGGTGTCGTGGTGGTGCGCGGCGACCCAGGCCGAGAGGGCGGCCGCCTTGGGGGCGTCGCCGAGGCCGCCCGGCGAGGCCATGTTCTCCGCGTAGTCGGTGCGCGAGGCCACGTTGCCGTCGGCGTCGTAGGTGAACGCCGCCACGCCGCCGAGCGGGTCGATGACGTAGATCGGGCGGTTGCCGGCGTCGTACACGGTGCGGGTCGTGCGGTTGGCGCTGGACTGCGCCGCGGTCTGGCTCGCGAGCAGGCCTTGCACCGTCGCATCGTCGGTCGGGCCGCCGCCGGACAGGTTCACGGGCGTCGCGTACACGGTCGAGGACGTCACGTTGCCCGCGGCGTCATAGACGGAACCGGTGACCGTGCCCATAGGATCGACGACGTACGCCAGGCGATGGTCATCGTCGTACGCATAGCGCGTGATGCGGTCCAGCGTCGGGTCCGCCACGAGCGCCGCGCGGATCGCGTCCTCGCTCATCGCTGCGCCGTTGGCCGGCATCTGGGTCTTGTCGATCGCGTCCGCGTAGCGGCGCATGACGGTGCGATCCCCCGCAGCGTCGTATTGGTATTCCGTGACCGAGCCGCTCGCATCGACCACCAGGATCTGTCGACCGAAGGCATCGTAGGCGAAGCGCGTCGCGCGGTTGAGCGGGTCGGCGTTGTTGATCGCCGCCGCGATGTCGGACACGCCGAGGACGGCGTTGGTGGTGGGCTGGACGATCGCCCTCGCGAATTGGCGCTGCACGACGCAGTGCCCCGCCGCGTCGTAGACCATCTGTGTCACCGCCCCCGTCGCGTCGACCTGGTAGATCAGGCGGTCGTTCACGTCGTAGGCGTTGGTCGAGATCAGGTCGTCGACGCCGGACGTCTGGCCGATCAGCGTCAGCAGGTCGGTATCGCTGCCGGCATAGTTCGCTGGCAACGGGGTGGCCAGGCGGCGCACGCGCGTCACGTTGCCGTGGGCGTCGTAGCTGGTCTGGGTGATCGCCCCCAGCGCATCTACGTGCACCGTGCGGCGCCCGTCCGCATCGTAGACGTCCCGGACGACGTCGTCCCGCGCGGGATCCGCGATCGAGGCGACGAGCGCCTGCAGCTGCGCATCCGTGCCGGTGCTGGCCGGCGTGGGATACGCGAGGCCGAAGTTGTTGACGTTGCCGTTCGCGCTGCTCCACGCACTGGCCGGCAGGCTGTCGAAGGGATACTCGGTCGCCCCCCCGCCTTCGACGGAGACGCGGACATCGTCAAAGAAGGCGGAGCCCGCCGTCTGCGCGATGAACTTGAGGCCGAGATCCCGGCTTGAAGCGCCGACCTGGAACGTGACCTTCAGCGTGAGCCACCCGTTCGTTCCCTGGACCAGCTCGGACGTGGCTGCATGGGCCATGTCGGTGGTCGCACCGAGCACCAGTTGCCCCTGCTGGGTCGTCGTGCCGCGGAAGTGAACCGTGGCGGTGACTTTGCTGTTCGCGGCGTAGTTGCCGAGCGCCAGCTGGGCGAAGTTGTTGACGGAATCGTTGTTGACCTGGAGTGCCGCGCCAGAGGGGATCGCCGTCGCGTAGCGTCGGGTCTGCGTGACATGGCCAGCCGCGTCATAGGCATACCCCGTGACGCCGCCGTTCTCGTCCACCTCGAGCGTGACGCGACCGAGCGTGTCGTAGGTCCACCGCGTCACCTCGTCGCGCGACCATCCTGCGGAAACGGTGGGGTCCTGCGTGATGTCCGTCCACGCCGAGAGGTCGATGGCCTGGCCGTAGCGCAGGCGCTGGATCGGCTGATCGGTGCCCGCGCCGTATAAGAACTTCGTCACCACGCCCGTGGCGTCGACCGAGAACGTGACCCGGCCCGCCGCATCGTAGCGGCGCGTGGTCACCTGGTCGCTCGAGAAGTCGATCGTTCCCGGAAGCACCGCCTGAACCTGGGCACTCGTGACCGCCGCGCCGTTCGAGCCGACGCCGATCACCGGCTTGGCGTAGAGCGTGGTGCGCACTTCGCGGCCGGCGCCGTCGTATTGGTGGCGCGTCACTGCGCCTTCGGGGTCGATCACGAACTCGAGGCGATTGCCCGCGTCGTAGGTGAAGTACGTCCAGCCCCCGAGCGCGTCCTGGGACGCCGCCAGGTTGCCGGCGACGTCGTACGTCGCGTTGTAGACGATCGTCTGCCCGACCTTCTTGCTGAGCAGGTGACCGTCGTCGTCGTAGACGAAGCTCGTGACCACGCCGTCGGCATCTGTGACGCTGGTGGTCCGGCCCAGATGGTCGGTGATCGTGGTCGTGGCCGGCAGGCCAGGCGCCGTCGCCACGGTGCTGCGCAGGATGCGGTCGTACGCGTAGGTGGTCGGGTCGGAACCCGCGTTCGAGAACGCCTTCACGTGGCCGTAAACGTCATAGACCCACGTGCTCGCGAGCGACAGCGGATCCGTCTGCTGGATAACCTGGCCCAGGCGGTCGTAGGCGATGAAAGTGACCTGTCCGCGTGCGTCCGTCCGCTTCACCGCCCGGCCGAAGGCGTCGTAGCGCGACGAGCCGGTCACCGACAAGCCCGCGTCGTCCAGCTCGCTCGTGAGCTGCGAGCCGCGATGGTCGTAGGTGAAGATGTCCAGGCGGGACACGCCGCCCACCGGCAGCACGGTACGCGTCAGCACGTCGCCGAACGCATCGTAGGTCGCGTTCGTCGTGACGGTGCCCATGGCGTCGGTGACGCTCTTGACGAGACCGTTCAGGAGGTAGGTGGTGGCGGTCTTCGTGGGCGTGCCGAGCGCGGCCACGGCGTCGCGCAGCGACTGCGAGACGAGACCCCCGGTCGGGAACTGGCCGGAGGCCAGCGCCTTGGCGTAGGCGCGCGTCTCCGTCACCTGGCCGAAGCCGTCGTAGACGAGTTCCTGGACGTCGCCGACGGCGTCGACGGTGAAGCGCAGGCGACCGTCGTTATCGTAGAAGTAGCGCGTGGTGTTGCCGCGCGCATCGGTCATGCCGATGCGGCGGCCCGCCAGGTCGTAGGCATAGCGGATGCCGTACTTGGCCCAGATCGCGGTGGCGTTCGCCGGGGTCTTCTTCAACTCGTCGCTGCCGACACCGGTGAGTTCGCCGGTGAGCTCGCCCAAGCCGTCGTAGGTGCGGTTCAGCTGCTGCTCGTCGCCGGCCCCCTGCGCGTGAACCTCGTTGACCACGCCATTGCCCAGCGGGGCGTACTGGTAGGTCGACACCGTGTTCATGTAGTCGACCGCGCGCGTCACCCGGTCGGCCGAGTCGTAGGTGTACGAACGGATCGCGTCCTGGCCTGCCGTCTGGGGGCGGATGACGTCCACCGTCGCCGTCGGGTCGATCGACGTTCCCACCTGCGTCGCGTAGCGCGTCGCCTTGACCAGGTTGCCGCGGCTGTCGTAGAGGTTCTCGGTGAGGTAGCCTTCGGCGTCGACCTGTCCCGAGACGCGACCCATGAGGTCGTAGAGCGTCACGCTGCGCTGGTCGTCGATCGTGCGCGCGGGCTGGATCTGGTCGAGGCTCGTCGCACTGCCCGCCGCCGGGATCTGCGTCGCGTAGCGCGTTGCGGTGGTCACGCGCCCCTTGCCATCGTATTGGTAGGCGGTCAGGTAGCGCTCGGGATCGAGCTTGGCGACGACGAGCCCGTCGGCATCGTAGAAGTTTCGCGAGATGCGATCGTCGACGCTCGTGGCCAGGGTGCGGAACCCTTGCACCGCGGATCCCGCCAGCCCGGACGGATTGAGCTTGGTGGCGAACTGCGTCGTCGTCACAAGGCGGCCCGCGCCGTCGTAGTCGTATTGCGTCACCGCGCCGAGGGCGTCGATCGACTGCCGCAGCCTGCCAGCGGCGTCGTAGACGTTCCACGAAGTGTGGTCGGTGCTCGTGTTCCAGACCACGTTCAGGCTGGCCAGCTTCGGCGTGAGCGCGCTGTTCGTGCCCGTTCCCAGCAGGGCCATCTGTGCGGGGCTCAGCGCCGTGGCGCTGCTGCGCTGCCGCGTGAGCAGACCGCTCGCATCGTAGTCGTACGCCGTGATGAACTGCTCGCCGTCGACGTCGGCGACCTTGCGCCCCGCCGCGTCGTAGATCGCCCAGGTCTGGACGCCCGTCGGATCTGTGGTGCGGATGACCTTGCCGTTGACGTCGTAGTCGAACTTGGTCGTGCGCTTGGGCGCATCCGTCGAAGACGTGTCGACGCTCAGCAGGTTGCCCGCCGCGTCGTAGTGACGCGTGGTGACCGTGGACGCCGTGCTCCCGCTGGCGGGATCGGGCGTCATGGTGGACGTGATGGTCAGGTGGGCATCGTCGTAGAGCGTTTCGGTCTTGCGATTGACCGGATCCACGGTGTTCACGACCCGGCCGAGGCCGTCATACACGTACATGGTGGTCGCACTGCCTTGGACGACACTCAAGAGCCGCCCGTCGGGATCGTAGACGTAGCTGTAGGAGTAGGCCCCGCTGCCCACGCCGGTGCCGTCACCGTTGGTAGCCGCGTAGATCGTCTTGCCGGTCACCTGCTGGCGCCAGTCGCGCTTGATGTCGGTGCGCTGGGTCAGCGAGCGGTCCTGCATCGCGCGCCAGGCGTTCATGTCCGCCTCGGACGGCACCGACTCGCTGCCAAGGCCAGCCATGTTGTAGGCGGCCTGGACGTACTCGTTGGTCGCGCTCAGGACGCCGGCGCTGCTGTAGGTGTATTCGGTGACCCGCCCGGCCGCGCTGATCGTGTAGCGCAGGCGCCCGCTGCCGTCGGCGCTGTAGACGTAGCGCGCGGTCTGGTCGGTCGTGCCGCCGCCCGTGAAGGACAGGTCGCTGATGCGCGCCCCCAGCCCCTGGAACGTGGCGTCCGCGTACAGCGGCGCGGTCTCCGTCACTGCAATGCGCCGGAGCACCTGCCCGTTCTTGACGAACACGACCTGGCCGCCGTCGAAGCTCACCACGAAGCGGTCGCCCGCGGCGTAAGTGCCAGGCAGCGCGGAGGTCACGCCGCCCGGCTCCAGGCTGGCCATGGTGCCGTCGGTCTTGAGCTGGATGCCGTACTTGACCAGCGAGAGGGCCGCTCCCGTGGTGGCGTCCGTACTGAGACCGACCGCGAGCGCGCTCAAGAGCGGATCGCCGGCGGTGAAACTTATGGTCGCGCCGCCCTTGGCGGCGTAGGCACTGCGCACGGCGGTGTCCCATTGGCCGTCCACGCCGGCGCCCTTCGACACGTCGCCCCCCAGCACGACGGCGTTGGCCGACGACGCCTTGAGCGGTGGCGCGTCCACGTCGAGGAACGGGTCCGCCATGTCTGCCGACCCGAATCGGAGGTTGGTGATCTTTGCGCCCGCCGTGAAGTAGGACATGTCGGCGAACAGTGGCGCCTTGATCGCGCCGGTCTGGAGCGAGTACATGGCCTTGCCGTTCTGCAGCCAGATCACCTTGTCGCCGTCGTAGACCACGCTCAGCCGGTCGCCGGCCACGTAGGTGCCCAGCCGGGCCTGCTGTACGCCATCGCAAAAGGCCCACAACGTGCCGTCGTTCTTCGCGTACATCGCGTAGTCGATCGACGCGTAGTGCACACCGGCATCCGGCGCCTGGCTGAGGCCCACGACCACGCTGTTCGTCGCAGCATAGGCGGTGAACGCCACGGCGGCGCCGCCGGCGATGCCGTTGATGCTTCGGGACTCGGCGTCCCACTGCCCGTCCGTGCCCGCGTTCTTGATGACCGTGCCGTTGGCCGCGTTCACGTTCGTGCCGCTCAGGCGCGCCAGCGGCAACGGGCTCGCCTGCGCCACCGCCGCGCCGGTGTCGAATGTCAGGTCGGAGATCGAGGCATTGGCGGTGCTGAACGACGTGTCGACGTAATAGGCCTGCAGCCCGGCCCCGAAGACGTCCAGGCTCTTGACCGCGACGCCGTTGACGCTCCACACGATGCGGTCGCCCGTGTTCAGCAGCGTCAGGCGGTCGCCGACCACGTAGGTGGCGAGGTCGGCGACCTTCGCGCCGTGCGACCACGCCTCGAGCTTGCCCGTCGCGTACAGCACGAATGTGTAGTCGAGAGAGCTGTAGGACGCGTTGGTGTCCGGATCGCTGTTGAGACCCACCGCCATGTCGCCCAGCGTCGCTGGCGAGAAGCCGACCTGCGCGCCGCCGGAGAGTGACAGCGCGCTGCGCGCCGAAGCGTCCCAGGTGCCGTTGACGCCGCCGGTCTTCTTGATCGTTCCGCCGGTCACCGAGACCCCGCCAGCATTCGCCATCACCGGCGCAAGCTTCTGGCGCAGCGGGTCGACGGCCCCGAAGCCGCCGAAGCGCAGGCCCGTGACGCTGCCACCTTGATCTCCGAACGAGCTGTCCATGTACAGCGGCTGGGTGATCTGGGTCGTCGTGTACGTGCCAACCACGGCGCCGTTGAGCAGCCAGCTCACGGTCGTGGCGCCGTCGTAGACGAGGCTCACGCGGTCGCCCGAGTGGTAGTCTGCCAGCACGCCGCCGTTGGGCAACGCCGTCAACAGGGCCCCGTTCCTGTACGCGCGCAGCGTTCCGTCCGCCCGCAGGTAGGCCGCGAAGTCCATCGAGATGTAGCCTGCGTCGTCCCCGTCGGCCGAGTCCAAGCCAATCATCACGGCCTTGTTCGTCGTGACGGCCGTCACGCTGACCGCGGCACCGCCGGTCAGGCCGGTGACGCTGCGCACGGAGGAGTCCCAGGCCGCCGGCGCATTCGTGCGCGTGATCGTGTCGCCTGCGAGCTTGATGTTGCCGATCGTCGTGACGACCGGCAGGCCCTGCACTTCGATATCGGCGGCGTCGTCGTTGGCGATCGCGCCGAAGCGCAGGTTGTCGACTCTCGCGCCGGTCGTCTTGAACGACGAGGCGACGTAGAGCGGATCGTCGAGCGACGCGACGACGTCGCGCACCGAAACCCCGTTCTTCAGGTACGACACCCGCATCCCGTCGTAGCGAACGCTCAACACGTCGCCGGCCACGTAGGTGGTATGCAGGTCGACGCTGGTGCCGTTCTCGCAGACCATGAGGCGGCCGTCCGAGAGGCAGTTGAAGGCCCAATCGAGCTTGTCGTAGCTCGTGCTGGCGGCCGGGTCGGCCGTCAATCCCACCATCAGGTCGGCCGTGGTCTGCGCGGCCGTGAAGCTCACGGCCGCGCCGCCGGAGATGCCGTTGAGGCTGTAGGCGACGGCGTCCCAGGCGAGGTTGGGGCCCGACTTCGTCATCGTGCCGCCGGCGACCGTCACGCCGGTCAGGTTGCCCATGTCCGGCGTCGCGAGCGTCGAGGTGGTCTGGGTCAGCAGCCGATTGCCGGCGTCGTACGTGTACTTCGTGAGGTTGCCGTCCGAATCCAGCCGGGTCGCGAGGTTGCCCAGCGCGTCATAGGTCATCCGCAGCGCGCGGCCCGCCGGGTCGGTGATCGTGGTGACGTTGCCGTCCGCGTCGTACGCGATGGTGGTCGTGGGCGACGGCGAGGCGTCGATCGCCGGGCCGACGACGCTCGTGAGCTGCCCTGCGGCGTCGTAGCCGTAGACCGTCGTCAGGCCGTTGCTCTTGACCGACGTCTTGCGGTTGGCGGTGTCGTACGTGAAGCTCAGGGACGGACCGCTCGACTGCGCGATCGAGTCGACGCGGTTCGAGGCGTCGTAGTGGAACGTCATCGACGTGCCGTCCGACTGGGTCATCGTCTGCACCATCTTCGTCGTGCCGACGTAGGTGAAGGACGTCGAATACGTCTTCGCCTGGGAGGCCCCCGGCGGCGTGACGTCCACGTTCACGGACGACAGGCGGTTGCTGGTGTCGTACGCGTAGCTCACCAGCGTCTGCGTGACCGTGGTCGAGAACGTCCCGTCGCCGTTGACGACGTCGGCGACACGCTCGATGCGGGCGATGCGCGTGCCGGTCGCGGGCGACGGGGCGTTCTCGAACACATAGCGGATGGCCTCGCCGTGCGCGACGCCGCCGACGACGTCGCTGTTCGTGACGGTGATCGCGCCCGGCGTGTAGTCGAACGTGATCTTCTGGCCCTGAGCGTTCGTACGCGCCGTGAGCTGGCCCGCCGCGTTGTAGGTCTCGGTCTGCTGGGTCGCGCCGTCCACGCGCGTGTAGACGTTCGCCGCGTAGGTGATGGTGTCGAAGGCGCCGTCGCCCGCCTTGCTCACGTACTTGACGCCGTCCCAGGCATACACCTGCTGGGAACCGTCGAACAACGTCACGGAGATCGAGCTGTCCGCCGCATTGACGGTGCCGGTCGGCACCAGCTGGGCGGCGATGAATCCAAAGCCGAAGTTGTCGCCATTGTCGTCGCTGCGCAGGCCCTGGCTGTTGTAGGTCAGGATGGAGCTGATGTCGCCGCCCTGCCCCGCGAGCGTGTCCTGGAGCTGCTGCAGCACCACGTTGCCGTTGGCGGCGTTGACGTAGACGCCTTCGGCGCCCTGCCCAACGCTCGCATCGCCGAAGACGCCCTGTCCGCCCAGGACGCTCTTCGAAGTGAGACCCAGGCCCAGCCCGTTGCCGCTGACGATTGCAACCATGTTGTCGTATTCCGGATGTTGACTCTCGTTCGCGAAGCGAACGCCTCCCCCTGGGCTCCGTTCATCGGATCAGGGACCTCGAGCAATACATCCGGGCGGCGTGGCGGCGGTTTAGCCGCGTGGCGAAATAAATCTACTCGAGGCGCCGGGCCAGGCTCACCGCGTCGCCGTTCCGCTGCCGGCCGAGCATCTGCCGGGCAAGGCCGCGCACAACCGCAGGGTCGTGCGCTTGGCCGGACAGAAGAACCTCGGCGTAGCGCCAGGACAGGCTCTCCCGATCCAGGCGTTGGGCTCGAGCGATCGCTTCGTGGGCCGCCTCCGATCGCCCCTGGAGGGCCGCGACCACAGCCAGGGCGCCGTGCGTCTCGGCGAAGTTCCGGTCCATCCCGAGCGCTGTCTCCAGCGTCCGCCGTGCGGCGTCTACGCGCCCGCCCGCGATCTGGCACCACGCCAGCGCGTGCCAGGTGCCCAGATGGCGCGTACCGGTCGCCACCGCATGGTTGAAGGTCTGCTCCGCTTGCGCGAGGTCACCCCGTGCCATCCACGCGATGGCGCGCGTCGCCAGCAGGCGGCCGTCCTTCGGCTCGGCTCCTGCGGAATCCAGGTGCGTCATCGCGGCGTCCAGGTCGTCGTCGGCAATCGCCAACGTCGCTGCGGCGACGAGCGCTTCGGTGCTCGTCGAGCCGGCGGCCAGCGCGCCGGCCGACAAGCGGCGCGCGCCCTCGAAGTCGTCGACGTCGAGGCAGGCCAGCGCGGCGATCCCCGCGGCCTCGGCGCCGCGCAGGCGTGTGGGCGCGGCGTTCCAGGCGGCGATGGCGTCCGCGGGCAGTCCGGCGTGGTGGAGCGCGCGAAGCAGCCACACGAGGGTGTGCTCCGGCGCGTCATCGCGGGAAACGAGGGCGCTGAACGTCTGTACCGCGGCCTCAGGCGTGCCCGCGCCGAACTGGGCATAGCCCAGGTTGAAAAGGATCCCCGCGTCTTCCCGCCCTTCGTCGAGCAGGACGGCGAGCACGGCGGCGGCGGCTTCAAAATGCCCATCCGCGATCAGGATCGAGGCATCCAGGTGCCGGCGCAACGTCGACTCCGCCTGCGAAGCGTCCAACAGCCGCCGCCCGCGCTCGGGCAACCCGGCCTGGATCGCCTGTTGCACGGCCTCGGACAGCAATGTGGCGTTGCCAGGATCGTGCGCGAGGAAGGACTCCAGCTGGTCGAGGCGTTGTTCAGCGTTCATGGCGTTCGGGGAGGGAGCCACTGGCCGGCGTCGAGCGCCTCGCCCAGAAGCGGTTGCAGGGAGGGATCGCTCTCGACATGGTTTAGCACGCGATCGACCAGGGCATGGAACGCGGGATCCTGTTCGAACTCGCTGCCCCATTCGGCGACGAGGCACGACTCGAGCAAGGCCCGCAGCGAGCGGCGCCGGGAATCGGGCGCGGCGCGGTCGACCTGGGCAAGGCGGCGGCGGACCTGCTCCGCCAGTGAGGGTACGGCCGCGGTTCGCGGCGCGGCCCGTGCGGACGCATCCGACGCTTCCGGCGAGCGCGCAGACGCCCGGGGTGCCGGCGCGGGCGTCCGCGCGGGCTCGCTTGCCACGCGCAGGTTCGCGAGCGCGCGCTGCAGCATGCCGAGCTTGTCGATCATCGCCCGCTCGACTCGCCCGCGCCGTAGGCGCTGATGGCGAGGCCGTGCTGCGCGGCCTGCAGTTCGGCGTCCAGGTCGGCGGGAAGCGTGGCCGCCGCCTCGACGCGCTCCAGCAGGCGGCGCATGTCGCCAACGAGGGCGGCGTTGTCGCAAGGCGTCGCGATCCCGGCGCGCAGGCTCTGCGCGGCGTCGCTGGCACGCTCCTCGGCGACGGCCACCAGCGCGATCCCGAAGTGGTGCAGCGCGGACTCGCTCGGCAGGGAGGCCAGCGGGCGCAGGACGTCGGCGCCCGTCGACGGATTGCCCAGCGTCAGCCAGAGCAGGCCGAGCTGGAGTCTCGCCTCGGCGAGCAGGGGCGCCTGTTCCACCGCCGTGGACAAGTGCAGCACGGCGTCGCCGTGCCGGCCCGCCTCCGCGTGGGCGGCGCCGATGAGGTAGTGGGCGAGCGGGTTGATCGAGCTCGCGGCGAGGCTGCGCTGCAGCAGCGCCATGGCGCGGTCCGGGTCGCCTTGGGCGTCCGCCTCGAGGGCTTTCCGCACCAGGGCATCGGCGTCGGAGTCGCTGGGGTGCGCGGCGGCGGGTTCGAAGGAGTTCATGGTGCGTCAGGAGGCGGCGAGGCGCCGAAGGCGTCGGAGCGCCGAGTGGTGGATCTGCGAGATCCGGCCTTTCGTCAGGCCGCAGGCGAGTGCGATCTGGTCGAAGGGAACGTGCTGGTAGTAATGATGCCGGACGACGCGCCGCTCGGCCTCGGGCAGTTCGTCGACCAGGCGGTCGAGGCGGCCGCGCAATTGGGCCAGCTCCAGCCGGTCGTAGGGGGTGGGCGACGGATCGGTCGGCTCGCCCTCGACGTACAGGGCCGCGTCGTCGAGCATGAAGCCGATGGCTAGCCCGATGGCGACGTCCGCCAGGAGTTCCAGGGGATCGGACGGCTGGGTTGGCGTCTCGCCACGCGCCTCGACCAGCGACTGCGCGCGCTCGCGCCGCGCGGCGAGTCGCGCGCTGATCTGACGCTGAGATTCGCTCAGCGACTCCGTGCCCGTGAGTATCGCGCCCTGGATACGATGCCGCGCATACATCTCGAAGCGCACGCCGTGCGAGGGGTCGAAGCGATCAATGGCTTCCAGCAGCCCGATCTGGGCGAACTGCTCGTAGTCGCCGAACTCGAGCTCGCGCGCATAGCGCCGGCTGTAGGTCCGCGCGGCCAGCATGCGGGCGAACTCGCGGTAACGAAGGACGAGGGCGTCGCGCATGCGGACGTCGCGCGTCGCATGCCACGCCCGCCAGAGGGTGGCGGGGTCGCTCGCGACGTCGCTGTCCAGCGTCAATGGAAGGTCTCGAGCAGTGCCTTGATCACGATGTTCCAACCGTCGATCAGGACGAACAGCAGGATCTTCAGCGGGATCGACAGGGTGGTCGGCGGCACCATCATCATGCCGAGCGCCATCAGGACGCTCGAGACGATGAGATCCACGAGCAGGAACGGCAGGTAGATGACGAAGCCGATCTGAAATGCGGCGCGCAGTTCCGACAGCATGAACGCCGGCACGAGGTGAACCAGGTTGATGTCCGCCGGCGTGGCCGGGCGCTGCGCGTGGGCCACGTCGATCATGAGCATCAGGTCCTGCTCCCGGGTCTGGCGGATCATGAAGTCGCGCACCGGTGCCTTGCCGGTCTCGAGCGCGGCCATCGGGGTGGTCTTCCCGGCCAGGTAGGGCTGCAGCGCGTCGTCATTGACTTTCTGGAGCACCGGCGACATCGAGAACAAGGTCAGAAACAGCGCCAGGCTCACGATGACCGTGTTGGGCGGCGTCTCGGTGAGCCCGATCGCGTGCCGCAGCATCGACAACACGACGACGATGCGCACGAACGAGGTCATGCAGATGAGCGCCGCCGGGATGAAGCTGAGCGCCGTCAGCGTCAGGAAGATCTGGAGAGCCGAGGACGTCTCGCCATGCGCGCCTGCGCCCGCGAGGGAGATCGACAGCGGGGGCGTGCCCGACGCTGCGAGCGCGGCGCTGCCCAAGCAGGCCAGCAAGCCGGCGACGGCCAGGCGGAGAAGAGGCGCGTTCACGCGACCACCTCCCCACCGGCGTCCGGGCGGTCGGCACGCCCGTCGTCGAGCACCGTCGCGACGTGATCGGAGTGGGCGACGAGCAGCTCGCGGCCACGATAGCGGATGACCGAAACGCGCATGCGGTCGGCCAGCCGTCGGCTCTCCAGCACCTCGACGCGGGCCGCCGCCCCCGCCCGCAAGCCGTTGGGCGCCCAGCGGCGCAGCGCGAACACCGCCGCTGCCAGCACGATCAGGCAGGCGAGCGCCGCCGAAGGAAACCCCACTCCGCCGACCGCGGCGTCACCGCTCGCCTTGAACGGAATGGCACTCGCGGATGCCGATGCGGTCGACGCACGAGCAACCGGTGCCGACGCGGCGAAAGGAACGCCGTCGCTCACGGGCGAGCGGGTGCGCAGACGTCGACGATGCGAACGCCGAACTGCTCGCCCACGGCCACGAGCTGGCCGCGGGCGAGGAGGACGCCGTCGAGCAGCACGTCGAACGGCGCGTCCACCGCGCGATCCAGGGCAAGCACGGAGCCTTCCTTCAGGCCCAGGAGCTCGCCAACGGTCGTCGAGGCCTTGCCGGCGACGACCTCCACGGTCGCCTTCACGCCGGCGAAGGCGGAAAGACGGGCGGGAAGGAGAGCGGCACCGGCCGGTGCCGCGTCGCCGAGTTCGGAGAGCTCGAGATCCCGCGGGCGGGCGATGTCGACGGAAGCGGACGAAGGAGTCACGACGAAACCTCTTGGATCGAAGGAAAGACACTGGACGGCGCGGCGCGTGCCGAGGCGGCCCAGGGCCGCTCTCAGGCCATCGGGCCCGCCATCGAAGACAAGTTCTGAGGCGTCCTGCAGGCGTCCGTCGAGGACCAGCACATCGCCGGGCTGGAGCTCTGCGACATCGGCGAGGGACACCTGCACGCGACCGACCACGACGCGGCCATGGAGGGCGAGGGAGCCGAAGGCGGCTTGACGGCGAGCGTCCGGTGGGGCAGCGCCGCTCGCGACGGCCGAAGGATCGCGCAGGCGTCCTGAAGGAACCCGCGCCCGGATGCCTGCGCCGGCGACCTGGATGTCGACGTCCACGCATCCCAGCCACCGCAGGGAGACGCGTGACGATTCGGGGGCGTCGACCCCGTCGTCGGCGCGCCACTCCTCCACGTGCCAGGCCTGCGCGAGCAGGCGCCGCAGCTCGCCCGCGAGGTGCTGCACGCTTCTGGCGGCCAGGCTTGCCGGAGGCGGCGGTGACGCGAGTTCGCCGAAGAGGCGCTCGCACAGACGGGACTCGAAGTCGCGGGACTGAAGCAGCCGCGTCGGATGCGCGCCGACCTCGTGCCAGCCCGTACCGTCCGCAACGGGCCATGCCTGTTCCGCGCAGACCCGCGCGGAAGCCGTTGCGTCGAGCCCCCAGCGCAGCGTCCACGTGCGCAAGGCCTGCGAGGTGCGCTCGGCGACGAGCGCGACCAGCGAAGGCGAAGCGAGGCCGAGAGAGATCGCGGCGGACACGGCTATCGTCCCCCGCGCATTTCGAAGAGCTGCTGCAGCATCTCGTTGGCGGTCGACAGCACGTTGGACGATGCCTGGTAGCCGCGCTGCATCACGATGAGGTTGCTGAACTCGCCCGACAGGTCGACGTTGGACATCTCGAAGCGGCTGGACGCGATCCCGCCGAACCCGATCCCGTTCGGGCGTCCCATCCGGGCGGCATTCGGATCGTCCACGGTGAACTCCCCGCCGCCCTGCTGGCGCAGCTCGCCCGGGGCATCGAACCGCGCCAGCGCGAGCTGGCTGCCCTTGGTCGTCTGGCCGTTCGAGTAGGTGATGCTGAGCTTGCCGTCCTGGTCGAACTCCGAGCGGACGATGGAGCCGGCCGTGAAGCCGTCCTGCGAGGTCACCGCCAACGTCGACACGGTCGCCTTGTTCAGCGAGTCGACGTCCTTCGAGAAGTCCAGCGTGATCGTGAAGGGCGCGCTTCCCGTCGGCTTGTAGTTGAAGACGACAGTGCTGAACACGGGGTCGATGCGCCCGTTGATGAACCCGATGGTGCCGGTGCCGACCGTGTTGGTGCCGTCGGTGATGGTCGCGTCCCATGTGGTGGGAGCTGCCCTGTTGTTCTTCAGGCTGAGATGCAGGGAATGGATCTCCCCGGCCGTGTCGTCGACGGCGAAGTCGACTTTCGTCTCGGGGATCGTGGGATCCGACGCGCTCACCGGCGCTGAAGTCACGCGTCCGTTGAAGAGCACATTCGCCGTCGCCTTGGGCGGGTTGACCTTCAGGCCATCCAGGGTGATCGGCTGGAGCGACTGGGCGCCGTCGGCCGGGTAGCCGAGCACGACCTTGCCCGTGGTGGTCGAGACCAGCGTGCCTTCCTTGTCGAACTGCAGTTGACCGTCGCGGGTGTAGGCGCGCGCGCCCGAGGTCTTGTCCTGCGTGACGAGGAAGCCGTCTCCGGAGATGGCGACGTCGAGCGGGTTGGATGTCTGTTGCGTCGATCCGGCCTGGAAGCTGACGGTGGTGGCCAGCGCCGTGAGGCCGTTGCCGAACAGGGCGCCCTGCCCGTTGCCACCGGACGAGAACTCGCCGCTCGATCCTTGCTGATAGTAGGCATCCGTGAACTGCAGCCCGGAGCTCTTGAAGCCCGGCGTATTCAGGTTGGCGACGTTGTTGCTGATGACCTTGAGCCCCTTGGAGAAGCCCTCCATGCCGCTCATGCCGATATAGATCGCGTCGAACATGGGCGACTCCTCAACGGATGCTCGAGACGCTGGACAGCGTCAGGCCGGTCAGGATCTGACCCGAGGGCAGCTTGACGCTCAGGAGCGCCTGGCCGGAAGAGAAGTCGAGCGCGGTCACCTGGCCCGTCTGCGTGCCGTTCGCGGCGCTGACGTCGACGGAACGTCCGATGAGGCCGACCGACTGCGTGGCCGCCTGGATGCCCAGCAGCGTGTCCAGCTTCTCGTTGGTCTGCTGCGACTCCTGCAGGGACGTGAACTGCGCCAATTGCGCGACGAACTCGGTGTTGTCCATCGGCTTGAGCGGATCCTGGTTGTTCAGCTGCGTGGTCAGGATGCGAAGGAAGTCCTCGATGCTGATGTTCGAGGACGGATTGATGGCGGCCGTGGCCGCATTGGCGTTGCCGATCGTGTCGATGGCCATGGGATCTACTCCTGGTCCGGGATGGTGGGTCGGCGCGGCTGCGGCGCGCGGGGGGTGAATTCGAATCGGCGGCCGTTCACGAAGACGCGGGTCACGTCGTGGCCCTCGGCACGCAGCTCCGCCGCGAGGTCGGCTGCCACGGCCTGCTCCGCGCCGGGCACCACGTCGGCATCGCGGACGGCGACGTGCACTTCCGCGGTCGTGCTGACCTGTACCCAACGACGGGCAATGGGCGTCGAGGCTTGGGTGGTCGGCGGAGCCGCGCTGCGCTCGTGCGCGAGACGGGACAGCACTCCGTGGATGGCGGGAGCGTCGGTGTCCGGTGTCTCCTGACGAACGACGCCGTACGGCTCGGAGCTGTCGGGCGCGTCCTCCGCCGGGCGTACCAGGGACGAATAGGGATGGCCATCCGCCAGCGATGCGGCTCGCCAGGCCTGATCGTGCTCGGGCGTGCGAAAGACCGTGCCTGCGCGAGCGACGACCGCCGCACGAGGATCGATCTGCACGGCCGCGTCGTCGTGCAGGGGGAGCAGCCGAGGCGCGTGGTACACGTCGGGTCCGGCTCCCTGCCCTTCGGCACTGGCCTGGGGCACCGCCGTGGCGCGCCCCTGCATCGCCGACATGAACTGCTGCTCCAGCTGCGATTGCCAGTTGCGGCCCGCGTCGCCCCTGGCGACGCCACGCTGCGAACCCGCCTCGGACAGCGGCGACTCAATCTTCATGGTCCCTTCCTGGCTCGTTGACTCCGGCGCCGGAGCAGCCAGGTTTCATCGACCTGCCGCGCCAGTGCACGTCCCGCTTCGGTACGTTGCTCGGACTCGAGCTCGCCCTGGCGCTGCTCGCAGGCGTCCCGCTCGAACAGCAGCGTGCGCACGCTCGAGCGCAGCGCTTCGGCTTGCGCCGACGCTTCCCTGGCGTCCTCCTCGGCCACGAGGAACCTGGCACGCGAGTGGTGGGCGTACGCCATGTGACGATGCAGGACGTCCACGGACACCGACCCTCGCCCGAGGGCCGTCCCTTGGGCGCGAGCGGCGTCGTCGGCAACCCCGCGCGCGCGCTCCGCCATCTCCAGCGCAGCGCGCTCGTCCTCGCCGCGGCGCGCGAGCTCGGGTGTCTCGGCGTCGATCTGGTACTGCCGGTGCCGCGCGGCCAGGCCGAGCGCGGCGACGAGCTTGCGCTTCGCGTTCATGCGACCCCTTCCAATGCGCTCGCAAGCGCGCGATCGGTGTCCTCCAGCCCGTTGGACTCGTCCAGGGACTGGCGCAGGAATCGCTCGAGCGCCGCGGAGCGGCGGAGAGCCTCGTCGAGCTCGGGGTTCGCGCCGCTCTTGTACAAGCCCATGTCGACCATCTCGCGGTGGCGTGCCTGCGTGCCCAGCAGCGCGCGCAGACGCGTCTGCCGACGGCGTTGCGCGTCATCCAGCAAGGCGCCCTCGAGGCGGCTCACGCTCTGCAGGACGTCGATGGCGGGGAAGTGCCCCTGGTGGGCGAGCTCGCGGGTCAGCACGACGTGGCCGTCGAGCGTCGCGCGCAGCGTGTCCGCGATCGGTTCGTTGTGGTCGTCTCCCTCCACCAGGACCGAGTAGATCGCGGTGATCGATCCGCCGTCGCGCAGGCTTCCGCAGCGTTCGCAAAGCGCCGGGATGTCGGTGAACACGGAGGGGGTGTAGCCGCGCGCGGTCGGTGGCTGGCCGGCCGCCAGGTCGATCTCGCGCCGCGCCATCGCGAAGCGCGTGACCGAGTCCATCATCAGGAAGACGTCGGCGCCGCGATCCCGGAAGAACTCGGCGATGGCGGTCGCGGCATGCGCCGCGCGCGCGCGGATCACCGCAGGCTGATCCGATGTCGCGGCGACCACGATCGTGCGCGTGCGGGTGCGCTCGTCCAGCGTATGGCGAACGAATTCCTCGACCTCGCGCCCGCGCTCCCCGATCAGCGCCACGACGTTGACGTCGGCCTGCACCCCGCGCGCCAGCATGCCCAGGAGGGAACTCTTGCCCACGCCGCTGCCCGCGAACACGCCCATGCGCTGTCCTCGCCCGAGGGGAAGGATCGCATCGAGCGCCCGCACGCCGGTGACGAGTCGCCGATCGATGGGCGCCCGCCGCAGCGGATTGAGGGGACGCGGTTGCAGCGGTCTGGACACGACGCCGGGGATGGGGCCGCCGCCATCGAGCGGGGCCCCGAAGGCGTCGACCACCCTCCCCGCCGTACCGGTGCCGACCTCGACGCAAGGCAGCGCCCCGGTGGCCACGACACGGGCGCCGATGGCGAAGCCCTGGGTGCTCGCGTAGGGCATCAGCAGGACTCGTCCTTCCTCGACGGCGACGACCTCGGCCTGGTGACGCTCGCCGCCGTCCGCCGCCACCTCGCACAGCTCGCCGAGCCGCACGTCGGGGCCGTCGGCTTCGAGGCCGATGGCGGCCACGCGCGTCACCCGGCCGACGCGCTCGTACGGGACCGCCTCGCGCAGCGACCGCAGGTAGGGATTCATGTGCGCCCCCCGAGCCCGGCTTCGCGCGCCGCATGGGCTTCCAGGAGGGCGCGTTGGATCGCGGCCAGCTGGACCTCGAGCCCGGCCTCGAGTTGACCGTGCGCGCTGACCACGCGGCACTCGCCCGGACCCAGCGAGGGATCCGCCTCGAACGAGAGCGTGCGATGGCTCCAGTGCGAGTCCTCCCGCAGGGCACGCTTGACCGGTTCCAGATCCGCGGGCGGGAGCTGGATGCGCAGGGCGAGCGATTCGCGCGCCTCGCCGAGCAGCCGGCGCACGACGTGCGAGACGGTGCTGCCGTCGAGGGCACCTTCGCCGAGGACCCGCGCGCATGCCTCGAAGGCGATCGCCACGGCGAGCTCCTCGACACTCTCCAGCTTGCGCGCGACGGCGCCCTCGATCGATGCGAGCGACGCCCGCAGAGCCGCCTCGTGGCGCTCGATCTCCGACCGGACGAGCCCGGACGCCTCGCGGCGCCCTTCCTCCAACCCTTCTTCCCGAGCCCTGGCACGACGCGCTTCGATCTCAGGTCGCGCGGCGGCGAGCGCTTGGGCGACGAGGGACTCGTGGGAAGGCATCGGCGGCGCAGCCGGCGCGGCCGCCAGCGCGGCAGCGGAGGGCTGCGCAGGCGCGGCGGGCGCCGGCGCCCGGGTGGTCGCCCGCGAGGGCAGCGTCAGGGACCCCGTCGAGCGGGCCGCGTCCCCCTTCAACAGACGGCTCATGCCGGCGCCTCCTCGGCCGCGACGCGGTGCAGGAGCTCATCCAGCAGCCAGCGATCGAACTCGCACGCGTCCGCGTCGGGGTCGACGGCGCGCGCCGCGTCGGCGATGAAGCGCCGCTGGTCCTTGTCGAGCGCCGCCAGGAACTCGTTCGTCCAGCGCCACGGGTGGGCGGCGAGCACGCGACTCACGAGTCCCGGCGGTTCGTCGCGCAGCGCGTTCGCGATGCGGCGGGCGGGCATGGCGTCCAGCCGTTCCCGACTCGAGGTCACGCGCGCGGGCGCGTCGGCGAGCGCCTGCCGGAGCAGTGCCGGGTCGGCCGGGATGCCAAGTTCCGTGAGCTCTCCGAGCAGCGCCTCGACGTGAGCGCGCTGCAGGGGCTCCAGTCGCTCCAGCACCCACAGCCGGTCCTGCGGATCGAGCGCATGGAGCGCCAGGGCGGCGCGGCGGGATGAAGACGTCTCGTTGGACATCATGGCGTGCGCGGCGCGCCTTCGGCGAGCCAGTCCTTGACCGTCAGCAGGAGACGCTCGCGCTCACCTTCGCCGAGTCGCTGAACGACCACCGCCGCGCGCCGTCGTCGCGCGATCGAGACGGCGACCATGGCCGCCAACAGCACCGCCACCAGGAGGAGCGCGCCCAGCCAGAGCACGATGGCCGGCACGTCCTGGCGCGCGGGGGCCGGTGACGCCGCAAGAGCGGCGCCCCCCGAGTCGTGCGCCCCTGCAGCCGGCTCGGCTGCCCTGCCCTCGTCGTGCGCCGGGATCGATTCGACCGTGACCACGTCGCCGCGGTCGCGGTTGATACCGATGCTTGCGCCCACGATGTCGCGTACGCGTTGCAGGTCCTCCGCCGGGAGCCGGCGGCGCACCACGACCGCCACCTGGAGGCGCTTGAGGGCGCCGGCCGGGATGCTGACCTGTTCCGTGCGCCGGCCCACCTGGTATTCCGTCTCCGTGCTGGTGACCTGCGGACCGTTGGCAGCCGCCGCGCCCTCGCCGTCGCGCATCGACTGGCGTTCGCGCACGACCACGCCGGTCGCCGCAGCGGCCGGATCCGCGCTCCTGGCCGGAAGGACTTCTTCAGTCGTCACGCGGCTCTGCTCCTGCACGAACACCGCATCGACGCTCACCACCGCGAGGCCGGCTCCGAAAGCCTTGTCCAGCATCCCCGCCGCCTTCTGGGTCAGGTACTTCTCGGTGCTGGCCTTGAGGTCGAGTTCCACAGCCCCGGCGAGCTCGCCCTGGGCGGCCTCGCTGCCGGCAGGCCTCGTCAACGGGACGCCGTGCGGATCGAGCACTGTGACGTCCTGCGGCTGTACCTCCGGGACAGAGGCCGCGACGAGCCGCTGGATGCCTTGCACCTGCGCCGCTTGCAGCACCCGACGGGGCTTCAGCACGAGGCTAACGGACGCCTTGGACTTTTCGCCGTCGCGGCGGAACAAGCCCTGCTCGGGCAGCGCCAGATGCACCCGCGCGCTCTGCACCTCGTCGATCGCCAGGATCGTGCGGGTCAGCTCGCCTTGCAACGCCCGCTGGTAGTTGATCTTCTGCACGAACTCGCTCGTGCCGAACTCGACGTTGTTGAACAGCTCGAAGCCCACGGCGCCGTGGAGCGGCAGTTCCCGTCCCATCAGCGCGAGGCGCGCCTTGTGCACCTGCGGCTCGGGCACCAGCAGCTGCGATCCGTCATCGCTCACGCGGTACGGCAACTTCATCTTGTCGAGTTCGCCCGCCATGGCGGCGAGGTCCGTCTGCGACAGGCCTGAAAACAAGACGCCATAGGGCGTGCGCAGCGCCCAGGCACCCAGGCCCGCGACGACCAGCACGATGGCCACGAGGCCCGCCACGAATCCGGCGCGACCGCGCCGACCGAGTCCATTCCAGAAATCCAGCATCGCCGCCACCGTCCTACACCTGCATGCGCATGACGTCCTGGTAGGCTTCCAGGACTCGGGTTCTGAACTGAACCGCGAGCTCGAAGGCCATGCGCGCCTCCTGCATGCGGATCATCACGTCGTGCAGGCTCGCCGAGCCGCCGGCGGCAAGCTCGCGCACGCCCTGCTCCGCGTGGACGAGCTGGGTGTTGAGTTGTCCGAGCTGGCCGTCGAACCAGTGGGCGAAGCGCCCGGTGGGCGCGACGGCCGGCGTCGCGGAAGCGGCGGCCTGGGCCTCGCCCATGGCGCCGACAGGCGATACCGGAGGAGCGAACGGGTTCACGACTGGCCTCCGATCTCGAGCGCGTGGACGGCCATCGAGCGCGCGGCGCCCAGCGCGGCGACGTTGGCCTCGTAGGCCCGCAACGCCGTCATGATGTTGATCATCTCCCCGGTGTGGTCGACGCCCGGGTAGCGCACGTCGCCATGCGCGTCGGCGTGCGGATGCGCCGGGTCGTGCACGATGCGGGGCGCGGCGTCGGTCTCGACCACGTTGCTCGCCGCCACCCCGCCGGCCGTACCGGCCTGGTCGCCCTGCATCCACTGCGAGAAGGCGGGCGCGACCGCCTGGCTCACCACCCGCAACGGCTTGAAGGCGGCGGTACCGGCGGGAGCGCTCGTGTCCATGTTGGCAAGGTTGAGCGCCGCGGTGTCGAGGCGCAGCTTCTCCAGGTCCATGCCCGATGCGCTGATGCGGAAGACTGCCCGGTAGTCCATCACTTGCTCCCGCCGCTCATCGCCAGGCCCAGCAGCGCGTATTCCTGGCCTAGCGCGCGCGTGAGCGCCTGGTACTGCAGCGCGTTCGCGGACGCAGCCGCCACTTCCGCGTCGAGCGCCGGCGCCTGGGTCGCGGCCTCGTCCACGAAGAGCCGAGCAGCCGGGATGTCGGCGGCCGCGAGTGACGTCGCATCGCCGCCGGCAAGGGCTTCGCGGACGTCGCCGAGCCCCTCTTCGAAGGACACTGCGAAGGGTTTGAAGCCGGGCGTGTTGGCGTTGGCGATGTTGTTGGCATGCGCCACCTGCCGGAGCGCGCCGGCATCGAGCGCCGCCTTCACCAGCGACAGGGTCACGGGATCGATCATCGACATGGGTCGGGTTCCTTCGAAGAAGCGGGGATCACTGGACGACCAGTTCGGCGCGCAATGCGCCGGCCGTCTTGATGGCCTGGAGGATGGAGATCACGTCGCGCGTGCTGACGCGCATGCGCGCCAGCGCCTGGACGAGGTCTCCCACCGTGTTCTGGTCGGCGTTGACGACGGCCATGCCTTTGTCGTCGACGGCGAGCTGCGTGTTGGTCACGACGGCGGTCCGCACGTCGCGGCCCGTGCGAGCCACGAGGGTTGGCTGGGAGACCGAGGTCTGCGACGTCACGGTGACCTTGAGGTCCCCCTGCGACACGACCACGTGATCGATGCGAACATCCGAGCCCGCGACCACGGTACCGGTGCGTTCATTGACCACCACGCGCGCCAGGCGATCCGGCTCCAGGGTCACCTGCTCGAGCTTGACCACGAACGGGGCGACGTTGGCCTGGTAGCTCTCGGGCACCAGGATCTGCACGCCCGCCGCGTCGCGCACCTCGGCGACGGACGCGCCCACGCGCTGGTTGATGGCCTCCGCGACCCGCCCGGCGGTGGTGTAGTCCGGATCCCGCAGGACGAAGGTCAGGCGCTGGGTCCTCTGGACAGCGGCATCCTCGGCCATGCCGATCTCCACCGTCGCTCCGGCGGGCACCGTGCCGACGGTCGGATGGTTCTTCTGGACCTGATTGCCGTTCGCGTCATATCGGTAACCTCCCACCGACACCTCGCCCTGCGCGAGCGCGTAGACCCGGTCGTCGGGGCCTTTGAGCGGCGCCAGCACCAGCGTGCCGCCCGCGAGGCTGCGCGCATCGCCGACGGAGGTGACGTTCACGTCGATCGCGTCGCCCGGGCGAGCGAACGCGGGGAGACTTGCCGTCACGATCACGGCCGCGACGTTGCGGCTCTGGACGTCGCCAGGATCGATGGCAACATCGAAGTGCGAGAGCATGTTGGCCAGAGACTGCCGCGTAGCCTGGTTGCGCGACGAATCGCCGGTGCCCGCCAGGCCCGTCACCAGGCCATAGCCCACCAGCGCGTTCTCGCGCACGCCCGACAGCCGGCCGAGATTCTTCATCCGCACGGTTTCCGCGCCGGCGGGCAGCGCGAACGCGGCGACCGTGGCGAGCAGGAGGATCCACTTCGTCATCGTTCAGACCCCGAACAGCGTGAGGAGGCGCTGCCACCAGCCGGGCTTCTGCTGGTCGCTCACCGTGCCTTCGCCGGCGATGGACAAGCGCGCCTCGGCCACGCGACTGGAGAGCACCGTGTTGGCCTGCGTCACGTCGACGGCGCGCACGCGTCCCTCGATGTGGATGGCCTGGCGCTCGTGGTTGATCTCGAGTTCCTGCGTGCCCGCGATGGACAGGTCTCCGTTCGGCAAGACGCTCGTGACCGGCACCGTGATCTGCGCGACGACCCGGCCGCTGCGACCGGTCTGTCCCTGTCCGTTGAAGGTGTTGTCCGTGGTCGCGTGCGCGCTGTGCTGGCCGTGATAGGGCGAATTGGCAGGAAGCGGCAGGCTGAGCGCCACGCCGACGTCCGCGTTCCGCCCGGTGGACGTGTCGGCGGTCGAGGTCGCGCTGGCGTCTTCGTACACGATGACCGTGATGAGGTCGCCGGTGCGATGCGCCTTGCGATCCGCGGTCAGGGACTGGTAGCGGGACTCGTCGTAGAGGCTGCGTGTGTCCGTGGCGAAGGCGCGGAACGCGCATAGCGAGCAGGCCACGGCCAGCAGGGCCACCGGCAGAGTGCGTGTCATAGGGATTCCTCCATGTCGACGACACCGTCGGCGACCAATCGTCCGGAGACTGTTTCACGGGCCTGGCCCAGGCGAACCCGGACGGACTCTCCGAGGCGCGCGTCGTGCACGAGCGTTCCACGCGCCGCCAGGTCGAAGCTGCCCGCGCGGTAGTGAACGGTCACGCTGTCGCCCGCAAGCACCGCATTCGGCTCGACGAGATCGCTCGCGGCGAGAGCCTGCCCGGCGCGAATCGCGTGGCGGAGGCGACCTCGCGTGAGCACGATCGGGGCGTCGCCCACCTCCGACTCGTGCCGGACCGGCTGGCGACAGGCTTCGAAGGCCTCGGGGGTGGCGAGGGAGTTCGCGGGCATGGCGGCCTTGGCGCACCAACGCCGCGTCGTGGCGGCCAGGAGTACGGACACGGGATACTGGCCCACGACCCGGCCGTCCACCGACGCCCGCACGCTGACCGATTGCGGCCCGTCGACGACACGCACCAGGTTCGCATCCGCGTCGAGAGCCAGGGTGCCGTCGGGCAGAGCGACATCGCGCGCCGCTTTGTCGCGGCAAGTTGCCTCCGCATTGGTCGATCCTGCCAAATCGGCTACCCGCGTCCGCACAGCCTTCAACGCTTCGGCGCAGAGGCTCGCGGCGGACACCTGTTGCGCGGCGCGCGTCACGATCACGTCAGCGGCGCCGGCCACGGCCCAACCCGGCGGAAGCGCGCTGGCGACGCGCCGGCGAACCACGCGCATCGATTGTCCGAGCCGTGGCGACTCGGCCAGCACCCAGCCCGCGAGGCGCGCACGCTCTTCGGCCGTACCGCCCGACAGGTCGGCGACGTCGCCGAGCCTGATGACCTCGCCATCCACGACGGCCGAGGCGTGCAGCGTCAGCGAGCCGCCGACTGCCGCATGGGCGGCACAGGCCGCCAACGCGAGGGCGCCCGGGAGACGACGAGTCAGGGTCCGCATCCCGTGCGTCACCTGTGCAAGTTGTTGCTCATGCCCACCATCTCGTCGGCGGTCTGGATGACCTTGACGTTCATCTCGTAGGCGCGCTGCGCCATCATGAGATTGACCATCTCATCCACCAGCACCACGTTGGACGCCTCGGCGCCGCGCTGTACGAAGGCACCCGAGCCGACGTCGCCCGGGTGGGCGGGAACGGCATCGCCGGACGCCTCTGTTGCCGCGTACATGCCGTCGCCCAGCGCGTGCAGGCCGGACGGATTGGGGAAGGCGTGCAGGCCCAGTTGCCCGAGTTCGACGTCCTTGCCGCCTTCGCGATGCGACATCACGCGCCCGTCCGCCTCGATCACGAGTTCGCCAGCATTGCGGTCGACCCGGATTTGCGGCTTGAGCAACTGGCCTTGCGACGTCGCCAGCCACCCCTCGGAGGTCACCTGGAGCGTCCCGCCGCGCCAGTACGCGGTGGTTCCGTCGGTCATCTGCACTTCGATGAATCCATCACCCTTGATGGCCAGGTCGAGGGGATTCGCCGTCGCCGTGACCGCACCCGGCACGAAGCTCTTGAGGAGCGACGCGACGCCGACGCCGCTGCCCTGCCCGAGAGCGCCTGACTGCGATGCGGTCAACGTGGCATCCGCCGCGGAATGCGGCCCTGCTGCATCCCGATACATGAGCTCCTGGAAGTTGACGCGCCCGCTCTTGTATCCGGGCGTCGTGGCGTTGGCCATGTTGTTGGCGATCGTGTCGACGGCGAGCTGCTGCGTCTGCATGCCGGTCGCGGCGATATAGAGGGCGTCGTTCATGCTCCGAGATCTCCCAGCTTTCGAATGGCCTTGTCCATCGCCTCGTCGTATCCCTGCACCACCTTGGCCATGGCCTCGAAGTGACGCGACGTCTCCATCAGCCGCACCATCTCCGCCGAGGAACTGACGTTGGAGCCCTCGCGCTGGCCGGCGAGTACGTGCGCGGTGTCCGTCGCCTGAACGACGTCGTTCGGCTGAGCCCGATACAGGCCGCCGCCGAGAGACGCGAGCGCCGCAGGTTCCGCGACGCGGGACACCTGGAGACGGCCGAGCGAACGCTCGCCATCCCAGACCTCGCCGCGCGCGTCGACGCGCAGCTCCGAAGTCGAGGCGCCCACGTGCAGTTGGCCTCGCTCCGATCGGATCGGCAAGCCCGCGTCGTTGACGAGCCGCCCCTGGGCATCGACATGCAGTACCGCCTGGCGAGACAAGGCCGGGCCTTGCGAGGTCTCGAACTCGAAGAAGCCGTCGCCGTCGATGGCGAGGTCGAGCGCGCTGGGACTGGCCCGCAGAGGCCCTGCGCTCATGTCGAGCGCCGTGTCCGCGCCGGCTTGCGGTGCCATCGCGGCCAGCGCATCGACGAACGGACGTTGCGCCACGATGGCGCGCTTGTAGCCCGCCGTCTGCACGTTGGCGAGGTTCTGGCCGATATCGGACAGGCGCTGCATGTCGACGCCCATCGACAGCGACGCGATCTCGAATGCGTTCAAGGGGAAATCTCCTCCATGGAATCGGACTTCATGTCGCCACGCTGACGGTCCCGAAGGACTTCAGCGGGACGTTGTTGGGGATCTCGGTGAGCGCCAACACCCGCATGTGAGGCAACGCCCGCTCGGTGAGACCGCGCACGTGGCGGCGGATCTCGGGAGCGCAAAGCAGGACGGGCAGCAGGTTGCGCTTCATCATCTGTTCGGAGTGCCCGACCACGCGCGCAATGAGCTGCTCGGCGAACCTGGGCTCCACCATCAGCGCCGCGCCTGAGATGGCAACCGCGGACGCATGCGCGGCGCGCAGCGTGTTCTCGACCTGCGGATCCAGGGTGAGCACTTCCAGGGTCGTCGCGTCGCCCATCAACTGGCGGCAGATCGCCGGGCCCAGGCGCTGGCGGACGAGTTCGATGAGGGAGGCGGCGTCCTTCGTGTGGCGGCCGGCGTCGGCCAGCGTCTCGATGACGGCCTCGATGTTGCGGATGGAGACTTTCTCCCGCAACAGCCCTTGCAGGACCTTCTGCACGTCGCTGACGCTGAGCACCGTCGGGATGAGCTCCTCGACAAGGCCGGCTTGGGCCAGCCTGACGCGCTGCAGCAGCTTGTCCGTCTCGGCCCGGGTGAGGAGCTGCGGGGACTGCTGGCGCAACACCTCGCTCAGATGCGTGATGAAGACGGTGGGCGGATCGACCAGCGTGAAACGGTGTGAGCGCGCCAGCTCGCGGTGCGTCTCCTCGATCCACAGCGCGGCCAGGCCATAGGTGGGCTCGCGCGTCTCGACGCCGGGGACGAGCTTGATGTCGCCGGTGGGGTGGATGGCCAGCATTCGCTCCGGATGGATCTCGCCCCGCCCGCACGTGACGCCGTAGGTGGAGATCTCGTAGGCGTGCGTCGCGACCTTGCTCGACGGCGTGAACTTGACCGGCGGGAGCACCATGCCGAGCTCACGCGCGAACTGCGCGCGAAAGGTCGCCGTGCGTTCGGCGAGCACGGCGGCTTCGCCCGATGCCAGGCCGGCGAGGCCGCTACCGAACAGGACCTCCACGGGCTCGACATGCAATTGGGCAACGGGGTCCGCCGCCTGCGCAGGCAGGCCCGGCGCGGAAGCCTCCGCCGCAGCCTGGTCGCCGGAAGCGCCCGCACGCCGCCGCGCGAGGATCACGAAGGCCAGCACTGCGCCGACCAGCACCATCATCGAGGCCACCGGCAGCGCCGGAATGCCCGGCATCAGCAACAGCATTCCGAGGGCGCCCAGCACGAGCGCGAACGCCTTCGGCACGGACGTGATCTGGCGCCCGACCTCGGACGACAGCGTCGAGTCCGACGAGGAGCGGGTCACGATGATGCCGGTGCCCACCGCGATGACCAGCGCGGGAACCTGCGTCACGATCCCGTCGCCGATGGTGAGCAGCGTGTAGGCGTGCAGCGCCTCGCCCCACTTCATCCCGCCCTGCATCACGCCGATCACAAGGCCGCCGACGATGTTGATCAGCATGATGATGATGCCTGCGATCGCGTCGCCCTTCACGAACTTGCTCGCCCCGTCCATCGCGCCGTAGAACGCGGCTTCCTTCTCGAGCTTGCGACGTCGGCGCTGCGCCTCTTCCTGGTCGATGAAGCCCATGTTCAAGTCGGCATCGATGCTCATCTGCTGACCGGGCATGCTGTCCAGCGTGAAGCGGGCCGCGACTTCCGAGACACGCTGCGCGCCGCTCGTGACGACCACGTACTGGACGACCACGAGGATGAGGAAGACGATGAGCCCGATCACGTAGTTGCCGCCGACCACGTACGCACCCACCGCCCCGATCACGCGGCCCGCATCGGCGTCCGCGAGGATCAGGCGCGTCGCCGCCACGTTGAGCGACAGGCGGAACAGGGTCGCCATGAGCAGCAACGAAGGGAAGGTCGACAGCTCGACCGGCCGTGCCATGTAGAAGGTGAGCAGCAGCAGCAGCAGGGCGAAGCTGAAGTTGCCCAGGATCAGGAAGTCCAGCAGGCCCGAGGGAATCGGGGCGAACAGGACCGCGAGCACGCACAGCATCGCGCCGACCACGGCGAGGTCGCCGTGGCGCGCGAAGAGCTCCTGCAGGCGGTTCATCTCGTCGCTCCCGTGGCGAATGGACGCCGGCCGCGCGATGCCTGGAGCCACAACAGGATCTTCGCGATGTGCGGATACCACCGTTCAGGCACATAGGTACCCTCGTCGGCCTCGCGGTACAGCGCACGCGCCAGAGTGCGGTTCTGCACGATGGGCACCTGGTGCGTGAACGCCAGGTCCCTCATGCGCGCGGCCAGCGCTCCAGCGCCCTTCGCCACCACGAGCGGCGCCGGCGACACGCCGTGTTCATATCTCACCGCGACCGCGACGCGCGTCGGATTGGTGATCAGGACGTCCGCGTTCGGCACCTCCCGCAGGCCCTGGCTGCGCTTGAGCCACTTGGCGCGCAGCTCGCGGATGCGCGAGCGGATGCGCGGATCTCCTTCGCGCTGCTTGTACTCCTCCTTCACCTCGCGCTTGCTCATGCGCATCTGGCGCGCGAACTGCCGCCTCGTCACGACCCAGTCGATCACGGCGAGCAGGACGAGCGCCAGGAGGAGCTTGACCATCAGGCTACCCAGGAGGTGGGCCAGCAGGCGGGGATAGCCGCTCGTGCCCATCTGCCCCGCCGACAGCAGCTCCGCGGCGAACTCACGCAAGGCCAGGAACAGGACGCCCCCCAGCAGTCCGAGCTTGAGCACGCCCTTGGCCCCTTCGTAGAGGCTGCGCAGCGACACGATGCGCCTGAAGCCTTGCGCGGGATTGATGCGCTGGAAGTCCGGCTTGACGGGATCGACGCTGAACACCACGCCGAACTGGGCGATGCCGGAGACGACGGCTGCGCAGACGATCGCCAGCAGCAACGGGGCGAGGAGTTCCATGCCCGCGACCAGCACGCGCTCCAGGACGCGCGCCGTCTGATCGACGGTGCCGAGCTCGCTGCCCACGCCGTGCAGGACATCGGCCGCGACGTGGGCAAGACGCACGGCAGCGGTTCCGAGCCAGGCCGCGCATGCGAGCGAAACGGTCGCCAGGATCGCAAGCGATGCGACGTCCGCGCTCTTTGGAACCTGCCCTCGCTCCTTCGCCTTCTCCAGCTTGTAGGGCGTGGCTGCTTCGTTGCGATCGAGCTCTTGCTCGGCCATCAGCGCAGCGCTCCATCCCAGAACTGGAAGATCGCCGCGAACACGCGCGCACTCACGGGGATCAGGGTGGCAGCGGACATGGCCAGCGCACCCAAGCCGACGAGGATCTTGAGCGGCAGGCCCACGAAGTAGACGTTCATCTGTGGCAGCATCCGCGAGACCACCGCCAGGCCCGCCTCCACGAGCACCAGCAGGAACAGCACCGGCGCCGCCATCGCAAGGGCCAGCGAGAATGCGGCCCCGAACTGGCGCGCGACCGCGTCGAGCGAGAGATGCAGCGAGACTGCGCCCGGCGGGAACTGCGCGACCGAGAACGCGATGCCGCGGACGAACGCGTGGTGCGCGTCCACGGTGAAGAAGAGCACGGCGCCGAGCGAATTGAAGAATGCCGCTAGGATCGGTGAATTGGCCCGCGTGACGGGATCAAAGACGTTGCCCGTGCCGAAGCCGATCTGCAGGTCGAGCATCTGGCCCGCGATCCCGAACGCGGCGAAGGCGGCATGGACTCCGAACGCCAGCACCATGCCGACGCCGATCTCCAGCAGTCCGGCCCAGATAAGAGCGCCGACGGTGGCCGGCACGTGACCCGCCCCCGGTGGCATCGCCGCTGTCAGCAGTCCCCCCAGCACGAGGCTCAGCACCGCCAGCAACGCGGGCGGACCGGAGAATCCCGACAGGAGCGGCGTGAGGAAGAACACAACGCCCAGTCGCAGCCAGAGCAGTACGGACGCGGTCGCCCACGCCTGATCCACGGCGATGTTCATGGAACCTCGGCGTGTCAGAAGTAGCGGGGAATGCCGGCAATGAGCGCGGCGGAGTAGTCCACCAGGCGCTTCAACATCCACGGACCGACCGTGATGAGCACCACCCCCGTGGCGAGCAGCTTGGGGATGAAGGTGAGCGACATCTCCTGGATCTGCGTGACCGCCTGGAAGACGCTCACGAACAGACCCACGAGCAGCGCTGTCAGCAGTACTGGCGCCGCGATGGATGCGGCGGCCCACATCAGCTGCGAGAACAGCTGAATAGCAACGTCGGAACTCAATCGACCCTCCCTTCGCCAGCTCGGATCTCTTAGGGGCCCGCGTATCCGGCGATGGACTCATTCTGTCATCAGGCTTGCATGCGCGCCACGCGGCCGTACGGCCGGCAGTGACGTGCATCACGAAATCTCGGCGCTGACGATCAAACTCGACTGAGAATTCGGCTAAACCGCAGTGATGGACTGAGGAGAAGGGGCGCGCGAGTTCTGCTGAGCCGTCGAAGGTCGACTCGGCGGAGGCGCTCCACAGCGGCCGGCTTGACGCCCGAGACCCGCCGCGGCCCGCGCCGCACCGCCGGTGGGCGCGGCATGTCCTAGAAGACAATCCCGACTCGGCCTACGTGTATCAGTCCGATATCCATTGCAAGATTCGAGACCAACTGGGCATGACCTTGCCCTTGCTTGTTTCCGTCAATGAACAATGGACTGGTGAATCAATCAGCAGTATCCGGGAACGAACTGGATTCGCGGCGAGAACGGCGGCAGATCGCAAGACCCCTGCAACGTGCAAGATGAGATACAGGGCAGCGCATCGACCCTCAACCCGACGGCTCAGGCGCTCAGACTCCCCTCGGGTCGATCCAGATCGACAATTGGGACGGTCTGTGGAGAGTAGGACGGAGTTCATCACCATGCCGACTTTTCCGTTCGCGAGCGCCGTCTCGGCCATCCTGCTGGCATCGAGCGCGACCCTGGCACAGCCCGTACCTGCCGTCGACTCCGCCGACTTGATCAGGCGCGCCGACGCCGTCCTGGTGGGTACCGTCGTTTCCGGAGTGGACGACGCAACTTTCGATCGTCACTCGATAACGCTTCGAGTAGACCGTACCTTGAAGGCATTGCCGGGCCTGGAGGGCGGCCGGACCCTGATCATCGACTATCCGCACGGCGGCCCGCCCAGCCTCGCAGGCGGCGCCCAGGGTCTGTTCATACTCCGATGCCCCCAGGGAACCGGGGCGCCTTGCAGCGCTGCGAATCCATTCGAGCCGGCGTGGCCGACCGTGCGCGCAGTCGCGCTCGAGTCGCCTTCGCCTGGGGCGGAAGGCCTCGGCGCCAAGGTCATCCGGGCGCTGGTCGCCGTCATCGCCGCCAGCGATTCCGACCTTGCAGCCAGCACGGCGCGAGGCGTGCTGTCACCAGGCCAGGCGTCGCAGTTGCGCCAACAGGCGACGCGCGCCCTGTCGAGTCTGCCCCGGAACGACGCGCTGGAGGCCCTCCGGATGGTGGGGCATCCATCCGACCTCGCCGAACGGCTGGGTATCGTTGGAGCGCAGGTGCAATTCGGCGATTTCACGGGACTGTCCGGCGTCGCGGCAGCGATGCTGCAGAGCGATCCCGAGCATGGCGAAGGTCGCCGGTATCTTGCCTGGGGCATGGATCGCATACAACACCCGCCTGACTCGCTCGTGCCCGCGATGAGCGCGTGGATGACCGCGGCCGATCCGGTCGTTCGGCAGATGGCTGCCTACACGCTCCGAGAGATCGGCACATCCGCCACCGTCGAGCCATTGCTCACCTACGGCATCGTGGACGCCGACATGGACACTCGTTACTACGCCGTATCCGGCCTGGTTGCCGCGACGGGACGGGGCGAAGCGACCACCCGCGAGGAGTGTGGCCGCGCCGAGGCGCGCTATCTCTCCTTCTGGCAGTCGTTCCGGCGGCCGCCGGCCAGCGCGCCGGCGGCTCCCTGAGAGCGACCCCTGGCTGTCGCGACGCCCGTGCGCGCGCATCGGAGGGCCAGCGGCGAATACCCCGCACAGATGGCGGGCTGGGCCGGCGCCGGCGGTGCAGAATCGCAGCATCGCGTCGCAGCGCGCAGCGTCCGGGGAGGCCGCATGACATCCAACTCCAAGCCCAGGCCCACGGGCAACCGCCGTCCGCACCGCGTCCCGGCGCAGCACTGGCCCGACATCAAGGCCGCGATCGCGACGCTGAAGGCCCTGCTCGAGCCGCACCTGCCCGTGGTCGACCCGAAGCGGCGCCGGACGATGCCGAAGATGGGCGCCGAAGGGCGCGCCTTCGCCCGCAAGTGCGCCGCCTACGGACGCACCCATCCGCAGTTCCTGCCGGCCGTGATCGACATCGACGAATTCGATCGCGACCTGCAGGACGTCAAGGACCTGGAGGGCGTCGCCGAGCTGCTGGAGCAGCTCCACTACCTGGTCACGGGCGCGGCCCTGCACTATCGCGCGCAGGTCATGACCAAGAGCCATTCGTTCTACGGCTCCGTGCAGGGGGCGACGAGGCTGGGGATCCCCCACTCGCAGCCGATCCGGGACGACCTGGGCCGGCACATCCTCGGCGGACAGCCGCGCAAGCGCCGCAGTTCCGACCAGGACGGCAGCCTCTGAGCGCTGCGCGCTTGCGTCTCGCAGGGCCAAGCTTGGCCCTCCCGAAGTCCGGCTTGCTCCAGGTCGACCCAAGCGCGACCTGAGCTGGGCCAAGCTTGGCCCTGTGGGGTGGAAGCTCGATCCCGGGAAGGCCAAGCATGGCTCGCACAGGAGCGCCGTTCATCCTGCGAAGGTCAAGCTTGGCCTTCTACAAGCTGTTGATTGCTCAAAATAAGGGCAAGCTTGACCCCGGGCGAAGCAAGGAGCCTCGCGCGCCGGAACTGCGCTGGTGCCCGGGCAGGCGCGGCCCCTCCGCCGCCCGGCTCCGGCCTTCAGGACGACACCTCCGGCCTGAGCCAGAATGCGGGGGTTCAACAACGTTCCAGGAGACCCGATGACCCCCGCTCCCCATTCCCTGCGACGCCTGGCCGCGGCCGCCGCGCTGGCGACCGCGTGCATCGGCGCGCAGGCCGCGACGGCCGACTCGCCGACCACCCAGTCGCGCGGCACCGACCAGCCGGTGGCGAAGGGCCAGGGACGGCAGTTCTGGCAGCTCTCCGACTACACGACGGTGCAGTTGGTGCCGCGCGAGAAGGGCAGCGCGCCGAACCAGCAGCCGTGGGCGGTCGACGCCGAGACGCTCAAGCGCGAGCTGGCGTCGGTGACCGTGATGCGCAACGGCAAGCCCGCGTCGCTGTGGGGCA
>Ga0209051_1000714_pt1 | contig 36429 bp, 69 predicted proteins | sample AraplaCvi_mMS_r2_2_FD_184286 | JGI IMG/M metagenome (GOLD analysis project Ga0209051, IMG submission 184286) | Arabidopsis root microbial communities from North Carolina, USA - plate scrape MF_Cvi_mMS_r2 (SPAdes) (version 2) | ecosystem: Host-associated > Plants > Roots > Endosphere | place...
GCTCTCGCGCCAACTCGAGTGCGTAGAAGGGGTTGCCGCCGGAGAGCTCGCTGATGCGGACCACCGTCGGCTGGGAGAACGAGCGACCCAGCTTGCTGGAGATCACCCGTCGCAGATCGCCGTGGCCCAGCGGGCCCACCGAGATGCGCTCGACGCCGTCGAGCCGGCTGAGCTTGAGCCATTCGGTGCCGTGACGCCCGCCGGCCTCGGTCCGTTCGGTGGCGAGTACACCGATGCGGCCCCTGAGTCGCCGGGTCGCGAACGCCACGACCGCCTGGCTGGAGGAGTCGAGCCACTGCACGTCGTCGAGCGCCACGATCACCGGCGCGTCGGCGGCGACCCGGTCGAGCAACGTCAGGAAGGCCGACGCCACCACCCGCTCGTCGGTCACCGGCCCCGTGCCGTCACCGGCCAACAGCACGCGGTCGACGGCGACCCGTTGAAGGTGCGGCAGGGTGTCCAGGACGTCGGTGCCGACCGATTCGAGGAGGTCGGCGAGCACCGCATAGGTCAGGCCGGACTCGGCTTGGCCCCCGCGCGCCGACCAGACGTGAAAACCGCTGTCCCGGGCCTGTTCAAGGGCGCCCAACCAGAGGGTGGTCTTGCCGATGCCGGCCTCGCCGCCGATGACGAGGACCGACGGCTGCGTCGCCGCCGACTCCAAGAATGTGGTCACCGCACGCCATTCGGCCGCCCGGCTCACCCGTGAACGCACCAATTACCGCCCCCCTCGTCGGCAATCCCCACCCCTGGTCGCCTGCCGCCGTCGAGGGCATCAGCAAACCTAACCGGGCTTACGGCATCGTCGATTCCAACGCGTCAGTGTTTCATACCCACACCGGCAGTTTTGGCAAACACTCATCGCGCTGCTCAGCTGAACGGCTTGCGCCCGTCGATCCGTCGTGAACCGGCCCCCGCGGTGCGCCACGCCCTGGCGATCCAATCCTCGTCCTCGTCGGTGACCAGGTTGCCCATCACCCTGACGGCCACCTCCATGAGAAACGACGAGCGCATCGCCAACGGGCCGACCGTCGGCAGGAAGCGGGGGATGGTCAGCAACAGTGCGAGCCGCCGCGCCACCGAGAATCCGCGGGCGTAGTGCCGGTGCAATTCGTCGGGCCAGGCCCGGGTCAGGTCCCCGCTGCCGAGCAGTTCGGCTGCGAGTCGGCCGGTTTCGAGTCCGTAGTCGATGCCCTCGCCGTTGAGCGGGTTGACGCACGCCGCGGCGTCGCCGATCAGCATCCAGTTGGGTCCGGCGACACCGGACACCGCACCGCCCATCGGCAGCAGCGCCGACAGCGCGGCCCGCGGTTCGGCGTCGAAGCCCCATTCCTCGCGCCGGAGGTTGGCGTAGTGCGACAGCAACGGGCGAAGGGCGGCGTCGGCGGGTCGCTTCGCCGAGGCCAGGGCGCCGACGCCGATGTTCACCTCGCCGTTTCCGAGGGGGAAGATCCAGCCGTACCCGGGCAGGACGTCGCCGGCGGGGGAGCGGAGTTCGAGGTGTGAGGTGATCCACGGCTCGTTGGTGCGCGGACTCTTCAGGTAGCCGCGGATTGCGACGCCGTAGACGGTCTCCTTGTGCCATTCGCGGCCGAGTACACGGCCCAGGGTCGAACGGGCGCCGTCGGCCACGATCAGCTCCCGGCAGCCGATCGTGGAGCCGTCCTCCAACGTCACCGACGTCACTCGGCCGGACGAATCGTGTTCGACGCCAACGGCTTTGACGCCGAGGCGCATGTCGGCCCCGTCGTCGACTGCGACCTGGCGGATGCGTTCGTCGAGCTCGGTCCGCGGCACGGCGCTGCCGGTGGGCGGGAACGAAGGTCCCGGCCACTCGATCTCCACGTCGGCCCCGAAGCCCGACATCCGCAGCCCGCGGTGGCGAACCCTGCCGTCCAACCAGGGGCCCAGTCCGATTGACTCGAGTTCGGCGACCGCGCGGGGAGTGAGCCCGTCGCCGCACGCCTTGTCACGCGGGAAGCGTTGACCGTCGACGACCAGCACCTCGCGACCGCGGCGGACCGCCCACGACGCGGCGGCGGAACCGGCAGGTCCAGCGCCAATCACGACCACGTCAGCTTTGGAGTCCACGGTGCCCAGTATGTTGTAGCAATGAAGACACCAGCGACCGTGGTCGCCGGCGTGGAGTTCGGGGACGCCATCTTCGCGGCCAGTGTGCGCGACGGGGTGGCGCGCATCGAGGAACTCATGGCCACCGAGCTGGGCAAGGCCGACGAGCTGATGGCCGAGGCCGTTCAGCACCTGTTTCAGGCGGGTGGCAAGCGGTTCCGTCCGCTGTTCACCGTGCTGTCGGCGCAGCTGGGTCCCGAGCCCGACGCGTGGCAGGTCACCGTCGCGGGCGCCGTGATCGAGGCCGTCCACCTGGCCACGCTCTATCACGACGACGTGATGGACGAGGCTCAGGTGCGCCGCGGTGCCGACAGCGCCAACGCGCGGTGGGGCAACAACATCGCGATCCTGGCCGGTGACTATCTCTTCGCGACGGCGTCGCGGCTCGTCGCCCGGCTCGGACCCGACGCGGTGCTGGTCATCGCCGACACCTTCGCGCAGTTGGTCACCGGCCAGATGCGCGAGACGCGTGGCGTGGTCGAGGGCGCGGACTCCGTCGAGCACTACCTGAAGGTCGTCTACGAGAAGACGGCCTGCCTCATCGCGGCGTCCGGCACGTTCGGTGCGACGTTCTCCGGGGCCGACGAGGCGCAGATCCAGCGGCTCGGCAGGCTCGGCGGCATCGTCGGCACGGCCTTCCAGATCTCCGACGACATCATCGACATCGACAGCGATCCCGACGAGTCCGGGAAGGTGCCCGGCACCGACCTTCGTGAGGGCGTCCACACCCTGCCGGTGCTGTACGCGTTGCGGGAGACCGGGCCGGACGCCGACCGGCTGCGCGAACTGCTGAAGGGACCCGTCGAGGACGACGCCGACGTCGCCGAGGCGCTGGCGCTGTTGCGTTCGTCACGGGGGATCGTGCGGGCGAAGGAGACCGTCGCCGACTACGCGGCGCAAGCCCGCGCCGAGCTGGCCGAACTGCCCGACGTGCCGGGACGGTTGGCGTTGGCCAACCTGGTCGACTACACGGTCAACCGCCACGGCTGAGCGGAACCAGACACCCGTCCCCATGCGTTGGATCAGCGAACGACTCCCAAGGTTTGAGCAGTCGGTGGTTTGAGGAGGAGGAGGGTCGATGACCTGGCATCCCCACGCGAACCGGGCCAAGACGTTTCTGTTGCTGGTCGTCTTCTCCGGCTTGATCGTGTTCGTGGGCGCGCTGTTCGGCAGGTCGATCATGTTCCTGGCCGTGCTGTTCGCGGTCGGCATGAACGTCTACGTCTACTTCAACAGCGACAAGTTGGCGCTGCGCGCGATGCACGCCCAGCCGGTCAACGAAGTCCAGGCGCCCGCGATGTACCGCATCGTCCGAGAGTTGGCGACCACCGCGCATCAGCCGATGCCGCGGCTCTACATCAGTGACACTGCGGCGCCCAACGCGTTCGCGACGGGCCGCAATCCGCGCAACGCCGCGGTCTGCTGCACCACGGGCATCCTGGACATCCTCGACGAACGCGAGTTGCGGGCGGTGCTCGGCCACGAACTGTCCCACGTCTACAACCGCGACATCCTGATCTCGTGCGTGGCGGGTGCGATGGCGTCGGTCATCACGGCGTTGGCCAACCTGGCGTTCTTCGCGAGCATGTTCGGTGGCAACCGCGAGGGTGGCACCAATCCCTTTGCGATCCTGCTCGTCTCGCTGTTGGGCCCCATCGCGGCGACGGTCATCAAGCTGGCGGTGTCGCGGTCGCGGGAGTTTCAGGCCGACCAGTCCGGCGCCGAGCTGACCGGTGACCCGCTGGCGTTGGCGAGTGCGCTGCGCAAGATCAGCCGGGGTGTGGAGTTGGCGCCGCTGCCCCCGGAGACCCAGCTCGCCGACCAGGCGCACCTGATGATCGCCAACCCGTTCCGAGCTGGTGAGAAGATCGGCAAGTTGTTCTCCACGCACCCGCCGATGGAGGAGCGCATCGCGCGCCTGGAACAGATGGCCGGTCGCGGTCCCGGACAGTACTGAGGGCCACGGGTTAACGTTTCCCGGACGTCGACCGATGACCCCCGTGTGACGACTGCTCCGTTTGGTAAGACCGCGCCCGAGGGACGCCTGCTCTACGCTGATCGCGTGCTAAGCAGAATGCTGATCGGCCTGGTGGCTGCGGGGGCAGCCGTGATCGGCGTGCCGGGAGTGGCCGCCGCCGATCCGGAGCCAGCGCCGCCGCCCCCGCCCCCCGCTCCCAACGTCGGGGCGTACGCCACGGTCAAGCCGTCGGAGTTCCTGCTGCAGGACGGATCGCTGTACGGATTCGCCGTGCCGGGCGACATCGCCTGCATCATCAACCGCAACTCCGGCAACTACGGGTGCAGCGGCCCCATTCCTGCCGCGCCGAACGGCGCCAACGTGGTCACGGGTCAACAGGTCGGCCCGGCGGGGTTCTCCAGCTCCGACCGCCCGCTGTACGTGTTCGACACGTTGCCCAAGCGTCTGGAGCCCGGGACGAAGATCAGCTTCCGCAACGTCACGTGCGGCACCGACGGCACCACGACGGCGTGCACCAACAACTACGACGGTGGCGGCTTCGTCATCAGCCCCGCCGGCAGCTACGCCGTGGATCCGAACAATCCGCTGATCGACCGGCCGCAGCCGTCGAACCCGTACGCCAACTGACGGGTCGCTAGAAGCCCGACCCGTGCACCTCGTGGCCCGGCTTCTCCGCCGCGAGTCCGCGATAGGCGTCCTCGACCGTCGACCCGTGGTTGATCACGCGGTCCACCTCGCGCGCGATCGGCATGTTCAGGCCGTGCTTGTCGGCGAACTCCATGATCACGCTGGCGGCCTTGACGCCCTCGGCGACCTGGTTCATCGAGGCGATGATCTCGTCGATCGTCTTGCCCGAGCCCAGCTGTTCGCCGACGTGGCGGTTGCGGCTGCGCTGGCTGGTGCACGTGACGATCAGGTCGCCCATGCCGGCCAGCCCGGCGAAGGTGTCGCGATGACCGCCCATGGCCTCGCCGAGCTTGGACATCTCGCGCACGGCGCGCGCCATCACCATCGCGCGGGTGTTCTCCCCGATGCCGAGGGAGTAGCCCATGCCGACGGCGATCGCGTAGACGTTCTTCAGCGCACCGGCCATCTCGACGCCCACCACGTCGTCGGTGGTGTAGGTACGGAACCGCTGGGTGCGGAACAGGTCCCCGAGGTTGGCGGCCAGATGCTGATCGGGCATGGCGAGCACGGCCGCGGCGGCGTACCCCTCGGCCACCTCGCGGGCGATGTTGGGTCCGGCGAGGATTCCGGCTGGGTGCCCGGGCAGCACCTCGTCGACGATCTCGCTCATCCTCATGTTGGTGCCCTGCTCGAGGCCCTTCACCAGGGAGACGACGGGCACCCAGGGCCGCAGTTCCTTGGCGAGCTCCTCCAGGACGCCACGGAAGCCGTGTGACGGCACACCCATCACCAGGACGTCGGCGCAATTGGCGGCCTCGGCGAAGTCGGTGGTGGCGCGCAGGCTCTCGGCGAGCTCCACCTCGTCACCCAGATAGCGGGAGTTTCGGTGGTTGTCGTTGATGTCGTCTGCGGTTTGCTGGGAGCGAACCCACTGCAGCGTCGGACCGCGGCGGGCGCAAATGGATGCGACCGTGGTGCCCCAGGACCCTCCTCCGAGGACGACGACGTTCGGTTTGCGCTGCGCAGGTGCCATGGCGATCAGGGTATGGCGGCGAGCGTCAGTGGGTGAATGCTTTGGCGACGCAAGGCTTTTCTTTCACGGTCAAGATCGTTGATTAGCACGTCAATTTTGGTTGCCACAACCCGTCGAAATCGAGTTCATTCTTGGGACGCTACGAACGCTCTCAGGGCGCTATGCTATGGCCATCGCACAACGCGCTCGCGCTCATACATAGGAGAGAATCCGTGAAATCCACCTTCATCGTCGCCGGCCTGATCGGCTTCGCCAGTGCCGGCGGCTTTGCCTTGGCGGCGCCCGCGTCGGCGGCGTGCTCGCCCTCTTTCACGTCGATTCCCTGCACCATCGCGACCAACGTGGCCCAGGCCCCCGCGCAGACTGCCGCCGGCCTCGCCGCGGCGCCGGGTCAGTTCGCGGGCGCGGTCGCCTCGCTGCCCGAGCAGGCGGCTGAGGGTGCGCGGACCCCCGCGCAGCTCGCCGGCGTCGGTTGCCCCGTGGACGACGACGGCAATCCCACTGAGTGCGGTCTTCCCGCCGTCCCCGGTCAGTTCTTCGGTCCCGGTGGTGGCTTGGAGCAGATCGTGACCGCGCCGCAGACCATCGCGGGCGCGCTCGCCGCGGCCCCGGGCCAGTTCGGCAGCGCCATCCTCAACGGCGGCACGGCGCCGGCGCCGACGTCCCCGGGTGACGGCGGCAGCGACCCCGGCACCGGCGGCGGCACCGGCGGTGGGACCACCGGTTAGTCCCACCACCTAGCTAGCTCTTCACCGAGCCCGGAGACGTTCACCGTCTCCGGGCTCTGTGCATTCACGGGCGGACGACCGCGTCCAACGTGACGCCACTGCGAAGATTCCGCGTCATTTTCACCGTGGCGTCACGTTCGGCGACTAGCGGTAGTTCACGAACTGCAGGGCCACCTCGAGGTCGGCACCCCGCAGCAGTGACTGCACGGCCTGCAGGTCGTCGCGCTTCTTCGAGCTGACGCGGATCTCGTCGCCCTGAATCTGCGCCTTGACGCCCTTGGGGCCCTCGTCGCGGATGAGCTTGGTGATCTTCTTGGCGTTCTCGCTGTCGATGCCCTGCTTGATGCTGCCGATCACCTTGTAGGTCTTGCCCGACGGCTGCGGCTCGCCGGCGTCGAAGGCCTTCATCGAGATGTCGCGCCGGATCAGCTTCTCCTTGAAGACGTCCACGGCGGCCTTCACCCGCTCCTCGGTGGAACTGACGAGGATGATGCCTTCCTCGCCCTGCCATTCGATGGTGGTGTCGGTGCCGCGGAAGTCGAAACGGGTGGACAACTCCTTGGCTGCTTGGTTGAGCGCGTTGTCGACCTCTTGGCGATCGGCCTTGCTGACTACGTCGAAGCTGGAATCCGCCATGGACTCGCTCCCTCCTGTGTTGGTGCGTTTTCGTGTTGGGACCATCCTCGTAGTACCGTGCTACTCGCACCAAACCGGGGTTCCGGATTGGAGCGCATCCCGGCAGGTTGCCCGAGCGGCCAATGGGAGCGGACTGTAAATCCGTCGGCTAACGCCTACACAGGTTCGAATCCTGTACCTGCCACACCAGCTCAGCCCCACTACTTAGTGGGGCTGAGCTTTTTCCACTACACACCGAGCTACACACCATTTCGCCCGAAAGCCCCTGATGCATACGCAGAGCATGTGTGTACTTACGTGTGGTGTACAGACATCAGGAGGTCACCGAAACAGCGGTAGGAGCGCTCCGGGGTCCGTCTTCCACATGAGGTTGCGGTCGTCGGCGGTTACGTGAATCTCGATGTCTTTTGCCGGGCGCCCGTTGACTGCCATGGTGGCCAACCCTTCGAACGTGGTGTCCCCGGTCTTGAACAACGTCACCTTCGACACCACGAAACGGTCACCCATCGCGTTGTCCGGCTCGTCGAAGTAGCCTTGCATCCCGTCGCGTACCTCGGTCTCGAGCTGCTGCAACTCTCGGGCCTCTTGCTGACGTTTCTGTTCCGCCGCGATTTTGTCGGCTTCGACCTTGCGTTCCTGTGCCGCTTCCGTGACGGCTTGTGGGTTGGGGACTGCCACGCCTGGGACAGTCTTCCCACTTAGAGCCACCCACGCCCCGACAAGGCACACCAGTACCAGCCCGGCGGCCACCGCACCCCACCGCTTCATATCAACCCCCATCATCGAATTTTACGACCGACACCGACACCTGGGTGGCAGTTGCCCATCCCACCTGCGCAACCACACGCCGACCCCGTGACCACACGCACATCAGGTTCACGGCTAACCCCCAGCATGTTGCGGAAACTGTCACGTTTCCGCCGTGGCCAATTGTTTGCTACGAATACCGTCGTTTGATCACTTCACAAACACTGAAACCGAAGATTGCCGAACCGGCCGTCAATTACTTGGGGGTCCTACCACATTTGCCGAGGTCACCGACCCCCCATCGCCGCACAATCCCCGAACGTTACAAAGATGCTGGTTGCCGTCACATTGTTGCCCTTGTCAGACCCGGCAGGTAAATTTACTAACCAGTAGGTTCGTGGCTCAGATCACGTCCGAACCGTAAGCCAGGGGGCCGTTCGCCGATGGGCCATGATCCACACCAAGACCGCACCAACAGACGACAGAAATTAGCTATTTACCCGCCCGACGTCATCAGTCTTCGCAACCAGCTGGCCGCCTGCATCGAAGACCACCCCCCAGACTGCTGGTCAGGCCCCTTCATCGTTGCGCTTCTGGGGCTCTTCCACGGCCACTCCATGCAATGCGGACCGGAGCCTGGACAACGACTCCGCGTCGTCACCTGAGTCGTCGGTCTTCTCGACTTTGCCCGCTTCGCCCGATGCATCCGATTTCGCGGCCGAATCATCACGGGCTTTGAGAATGGCGTTGATAACACTGCGGACTACCTCGCGTTCATCGTGGTTGAGCCGCCCCGCTTCGTCGGGGAGGGTGAACGGCTCCCACACCATTGCTTGCTCGCCACGCAACGCTCGTATCTCGTCTGGCCTCACGCCAAACGCGTCAGCCACCAAACTGATGGCTTCCGCTGTCGTGCCACCCCCTAGCAGGAGGCGACGTAGACGGGTGTGGTCCATGCCGATACGCGTGGCGAGCGGCCGGTACCCGAACTCGACGTTAACCTTGTCGAACAGGGACCGCCATTGTTCTGGTGGTAGGTCGCTCACGGGTGTCACCCTCCCCGTTGACGCGGATGTTCGAAAACTCGTCAACTAGTCACGCCGTCTAGGAACTACAGCGGCGTAATTACTGTTCAACGCCGTCAATGCCACATTCTCTCAAACTCCCCCTTGACGGGATCGTCTAGTGGTGTAGCGTGGTGTGCACACCGCACAACAAAGGAGGCGAGATGGGCTTCACTTCACGCGACATGTACGCAGAAGTAGACGGCGACCTGTTCCGCCGGGCGTTGCGGCGATCGGGGCTTTCGTATCAAGAGTTGGCCGACGAGGCTGCCACCGAACTGCGGAAGATTGCCCGCAGTGAGCGGCGCAAGCATCGCGACGGTGTGCCCGAGGGTGTGTCCAAGTCGCTCATTGAGCAGCTGGTTAACGCACGGACGCGAACCACTCATGAGCTTCGTGCCGTCGCCATCGAAAGGGCACTCGGCGTCGGCGACGGCGACCTTTTCGTACCCAAAGTGTTGCGTGTTGCGAACACCAGACAACGCAAGACCGCATAACAAAGGCCCCGCCTGCTCGTAACAGACGGGGCCACCGACAGAGAGGAACGGCTCAGTGTCAGAACTACAGCCTACCGGGGAGCAGTCTCCGTTCGACGCCATTAGGCGGGTGAGGGAAGACGGGTCCGAATACTGGACGGCACGCGATCTTCAGGTGGCTACCGCCTACGCCCGGTGGGAAGACTTCGCGAAAATCGTGGACCGCGCCATCGCGTCGGCCCAAAACAGCGGTCACGACGTCCCCCGCAGTTTTTCGGCGATCACCGAAAAACCCTCTGGCGGGGGTCGACCACGATCCGACCACGAACTCTCTCGGTTCGGCGCCTATCTGACCGTCATGAATGGTGACCCCAACTTGCCTCGGGTGGCCGAGGCTCAGGCTTACTTCGCAGTCAAGGCTCGCGAAGCAGAAGTTGCACCGCCTGTCGTCGAGTTGACCGAGGACCAGATCGTTCACCGTGCGCTCCACATCCTTGACAGCAAGGTGAAAGAACTCACCGTCGAAAACCGAACCCTGGTCGCTGCTATCGAGCGTGACGCGCCGATGGTCGCGAAGGCCGAAGCGCACACCGTGTCCGACACCGCAATCCATCGTCAGGAGTTTTCCCGCGAGGTGAAGACGTGGGGGAAGAAGCAGAACATCACCATCCTCCAAGAAGAGGTGATGCGCTTCCTCGGCCACATCGGGTTGTTCATCAAGGGCGAGCGCTCCGACACCGGGCACGCCACCGCCGAAGCGATCCGCCGCGGACTTGCCTACACAGACAAGGGCGTCAGCAAGAAGAACGGACACGCCTACGCAGTCGGGAAGCTCACCCCGCTCGGCCAGGACTTCGCGTGGAAGCGCATCACTCAGTACGTCGCCGACAACGGCACCCTCAGGCTGCCTCGGGAGCTGGGTCGGGGTGACGCATCGTGAAGTTCTCGGGAAGCTACCTCTACCGGGTGCGAGTCACTTCATTCCCCGAGGGGTCTCATGAAGTCGTCGATTACGGCGGCGAGGAATGGTCAGAGCCCGTCCCCGGTTGGCGTCCTCCAGCTTGGCGTCCGGTCGGTGACTACACCCGAATCATGGGCACCGATGAATTCGTATGGCCCGTAACGAATCAGGTGTACGGCTCACGGTCGACTGCCAAGAAGCGTGCCGACCTCATCGAGTCTTTCGGGGCCACGGCGATTGTCGAACGGTCCACGCGAATCGACTGGCCTAGGGAGGGCGAATGAAAATTTTATACGACGAGAAGGCGGCATCCGAAGTGCTGTCCATCAGCCAGAGACACCTAGCGGACCTGCGCCGCGCCGGGAAGGTCTTGGCGGTCAAAGAAGGTCGCGGTTGGAAGTACCGGCACGTTGACCTCGAGGCGTACGCAGCCGGCCTCCTCACCTCCGCGGAGGCGTCGTGAGTGTGGATTGGGTGTTGGTGGGTGTGGGGGTTGTGGCCCTCATTGGGTTGTTCGGGGTGGAACGACTACTGAGGGCTAAGTTCCGTGCGGCGAACGACCGCATCAACGCCGATGTGGCCTTCCTCCAGGTTATTCCGGCTGGGGTGGAGTATGAGTTGCCGTTCGTGGGTGGGTCCCCGTTGTTCGACGACGACGGATGGCTGAGATGAGCGCCCGCGGCCCGTACAACCCGCAAGTGGCACCAAATGGCAGCCTCGGTGCAATCATCAAGGCTCGCCGTCTCGAACTTGGTTTGACCATCGCAGATGTCCAGAAGCTGATCCACAGCGGGCACACCATCATCTCGTTGGTTGAGTGCGGCAAGCGTGCACCGAATAAGGACATGTTGCGTCGCCTGGCGATTGCACTGGATATGGCGGTGCCGTCATGACGCGCAATCTCGTACGCACCCAAGGCGGCCGGATGATTCACCGCGCCGAGTGCCACATGGCCCAGCGTGGCAATGCGACACCTTGGCTGTGGGCTGACGAAGTCTCCGAAGTCGAGGTAGCCAATGCGCTGGCGACTTTCGGTTACCGGCGCTGCAACAGATGCAAGCCCCTCCCAGGCTTTATGGGGAGGTTTCCGTGGACGGCGTGAACATGACAATCCACTTCACCAACGATTGGCCGACCAACGCACTCGACTGGGCCGCGACGATTGGCTTTGGTCTGGTTCTGGGCACTGTGCTGAGCTTCTTTATCTCGTTGGTGATCAACAATGTTTGATTTCATTGCCGCGTTTGAGTTCGCCTGCAAGACGGCTCGTTCCGTGTGGCGGGGCTATGGCGCTCCGGTGTTGCCGGGACCGTTAGACGACGGGGACCTCCTCGCAGCAGCAGAAGAGGAAGTGGAGTGCTTCGAGCCTCGCATTGAGAAGTGCATCGATTGTGGTGAGGACTTTGAGCTTGGTCATTACGCGCAATGCAGAGGCCCGTGGTGGGTGGAGCGGGCGGTAGAAGCCAAAGAAGCCAAGAAGGAGCAGTGCAGGCATTCCTACGGCGACCTGAACTTCGATACCGCCGCTGAAACAGCCACCTGCCGGTGCGGAGTCAAGTTCATCACCAAGGTCTACGGGCACGTGTCGGATGCTGTTTCACCATTCACAGCGGCGATTGACCTGCACGCCAAGATTGGCCCACAGTCTCCCGTTGCCATGCAGGGCACGGTGGAGGACCCCTCACCGGACGTGCCGCCCGCGTCCGGTGAGGCGGACTCCAAACCACTTGGCCATCTAGCGCAGTGCCTCCGGGATGCGGTTGGCGACCACTACGACTTTGCCGCTAAAGACTCTGTGCAGTTTCCTTTCTGGCACGAAGACGGCCTGGTCGACGCTTTCGACTGGGAGGGAGCCGCGAGGGCCTTCCTGGAAGACGTCCAGCATCAGAGGCCACGTGACTTCCCGTGTGTAGTCGATGGATGCCCTGAAAGGCTTTCCAGTGTCGAGGATTTGAACAGCCACAGCTACTGGATGCACATGGAGGACGACCCGTTCAAGGTCAGCGGTGATCCGCTCGTCAAGTACAAGCGGTACCCCGGTGCAACTGATGGTGGCGACTTCACTTGGAAGCACGTGACCGTCACATCTGGCAAGGGCCGAGGTGTGTCGTGACCAGGTGCGCTCACTGCCAACAGCCCATCAAGTGTCACGCCGACATTGCTGACCAGGCGACGTATTGGTGGCACGCCGTAACCGGAAAAGCGCTGTGCGTCGAGATTCCAGACTTCCCGCTGACTATCGCCACACCAGAAGCCCAGAAGTAGCAGGCGGTCCCCGAGATGTGTGTGCACCTCCGGGACCAACCCACAACAGGAGGTAACCCCGAAGTGAGTTCAAGACCGAAGTTTAGCCGAGCCGACAAAAGAGCCATGTGGTTGGCGTCGTCGTTGATGATGACTCTTCCATTGGCGGCCTGGCTGTCCACCACCGCCAAAGCCGACCAACCCACCATCGAGCAGTACACCGCCGCCAACGGACCACGTGTGTGCCGGGTGCTGGACGCGTTCCCCACCTTCGACGGCATCGGGGGCATCGCCGACGCCATCGTCCAAGAGGGCCTGTTTTCGTATTACCAGGCCGGTGAGATCGCAGCGTTGTCGGTGATCACTTTCTGTCCTTCGCATTTGGATTTGATGCGGAGGTACGCGGGGATGCCGGCGCAGTCCAACGGTGGAGCCGTCGGGGGTGTTTACCGTGCCTAGAAATCTGATCCCCGATCCGCCCTGCGATCACTATGACCGGATGGTGGGAACCATTGGGGCAGGTGACATCTATGACAGGTCGCAACCACACTGCTCGGTTGCCACCTGCTGCGACTGCATCGCCAAATCCGCTGGCTATGTCCAAATGCGGACAGGCTTACCGGCCACCCCATTTCTGGGCTACGAAGATGCTCGCGCTGCACGCAACGAGTCGGCGTCATGAAATGCCACCGGAAGAACTGTGACCGCGCCGTGGCCGTATCAGGTTTGTGCGCCACCCACTACGAACTCATTCCCCACGGCTACGTCGATGCCAGACCATCAGTCATCCGGTACCGGGAACTCCGGGCGGTGGGGTTGTCCTGCCAGAAGATTGCGTTGCTCACCGGGTTGCACCGCGACACCCTCAGGTTGATGGGCAGGTGGACGGAGAACCGTCAGGTAACCATGGACACCCACCAACGCATCATGGCTGTCACCGTGCCGAAGGGATTGGTGGACGGTGGTGGGAAAGTCGACGCCACGGGTACGCGGCGCCGGTTGCAGGCGTTGATGTTGGCGGGGTTCCGCCAACCCGATATTGGTGCGCAGTTCGGTGTGACACCGCAGTCGGTGGCGTCGTGGATGTCCCGGCCGATGGTGACGGCGAGGACCGCGTACCGGGTAGCCCAGTTGTTCGAGAAGTGGCAACTGTTGCAAGGCGGTTCGGAGGCCACCACTGCGCGTGCGCGGAAGGCGGGATGGGTTCCAGCTTTGGCGTGGGATGACATCGACGACCCGTACGAAACCCCGAAGCACAACCTGAAATCGGTTGTGTCGTTTGAGGAGAGGTATCGGGAGTTGCGGGACTGCGGATACACCCGTGACGACATCGCCAGGCGGTGGGGGATTCAAGTGGAGTCGTTGGAACGCCAGTTGTACCGGTTGAAGGTCGCAGCATGAGCGACAGCCGAATCACACAGTGCGTCGCCGAAGTGCAGGCGGCTAGAGAGCTGTTGGCCAACGTCCGCAACACCATCCACGAACTCTTGGAGGAAGACCCGGCGTTCACCGGTGCCGTGCTGCGCGGATTGCAAACGTCGAACTGGGAACTGTTCCGGGCTGACGTGACCGCCAGCAGCGCCCTGTCCGCTCTGCTTACTGCTGACGCCTGCGAGAACGGAAATGCCCATGTGCCCACTCTGCTCTGGTAGGGGCTTCGTCCTCACCGCGCCTGTTGAGGACGGTGACACGTTGGGCCACCACAACGTTCGCGCTTCGTACGTCGGAACTTTTCACCCAGCGCCGTGCTGGATGTGCTGGCCCTTGAACATGGAGATGATCGCATGACCGTTGTAAACATCCGACCTGCTTCCCGTCGCTTCGGCCTGAAGCCGCGCAAGCAGTGGAAGTTTGAGATAGCCGGCGCAAATGGGGAACCGTTGCATCCCAACGACACCTACGCCAACACGGGGGACATCGTGGCCATGCTCCACGTCCTCCGTGAAGACGAAATGACCATCAACATCCACTTCGAGAAGGGCGTCGAAACGGTCACCCTCCCCGCCAACCCTCAGAGTCCGTTCTGAGATGGGTACGGAAGCGGAGAGAGCCGCAGCGCCCACATGTGGGGTGTGCCGTACAGGGTTACGTCCACAGGAAGTGGAGCACTGCGAAGGGTTGTGCTCCCAGTGCTTCCAGATAGCCCTGGGGCCACGCCCGTGCGTGTGTGGGCATGACGCCCGTGAGCATGGTGAGGGCTGCCATTACTTCTACTGGTCTCAGGTGTTGCAAACCCAAGTGCCCTGCATGTGTGAGGGATTCACCGCACAGGAGGCGGCATGACAGACGACCCGGCAGCCACATTAGCTCTGTGCTCCTGGCTGAAGAAACAAGTAGCGGCCTGGGAAGCGGACGCCAAAACCCGACTGTCATTGGAGACGGGGGAGCGTAAGGCGGGGAAGGTGAACGGCACTGTCGTGTCGTACACCAACAAGGTGAAGGGACGGAAGTCCGCGAGGGTCACCGACGACGCCACGCTGCTCGCGTACGTGAGGCAGAACGCACCGGACGAGGTGGAAACCGTTGAGCAGATTCGGCCGGCGTACCGCACCAAGATCCTCGACGAAGCCCTGAAGAAGGGCGCCCTGGTCGACGGGGACGGTGTGGTGTGGGACTGCGTCGACATCGTCGAAGGCGAACCCTATTTGACGACCAAGCTCACCGAGGACGCCCCCATCGTTATCGCCGGTTTATTGGCGTCTGGTCGTGTAGGTGTGGACGGCCTGAAGGCTTTGGAGGCGTCATGACGGTGCGGACGGTCGAATGTAAAACCTGCGGAGAGGGTGGGGCTTACGACAGTTGGCCTTACGAGGGTCCTGATGACGAGGACGTGCTTGACGGGTTGATGCGTGAAGACGGTTGGGTCTTTGAGGGTGGCGACGAGTTCTGTGCCGACCACGACCCGAACGGGGAACGCTGATGCTGAGAACGAGAGTTCCGTCGGGGGTGCCGTCCTGGCCAATGATTCTCATCGAAGGCCCCGACTCTGTGGGCAAGTCGTACCAGGCAGCCCAATTCACCGGCTCAGAGCGCACAGGGCAGGCGTATTGGATGGACTTGGGGGAAGGTGCCGCGGACGAGTACATCAACGTCCCTGGGGCCGACTACCTGATTTTGGACCATGACGGGTCGTGGCAGGACATCTGCGACCAGGTTCGGGAGGCAACGGAAGCAGCATCTGGGTCGGATATGCCGGCCGTGCTGGTCATTGATTCCATGTCGAATCTGTGGGACATGCTCAAAGCGTGGGTGAACACCCGGGCACGGTCGTCACGTAACGGGAAGAAGCTGTTGGCGGCGGACCCGGACGCGGAGATCAAACCCGCCCCCAACCTGTGGAATGACGCAAATGACAGGCATCACCAGTTCTTGAACCTGTTGTCCCGCTTCCCCGGAATCGTCGTACTCACGGCGAAGGGGAAGGAGACGATGGCCGTTGATGATGCGGGGAGACCCATCCCGAACGCCAAGGATTACTCCGTCGAGGCGAACAAGAACCTCCCGTTCCGCGTCAACGCCCACGTCCGACTCTCCCGCGACAGTGCCCCCGTGGTGGTCAGCTTCCGGTCCGCGACCAACGGCATGAGACCCGGTGTCGACCCACCACAGAAGTACCCAGACTTCACGTTGGAGCATCTGGTGTTCGACGTCATGGGATTGAAGACAGCCCAAACCCGCGACGTCACACCACTCATCAGTGACGAGAAAGCCCAAGCCGACCAAGCCCGTTCACTTCTGGGCGCTTTCATCCGTGAGCACGGCATCAACTACAAGCAGTTGTCGGAGCGGTTCTTCCGTGAGACGGAGTCGTCGTTGGAGGAGACGAATGATGCTCAGGCGGTGCGGAACCTTCTGGAGGATCTGCGAACTGATTACGTCACCGGGCAGCCCGTAGAGGCAGAGCAAGGGGCACTGAATGTCTGACCGTCTCAAGCTCGGCACCGTCACCCTGTGCCGCACATGCCGTAAAGCCATTGGGCAACTCGAGGATCTTGAGCACATGGGGTGGTGGCACTTCTCCGACCACGACGGGCACACGCCGATGCCAGCGAAGTGGCTGAGGGAGGACTGGTGACGCGTACAGCTCCCATCGTGCGGTGGGACGACCCCCAAGACCCCACCGTGCAACAGGGGTTGAAGCTGCGTTGCGGTGCCTGCAAAGCCCCACCCGGAACCCCGTGTACGAACACGGTGAACGGTGAGCCGCTGTCCCGGATCGGCCGGCATATCCACCATTTCCGGCTGGATAAAGCCCTCAAGGACGACAAGGAACCAACATGAGCACAGAATCCGACGCCCTGGCACGCGTTACAGCACTAGCCAATCACTACGAATCGCTGGCCGCTCAGATGCCTACCCCTCATGGTCCTGTCACGGAGGCGTTCTCCATTGCGGCGAGGGACATTCGGAGCGCTTTAGGTAACGAGAGCCGGGACGCATGAGTGACAAGCCGGGGCTCAAGGGCCACAAACATCACTGGTATGCGTCCGACTCCAACGCCGACTATGTCTGGTGGTCGTGCGCAGGGTGTGACAAGTCCAAGCGCACGGCGTCCGCTGGCAGGCACCTGAACAATGCCCTTGCGGCGATCTACGCGAACGCCGGCGCGTCAGCAGCGCTTGTTGATATCCGCCACGCCATGAAGGCATTGGAGATCTCCGAGGATCGGGGCGAGTGGGAGCACTGGAGTGCGGGGGGTGATTCTGAATGGCTGGCGTGAGACCCCTGTTGCTCGATTTGTATTGCTGCGCTGGCGGGGCGGCTATGGGTTATTACCGGGCTGGGTTCGACGTCGTAGGTGTCGATTTGGCGCCGCAGCCGAACTATCCTTTCAGCTTCATTCAGGCTGACGAACTGGAGGTGCTCGCCAATGTCAGCTCCAAGTTCTCGGCAATCCACGCTTCACCGCCGTGCCAGTCGTATCTGAACCTGGGTGCGGTGAACCGCAAGTTGGGCCGCAAGTACGAGCACGCCGACCTGATAGCCGAGACACGGGACCTGCTCAAGCAGACCGGTCTGCCCTACGTCATCGAGAACGTCTCAGATGCCCGGAAGTCACTTGTCGACCCGGTACGCATCTGCGGCACCGGACTCGGCTTGCCTTTGCGACGTCATCGACTGTTTGAGTCCAACATCCCCATCACCGGCATCCCCTGCAATCACAAGGCTTTCACCGAGCAGAAGTACTGGACGGGGTGGCGCCCGAACGGTGAGACCCGGTTGTCGACGGTGGTGCAGGTGTACGGCAACGCCGGCGGGACCAGTGAGTGGCCGGCCGCGATGGGCATTGATTGGATGACCAACCGGGAGATGTGCGAAGCCATCCCGCCGCTGTACACCGAGCATGTCGGAGCGCAGCTTCTCCGATCTTTAGAGGTGGCGGCATGACGTTCAAGCGACTTTTGTCCGATGCGGAGCCGCACACGGCGGCCCGCGCCGCCCTGATAATGGCCGCCGCGCTTGCCGGCGACGAGACAGCTTCTGACGCGGATCGTGGCCGAGCAGAACAGCTTTTAGCCATCGGCGCCGCCGACCTTACAGACCAAATTCGCAGCATTAGACAGCCCAGTTCTGCGCACGCTCTCACAGAAGGGGAGGAGCGGTGAGTCGTATCCCAGACAAGGTGCGCAAAGCGTTGCACAAGCGGGCCGAGATCAACGACTTCCCGTGCTGCGAAATCTGCGGCACCCCGTACGCCAACAACGCTCACCACCGCAGAGGGCAGGGGCAAGGCGGACCGAACACCCTGTCCAACCTGATGCTCCTATGCGGGTCGGGAACTACCGGGTGCCACGGGTATGTGACATCCCACCCGGCGGCCGCCGTACGCAACGGCTGGACCATCCAGGGCACTGAGGAGGAGCCGTGGCAAGTGGCGGTCTGGTACCGCCGGCAGGGCAAGTTCAACCTTTATGACGATGGGTCGTTGGTGCCCTCTGATTTGGAGGGAGAAGTAGCGTGAAAACCGTTGAGCCAGTTGCTTACACGCCTGTGTTTTTGCAGGTAGTTGGCGTAGAATCAAACGAGGCCGTAGGCGCTACCAACGCACTACGGCCTCTGACCGACCCCATCTGTATCGCGACAGACAGGACCAGCTAGATGAATGCTAACCCAGACGCAGAACCCCGCATCAGGTACGACTGGGCACGGGTGGAATGCCCCACCTGCGGAGCCCTCCCTGACACGCGTTGCAGAGCCAAATCGGGCCGCACAACCGATGCCCATGTCAAGCGCATCATGAAGGACCGACGACAGGTCCAGGCCCGCGAGGAGTACGCCCGCTACGGCTGCCGATGCAGCCAGCCATGGACCGGCATCGCCCCCGCCTACGGGCTGTCGGCCTACGCCATCAGAAGCGGCGGGACGGACCACCCACGCGACCCCAGCGACCTGTGCCGCTGCACCAAAGTTGCCAAGTCAGCCCCGAAGCACATGCGGGACCGCTCCCCAGAATGGCGAGTGCTGGTCGACAACTGGGATGAACTCGTCGCCCTCCTCAAGGAGGAGCACCCCAACGGCACGGCACCAAAGTGCTACGCCCGCATGAAAGAACTGTTCGCCGAAGCTCGGGCTACCCCTGTAGGTGAGCAATGAGCGCCGGCGGTTCGTACGTTCACATCCCCCCGGTCGAGCACAAGTGCCCGCTGCCCAAGTGCGACGACCCCATCGGCACCATCTGGCGCTGCGACACCTGCCAGACGTATTGGCGGCGCATCGAGGAGTACGTCGGGTTTGGCTGCTCGCGGACTTGGACGACTGACTTCTGGCGGAACATCAAGTCGGGCAATCTCAGCGGTTGGTGCAACGCATCGGGGAGTGGTGCCAAATGACTGTCTCAAAGCGACTCCGGTTTGAGATCCTGCGTCGCGACAACAACGCCTGCAAGGTATGCGGGCGAACGCCACCCGAGGTCAAACTTCACGTCGACCACGTCGTCCCCGTGGCCCTCGGTGGAGGCAATGAGCCGTCGAATCTTCAAACCCTTTGCAGTGATTGCAATGGTGGGAAGTCGTCAGTCCCCGCTGATGCGCCGGTGGTGGCTGATGTAGCGGCAGACGCTCAAAGGTGGTCCCTAGCGATGCAGCAGGTCGCGGAGATGCGAGCGGCCGAACTCAACGACGTGTTTCAGATGGTCGATTGGTTCATGTCCATCTGGGATAGCTGGACTGATTGGCGCGGCGACACGTACGACGCGTCCGGTGCGCAGACGACCATTCCCCAGTTCATCAAGGCAGGCCTAACCACACAGGAAATAGAGGAACTTGTTGGCGTCACCATGCAGGGGCCAGCATCGGGCAGGGACAAATGGAAGTACTTCTGCGGATGTTGCTGGAGGCGCATCCGGCAGAACCAAGAGTTGGCGGCCGAGCTGATGCAATCCCAAACCCCATCGTCATCAGCGTTTGCAATAACGACGCGATGGACCGAAGACGACCTCCACCATCTGATGACGCTAGAGGGTGTCGAAGCGAACTACGCCGGTGGATTTCTGGAATGCGAAGACCACGCTGATGGCCTGTGTGAGAGCGACATGCTTTGTCAGATAGTCGCTGCGGCCCGAACTCGAGAGTCGATAGAAGCCTTCTCCATTCGCAAGCACAGGAAGGCTCAAGAAGTAGAGGCGATAAACGACGCCGCCGAAGAGGCGGAGGACTACGTCTATGGCTAACGCGGCGGCCCTCATCAGGGAATCCATTTGGCGGGACAGAGACTTTCGAAGACTCACCCGCAACGCCCAATGCACGTATCTGCAACTGGTTTCGCAGAAGGATTTGGATTGCGCCGGCCTGCTGACGCTGCACATCTCGTTGCTGGCTAAGGGCTGCGACGAGGTCACCCAAGAAAGCATCCTGGCTGACCTCCTGGCGCTCGAGGAAGCTCGGTTCGTGTTCTTTGACCAAGACACTGACGAGTTGTTCGTCCGGTCCTACATGCGGACCGCAGGGGTTGTGAAGTCCCCGAACATCTTCAAGTCGGCGTTGAAGTCGGCGGGGATGGTGGAGTCGCCCAAGCTCCGCGTGGAGGTGGCAGCCGAACTACTTCGTCTACACCGCAAGGAAGCGGCCGACCTCGCTGATGTGTTGAACCCTTCCGGAACCCTTCGTCCCGATCCGACGAACCCTTCTGGAACTCGAACCCTTTCGGAACCCTCCAGTACAGGAACAGTTACAGGGACAGGTGGTAGTTCCGTAGTGGGTCACTCTGGGGAGGGGGCCGCCCCACCCAGATATTGCCCAAAGCATCCAAGCGGAACCGACAAGGCGTGCTGGGCGTGCAAGTCCTACCGCGAAGCGCTCGAGGCTTGGGAGAACCAGTCTCTCGATGCTGAGGAGCAGGCGAAGTCCCTTCAGAACGAGGCCCGCGTCGCCGCCATCAAGGCATGCAATCGCTGTGACGAGTACGGGCGCATCGAGGTCAACGAAGACGGCGCTCTTGCCCGTTGTGCACACCAGGAGGCCGTCAATGCCTGACCACAGCCATGTACGTAACCAACAGACCGCACACGCGGAGAGGGGGAACCGATGAGCGACGGCATTCGGCGGTTCTGCGCGCTTTGCGGTAACCGGATGTTCAACCGGCCCGATGTGTGGCGTCCGGGCCTGTGCACCGATTGCGCTGCGCTGGCAGACCAGGTCGCAGGGGAGGCATCGTGATTAGCACCCTCGAGGACATGTGGTCAGACCTGATGGACTCGCCAGCGTTCACAAGCACCAACGGTGTGCTCACCATATCGGCGGCAGTGTTCGCGGCAGCGTCGGGCGGGAGCATCGCCGGCGAAGGGTCGTGGTGGGTGTCGGGGATTCTCATCGCGGTGGTGCTGGTGTTGGTGTTCATCGTGGCGGCCCGCCTGCAACGCACCACCCCTGAGTTGGTGAGTGTGTTGATGGACCCGAAGTTCTTCATGCCGTACTGCATCTGCCCCGAATGCAAACTTGAAGGGCTGCACTGGATGAAGTCCACTGCCATCCCACGTGATCGCGAAAGCCTCCTGAAGTATTACCGCGAAGTTGAGGCGCACAACGCCACCTCCCCGTTTGCGCTCAATTTCTGGCTCCGCCTAGACGACGACTACCGCCTGCCAATGGCTGAGCAGTGGGCCAAGGAGCGGGAAGCCAAGTCCGACGTCATCCGCGAGTGCCGGGACTGCGGTCACACGTGGGGCCAGAAGGTCGGATTGGGGGCTCTGTCGTGAGCTTTGTAGGTAACCAACAACCCACCCAGGAGCAGCCATGAGCATCTTCGAGTACGGCCCGCTGGTCCCGTTTTTCGCGTGGCGACCCGTGAAGACCATCGACGCCGGCTGGGTGTGGCTGCGGCACATCACACGCCGCCGCCAATACCTGTCCCCGCATATCTCCGGACCGGGTGGGCCGTGGTGGCAGTACCAACGCTTTCCTCATCCGTCACGCCTCGCTGCTGTCGGTAACCAACAGACCACGTACACGGAAGGCGGCAAGTGATGAGCGTGAGGTTGGACCAACTGCGTTGCGCGAAGTGCGGCCGGGAGGGCAAGCAACGCGGCTTCCGCTACACCGTGCACGGCGTGTACGTGTGCACCGCGTCTTTGGCGTGCGGTAAGCGAGTCGACAAGGCGGCTGCCGCTTCTCTCGGACAGAAGGGCAACCACCAATGAGCGGCACTTGCCAGCACTGCGGACATCTCAGCCCGCACCCCATCGAAGACTCACCACCCAACCCGCTGCACTGCGACCAATGCCCACCATGGCCCTGCCCCGACTGCGGCGACATGTGCACCGTCACCAACCTCTGCGGCTGCTGGACCCCGTTGGAGGGCATGGCACTAGCTGACATCAAGGCGCTGTTCGCAGCGTCGGACCTGTCGCTGGGCGGCTTGAATGCTGACGAGCGGGGCCTGTCGTGAGTGGTGGGGGTGGTGTGGTGAACCAACTCACCGAAGTGCTCCGCGAGCACCGGTTGCGTCCTGGCGGGTTGGCGGACTTCTGCTCCGCGCCTGGCTGCCCCTGGGAGGGCTACCCGGAAGGCTTTACCGAGCACGTCGCTGCCGCCATCCAGGAGTCGTTGAACCTCACCGAGGAGACGTGCAAGCGTTCGCCTAGTCGTGTCGACGCGTCTGGCCGCAACGAGTGGCACTTCGAGCATCGTTTCGTGACCCCCTGGTTGCCTTCTCGGAGCGGAGACACCGCATGACCGCTCAGCGCGTTCCTAACGGCCCGGTGGGGGATTGGCTAGGGAAACGGGTTCTGAACGGCCCAGCGGATAATCAGACGGCAGCATTGCCTATCCCAGCGCCCGTCTACACCGTGACCTGTCTCGATTGCCCCCGCTCAGAGCAGGTCACCTGGTTGCCGATGCAGTGGTCAGCCGGCCCCTGCCACGAATGCGCCCAGTCTTCTGTCACCAAGCATCTTGAAATCCATCCTGGTCATAGGTGTGGTGTGACCCCAACCCAACGAAACGAGGCGTCATGATCCCCCTCTTCAACAATCAGCCGTGGGTGGGTGAGGCGATATGCACCTCCGTCGACCCAGAAGTTTTCTTCGTCGAAAAGAGCGGCTCAACACTCCCCGCAAAGCAAGTCTGCGGGGCTTGTCCGGCTCAGCAACGCTGCTTTGAGTGGGCCATGGACACCGGGGAGCCTCACGGCGTGTACGGCGGGTACAGCGCGTGGGAACGGAAGAAGTTCAGACGCGGCGGCCTCCTCCGACCCCTCCCTGAGCCGGTGGAACGCACCCCTAAGCGGTGTGCTTGGTGTTGTAAGAAGTTCATTGGGGATCAAATGTATTGCGGGTCGTTGTGTTCGGGTGCGGGGACCCGTCATGCGCGGTTGGAACGGTTAGCCGCCATCAAGGACGCATCATGACCGTCGCCGAACTCATCGAAGAACTCGAGAAGCTGGACCCCGATACCCGGGTGTTCGTCAACGGCCACCCCGACGGTGGGGGACTGGATGAGGTCGACGAAGTGCAGACCACCACCCACGCTGGCGCACCGTTGTGGGTGAAGAACAACGGCTACTACTGCTCCTACGCCGGCGATTTCACCGTCGTCCCTGAGGACACAGACGGCGCCTGCCCTGCGGTGAGGCTCTGGTGAGTAGGGGTGCGGTGTCTGCTGCTTATGCGGAGTCGGATTGCCTCACCCGCCGGTGCGGAACATGCGGTGCTGAAGCGGGCTCGTACTGCGTGTTCGTGATGGACGGGAAAACCTACCAACGCCACCTACCTTGCATCCAGCGGACAAAGACGGTCAACGATGAGCGTTGAACTCAGCTTCGTCGTTGACGGCGAGTGCGACCACGGACCCAAATACGCATGGGAGGAACGCACCGAATGCAACCACCGGCTGTTCTCACCTTGGGGTGAAGTCGAATACCCGGACCCAGACCCAGGCCGCGACGAGGTAGGACACCTCGTCCTTGCCGCCGGCTGGTGGGTCGGCGGGCTCCTCGGCAAAGGGCCGATACCAGGAAAGCGACCGGGAGAGCTATGTGAGGCGTACACCCAAGACGGTCGCCTGTTCATCAAACTGGCGCACGAAAACCGCACCTGGACATGGGAGCTATTCGAAGCGCACTTCGCCGACGGGAAGGGGCCAAACGACATGCTCATCGGAAGGTGGCCCGACTAATGGCCGGCGACGGAAAGCCCTACATCCTGCACCTCTCCCCGGGAACCCCGTCTGTCGAGTGGTGCGCCACCTGCCTCCTCCCGTCGCGGGTGGTCATCCCGGTGTACGCGATGAGTGAGGACGGCCCGTGGCAGATAGGCACTTACGACCGATGCGAAGACTGCACACCGTCCAAGGAGGCGTCATGAGCGAGTTGTGGTGGTGCGTCACGTGTCACGCCGAGAAGCGGTTCGCTGTGTTCGACCACAACGGTTTCCGGTTTCTGTGCTGCCAGTCGTGTGGTGGCGGGATTTGCATTGACCCTGAGCCCGGACAGATTGAGGAGTCCGCATGACCGTGGAAACACACGTCGAGGAAGACGGCAACGTACCCGAGGCAATGCGGCACCTCGAGGACGCCATCTCCGACCTCATCGACGAGCCGTTGAAGATGGCCGGCCGCACCGACTGCGACCAATGCCACAACGAGGACTGCGACCCAGCCTGCGTTTTGCACACTTGCGCTGGGCACCTCACACCCACCGACAGCCTCTACATCCAACTCCTCGACGCGGTGGAGCAAGGACGCTCAGGGGCATCTCAGGGCGGCTCCAGACCCCGCTCACTCCCCACCGGGTGGATCGACGCCCAGAAAGTCCTCGACGAAATTGACTTCGGTGTCAGCCTTTGGCAACCAGGCCACAACGAAGACCCCACACCCACCATCGGCCGGCTGCAGCACATGCTGCGCATCAAGTACCGCCCGCAGGACGTTCACGGCCTGGAACAGAAAACCACAGCACTGGTGGCGTGGGTGAAGGACATCACCGACCTGTTCGACCCACCCTCGGTGAAGCACATCTCCGCACCCTGCCCGGCGTGCGGCGCCACCACTGTCCGACGACCCGACTCCGCTGGGGAGATCGTCCGCGTCCCCGCCTTGCAGATCATCGCCGCCAAGGGATGCACCTGCCAGAACTGCAAGTACACCTGGACCCCCGACCTATACATGCATCTGTGCCGGGTCCTTGGCTTTGAGATGCCAACAGGCGTGCTCGAGTAGTTCCGCGACACACCGACTTAACCGCTTGCCATCAGGCTGTACTGCCGTACAGTAGTGAGCAGGGACGGGCCGGAGTCAGTCGGTTACCCGCTAAGTTACCCGGCAGACAACGCCATGCCCGTCCCCTAAATTTCATAGAGCGATGTGGGCCGGCCGCAGTCGGTTAACTTTGGAATAAGCGGGTTCAAACCCCGCCGCCGGTGAGCAATCACGGGTTGTACTCCGGTTGCAATCACATGCCCGCACCGCTTAATGAAACAACTGAACAGTGGCGATGTGGGCCGGAGCATGATCGGTTACCTCTTGGATGGCGGGGTCGCGGGTTCAAATCCCGTCCGCCGGGCGAATGCTCGGCGGTAGCTCAGTTTGGTTAGAGCACGTAAACCCGGTCAGCACTACACGCCCACATCGCCGCTGCAGGAGTCGAAGTGGACGTTCTCAGCACCATCAACACCCGCCGCACCGCTCAGTCCGACAAGGCCGACCCACGGCAGGTGAAGAACACCGCCGGCGGATACACATTCACCGTTGACGACAAGGCTCGTCTCCACCGCTTCCTCACCTTGGGAACCGACGGTGGAACGTATTACGCCAGCGCCAAGGACATGACCCGCGACAACGCCGAAGTCGTGTTTCGGGCCGCCGCAAACGATCCCGTCGAACTTGTCCGGCACGTCGTGGAAGTGTCCGCAGCGGGCCGTGCGCCGAAGAACAACCCCGCCCTGTTCGCGCTGGCCATCGCCGCCGCGTCGGACGACGATGCTGGCCGAGCCGCAGCACTCGCCGCACTACCTCAGGTTGCCCGCACCGGAACGCATTTGTTCCTGTTCGCCGGGTACGTCGAGCAGTTCCGCGGTTGGGGTCGCGGCCTTCGAAAGGCTGTTGGGTCGTGGTACTCCGACAAGCCCGCCGACAAACTGGCCTACCAAGCGTTGAAGTACCGGCAGCGCGATGGGTGGACGCACCGCGACCTCCTCCGCCTCTCTCACCCTGTCGCGGACACCTCGACGAAGGGTGCGTTGTTCGACTACATCTGCCGGGGACTGCCCGATGAGCGCCCCGAATGGGCTTCAGAACTACCGCCCATCGTGCATGGGTTCGAAACCGTCCAGCACGCAGGCACCGCCGACGAAGTGCTGATCGCGCTCAGTGATTACCCGATGCTGACGTGGGAGATGCTGCCGGACCACGCACTGACCAATGCTGACGTGTGGCGGGCTCTCATCGCCAATGGGATGCCCCAAACAGCGTTGATGCGGCAACTACCCCGCCTCACCCGTCTTGGTGTGCTCCAGGGCGATGTAGGCCGGACCGTCGCCGCCCAGTTGCAGGATGCGGAGCAGTTGAAGCGCGGTCGTGTTCACCCGGTCAATGTCCTCGTCGCGCAACGTACCTACGCCTCCGGGGTCTCCTCTCGAGGTGAGTCCACATGGCATCCGGTGTCGATGGTCACCGACGCGTTGGATGCCGCGTTCTACAACGCTTACGGTGCGATCGAACCGGCCAACAAGCGCACCCTTCTGGCCTTGGACATTTCCGGGTCCATGAGCGCAGCGGTGTCGGGGCTGCCGTTGTCGTGCCGCGAGGCAGCAGCGGCGTTGGCGATGGTCACCGCCGCAACGGAACCTGACCATCGCATTGTCGGCTTCACCGGCACCAACGACGGATGGCGTGTCACCGGTACCTCTTTGACGGAGTTGGATATCAGTCCCCGCCGGCGCTTGGACGACGTATGCCGTTACACCTCCCAATTGCCCATGGGGCGTACCGACTGCGGTCTGCCGATGGTGTGGGCGATGCAGAACAATGTTGAGGTCGACACCTTCCACATCTACACCGACAACGAAACATGGGTCGGCCCGGTCCATCCTCATCAAGCGTTGCGGGAGTACCGGGAGAAGATGGGCATCGACGCCCGCCTCGTCGTGGTCGCGATGATCGCCACGAACTTCACCATCGCCGACCCCACGGACCCCGGCCAGTTAGACGTATCCGGGTTCGACTCCGTCGTCCCCAACCTGCTGGCTGACTTCTCCCGAGGTGACCTGTGACCGTCCACCGCATCGACGGGTTCAAGCTGCTGAACTTCGCCTCCCAGGTCGACGACAACGCAATCGAGCAAGCGAAGATGACGGCGTCCATGCCGTTCATCCACCCGCACATCGCGTTGATGCCTGACGCCCACTCCGGGAAGGGTTCAGCGGTCGGCACCGTCATCCCCACCCTGGACGCGGTGATTCCCGCTGCGGTCGGTGTGGACATCGGGTGTGGGATGGTCGCCGCCCGCACCCGATTCACCGCCACCGACATCGACGGCAAGGACTTGCACGACCTCCGTGAATCCCTTGAGTCAGCCATCCCTCTATCTCCGGGGAACTACAACAAGTCCCTCCAGCGGTACGGTTTCACCACCGAGCGCATCGCGATGCTCGAGAAGTTGGCCGCCGACAACGACATCGACCTCACCCATTCACCGAAGTGGCGGGAACAGCTCGGCTCATTGGGCGGCGGTAATCACTTCATCGAACTGTGCTTGGACAACGAGGACCGGGTGTGGATGTTCCTGCACTCCGGGTCACGCGGTGTGGGCAACAAGATCGCGCAGAAGCACATCAAGATTGCGCAGAAGTTGATGAAGCAGTGGCACATCCAACTCCCCGACATCGACCTCGCGTACCTCCCGGTCGGCATCCCTGAGTTCGGCGACTACCTCAAAGAGTTGAACTGGGCGCAGAAGTTCGCCTACGAGAACCGCAACGAGATGATTGACCGCTACCGCCAAACCCTGGTTCATTGGATGGGTTCCGATCCGGATATCGAGGTAGAGCGCATCAACTGCCACCACAACTACACCCGCAAGGAACAACACTTCGGGAAGGACGTTTGGTTGACCCGCAAGGGCGCCGTGGACGCCCACGAAGGTGTGAGGGCTGTCATCCCGGGGTCTATGGGCACACGCTCGTATGTTGTGCGCGGCAAGGGCAACCAAGCAGGGCTGTGCTCAGCTCCCCACGGTGCTGGCCGCAGGTTCTCCCGAACTGAAGCCAAAAGGCGGTACACCGAAGCCGACCTAGCCGATCGCATGAAGGGCATTGAGTACCGGCCCGGACCGGAGTGGATCGACGAGATCCCCGACGCCTACAAGGACATCGACGTCGTGATGGCTGATGCCGCGGATCTCGTCGACATCGAATACGAGCTGCGACAGGTGCTCAACCTGAAAGGCACCTAACGGTGGATTCGCGCGTACAGCAGGCCCGAGAGCATCACCGGTTGGCGGCTGATGCTTCTCAGGTCGCTGAGCAACACCGTGCCCAACGGGACCAACTTGTCAGAGGTCTCTGGCAGTCTGACCGTGAGAGTTGGACGCACGCGAAACTTGCCAAGGCCGTGGGGTGTTCACCGGAGTTGATCGCGAAGATCCTCGCTGGGCGCACGGCAACGTCTTAGGCGACACGCTGCCAAGTGCTCTTGCTGCTTTGGCAAATGGTAGGGCATAATGGTCCTCACATACCCGAACTGTGTCCAAATCCGGGTAGCCGAAAAGCCTCGCCGTTGTGCGGGGCTTTCGTCGTTTCATTCCCCCGAGCGTCGGGAGCCTGCCGTGACCACCATTGCGCCTGCTGACCCCGTTGTTCAAATCCGGGATGCCGTGGAGTTCGCGAGGGCTTCCCGCCATCACCAGGACTGCCGGTGCGGCCTGTTCCGCAAGGACGGTGCGGGGTTCTGCACGGACCGTGAAGCCCTGTGGCAGCGCGCCATCGACGTCCTCCTCACCAACATCACCCAACGTTGATGGATGACCTGCTGTTGGAGGAGTGCGAGCTGATCGTTGCGCTCGAGTACGCCAAAGCCGCTATCGAGGACGTTGACGTGCAGATAGCTTTCCTACCCCCGGAGACCTCATGAGCAAGATGTACGACTTCAAGCCCGCCGACCTTCTTATCGACGCTGGCCTCGACAACACGGTTCTGCCTGCCGTGTCTGTTGCCAAGGACCACATGACCATTGGTGGCGTGAGCCTGTCGGGTAACTGGATAGCCCAGGGCGGCATCACCATCACCCCAGGCGGTCCTGATGACTGCAACATGGTGAACGTAAAGTTCCTCGTCGGTGCTGTGCAGGTTGACGACTCCGTGGTTGATCAGGTGAAGGAAGCGTCGTGACGGATAAGAACGACGGACGCCTCGACCCGTCCAAGCCCAACAAGTTCGAACCTCAACACCACGACGTCTTCCCCGGCCAACCCCATCATGATGGCCATGGTTCACCTGGTGAGAAGACCGACACCCAGAAGAAGAACCGCTAGCGTTTGCTGAGTTCAGTATCGACTCGGCGCTGACCGCTATTCGCCGATGATCATGGGTTAGCTGTCGGTACCATTCCCTCCCATGAGGGGGATCTTTACGGCGTTGATCGTCGTGTTCGCATTGGCCGGCTGCGCAAAGTCCGACCACACCCAACCGCCCTGCCAAGCCGAGAAGACGTTCATGGCCGACGGCACCGCGTACAGCATCGGCCCGGACAACAAAGCCGTCGTCTACCACAAGGACGGCACCGCTTACGGCGCCCAACCGGTGCTGTGCACTGCGGGTGGTGAACCGCTGAACCAATAGGGAAGGACCGCGCCATGGGCGACACGAAGCTTTCGCATCAGGTGTGGGTGCCAGCAGGCCCCGTATCCAAGGGCGACATCCTCGCCGAAGCGCTCCTCGAGCTGCGGGACAAAATCCCCGCTGCGACCATTCCCGCCGCGGACATCGTCGACTCCAAGCCCACCAAGCGTGACGGCGAACCCGGCCGCCTCTACACCGTAGAAGTGACCTATCGGGCGTTGAAGGCCAACGAAGGCACCGTGACCGTGGATGACATTGTCGCCGACCTTCAGCCCGCCGCGTTCGTCCCACCTGAGGACGACAAAGCCTAAATGGCGCTCCAGTTCTTCACCGTCACCGGTTCCTTGAGGGCGGTGACCGTTGACTACGTGGACGCCGGCGTGGCCCCTGACGTCGTGAACGTCACCTGCACAGTCGACTTCATCCCCCGCATCCCTCGCGGCCAAGTCGTCTGGGCCAGTGGTCTCACACCACCCCAAGGCATTCTGCTGCCCACCATCCGCGCACGCTTCGACGGCGACGGCACCTTGCACACCATCGTCGGCGGCACCGGAGTCCAACTGCTCGCGAACACCGCGGACATCGACATGGACCAACTCATCTACGACGTCTCATTTTCGAACATCAACTTCGCCAAGGCACCCGACGACGCACTCATCTCCGCGTTCGCCTTCGAAGCCCCCCACACCGCCACCACCATCGACCTCTCCCAATTAGAGCGGCTGACGCCTAAGGCTGGTCTCTGATGCCTGACCCCTCAGAAGAGGACTCAGTGGCAGAAGCCAAGGCCAACGCGCACAACGACTTGGCCAACGACTTGTTCTCCGGAGTGCTGAAAGCGATTGGCTTAGACGGGTCACTGTTTCAAGCGCCAGGTAGGTGAAATTCCATGCCAGACAAACCGGGCGGTATGCCTATCCAGTTCAAGAAGTACTGGCTCGCCGGCCCGGGTGCCGCAGCTATAGCGTGGAACACACCAGGCGACTTCGAGCGCTGCGTCAAGCTGATCAACGCCAAGATCGAAGAGCACGGCAGCGCACCACTGCCCGACTACGAGATCAAGGGACTCTGCAACAAGCTCCACCGTGAAGCCACTGGCGGAGCACCAGGCCACGGCTCCGCTGAATGAGCGCAGTCCGCAACACCACACGCCGCGACAACCACAGGGCCGCCGTCAGTGAAGGCCACCCACCATGCCATTGGTGCGGCAACGACATCGACTACGACGCACACCACCTCAACCCCCTAGCCTTCCAGGTTGACCACGTCACTCCACTGTCGAAGGCACGACCAGGTGAAGACCTCGACACCCTCGACAACTGCGTCCCCTCACACCGGGCGTGCAACAGAGCGAAGTCCGACAAGGTGCTCTACCAGCAGGGCGTCACCTTCATCACTGAGCGCATGTGGTGGCCATAAACCCGCAGGTCACAGCCCTGTGGCTCGCATAACGCCAGGTCAGATGGGGTAGGCGGGGGTTCCCTTGGCCCACCCGAACCGCACCTCGCTGGCATAGGCGGGCATCTCTCCCCGTCATTTTCCACACCCCAACAGGTCTCAGAAAGGGCGGTTGAGCGTGTCTTCTAAAACCGGCCTGCGGGCCGTGCAACCCCACGAAACGGCAGCCCCTGCGCAGCCCAAGACTGTTGCCCAAGCCGCCAAGAGTGGAACCCCGCGTGAGCTGCTGGTGGCAATGCGTGACCGGATAGCTGAAACGGTCTCGCAGTCCAACTGTGCGGCACGGGACTTGGCGTCGTTGACGAAGCGACTTCAAGACATCGCTCATGACATCGACGCCATCGACTCGCGAGGCGATGGTGAGGCGGCGGACCGGGTCCGTGAGTTGGAGGCGGCGCTGAAGTTGTGGGCGCCGGATCATCCGCTGCTGTCCGGCGCTCATGTCATCGACGACAGTTTCGACGCCTCGGTTATCTGAGGCCGCTCGCCACGTTGTGATTCCCGAAGGAATCGTGACTTCGGTGTTCCCGCGGGTTCAGCGGCGGTTAAACGAGGTTGGCTTCTCATTCGACCCGTGGCAGCAGGGGTTCGGGACCATTGCTTTGGGTTGTCGCGCGGATGGCAAGTTCGCGGCAACGGTTGGTGGGGTCGCCGCGTCCATCCCCCGACAGGTCGGCAAAACCTACACGGTCGGCGGAATCATCGTGGGGCTGTGTCTGGAGTTCCCGGGATTGAAGGCGGCGTGGACGTCGCACCACAACAGGACGACGACAAACACTTTCCGGTCGATGCAGGGACTCGTGAAGCGCAAGGGTATTGCTCCGTTTTTGGCTCCTGATAGGTCGATGGGCATACGAACGACCAACGGCGAGCAGGAAATCAAGTTCCGAAACGATTCGGTGATCATGTTCGGCGCTCGCGAACAGGGCTTCGGTCGAGGGTTGGATGAAATCGACGTCGAAGTGTTCGACGAGGCTCAGATTCTCACGTTGAAGGCTCTTGAGGACATGGTGCCGGCGACAAACCAGGCGCGAAACCCTCACGGAGGTTTGATCTTCTTCTTGGGGACGCCCCCACGGCCGGACGATCCGGGAGAGGCGTTCACGGCCAAGCGTCAGCAGGCATTGAAGGACAAGCCTGAAGGCCAAGTGGTAATCACTCGAGGCAAGCAGGCATACGTCGAGTTCAGTGCTGATCCGGATTCAGCCCCTGACGATCAAACGCAGTGGCCAATCATGAATCCGTCTTTCCCGCATCGCACTCCGCTGGAGTCGATGGAGCGGATGAGAGAAAACATTCCAGACGACGAGTCGTGGAATCGTGAAGCTCGAGGGATATGGCCCAAGGTGTCCCGCCACGCCGCGGTTGTCAAGCACGCAGCGTGGCAAGCGATGCGCCGAAATGGACCGTCTGCGGACGTGCGACCAGATGCGTTTGGCGTGGACATGTCCCACGGTTTGGACATTTCGATAGCGGCGTGCTGGCTTGAAGGAGAGTCGGCGCACCTTGAAGAGGTGTGGGCCGGTTCAAATGTTGCCGAAGCGTTGGATTGGCTCGTCGAGGCTGCGGGTTGGCAAGCGGAAGTCGTCATCGACGACATTTCCCCTGCGGCTCAGATGGTTCCGGAACTCAAAGCGCGGGGAGTGAACGTTCGCCGCAGCTCGGCCCGGGACATGGCGAAGGCGTGCCTTCTGTTTGAAACACGCGCCAACGCCGACAAGCTGACACACGGTGGTCAGTCCACTGCGCTGACCGACGCGTTGCAGGGCGCCAGGAAGAGGCCCATCAGCGATGCCGGTGGGTGGGGATGGGACCGGCGCGATTCAACGGTGACCATTCATCCCATCGTGGCTGCAACCCTGGCCCTCCTCGGCGGTGTCACTCAAGGACCGAAGAAACCTAGTGGCCGTATCGCCACCGTCTCGTAGAAGGAAGGGGAACGTTGCCTAGTCAAGTCACGCTCCCCGGAATCGACGACGACGAGCAGCGGCTCCTGAGCGGGTTGTTGGCGCAGTTGGATGCCCGGCAGCCGCGGAATCAACTGCGAGACAGTTACTACGAGGGCCGGCTGGCTATTCAGCAGGTGGGGACGATCATCCCGCCGCAGTACTACCGTTTGGCGATTGTGTTGGGCTGGTCGGCGAAGGCTGTCGACACACTGGCGAACCGTTGCAACTTGGACGGCTTCGCGTGGCCCGACGGGGACTTGGGTTCGTTGGGGTTCCATCACGTCTTCGACGACAACTATCTTGACGTCGAGATTGATTCAGCGACGACGCAGTCACTTCTGCACGGACCCGCCTTCCTGATCAACACCGTCGGTGACACGTCGGTGGGGGAACCCGCAGGTTCCATTCACGTGAAGTCGGCGGCCAACGCCACCGGAACGTGGGACGCGCGGGGTCGGCGGTTGTCGAACTTGCTGTCCATCACGGGTAGGGACCGGTCGGGCTCTGTGTCCAGTTTGGCCTTGTACCTCGACGGGGTGACGATTACAGCGGAGAAGGATTCCTCTGGGTGGTCAACGGAACGCACTGAACATCCGTGGGGTGTTCCCGTGGAGCCCATGGTGTACCGGTACCGCACAGACCGGCCGTTTGGCCAGTCCCGCATCTCCCGTGCGGTCATGTCTGCCCATGACGGGGCTCTGCGCACGATGATCCGCATGGAAGGGCATGCCGACACGTACAGCTTCCCCGAAATGTGGATGCTCGGCGCGGATGAGTCGATCTTCAAGGACGCTGACGGCAACCCGAAACCAGTGCTCCAGGTGATGCTGGGTCGTCTCAAGGGCATCCCTGATGACGATTCGTCCAAGAACCCTCGAGCGGACGTGAAGCAGTTCTCCGCGGCATCACCTCAACCGCATATCGACATTCTGAAGCAGCAGGCCCAGTTGTTCGCCGGTGTCACCGACATCCCCATTTCGGATCTTGGCGTTTCGGACATGTCGAACCCGACGTCCTCGGATTCCTACATCGCGTCCCGCGAGAACATCATCAAGGAAGCCGAAACCACCACCAAGGGCTACAAGCGGGCGTTGAAGCGCTCCATGTGCCGGGCATTGGCGATGCAGAACAACATTCGGGAAATCCCCGAGGCGTGGTCGACCATTTCCCCGAAGTGGCGGAACCCGATCTACATGTCCCAGGCTCAGCAGGCAGACGCGGGCTTGAAGATCATCACCGCCGCACCGTGGCTGGCCGAGACGGATGTGGGTCTTGAAATCCTGGGTCTTGACGATCAGCAGCAGGCCCGCGCCATAGCCCAAAAGGTGAAAGCTCAGGGCCAATTAACGTTGCAGGCACTTGCCGCACAAGGCCAGAAGATGACGAATGACGGCGCCGGCACAAGCCGCTGAACCGGCACCTCTTCGCACAATCTTGATGCCAGTGGCAGCGGGTGCTGTCGACGAGCTATCTGCGGTGTGGGTCCTTCCGCCACCCGATATCATCAACGCCCTCTATGAGGTCTTGCCTCCGCTGTTGGACAAGTGGACGTTGGCAGCTTCCTCTGCCGGTGCCACGTGGTACGACCAGTTGCGCGACGCCAACGCGATCCCGGGACGTTTCGAGGCGAGCGTAAAACCGCTGGAAAATACCGGTGCGGATGCCCTAGCAGGCTTTGGTTCACGGTCGTTGTCTGCGGCCAGGGTCGACCAAGCCAACGCGGTCGTAAATCTTGACGAGCCCGCGACGTCGTTGGTGCGCAAGCCAAAGACGGAAGCCGACCTGGTGGACACGGCCCGTTACGACGTTCAGGGCGGGTTGCAGAAGCGGATTGTCAACGCCGCCAACCTGACTGTCACGGATGCGGCGACCGAAGACCCCCAAGCGCGGGGATGGATGCGCCGAACCCGCCCCGAGGCGTGCAAATTCTGCGTCATGGTCGCCTCCCGCGGTGGGGTGTTCACAAGAGCGTCCTCAACGTTCGCCTGCCATGAGGGGTGCTTCTGCGAGGCGGTTCCTGCCTGGGGCGGAAAAGCGCTCCCTGTAAAGCCATACAAGCCATCGGACAAGCCTTCTACTCCTGCAGATCGGGCTCGCGTGCGGCGTTGGATTAAAGAAAACCTAGAGTAGGTGCTACCAACTTGTCAGGTGCGTACAGCGACAGGATATCGACCGCCCAAGCGACCTTATCTGGTACGCGTTGACCGGCTGGCTGATGCGTGTTCCATAACTCCAGGTTCTCGGGCCGATTGTCGTCGCGGACACCGTTGATGTGGTGGACGTTCTCAAACTTGCAAAGCGGCCTGCCGATTGTCTCGGCCATCACTAGACGATGTTCAGGAACGAAGCCGTTGGCCATCGCCATTGGCGAATCTGGGCGCCAGACCATGACATAACCACTTGGGTCCCTCTTTTTGTGTGCGGGTTTTGGACGAGGTGCAGGCGTAGGCGTTCCCCACCGTCGCCACTTGTTGTAGTGACTAGTGCAGTACGACTTGCATCGAACAGGGTTACCGCAATCTGGTACTGAACACATCGGCGTCTCCGCAGCGTTGGACCTATAGCCGTTGCGAAACGCGCGTTCGTAATGAAGATGGCACATACCTCCGCTGGCGACGGCCGACCCGCATCCATCAGTGCTGCACCGTTTAGGCATCTCGGAGCGCGTCCTAATCGGCAAGTGCTCAGACAACTTGCCCGACCGCCGAAGCCGCTCATTGTGTGCATGGCACAAGCCATTTAGGCGTAGCGGGCGATCGCAGCCAGGCACGGTGCACACACTTACTGTCATGTGGCAATTATGCCACGAATGTTGACACCTCTGTCTTCCTGAGCCGCAACGGCGCAGAAGTAACCCGCAACGGGGAAATGGAGTGAAACAAGTGATCACAGCAGGACCGTTCAGCGGTGCTGACCCACGCATCTCTGGCACCGACCGGATTGAAGTGGTTATGGCCGTCCCTCGAGACGACGCTCTCCCACTCGACGTTCAGGCGGTCAACCTACGCCGACGAGCCATCGACTTGATGCAGGAAATTGCGACCGTCAATGAGAACACCGTCCGGTACAAGGGCGCCAGCGAAGACTGCACCATCAATTTTCAAGACCATTACGTCTCAATGACGGTCGCAA
>Ga0209051_1000715_pt1 | contig 36381 bp, 29 predicted proteins | sample AraplaCvi_mMS_r2_2_FD_184286 | JGI IMG/M metagenome (GOLD analysis project Ga0209051, IMG submission 184286) | Arabidopsis root microbial communities from North Carolina, USA - plate scrape MF_Cvi_mMS_r2 (SPAdes) (version 2) | ecosystem: Host-associated > Plants > Roots > Endosphere | place...
TGTCGCTCACGCGCTCGCCGCCGTCGAGGTCCTTGAGCTGCGAGTCGCGCAGGCGGCTCACGGCGTCGTATTCATAGAGGCCCTGCTGCGCCTTGGTGGTCGACTTGATGTGCCATTGCAAAAGCGGCAGCCCGAGCGATTGCGCCACTTCCTCGGCCAGCATGGTCTTGCCCGTGCCGGGTTCGCCCTTGACGAGCAGCGGGCGCGTGAGCGTGATGGCGGCATTGACGGCCAGCATCAGGTCCTGAGTGGCGACGTAGTTGTCTGAGCCCTTGAATTTCATGAGTGAACGCGAGCAAGGTGGAGAAGGCGGGGTGGAGAAAAGAACACACTCGATTCGCTTCGCGCAGCCACTTGGACGGCTTGAAGGGGTTCCCGGGGGACCCTTGCATATAATCGAATGTTGATTCGAAAAACTGTATCTCCACGAGATTGTGCGCGCAAAATGAACAAGTTGTTGACCACGATGTTTGCCTTCGCTGTCGCTTGCGTGACGGTCTCGGCCCAAGCCCAGCAAGTCACGGGCAATGCCCAGGAGGGCGCCAAGAAGGTTGCCATGTGCGTGGGCTGCCACGGCATCATCGGCTACCAGGCCAGCTTTCCGGAGATCCACAAGGTTCCGATGATCGCCGGCCAGAGCGCCAGCTACATCACCTCGGCCCTCACCGCCTACAAGGGCGGCGACCGCAAGCACCCCACCATGCGCGCGATTGCCGACACCCTGAAGGAGCAGGATATCGCCGACCTGGCCGCCTACTACAGCCAGCTGGGCCTGAAGGAAGGCGACGCGCCCCCGGCCGCGCTCGCCAAGCCCATGCCTGACAACGTGCAGGCCCTGGTGTCGCGCGACAAGGACAACAGCTGCACCAAGTGCCACGGCGCCAACTTCAACACGCCCAATGACGGCACCGTGCCCAAGCTGGCCGGCCAGCATGCCGACTACCTCTTCGTGGCGCTCAAGTCGTACCGCGTCAAGAACAACCTGCACCTGGGCCGCTCGAACGCGGTGATGGCGCAGCAGGTCGAACCCAAGAAGTTCACCAACGCCGAACTCAAGACGCTCGCCAGCTACATCAGCTCGCTGCCCGGCGACCTCAAGACGGTGCCGGAATCGCGCATCCACCGCGCCGCGCAGTAAGCGTCGGCCCGTCCCATGAAGAAAGCCCGCATCGAGCGGGCTTTCTTGTTTGCGGGGCCGGCTGTGTTCAGACGTCGAAGAACACCGTCTCCTGGGGCCCCTGCATGCGGATGTCGAAGCGGTAGCTCACCGCGCCGCCTTGCTCCACGCGCTCGGCAATCAGCGTGTGGCGCCGCTCGGCCGGCACGCTGGCCAGCACGGCGTCCTTGGCGTTGGCTTCGGCCTCGTCGCTGAAATACACGCGCGTGAAGGCATGCAGCAGCAGGCCGCGCATCAGCACGATCGCATTGATGTGCGGGGCTTCGCCCGGCGATTCGGCGCCCGGCTTCACGGTGTGGAACACGAAGCGGTTCTGCGCATCGGTGCCCGTGCCGGCGCGGCCGAAGGCGCGAAAGCCCATTTCGCGCGCTTCGGCGGGCGTCTGCGGATAGCGGCCCTCGCCGTCGGGCTGGCTGATCTCGACCAGCGCATCGTTGATGGGGTTGCCGTCGCCGTCGATCACGCGGCCTTCGAGGCGGATGCGCTCGCCGGAGGCGTTGTCCAGGGCGACCACGGTGTCGAAAGGCTGGTCGAAGTCGTAGCCGTACTGCGCGGCGGTGAGGCCGTAGGCGAAGTAGGGGCCCACGGTCTGGGAGGGGGTCTGGCCGAAGTCGGCTTCCTGTGCGGTCATCAACATGGTGTGTGTCTCCTTCTTGCTCAGCGGTTTTCGAACGGCGTCTCGTCGGCGCCGCGCAGCACGACGTCGAACTGGTAGCCCAGTGCGTAGCCTTCCTCGGTGATGTCGAGGCTGAAGTCGGCAATCAGCCGGTTGCGGTAGCGCTCAGGGGTGCCGGTGACCATGGGGTCGTACTGCAGCAGCGGATCGCCGGGGAAATACATCTGCGTGACCAGGCGGCTCGCAAAGCTCTGGCCGAACAGCGACATGTGGATGTGCTGCGGGCGCCAGGCGTTGGGGTGGTTGCCCCAGGGGTAGGCGCCGGGCTTGATGGTGAGGAAGCGGTAGCGGCCCTCGCTGTCGGTGAGGCAGCGGCCCGCGCCCAGGAAGTTGGGGTCCAGCGGCGCATCGTGCTGGTCGACCTTGTGCACGTAGCGGCCGGCGGCGTTGGCCTGCCAGATTTCGACCAGCGTGTTGGCCACCGGGCGGCGGCGTTCGTCGAGCACCTGGCCGGTGAGGATCATGCGTTCGCCGAGCGGCTCGCCGTTCTTGCGCGCATTGCGCGTCAGGTCGTGGTCGAGCTCGCCGATGCTGTCGTGGCCGTACACCGGCTGCTGCAGTTCGCCGAGCGAGGCCTTCAGCGGGACCAGGGGCTTTTGCGGGCCGCGCTTCGCGGTCGACTTGTAGCCGGGGTAGATGTAGGAAGGGTGGGCCTTCCAGTCGCGGGGGGTAAGGATGGCGGGGGAGGCCTGGGTTTTCGTCAACATGCCGTTGTCTCCTGTCGTGGGACGAATCGAATTCGGAAGCTGAACTTTAGAAGTCCCGTTCGATGATGTAAATTGAAGATTGGTCTGTTTTGCATAACCATCAGTAATTGAAAACTCCCGCCGACCTTCGCCAGGACTTTGTGCGCAACGTGCAGCTGCGCCACCTGCGCTGCCTTGTCGCGGTGGCGCAGGAGCGCCATCTCGCGCGCGCCGCCGAGCGGCTGTCGCTGAGCCAGCCGGCGGTGTCCAAGACGCTGTCCGAGCTGGAGGCCATCGTCGGGGCGCGCCTGGTCGAGCGCGGCAATGCCGGGCGGCGCGGCGTGCAGGGGCTCGCGCCGGCGGGCGAACAGCTGCTGGTCCACGCGCTGCGCGTGCTCGAGGCCATCGACGCCAGCGCGCAGGCGGTGGCGCCGGCTTCCGGCGAGCGCGTCGAGCGGCTGCGCATCGGCGCGCTGCCGAGCGTGGCGCCGGCGCTGCTGCCGGCGGCGCTCGCGCGCTTTCGCGAGCGCTGGCCTTCGGTGCAGGTGGTGGTGAAGAGCGCGGCCAACCCGGTGCTGCTCGACGAGCTGCGCGCCGGCGAGCTCGACCTGGTGGCGGGCCGCATGAGCGATCCGCGGCTGATGGGCGGGCTCAGCTTCGAGCTGCTCTACACCGAGCCGCTGGTGTTTGCGGTACGCCCCGGCCATCCGCTGGCGAACCGGTCGACCCGGGCGGTGTCGGTGCAGGCGGTGCTCGATTTCCCGCTGGTGGTGTATGGCGAGGGCACCATCCCGCGCCACAACACCGAAAGCTTTCTGTCGGCCCGCGGCCTCGCGCTTCCGCCGCACGCGCTGCAGACGCTCGACGTTGCGGTGGCGCGCGGCCTGGTGGCGGTGTCCGATGCGGTCTGGATCACGCCGCTGGGCGCCGCGCGCGGCGAGCTGGCCGACCAGCGGCTGGTCCGGCTGCGCATCGAAACCGCCGGCACCGACGAGCCGGTGGGCCTGCTGCTGCGCAGCGACGCCGAGCCCTCGGCGCTGCGCAGCGCCATGGCCGCGCTGCTGCGCGAAGGCGCCAGGCAGCAGGGCGCGCCGCCTTCCCGGAAGGCCGGTTAGTCCTTGGTTGCACGCCGCTGCACGCACGCGACGTAGCCGTCGCCATCGGGCGGGCGGCCGGCGCGCTGGCTCTCCCACATCATCTGGCCGAGGCACTCCATGGCCTCGTGATGCGCGTCGAGCAGCGAGCCACGGCGGGCAGCCAGCAGCTCGACGGCCTGGCGGATGCCTCGCGGCTGGTCGATGGAGCACTGCTCGCTGATCGAAAGATGCATCGACAAGTGCAGGAACGGGTTCTCGCGGCCGTTCGAACCGTCGTACACGCGGGCCACGGCGGCATCGGCGTCGGCCAGGTCCTCGTGGTATTCGGGGTGCGCGTCGATCCATCCCGCGGCAATCGTCTCGAGCGCTTCCATCGGCAGGCCTTGGAGGTGCTTGGCGTACACGTCGCAAAAGAAGCGGCGCACGTCTTCCTGGGAGGGATTGAACATATCTGTATGGAGAAGCTGGAAAGGAAAAAGAGGGGAGAGAAAACCGCGCGCCTGCAGCTCGAAAGGTGCCCGATGTTCCGGTAGCGGGACGTTACGCCGTAACGTAACGAATGGTCAAAACAGCATCCAAAGCGCTGTTTCGGTCGATCGCGCGGACACCGGTTTTCAGAAAAATATCCATAAAAATCAATAGCTTGCGTTCTTGACGACCCGGTGGCTCAAAAGAGTTGGCAGCACGGCACGCTAGTTGCCCCTGTAGATGCATCTTTTGTCACAGAGGCTGTCATGAACGCACCACAAGCACCGACCAATTCGACCGAAGGACTTGCCGCCAGTGGCGTTGCTCCTGTGGTCATCGCCCAAGCCACCAGCACACCGCTCGGCGCACCCGCCGCGATGAGCTCGTCGGCACCTGCCGCCGCTGCGGCGGCACCCGCCAGCGTGGGCACATTGTCCAATGCTACGCCGGGCGTCGCGGTGATGCGCGAGGGTGTCCGCATTCCGGTGGACGGCAACCAGACCCTGATCGCGGGTGACCGCGTGATCGTTCCCGAAGGCGGACAGGCCAACGTCCTGTTCCCCGGCTCGGCCACCAACAAGGCGCCGCTGGCCGGCGTCTTCACCGGCGGCACCGACGCCACCATCGGCTCGACCAAGCTGCCCGGCGGCCTCGAACAAGTGAATGTGGACGTCGCCTCGGGCGACCTGCAGGTGACCCCACCCGACAGCGACGCCGACGCGGCCGCACTGGCCGTCACCAAGAAGGTCGCGGCCGGTAGCGGCCTTGGCCTCGGCGAATTCGCGCTCGGCGCACTGGGCGCGGCTGCGCTTGGCGCCGCGCTGGGCGGCGGTGGCGGTGGCGACGGCGGCGGAGTGATCCCGTTCTTCGCCGGCGGTGGCGGTGAGGGCGATGCGGATGCAGACGCCGACGCGGATGCCGATGCGGATGCCGACGGTGATGCAGACGCCGACGCCGACGCCGATGCCGATGCCGATGCCGATGCCGATGCCGACGCAGATGCAGATGCTGATGCTGATGCAGATGCTGACGCTGACGCTGACGCTGACGCTGATGCTGACGCTGATGCTGATGCTGATGCTGATGCTGATGCCGACGCAGATGCCGACGCCGACGCCGACGCCGACGCCGACGCAGACGCAGACTCCGATGGCGGCGACAGCCTGCTCGATCCGGGCGATGGCGCGGCCGGCGGCCTGGTCGGTTCGATCGGCGACACCGCGGGTCTTGGCGACTCGCTCGACCCGGTGCTGGGCGTGGTCGACGGCGTGACCGACGTGGTCGACGACGTGCTGGCCCCGGTGCTCGGTTCCGAGTTCTCCGAGAACGATCCCAACCAGCTCGATCCGGCGGACGATTTCGTCGAGACCGTGGCTGAAGGCGTGGGCGGCGTGGCCAGCCCGATCGTCGATGGCCTCCTGGGCGAAGGCGCGACGGGTGCGCTGGTCGACCAGCTGGTCAAGCAGGTCGACTACGTCACCGACGCCCTCCAGAACGGTCTGGACAACCTGGTGGGCGAGGAAGGCATCCTGAGCGGCCTCACCGGCAGCCTTGGCCTGGACGGCGCGCTCGAGGAGCTCGTGGGCGACGACGGCGTGGTCGGCAACGTGGTCGAAGGGCTGCTCGGCCAGGACAGCCTCCTCGCCGGACTCGTCGGCGAAGAAGGCCTGGTGGGCGGCCTGCTCGCCGAAGGCAGCGCGCTGGACGGCCTCATCGGTGAAGGCAGTGCCATCGGCAGCCTGCTGGACAACGTGGTCGGCGACGAAGGCATCGTCGGCGGCCTGCTCGGCGACGACGGCGCCCTTGGCGGCGTGCTCGGCGGCGTACTGGGCGAAGAGGGCCTGCTGGGTGGCCTGATCGGCGGAGGAAGCCCCGTGGGCAGCCTGCTCGGCGGCGATGGCGTGGTGGGCGGCCTGCTTGGCGGCGACGGCGCGCTGTCCAGTCTGCTGGGCAGCGACGGCCTCTCCGGCGGCCTGCTGGGCCAGGACGGCGTGGTCGACAACCTCCTGGGCGCCGACGGCGCAGTGGGCGGCCTGCTCGAAGACAGCCCGCTGGGCGGCTTGCTCGGCGGCGAAGACGGCCTGCTCGGCGGCGTGACCGATGGCGTGCTGGGTGAAGACGGTCTGCTGGGCGGTGTGCTTGGCGATGACGGCGTGGTCGGCGGGCTGCTCGGCGAAGACGGCTTGCTCGGCAGCGGCGGCGCCATCGGCAGCCTGCTTGCCGAGGACGGCCTGCTCGGCGGCGTGCTCGGTGAGGATGGCCTGGTCGACAACCTGCTGGGCGACGAGGGCCTGCTGGGCGGTGTGCTCGGCGAAGACGGCCTGCTGGGCGGCCTGCTCGGTGGCGACCTCTTGGGCGGTGACTTGCTCGGTGGCGATCTCCTGGGAGGCGTGCTGGGTGAAGACGGCCTGGTCGGCAACCTGCTTGGCGGCGACCTCTTGGGCGGTGACTTGCTCGGTGGTGATCTGCTGGGCGGCGTGCTGGGTGAAGACGGCCTGGTCGGCAACCTGCTCGGTGGCGACCTCTTGGGCGGTGACTTGCTCGGTGGCGATCTGCTGGGCGGCGTGCTGGGTGAAGACGGCCTGGTCGACAACCTGCTTGGCGGCGACCTCTTGGGCGGTGACTTGCTCGGTGGCGATCTGCTGGGCGGCGTGCTGGGCGAAGACGGCCTGGTCGGCAACCTGCTCGGTGGCGACCTCTTGGGTGGTGATCTGCTCGGTGGTGACCTGCTCGGCGGCGTGCTGGGCGAAGACGGCCTCGTCGGCAACCTGCTCGGTGGGGACCTCTTGGGTGGCGACCTGCTCGGTGGTGATCTGCTGGGTGGCGTGCTGGGCGAAGACGGCCTGGTCGGCAACCTGCTCGGTGGCGATCTGCTGGGCGGTGACTTGCTCGGCGGTGACCTGCTCGGCGGCGTGCTGGGCGAAGACGGCATCGTCGGCGGCCTGCTCGGTGGCGATCTGCTTGGCGACGATGGCCTGGTCGGCAGCCTGCTCGGCAGCGATGGCCTGCTCGGCGGCGTGCTGGGCGGCAGCGGCCCGGCGGCCAACATCCTGGAGCCGGTGCTCGACACCGCAAGCACGCTCGGCGAGGCACTGGAGCCCGTGGTGGCCGCCGTGTCCGAGGTGGCAGAGCCCGTGACCGACATCCTGGCCGGCGCAACCCCGACGCTTGACCCGGTGATCGAGACCGTCCACAACAGCCTGGTGCACACCGTGGAGGACGCCGCGCCGATCGTGACCGACGTGGTGACCCCGATCACCAGCCTGGTGGACCAGGCCGCCGGCACCGGCAGCGTGCTCACCCCGGTGACGAACATCCTGCACGGCCTGCTGGGCTAAGGAACAAGAGCAGTAGAGGAGAAGGAAGAAAAACAACGCACCAGGGCCAGGCCGCCACCGGCCTGGCCCGAGAAAGGATTTGATATGAAGAACAGCAGCAGCTACCGGATACTGACCATCGTCGCCCTTGCAGCAAGCCTTGCCGCTTGTGGAACGGCCTCCAAGAGCGGACGCGAAGACGCGACCTACTACTACTCGAACAAGGCGCCGGTGGCGAAGGTGGAACCGCCCCCGCCCGCACCGGTGCAGAACGGTCCCGTCGCGCTGAAGATCGTGTACTTCGACTTCGACAAATACGACATCAAGCCGCAGTACCGCAACGTGGTGGAAGCGCATGCGAGCTATCTCAGGAACCGTCCCGCCAGCAAGGTGGTGATCGAGGGCCACACCGACTTGCGCGGCGGCCGCGAATACAACCTCGCGCTGGGCCAGCGCAGGGCCGAATCCGTGCAGCGCGCGCTCACGCAGCTTGGCGTGCCGGGCGAACGCATCGAGGCCGTCAGCTGGGGCATCGAAAAACCTGCATCGCTCGAAACCACCGAGGAGGGCCATCAGCTCAATCGCCGAGCCGAATTCAGCTACCGCTGAAACACGGAGAAACGCGATGCCTTCGATGGGAGTTCCCGGTCCGGGTGCGACCGGCCTCCCGCATTCGACTGGGGCCGAATGATGTCCTTCTCCGACCAGCTCCATGCCTGCCACGAGCGCCTGGTCTCGGTGTGTGCGGCGTTGCCGGCGCCTTATCCGGCCTTTACGCTTTTCTTCTCGGTGAGCGACGGGTCGCAGCGCGCGCACGTGGTGCACGCGCGCGCGGCCGATTTCGAAACCGCGTGGCACGAAGGTGCCGAGGCCGTGGAGCGCTGGGTGCGCGACTGCGGCATCGTCTCGCCATGGCTGCGCATCGACTGGGTCGAGGGCGCAAGCCCGATGGACTGGGCGCAGTTCAAGGCCCAGCTCGCCGGCGTCAAGCGCAACTACTTCCGCCTCGGCCTGGCCTTCGACCAGGACTTCGAGACCGCGTTCACCGAGCAGGAGCTCAACGCCAACGCCATGCTGAGCGGCGATTCGACCATTGCGCATGCGGTGGTGAATGTGCGCAACTTCGAGGCCTATGGCCAGGCGCGCTTCGCACGTGCGCTCCCGCTCGAGCTGCCGGCCGACCGGCGGGTCTACCTGCTGGCGACGGTGGGCGTGTTCTGCCAGGCCGACGGCGTCGTGCACAAGCTCGTGGGCACGGGGCTCGATGCCGGACGCCGCCAGGCGCCGGCCCTCACTCCGCAGTCGGCGCTCGACCTGGTGCGCAGCGGCGCGTCGTACCTCGCGCGCCAGGTGCAGGACGACGGGCTCTTCGTGTACGGCTACTTTCCGTGCTTCGACCGGCGCATTCCGACCTATGACGCGATGCGCCACGCGAGCGTGCTGAGCGCCATGATCGAGGCGTGGGAGCTCGTGCGCGACGACAAGCTGCGCCTGGCCATCGACCGCGCGCTCGATCATCTCGCGAACACGCTCATCCGCAGCTACACGCTCGCCGACGGCACCGAGGTCGCTTTCCTCGTCGACACCGGCGAAGAGATCAGGCTGGGCGGCAATGCCGCCTGCGTGCTGGCCCTGGTCAAGTACTGCGAGGCCATGGACACGCGCGACTGGCTGCCGCTGCTGGAAAAGCTGGCGCTGGGCATCGCGTCGCTGCAGGACGGCGCCACCGGCAGCTTCAGCCACGTGCTGCATGCCGGCGACCTGCGCGTGAAGCAGGCCTCGCGCGTCATCTACTACGACGGCGAGGCGGCCTACGGCCTCATGCGCCTTTACGGCCTCACGCGCGATGCAAGGTGGCTCGCCGTGGTCGAGAAGGCCTTCGACCACTTTATCGCGAGCCAGCACTGGCAGGCGCACGACCACTGGCTGAGCTGCTGCGTCAACGAACTCACGCGCTGGAACCCGCAGGAAAAGTACTTTCGCTTCGGCCTGCAGAACGTGGCCGGGTACCTGGACTTCGTGCTCGACCGCAAGACCACCTTTCCGACGCTGCTCGAGCTCATGCTCGCGGCCCAGCAGATGCTGCAGCGGCTCGAGGCCACGCCCGCCATGCGGCACCTGCTGGACGAGCTCGACACCGAGAAGTTCTACCGCGCGCTGGAGTACCGCGCCCACTACCTGCAGAACGGCTTCTTCTGGCCCGAGATGGCGATGTACTTCCGCCGGCCTTCCACCATCGTCGGCTCCTTCTTCATCCGGCACCACGCGTTCCGGGTGCGCATCGACGACGTGGCGCAGTACGTGTCGGGCTTCGTGGCCTATCGCCGCTACCTGCTGGAGCGCCCGGCCGTGCCCGGCGCGGGGAGCGCGAGGGACGACGGCGGCGCCGCCTGGACCGCGAGCGAAATGGCGCGCGTGACCGGCGGCGAATGGGTGGTGCGCCCGGAAGACGGCTGGCGCGCCAGCGGCGTGACGCAGCGCTCCTTCCTGCGCAAGGGCCGCGTGGTGTTCGAGCACCAGCCGCGGCCCTCGAAGACGCCGCTGGCCGCGGTGGCGCTCAAGGGCGTGCTGCAGCCGGCGGCCGCCGTGCTGTGCACCGATCCCGCACCGCACCTCGACAAGCGGGTACCGGTGCTCCAGGTGGACGACGTGCCGCAGGCCGTGCTCGCGCTGGGCGCGCATGCGCGCACCGAATTCACGGGGCGCGTCTGCGGCGTGCTGGGCAGCGGCACGACCGGCAGCACCGTGGCCGCGATGCTGGCCGACGCCCTGGCCGTGTGGGGCGAGGTCGGCCGCCCCGAAGGCAACGTCAGCCTGCCCTCGGGCATGGCCTGGAACCTGACCTGCATGCCGCGGCATGCGGCCTACTGGGTGCTGGAGATGGGCTCGCCGCACATGCTGGCCTCGACCCAGCTGGTGCGGCCGATGCTGGCCGTGGTGACGGGGCTGTCGGCCGCGTCGCAAAAGCACCGCGGGCCTTCGGAAGCCGCCGCGCGCATGGACAGCCGCATCTTCGAGGGCATGGCGCCCGGCGACAGCGCGGTGCTGAACCGCGACCTCCCCGAGTTTGCGACCTTTGCCGAAGCCGCCATGGCGCACCAGCTGCAGATCGTGACCTATGGCGAGCACAGGGACGCCGACGTGCGGCTGCTCTCGTTCGACCATGGCGAGGTGCAGGCCCAGGTGCTCGGCGAGCCGTTCCAGCTTCGGCTCAATGCGCCGGGGCGCCACATGGGCGCGAGCGCCGTGGCGGCGCTGGCGGCCCTGCAAGCGATGCGCCTGAAGCTGGCCGCCGCGGTCGAGCCCTTTGCGCAGTTCGAGCCGCCGGGCGGACGGGGCGCGCTGCACACCATCCACATCGGCGGCGGCAGCTTCAAGCTGATTGACGAGACCTACGACGCCAACCCGAGCTCGATGCGCGCGGCGCTGGAACTGCTGTCGCAGGCGCCCTGCGAGCCGGCACGCCGCGTGGCGATCCTCGGCGACATGCAGGAGCTCGGCCCCGCCGCGCAGCGCCACCACCTCGATCTGGAGCCCGAGCTGCTCGCATCGCAGCCCGACCGCGTGCTGCTGTGCGGCCCGCTGATGCGGGCGCTGCATGCGCGCATCCGCACCAAGGTGCGCTCGCACTGGTTCGTCGATGTGTCCGATCTGTCGACCGCGCTGGGCGGTCTGCTGCAGCCCGGCGACTGGGTGCTGGCCAAGAGTTCTGCCGGCGTCGGCCTGTCCCGGCTGGCCCGGGTTCTGAAAGCATTGCCATGATCAAACTGAATGCCCAAGCCTCCTTGCCCTACCGCCGCGAGGCGGCACCGCAGCGCCGGTGGTGGCTGGGCTGGCTGCAGCTGCTTTGCGCCTGGCTGCTTTGCATGTTGCTGTGCGCCAACGTCGCGCTGGTGCTGGCGCAGGGCCTGCCGAAAGACGAGGCGGCGCCGGTCGCGGCAAGAAAAGCGGCGGACTGCAGCCTGTGGGTCGAGACCGCCAAGGATGCTGCGGCGGCCCATGCCGAATCGGTGTCGCACACGCTGAGACGTATGTCACGCTGCAGCACTTCGTAAGCATAGATTTTGTCTTGTAACAACTGGGTAACAGTCGATAATGGCGCAGGCGTCATTGCCGGACGGATCGGCCCTTTCCCATGATCAAGTTTCTCTTGCCCAGCCAACTGGTGGCCGAGGTGCCCGAAAAACCAGGTGCGAGTCCGTATGCGGGTGCCCTGCACACCGCGTTCCGGGCTGCCTACCCGCTGGTCAAGAGCGCGGCCTGGCGCTCGCTGCCCATCAGCCTCTTCGGCCTGCTGCCATCGATCTTCCTGCTCCAGGTGTATGACCGCGTGCTGTCGCGCAGCGGCGTCTCGACGCTGGCCGCGCTGGTGTGCGGCATCCTGTTCTTTCTTTGCATCGAGTTCTGGCTGCGGTCGGGGCGTTCGCGCCTGTTGCGCAATGCGGGCGCCATCATCGACCACGGCGTGTCGGGCGCGCTGCTGCATTCGATGCTCAATCGTCCGCTGCGTGCGCTCGAAGCGCGCCCCGCCTCGATCTGGCATCAGTTCTTCCGCGACGTGGCCTCGGTGCGCGGCACCGTCACCGGCGGCCTGGCGCAATCGATCTTCGACTTGCCGATGGCGGTCTTCGCACTGGCCGTGATCGGCATCGTGGCCTTGCCGGTCTTGCCGGTGGTGGTGCTGTTCCTTGCCATCATGGTCTTCCTGGCCTGGTGGTGGGCCGACGAGGTGCGCAGCGGGCGGGTCGAGGAAGTGCAGCGCGGCCGCGGCCTCGACCGCATGACCTCGGAAATCTGCAACGCGCGCGAAACGCTCAAGACGCAGGCCAACGACGGTCCCACCATCGAGATGTGGCGCCAGTCCTATAACTCCTGGCTGAGCGAAAGCTTCAGCAAGAACGGGCAGATCGAAACCGCGCGCGACGGCACCACCGTGCTGATGATGGTCTTCTCGGTCATCGTGGTCACGGTGGGCGCCATTTCGGTGATGGAGCAATGGATGACGGTGGGCGGCCTGGTCGCCTCCAACATGCTGGCCCTCAAGGCGCTGCAGCCGGTGGCCGGCCTGGTGTCGAGCTGGCGCTCGCTGGCCGCGGCCAAGGAAGCGGCCAAGCGGCTCGAGACGGTGCTCGGCGAGCCGGTCGAAAAGGCACCCACCGGCATGACGCTGCCGCAGCCGCTGGGCCGCGTCACGCTGAAGGACGTGAGCTTCAGCTTCACGGAAGACGCGCACCGGCCGGTGCTCGAGAACGTCGACCTCGACATCGGGCCGGGCGGGCTGCACGTGATCGTCGGGCGCAACGGCGCCGGCAAGTCGACGCTGGTCAAGCTGCTCTCGGGCCTGTACACGCCCACGCGCGGCGTCATCAGCATCGGCGAGTACGACCTTTCGCAATTCGGCCGCGAAGAGCTCTCGCGCTGGATCAGCTACCTGTCGCAGGAGGTGTACTGGTTCGGCGGCCCGCTGATCGACACCATGCGCCGCACGGCCCCGGGCCAGAGCGACGAGCAGGTGGTGGCGGCCTGCAAGCTCTCGGGCGCGCACGACTTCATCTCGCGCATGCCCGACGGCTACCGCACCGTGGTGGGCGAGGGCGGCACCGGCCTCTCGGTGGGCGAGCGACGCAAGCTCGCGCTGGCCATGAGCTTCCTGCGCAAGCCTTCGGTGCTGGTGCTCGACGAGCCCAGCAACGATCTCGACTTCCAGAGCGAGCGCACCCTGCTTGCCACGCTGCTCGCGGTGGCCAAGGTGCGCACCGTGGTGGTGGTCACGCATTCGCTTCGCATCGTGTCGGCGGCCAGCGTGGTCTACCACGTGACCGGGCAGGGCAACGTCGAACAGGGCACGGCCGCCGTCATGGTGCCGAAGCTCTTCGGCGTGAAGAAGGCGCTGGTGGCGCTCCCCGATTCCACCGCGGGCGAGGACGATGCCGAGGCGCATCCGCAGCAAGGCGCCGCCGCCAACCGTTCCATGGCCTGAGCAGCCGATCGATCGAAGAGTAATTGGGGACCGCGACTTGAAATCAGATTTGCCGCAGATACTTCAGGACGAGGATCACAAGCGCGCCACGCAGACATCGCCCGAGGGCCGGCGCCGAAAGTGGGTCATTGGCGGTGCGGTTGCGCTGCTGGCCGTTGTGGGCCTGGGCTTTCCGATGGAAACCGTGGTGGTGGCGCCGGGCCGCGTGATCCCGTCGGACCGCGTCAAGTCGATCCAGCATCTGGAAGGCGGCATCGTCAGCAACGTGCTGGTCAAGGAAGGCGACAGGGTCACGCAGGGCCAGTCGCTGGTGGAGATCGACCTGGGCGGCAGCGGCCTCAATTTCGAGGAACTCACCGCGCGCTATGCCGCCACCCAGGCCACCCGCATCCGGCTCATGGCCGAGAGCCGCGGGCAGCCGCTCAGGCGCGAGAGCTTTGCCGCCGACATCGACGAGAGCGTGCTCGACGGCGAAACCGGCGCCTACGAGGCGCGCGCGCTCGAGCAGCGCGGCGTGATGGCCGGTGCGGTGTCCGGCCTGGAGGGCGCGCGCAGCAAGCAGCTCGAGCAGCAGGCCAAGGTCAAGGGCCTGAACGACCGCCTCGCGCTGATGCAGAAGGAACTCGAGATCTCGGAACAGCTGCTCAATGAAAAGCTGGTCGGGCAGGTCGAGGTGCTCGAGAAGCGCCGGCAGGTCGAAGGCGTGCGAAGCGAGCTGGCCGTGGCGCGCCAGGGCGCCATTTCCGCGAGCGCCGCCATCACCGAGGCGCAGGCCAAGATGGCCGAGGCCGAAGGCCGCTTCCGGCGCCGCGCGTCCGACGAACTGGCCGCCGTGGAGCGCCAGTTCGCGAGCCTGAGCGAAGACCTCGCGCGCGCACGCACCCAGCGTTCCCGCACCATGGTGAAGGCGCCCGCCGACGGCATCGTCAAGGGGCTGCGCAGCGCCAGCCCGGGCTGGGTCATCAAGCCCGGCGAAGCCATCATGGAGGTGGTGCCCGACAAGGACGAGGTCATGATCGAGGCGCGCCTGAATCCGAACGACCGCGGCTTCGTCGAAGTCGGCCAGGCGGCGCGCGTGAAGATCACGGCCTACGACTACCTGCGCTACGGCGCGGTCGAAGGCAAGGTCACCCTGGTGGCCGCCGATGCCGACCGCGATCCGGCCATTGCCAATTCGGCGCCGTACTACCGCATCCTCGTCAGCACCGACCAGGCCTACGTGGGGCGCGAAGAAAACCGCGTCACCGCCGGCATGGAGTCGGAGGTCGACCTGAAGGTGGGGACCGATCCGTTCATCTGGTACATCCTTCGTCCCGTGCTCAAGCTGCGGCGCGAAGCCTTCCGCGAACCATGATGGGCCGCAACCTGGCTGGCCGGCGCCGAACGGGCCCCGGTGTTCTTTGCGCAGTGCTGTGCGCGAGCTTCGCGCTTCCTCCTGGCGCCCTGGCGCAGGAGGCGCCCGCGCAGCTGGCGGCGGCGCGCCGGCTTTCCGCGCCGTCGATCGGCGCCGCCAGCTATGCGCAGCGCGTCAAGCAGGCGCTCATTGCGCTGTCGCAGGACTACCCCGAAGTGCAGACCGCGCAAGCCGCCGCCAACACCAGCAGCTTTGGCGTGGACGCCGCCAAGAAGGCCCGCTACCCGCGCTTCAAGATGGGCACCGCCTCCGGCACCTACAACAGCGGCGCGGACAACGCCAAGAGCGAGAGCTACACCGTGCTCACCGCCGAGGCGCGCCTGAGCCTGATCGACGGCGGTGCCATGAACGCCGCGGTGCGCGCCGCCGAGGCCGGCAACCAGGCCGACGACGAGGCCGTCGCCACCACCTCGCAGAAGGTAGTGCTCGACGCACTGACCGCCTACCTGCAGGTGCAGCGCTTCGACCTCAAGAAGCAGATCGCGCGCAAGTCCACCGAGGTGGTGGCCGAACTCTCGAAGGCCGAGGCCCGCCGCGTGGCCCTGGGCGCCGCCGGCGAGAACGACCTCAACATGGCGGCCGCGCGCCGCGCCAGCGTGGCTGCGCGCGAGTCCGACTTCCAGGCGCAGCGCGACGAGGCGCTGGCCAAGTTCAACACCTACTTCAGGTTCACGCCCAACACCGATTCGCTGCCCGTACTGGCCGCGCCCGCGTACTGGCGCATCGCCTCGCAGGAAGAGGCCCTGCGCCGCGCCGAGGAGCGCAGCACCGAGATCGCCGAAGCCAAGGGCCGCGTGGCGCGCGCCCAGGCCCTGGTCGACCAGCAGGAGGCCAGCATCTGGCCGACCGTGGACGCGGTGGTCGTCAAGAGCAAGGACCCGCGCGGCGTGTCGCCGCAAGACCCGACGCGCGCGGCCTTCGAGCTCAACTGGAACTTCGGCAACGGCTTCGACCGCCAACTGCGCCTGAAGTCGGCCCTGGCCGAAGTCGCCAACCAGGAAGCCAAGCTCGAAGGCGTGAAGCTCAACCTGCTGGAGCTCACCTCGGCCTCATGGGCGCGCACCGTGTCCGGACGCGAGCGCGAGCGGCAGCTGGCGGAGGCCGTCAGCACATCGGGCCAGGCCTTCCGCGGGCGCCGCCGGCTGATGGAATTCGGCCGCGAAACACTGCCCGCGGTGCTCGACGCGCAGCTCGACTACTACAACCTGCTGTTCGACTACGTCGACGCCGTGTTCGACCTGCGCATCACCGAGCTGCGCCTGGCGCGCACCACCGGCGAACTGCGCATCGACCCGGACGCGAGCAACGCCTGGATCGACCGCATCTTCGGCCCGCCGAACCGCCCCGCGCTGAGCGAAGACGGCCTGCTCACCGCGCTGTGCATCTCGAGCAACGCAGGCTGCGCGAGCGAGCCCGTGGCCGACCGCGGTGCCACCGCAACCGCGGCGAACCCGCCGCTGCGCCGGGCCGCGCGGCTGGCAAATCGCTGATCGTTGGTTGGCTGGATCGAAGCGAGTTCAGACATCCTCGGGGATGCCCGGCTCGCCGTCGAGGATCTGGTACTTGCGCATCTTCTCCCACAGCACCTTGCGGCTGATGCCCAGGTGCTGTGCCGTGTCCTGGCGCTTCCAGTCGTTGATCTCCAGCGCCGCGATGATGCGGTTGCGCTCGCTGCTGTTCCATCCCTTGCGCTCGCCATTGCCGTCCAGCGCCACGCCGTTCATCGCGCCGCCGCCATGGCCGTTGCGCTCCGCAGCAGCGCCCGAGGCCAGCGTCGGCGTGCCGCGCGTGAGCGCGATGGCGCGCTGGATCAGGTTCTGGTCCCAGCTGTGCAGCTGGCGTGCGATCACACCCACCCGCTCGGCCAGGTTGCGCAGCTGCCGCACGTTGCCGGGAAAGTAGGTTTCGGCCACCGCATCGCTGAGCCAGTGCGGCGTTTCGCCGAGCGCCTCGAGCTCGTCGCCCAGCACGTTGGCCAGCAGCGCCTTGAAGATCGCGATCTTGTCGATCTCCCCGCGCTCCTCCAGGCTGGGCACGTGCAGCTCGATCACCGCGAGCCGGTAGAACAGGTCGGCTCGGAACTCGCCGCTGGCCACCATCTCGCGCAGGTTGCGGTTGGTGGCGGCCACCAGCCGGAAGTCGACCCGGATCGGCGCCGTGGCACCCAGCCGCGTGACCGCGTTGTCCTCCAGCACGCGCAGCAGCTTTACCTGCTGGTAGCGCGGCAGGTCGCCGATCTCGTCGAGGAACAGCGTGCCGCCCGTGGCCTGCTCGAAATAGCCGCGATGCGCATGCACGGCGCCCGTGAACGAGCCCTTGGTGTGGCCGAAGAACAGCGACTCGAAGAGACCATCAGGAATCGCGCCGCAGTTCACCGCCACGAACGCGCCCTTGCTGTAGTGCTGGTGCCCCAGGTGCAGCTGCTGCGCGATGCGCTCCTTGCCCACCCCCGTTTCGCCGCGCACCAGCACGCTGTGGTTGCAGTCGGCAAAGGCCGCCACTTCGGCCAGCAGCGACTTCATCGCATCCGAATGCGCCACCAGCACATCGGGCGCCTGCGGCGCCACGTCGCGCGCACGCAGCTGCCGCACCAGCTTGGCCACCATCGTGCGCAGCTCGGCGCAGGTGAAGTCGTAGGGCAGCACGTGCAGGTACTCGGGCGGATAGGTGCGCGAGTCCCGCTCCCGCGAGGCCGCCGCCACCCAGATCACCGGCATGCCCTGCAGCAGCTCGGTGGCATGCGCCAGGCCGCCGCTGTCGATCACCGTGACGCTGAGGATCGCGACCGAAGGCCGCAGCGCAGTGCCGCGGTCCTGCTGCGGAGGCGGCAAGCCATCGGCCCGGATCACCTCCACATCGAAGCTCGCCATGCACCGCGCGATACGGTCGAGGATGTCGGCCTTGCCTTCCCAGACAAAGAGGTCGAGTTCGTCGAAGTTGGCGGGGGAGCTCATGAAGTAAGAAAACGGCTCACTTGAAATCTTCGGTCTAAAAAACCAGCTCGGCCCCGCGGGCACATGAGAGCCGCGCGCCAATATCAGCCTTGGCAAGTTGAATGCCGAGTCCTTTCAGGAGCAAATTGACGAGGGAGTCCAACAGAGGGCTAAGCAGACTCTTAATGATGTCCTGAACGACGGTCAAGGTGCCTCCCAAAAGTTGGGTCGCAGTGCCAATCAGATCGCCAAGACCGTTTGGTGCAGAAGCACTGTACTTGTGCGTCTGGAGCTGCAGCCCGCTAAGAGTGTCAGAGAGACTTTTGACAATATCCTGTGACTCCATTGAATAGTAGATCGGCTGGGCGTCCAGCTCCGGTGGGTCCGAATACGTGTGATCCTGAGTTGTTGCAGCTACTGTAGTGTCGGCCCTGAGGCCTGTCCTGGAATACGTGCTCCACGGCCCACACAGAAACAACGTGCAATTTCTGGTTTGAACATCCATAACCGGGATCTCTCGAAGCTCGGGTGTTGTTCCGTCAGCGAGCAGCGCCTCTGCGTCTCCATCTGAAATTGTCCCAATTCGGAGTTCGGCAGCAGCTGTCGTGGCTCTGATCTCGAGTTCTTTGTTGGGTGCTGTGCAGTCGACGTCTATCACTTTCGCCTTTGCCGAGGCTGCATTGAGATTGATGCTGAGCCTTATGGGCCCTTCTGGTAGAACGATCTGTGTCTGGGTGCATCCAAGGCAAAGAATGGCCTTCAAATCCAGAGAAAGTACGCTATTCAAGAGGCTGGTGACGGGAGCTAATAGCTTAGTAACTGCATTTAACAGATCAACGATGCCAGAGAGCCCTGGCAGGTCAACCGAGATCAGGGTGCGGAGTTGCGCAGTTTGCACTTGAATTCGATCCGGGCCGTCAGGTGCAATTTTTGCCAACTCTGGATTACCGATCGCAGAAATCTGGGGAGGTTGGATAACACGCAACTTGGTTGTTATGCTGCCAAGTCCCGGAATGGTGACAGGGATGTCTGCGGAAATGCCGTTCTTGTTATTAGCTAGTTGCACAATCCCTTGTACCAATTGGAATAATTGAAGGTCTGTCTGTAACCCGGCTGCTTCCGTTCCGGTCTGAACACCGAGCAAGTCTCCCAGCCTTAACAGAGGTTGAGCACTTGGGATATCGGCTTGGATTCGGATTTCTTCGAGAGCCTCGATTGCAGCGTCTGCGGTGCTTCCATCCCGCCTTAGTGCATTGACCATTGCTTGGAGTAGTTGGCCTGCTTTGGCATCGGCGTTCAACACCTGATCGTATTGGCCTGCCGCAATGTCGAGTACGATCGCCAACTCGTCGAGAAACGAGAGCAGCTTAATGTTGGCACCCAGCAGTCCATTCCATCCACCAATAGTGACAGCGAGGCTAGTACCGAGAAATTTTCCAAGTACGGTGTTTAGTAGAGCGGACTGTGTGCTGTCGACGGAAACTAGGGTGCTTCGGATATTCAATACGGCCTTAGGTAATGACCGCGCCGCGATCGCTTGTACCGAGATCGTTCGATTACCGGTGAAAAAAATGAAAAGCGGGGAAGGCGTCCGCGTAATGCTCACCCGCATCGCGTTTTTTTCGGTGGCATTCTCGTCGAAGTGGTTCGCATTGGTCGTGTCTTGTGCGCTCCATTGCCCGCAGGCCATGTCAGAGTCTGCGAGCAAAAAGTCTGCAGGCATATTGCCATTTGGACTGTCATTCGCATTGGATTTGGCTGCGCCATATGCCGCAGCGCAGTTATTGGCATTGAGCGCCTGCGCTCCGGCCAGAGCCGCCAAGTCCGCAGCTTTCTGGAATTCTCTTTTCAAATAGAAGAGGTAGCCCAGTTCGGTGCCGACGAACAGGATGACCGCAACGCTCAGGAAGATGGCGACATGAATCACCACAGAGCCACGCTGCGATCGTCGATTTTTTTCATTGTTGGCCAAGATGCTCATGCCATTTGCCCTCACATGGAGAATTTGGCAGAGCCAGAAATTTTGGAAGGGGCCAGCACATCAGGTAGCGCGATGATCGGATTTTCTCTGTAGGGATACGAGACGGTCACGAGGCCCGAGATGCCGACGGTGACGGAGACGTTCGGATTGTTTTGCAACCAGGTCTTTCGCTGTGCGGTGGTGGTACCGACATCCGCCGGGGTTACGAGCGACGTAGCTAGGGAGGCATAAACAATGTTCTTGATCAGTGCAATGTTGGCGGTCTCAGTCGGGTCATTGACGCCAGCCAAGGCGCGCGCACCGTCCTCGGCTGCGCGTGAGATGGCCTGCTGCGCGTACAGCACAGCACCAAAGGAAACAAGGCCGTAGAGGACCAGCAGCAACGTCGACAGCACGAGCGCGAACTCGATGGCAGCTATGCCTCGCTGCAATTCACACCTGGACCGTCGAAGAAGATATGCGCTCATATCTGACTTCCTGCAACGGGATCGGTCATCAGCATGCTGGCTCTGCCTTGAAGCTTGCTTGGCATCAGAAAGCCGAAGCCGGGCAGCGATGGAGCCAGAGGGTTGGTTTCGTAGTCGTAGTTGACAGTCACGATCATCTGGCATCGCGTCGCGAGGGCTGAGCCGCAACTCGGGATCGCACCGCTCGTACAAGCGTCGTCGGTATCGACGAGGCAGACCTTGGCATCAACTGTCGCGGTGCTCAGCCAATCAATTCCCGATTGGGCAACGTTCGCCGCTGCCAGCCTGCGGCACGCGAGTTGATCTGCGCAGATTGCGGCATTCACCGTTTGATAACGCAGTGCGGCCCTCGCTCCTTCCTCGGCGGCATTCTGCATACCCAGGCGGACGGCGAAGACAATCCCGTAACTGAGAATTGCATAAAGCACCACGAAGACGAGCGGAAAGACGAGCGCGTACTCAAGCGCGTAGATGCCGCGCTGTGCATACGGAGAGTTGAATCGCCTGCGCATGAGTCTTGGGGAAAAAATCGAACCCTGTAGAAGCGGCCGTTTTCCTAGCGAGAGTCTGCGTTCGAAGCGCCACCACCATTCTTGGCATTGGTCACACTCGAGCCCAGCCGCTCCGGGATGGGGTGCTCGAAACTCTTGAGGTAGCGTTCGTAGCTCCGGCCGGCGACACCGCCCGCGATGGGCCGGGCCGTTGGGGAGGCGATCTTGCCGCTACGCTGCCAGGCGAACAGGTTCAACGTCGCATCGCCGACCTGCTGTGGAAGATCGAAGGCCCCTTCTTCCTTCTCAACCGCCGAGGTGTCCTGCGCCGGCGCTGGATGGGGTGCCTGTCCAGATTGAGGGGATCCGGTCGGGGTCTGTGCAGAGGCCGCCACAGGCATGAGCAAAGCTGCGGCCAGAGCACAGATGGACAGCATGGAAAGCTGATTGACAGGCTTGTTGTTGTTCATGGTGCCCCTCGTGAAGTCGGGTTCGGTGAAAGAGGTGTGCCTGCAGTCGAGACCGACGGGTTCAACTGGTTGGCGGTGCGCATGCCGCCCATTCCGGCCCATCGGGCGGGCTTGAGTGCGAGCGGGAAGGAGGCTGGGTCATCGCGCAGCGTCGTGGACACCCCGTTCGGTGCCGATGCAGAGGTGGCGGTGAAAGGCGGCCGGGCGGCCGAACTCCCTGTGGCTCGCATCTGCAATGCAGCTGCGCGCACGGCAGCGCGCGTGGCTTCCGGCATGCGGTTCGCATCCATCAGGGATGTGGCTTGCTCCTGCTGGTGCGTGATCTCGAGATAGAGCGCCACATTGGCTTGTGCCTGTTTGCTGTCAGGCTGCAACTGCAGGGCCTGCATCAGCGGCAGGCGTGCTTCCTCAATCTGGCCGGCGCGTAGGCTCGCATAACCCAGATCGCTCAACAGCAATGCATCGGTCGGCGTTCGGCGCTGCGCCTGCTTGAGCAGTTGGACTGCCTCGGCATAGTGACCACGTGCGCCGGCCAGCAAGCCCAGGCCTCTGTAGCCCGCACTCTCCTGTGGCGTGGCCAGCAAGCGCTTATAGGCGGTTTCAGCAGCTTCAGCTTGGCCGGTCTGACGCAGCGCGTCAGCGCGCACGCGGGTGGATTCGGGCGATACACCCCATCGCCGTTCGAGCGCGTCGATATGTGCGAGCGAGGCAAACCACAGGTCTTCCTTCTGCATCTGCTCGACAAGCTTGAGATAGGTTGCTTGGGTGTCTACGGTCGCTCCTGCCTTCGTGTCCGCAGCCGCTTCGGCAGCCATGCGCTGCTGCGCATCCGCACTGGCGGCGTACTGATCCTTGATGCTCGCGCAGCCGGTGAAGACGAGAGCCGCTACGCCCGCGGAGGCGAAAGCCAATACGCGACGCACGACGGGCGAGCAAGTGCAAAAGTCCAGCGTTTTCATTTGGCGACAGCTCCAAGTGATCGGAATATCGCGATGAAGCCTGGTCCTGCCGTAACGATGACCAGCGCTGGCATCAGCGTGGACACCATGACGGCAGTCATCTTCACCGTGATCTTTCCGATTTTTTCCTTCATTTCGGAACGCCGGTGCTCGCGCAGCCGGTCGCTGAAGATGCGTAACGGTTCCTGCACGGCGCCGCCGTGCTTGTCGACCTGCACCAGCAAAGACACGAGCCCTCGGAGGTTCTCGTTCTTGTGCAAGGTCGCGAGGCGCTGCAACGAGTGCTCGCGGCTGCGACCACGGCTGTACTGGTTGTTGGCCAAGGTCAGCTCGTAGCCGAGCACGCGCAGCACGTGTGAGAAGTCGCTGGCCATGATCTGCAGGCTCTGGTCCAGGCTCAGCCCAACCCCTTGGAGAAGGCGCAGCAAATCGATGAAGAGCGGAAGCTCCTGATTCGCCCGTTCGCGACGCGTGGCGGCAAAACGGCCGAGCACCCATTTCGGCGCCATGAAGCCAATGGCGAACGCGGCCGAAAGGACGATAACGACGGTGCGTTGTGTATGGCCCGTGCTCCACAAAACATAGGCGAGAAATGGAAGAAGGAACGCAAGAAAAACACGAGCCACCAGGAAGACCAATTGCGCCTGCTTCGAGGAAAGACCGCACTGGTCGATGAGGTTGCGGTCTTCATCCGCTACGAGCGTCCGGCCGAGCCGCGAATCGAGCCAATGGAACGGCAGTTCGATATCGGACTTCGTCGAGGTGTCTGACTCTCCACCAATATCGGCGGAAGCTTTCGAAAGATCTGGAGTCTCCACAACCTGGTGGATGGCACGGCCTATGACTTTTCCGCTGCGCGCACGACGCAGTTCGGTCGCAATCAGCGCGCCCGCTCCTGCCATGAGCCCTAGCGCGAGTAATGCCAGGCTAAGAACGGCGAGTTGACTGGGCGACAGCGTCATGACAGTCTCGCCAATCGATAAAGGAGGGCGGCGCCGACCAGCTGAAGGCCTGCCGAAGAGAAGATCAGCATGCGACCTGTACCGTCATTCCACATCCCTACGAAGTAGCCGGGATTGGTCATGATGAGGAAGGCGCCCACGCCCACGGGCAGCAGCCCCAGGACCCAGGCGGAGAGCCGGGTTTCCGATGACATGGCTACCAGCTCGTGCTCCGCCTGTTCACGGTCGCGCATGAAGTTACCTACGCGCTCCAGCAGCAGATCAGAGCGGCCGCCATAACGCACACCCAGGCCGAGAATGGAGGCCAACAGAAACATCTCGTCTATTCGGACACTGCTGGCTGTCTGATGCAGCGCGCGGTCGAGATCCATGCCCGCACGCACCAGTGATGCCGCACGTTCCAATTGGCCGCGCAATGGAGCCTCCGTTGTGGCAATCGCCAGCTGGAACGCCGCCTGCGTGGAGTTGCCGATGGTGATCAGTCGCACCATGGCGTCGATGTAGCCGGGCAACTGGCTGACCAGCTTGCGTCGGAATTTCTGCAGCCGCAGCCAGATCGCAAAGACCGCGAGGAGTGCCAACAAGGTGAGCGCACTCAACGCCGCAATCCAGCCGCCGAACAAACCGGCAAGAGCAGCCAACATCACGATGGCTACCAGACCCAGTGCGGCCATGCGCGGCTCGATCACGCCAATCAGCCACTCGGGCATGGCTCTTTCAAGAAGCCCGGCGGGTTCAGAAGCCGTGGCGCTTGCATCGGTTTCGAGCCACGGGTCAGTCATGAGCGCATCGCTCGGCAGATCCCGCAAGGGCATCGGCGTTTGCACTGCCGCCGCCGTGCTGGCCAGGATCTGCTGGTCCAAATGGCGCGTCGCCGCCTGCCGAGCCTGCCGCCCCTTTGCCCATTGCCACAGCAGCAGCCCCGCGGCTGCAAGCAGCAGCGCGACGCAAGCCACCGTCAGCAGGACCTTAGCCACGGCTGTCTCCCTGCTGGCTTCGTGCCAGCGACTGGCGGAAGCGCGTGATCTTGGGTGAATGCGGCGCAATGCCCAGCGATATCCAGCGATCGCGCTCCTCGCCGTCGGGCGAGGTGATCGGCTCGTAGCGATAGAGCTCCTGCATTGCGACCACGTTGTCGTTGACGCCGGTGACTTCGCTCAATGAAAGGATGCGGCGCTGCCCACTCGACAGGCGTCCGATCTGTACGATGAAATCGATGGCATTGGCAATCTGCCGGCGCAGGCTCACTTCGCTGCCCTGGTAGCCGGCAAAGCCCGCGAGCATCTCAAGCCGGTAGAGGCATTCGCGCGGCGAGCTGGCATGGATGGTGCCCATCGAACCTTCATGGCCCGTGTTCATCGCCTGCATCATCTCGATCACTTCGGCGCCGCGCACCTCGCCCACGATGATGCGGTCCGGCCGCATGCGCAGGCTGTTGCGCAGCAGGTCGCGGATCGACACCACGCCCGTGCCGTCGAAGCCACCGGGGCGGCTTTCGAGCCGGACGACATGGCTGGTGCCTAACGAAAGTTCCGCCGTGTCTTCGATGGTGATGACGCGCTCGCGCGCAGGGATGAAGGTGGCGAGCGCATTGAGCAGCGATGTCTTGCCCGAGCTGGTGCCGCCGCTCACAAGGATGTTGCAGCGCGCCCGCACCGCAATCTCCAGCAACTGCGCCATGCCGGCGTCGAAGGTGCCGAGCTTCACCAGATCGGCCGGCGTGAGCGGTTCCTTGCGGAACTTGCGGATCGAGACCGAGAGCCCGTCGATGGCCAGCGGCTCAATGATCACGTTGATGCGGCCGCCATCGGGCAGGCGCGCATCGACCATCGGATTGGATTCGTCGAGGCGCCGGCCGAGCGGCGCCAGGATGCGGCGCACGATGCGCATCACGTGCTCTGCATCGGCAAAGCGCACGGTCTCGCGCTCCAGCATGCCGTGGCGTGACACGTACACGTTCTGGTAGCCGTTGATCAGGATGTCTTCGACGGCAGGGTCGTTGAGCAGGTCTTCGAGCGGCCCGAAGCCTGCAAGCTCCTTGGTCAACGCATCGGAGATGAGCTGCATCTCACGGTTGTTGATTGGCACGCGGCGCAGCCGGACGAAGCTGTCGACCTCCAGTTCGACAAATTGCTGGATCGAAGCGCGCGACCAGCGGCCGAACTCCGCCCCCAGTTCTTCGATGCGGCTCAGCAGATGGTCATGCGTCCAGCTCTTGATGTCCTGGAACTGCTGGGAGTTGACGAACGCCTGGTCGTCGTCGGCGAATTCGAGATCGTTGGACATAGAGGCGTTTCAACCTTGACTAGAGCTTTTCCAGAAGCCGGCAACTTGCGACATTCGAGCCAACCAACTGGACTCCTTGGCTGGCGGCTCGCCCGCGTCGGACATGTATTGCTGGGTCAATCCGCGTGCGAAGCCGGCCACGGCTTGCGAATACGCGTCGTTGCGCGCGGTGCGCACCAGCATCTCGCCGCGGCTCGCTGCCGCCAGAAGTTGCGTTCCTCGCGCCGGCAGCACATGGTGCAGCGGCAGTTCGAGACGATCGGCAATGTCCTTGGCCGGCAGCCCCACATGGCTGTCGAACTTGTTGACCACGAGCGACAACCGATCGGTGTCGATGCCTCGGGTGCGCAGTTCCTTGAGCATGTTCGCGGTAGAGACGATCGCGCCGATGCTCTGGTCGCACACCACCCAGCTGTGCTGGGCAATCTTCACGGTCTGTGCAACGAAATCGAGGGTTGAAAAACCGCCGAGGTCGGCAATCTGAAAATCGAAGAAGTCGCCGAGCCGCTTGATCAGCGCCATCGAATCGGCATGCGAGATCTCGCGCACCTGCGCAAGGCTTGCGGGCAGCGGAAGTACAGCCACGCCGCTCGTGTGATGGGCCAGCGCGGTGTGCAGCAGCGTTTGGTCGAGGCGGCGCAGGCTGCGCACGCCATCGACAAAGCTGAAGCCGCTTTGGGTGTCCAGATACAGAAGACCGTCGCGGGCCGGCAACCCGAGATCGAGCAACGCCACGCCGCGGCGCGTGTTGCGGCTCTGCGAAGGTGCGGCCGTTTGAGACGGCTGGTCATTGAGCATCAACGCCAGGCTGGCTGCGAGCGTGGTCACGCCGATGCCTGGCCTTGCGCCAAGCAGTGCAAGCGTGCATCCACGGGCACGGCTTTGCAGCGTGCTTTGACGATCGACCAGCTTGCGCAGCGTATTGATTGCATCGGTCGGCGGCGCGCTCATGTCGACGAAATCGTCCACGCCGGCACGCAGCGCGGCAAGCATGGAAGCCGGCTCGGCTGAAACCCCTGTCGCCAGCACCGGCAGTGTCGGCCATTCGCGCTTGAGTCGCTGATGGAGTTCGCCCGCCGCCGCGGCGTGGTCGCCCGAGAAATCGAGAAAGACCGCCGCCGGACTGAGCATGGCGATCCGCTCGTCGATCGACTTGGGCTCGGAGGGAAGGATCACCACCGCGCCCAACTGGTTGAGCGCGTCGCTCAGCCATGTGATGTGGCTGCTGTTCTGCGATGCGAAGAGATAGGTCTCTGCACCGATTTCAGGAAGGCTGTCGCGTGGGGCGTTCATGGCGTCGGCCAAGGGCTTTGCGTAGTTCGGTTCTGTCAGCGCGAAAAGCCCGGCACCGTCGTGCCCGAGGCCGGCCCCAGCAGATGCGCACGCCACACGGGGCCATCGCGCTGTTCGGCACCGCCCGGCAGGTAAGGGCCAAGATCGGTGCCGCGCGCAATAGGCTTCACCAGATGCGGCGTGACAAGGATCACCAGTTCCTTCTCGCTCATCTGGTACTTGTTCTGCTTGAAGAAGGTTCCGAGCACCGGAATGTCACCGAGCAGCGGCACCTTGTCGGCGTTGGAGGTGGTGGTGCGGCTCACGAGGCCGCCAATGATGAAGCTCTCGCCATCGCCCAGTTCCACCGTGGTGTCGGCGCGGCGCGTGCTGATGGCCGGCACTGCGACACCGCCGATGCTGAGCGAGTTGGTGTAGTCCAGGTCGCTCGCTTCAGGCGCCACCTTCAGCACGATGCGTTCGTTCGACAGCACGGTGGGCGTGAGCGTGAGGCCGATGCCGAAAGGCTTGTATTCGATGCTCGTGGTCCCAAGGCCCTGGGGGGCGGGAACGGGCAACTCGCCGCCGGCCAGGAAGCTCGCGCTCTGGCCCGAGAGCGCCACCAGCGTCGGTTCGGCAAGCACGCGGGCCATGCCGTTGCCTTCGAGGAAGCCGACGTTCAGGCCAATGCCGGCCTTGCCGAAGTTGAATAAGAGGCTGAAGGCTTGGGCGAGCGGGTTGTTGTATTCACCGCTGATCGAGCCGTTACTACTGAAAGTTGTGGAACCCAGCGACGACGGCGTGAACACGCCGAAGCTGAAGCCGTTGGAATTGGCGCGCGTGCTGAAGATGTTGAGGCCGGCCTGCTTGAGCACGCTGCGGTTGAACTCGACAATCTTGACCTCGACCTGCACGGTGCTGCTTCGCACGTTGACGACGGAACGGTCGATCAACGCCGATTTTTCTCCGCCGGCGGCCATGGCCGCATCGCGGGCTTCCTGGTGCGCAGTCATGCTGTTGAGCGAGCCCGAGAGCGTGGAGGCGCGGCGCCGGACTTCGAGCGCATAGACCGTTGCGGTCGGCTGGCCCTTTTCCCAGACCATGAGCGTGGTCCGGCCCGCGGACTTGCCGGTGACGATGAGGCGCGCGGCCGGCGAGTTGGGCGATTGGCGGGTGAGGGCAACACCGGCCACTGCCTCGTCGGCGATGGCCATGCGCTCGATGCCCTTGCTGATCAGCAATTCCTTTTGCGTGCCGGCATCGATCCGCAGTTGCAGCGCAGGGCGGGCAGATGCCGCTTCTGCCGCCTCTGCGGCGGCGGACACTCCGGGCCAGACGCCCGATGCCAGCAAGCACAGCACCGCGAGTGTGGGACGCAGAGGACGTGCCGGACCGGTTGTTTTCGCGCGAAAGGCGATCGTCATGGTGTTCGTTTCCTGCGTGGCGTGCATGGGCGTGCCACTTGTTTGCTGGTCAGTAGTTGATGGTTTCGCTGCGGTCGCCGCGAATGACTTCGACCTTGAGCCCGCCGCGGGAATCACCGGTGCGGGTCGCCGGAGTCTGCGCGGCAGCGATGGCCGGGGCGCGCAAGGTGCCTGGCTTGCCACCGGTCACGAAATCTGCGGTTGTGACGCCGGCTTGAGCGCGGTTCAAACCTTCGAGTGGGGGGCGGCGTGGTTCGCCGGCTTTTGGCGGAGGTGGTTGAAGGGCGGTGGGCAACTCGGCAAAGAGCTTCGGATCGGGCTCCGACATGTCAGTCGGGTTGCGCAGCGCGAGCAGCAAGCGGCCGCTGTTCTCGGCCAGCGTGAGTCGGTTGATGTCGTCCACCGGCACGGCAAGCACGGCGGTCCGGGCCGCCTCGGCGCGCTGGGCCTGCTGCTGTGCGGTTCCGTTCTTGTCCATCTTGGAAGGCAAACCGTCGACGGACGCGCTGCCATAGGCCAGCACGCGCTTGCGCGACAGGAGCAAGCGCGCCTGGCTGCGGTCGATGTCCTTTGCGTCAGACTTGAGCATCAGGAACACGTCGACAAAGTCGCCGGGCTGAACCTTGTTGCCCACGCCCATGATCTCGTCGGCCTTGATGGCGACCGCACGTTCGCCTTCGGCGACGCGCAGGGCCAGACCGGAAACAAGCTGGCCCTCGAAAAGCGGCGTGCCTTCGCTCAAATCGATCACGGGCACACGCCCCGCGAGCGGTGCGGTGTCCTGGAAGGCGCCCACGGGATTGATCGTCAGGCGTTCGATGCGGAGCGCGTCGGCGGGGATCGCCTGGCCCGCGGGCAGCGGCTTGGCTGCAACGACAACCGGGAAGGTCTGTGCCTGGGCGGCCTTGCTGGGAGTGGCTGAAGGGGCGGCCGCGACGGGAGGTGGAGGCTGGCGGCTGAGCAACCATGCATAGCCGCCAAGCGCGAGGGCCAGGAGCACGAGGATTGCGGCGACGATTTTCGTGAGATTGATCATGGGCGGCGGACTGAAGAAGAGGAGCAAGCAACCACGGAGTAGGGAAAGGCCTGCGAGACAGAGATTCAGCGGCTAACTCTGTCGCCCCCAAACAATCCATGCCGCAGTGGCCATTGCGAGATAGGCCGCGTAGGGGATGAAGCGCGCCGGAATGCTTGACGACGCGATGCCGTTACGGGCCTGCGGTTCGCCCCTGAGTACCACGGCAACCTTGGGGAAAATAGCCCAGCGATTCAATACGAGCCAGAGCACACCGTGGACTCCGGCTAGCAGGCTCGCAACGATCCAGATCGGCACCAGTCCCGGCAAGCCCACCCAAAGCCCGAGAGCGCCCGCGAACTTCACGTCCCCTGCTCCCATGAGACCGAGGACATAAAACAGCAGAAGAAATCCGAACCCGATCGCTGCGCCCAGAAAGGCTGCAGTCCACGAAAGTCCGAAAGGCTGTCGGTCAACAGCCAGTGCTGCCAAGGCCAAGGTGGCCCCGCCAAGCACCAGCCAATTGGGGACGCGGCGCTTTCGGAAGTCGTAGACGGCAACAAACAACAACCAGACGAGCAATGAAGACTCGGCGATGAACGGCAGTGACAACAGTTTTAGCTGCCGGCGGCAACAGCAGCACCGCCCAGTGTGGTGGAAATTCGCGAGAACACGCCACGAAGTGCAGCGGCGAGAGTTCCATTGGCATCGCTAAAAATTGCAGCCAAAACAATAGCCATCAACCCCGCAATAATTCCATATTCAATTGCAGTAGCACCTTCTTCATCGCGCAGAAAACGAGTAATAGAGCGAAGCATGATTTCCCCTTAAAAAAGTGTTAACAAGTGAGGCTGACCAGGTGGATGTTATACAGCGTAACTCCGTGTATCAACAACAGTAACCCGTGGGTTCAAGGCCTTCCTGTGCTAGGCCGTATGGTCTAAGCAGGAAGGCGGCCAGCCCCTCGCCGTCCCCAGGACGCCCTCGCCCGGAAGCATGAGTAACAGTCCTGGAACACATTTTTCCCTCTGACACGGTGTATGCGCATCCCATGAATGAGTGAACAACGTTACGTTCCTTGGGAACATTCAGCCGGTGTTTGTTACGGGAACAAAGTCGTTACGTGTTACGTAGCACGCGGTTGTAACGGTAGATGTAACGCCCAAGATAGGTGCGTTGCTTGTGCAAAAAGTCACACCTATGGGGTACCTACCCCTCCGCCGAGAGGGGTCTCAGCCGAGGATTTCTTCGTGGAAAAGCTTCCACTCGCTGCCTTGGCGCAGCCAGTACTGGCGCCTGGTGCGCCCGCTTTTCTCGCCTTCGAAGACTTCGCCGAAGGTGGCGACCATGGTGTCGTCGCCGTCGCGCCAATGCAGGAAGGACATGTCCTTGAACTGCACGCGTTTGCCCTGGGCATATTCCACTTCGTCGTGGAGCACCGAAAAGCCGTCGGTGTTTTTCTTGCTGCTGCTGTTGCGCTGGAAATCGGGCAAATAGAATTTCTTCAATTGCGCTTCATTGCCATTGGCCCTGGCATCTTTCCAGGCCGAAATTGCACTGGTGAAGGTCTGGGCTTCCTTTTCGGCCTGCGGGCGCGGAATCCACTGCAGGCTGGGCGCGGTGACCACGGGGGTGGCGCCGATCTGCACCTTGCGCAGCAGCTGCTTCAGGTCGGGGTTCGCCATGACGACGCAGCCGTCGCTCGCGAGCGGCGCGCGCGAGAACTGCTGGGGCGGGGTGCCGTGCAGCCAGATGCCGCTGCCGGTCTTGCCGCGCCGCACGTCGTAGGGGTTGGGGTAGTTGATGGGCAGCGCGCCGGCGCCGTAGAAGTCGCGCAGCGACTTCGGGTCGAGGCTGCTGGTGACGTAGTACACGCCCAGCGGCGTGCGCGCATCGCCCTCGCTGGCCTTGCCGATGCCCGACTTGCCGACCGAAACGTAATAGTCGGCCACCAGCTGCAGCCCCTTGTCGGAGTTCTCGAGCAGGTAGAGCCGCGAGCGCGAGGCGTCGACCGCAATGGCATAGCGGCTGCGCGTGGACAGCGCCAGGAACTGCGAAGGCACGGTGCCGGCCGGCGGCCTGTCGCGCAGAGCCTGCAGGCGGCGGCGGGATTCCTCGCGCAGGTCGGCCATGGCGGGGTCGCTGCGCAGCCGCGCGATGCCGGTGGCGTCGGAAAAGGCGTGCGCGGGCGGCACCTGGGTTGCGAGCAGGTCGGCATAGACGAGCTGCGCGAGCTGAAAGTTGGGATAGTCGCGCACCAGGTCGCGGGCCTTCGCCAGCGCGGGGCGCGGCTGGCCGCGTCCGAACAGTTCGTAGACCGCGATCAGGCGGGCTTCGGCGCTGCTGGCCTGTTGCAAGGCTGCGGAAGAAGATGCGGCTGCCATCTTGCTGCGCGGGGCGCCCTTGGCTGCCGCAGCGGTTCTTGCGTCTGCGGCGGAAGCCTTTTTTGCCGTCCTGGCCTTGGCTTCCCGGGCGGCTGGACGGCCGGCCGAAGCCTTGGCCTTGGCGCCGCTGGTCTTGGCGTTCGCGGACTTGGTCGATGCGGCCGCGCCGTGTGTTGCCAACAGCAGGGCCGATGCCGCCATGAGCGCGGCAAGCATGTTCGCGCCGCGCCGCAGCGCGGGGTTCCGAAGCCGGCTGCGCCGGACGATGTCTGCCACTAGCCGCCGACGCTTTCCTTGCGAATGTGCCACTGGTTGCCGGCGCGCTGCAGTTCGAGCGTCTTGCGGCTCGAGATGTTGAGGTTGTCGGCGCGGTAGATCTGGCGGAACTTGGCGGTCGCGGCTTGTCCGTTGACGCTGATCACGAGGTTCTCGATGTTCACGCTGATGCTCGACTTGCCGACGATGCGCGCGCGGCGTTCTTCTTCCCAGCTCTTGCGGCTTTGTCCGCCGCCGGGGTTGAAGTCGGCGCCGTAGGAGGCAAGGTAGCGGTCCATGTCCTGGCCGGCCCATGCGGCAGCCCATCCGCGCACGGCCGATTCGACTTCGGCGGTGGAGGTGGAAGAGGGCGCGGCGGCCGGTGCTGGCGCGGGCGCCGCAGGCACCGGAGCAGCCTCGGGTGCCTTGGCCACCACCGTGGGGGGCGGTGGCGGTGCTGCAGGCGCTGGTGTGGCTGCGGGAGCCGCTGCTGCCTTGACGGGTGCCGGTGCAGGCGTGGGTGCGGGCGCGGGCGCCGGAGCGGCAGGCGCCTTCGCGACGGGAGCGGGCGCCGGAGCAGGTGCCGCAGCCTTCGCAGCCGGCGCCGCGCGGGACGTGGCATCGGGCGCTGCCGCCGCGACAACAGCGGAGGGCTTGCCGCCGGCCGGCGCCGGCGTGAACAGGGTGCGGATCACCGCGAGCTTGGGCTGCACCGCGGTGTTGTTCTGGTCGAGCTGCAGCGCCTTGCTGTAGGCCTGGCTGGCCAGCCGCGCATACACGTCGCCGAGGTTCTCTTGCGCGGTGGCATAGCTCGGGTTGGTGCGGATGGCGCTCTCGAGCGCGCTGCGCGCCTTGTCGAACTGGTTCTGGCTCGCGTAGATGACGGCGAGGTTGTTGTAGGGCTCGGGCAGTTCGGGGGCGTCCTGCGTGAGCTGGGTGAAGGCGGCAATGGCCTCGGCGCGCTTGCCGGTGTCGAGCTGGATCACGCCCTTGAGGAAGCGCATCTGCGGGTCCTTGGGCTTGTCCTTCAGGAAGGCATCGGCGCGGGTCATGGCCTCGTCGAGCTTGCCGGCCTGCATGAGCCGGTCGACTTCATCATGCTCAATGGCGGCGAGCACCGGCAACGCCATGCCACAGGCGGCGGCCAGGAGCAGGGCACGCACGGTGGGTGAAAAGCTGAAGCGCGTGCGCGGCAGGGGGCTCTTTGGCATTGCGGACGAGACCTGGTAGGGGGAAGGAATGATGCGGCAGGGATTGTAAGTGGGGGAGTAACCTTCGGACACAGTGCGGGCACCCGAATTGACCGCTTCAAACCTGTGTGGCCGAGGGGTGTGTTACGTAACAGGCGCTGTGGCAAATGCGTAACGCGAGGCCTCAAAAACGGCCGTTCCAGCCGCACCTTCCAAGCCTCTGAAAAGCAGGTCCGGAGCCGGTTCGCCAATGAAGATCGAAGTGCCTGCATGCATCGAAATGCCGGGCGCTACACGGCCTCCCCGGCCGGGCATCGTTCATGCAATGTTCAGGCCAAAGATCAATCTCGGCACGCCTTGTGCGGCCGAAAGGAAAGTGCGAGTGGCCAATCAGATATCCGCCGGCAGCCCTGGTGCCGGCATGCGCGGTGGCACCCTCGTCGTCGAGGGCAGCCCGAGCGTGTCCGAGCGCATGCGGCGCATTCTTGCCATGGCAGCGCCCGGCCTGCAGCTGGCGGCCGCTTCGACGCAGGCCGAGGCCCGCTTCATGCTGGCCGCGCAGGCCTTCAGCGTCGTTCTCGTGGGCATGGACGGGCCGGAGGGCGATGGCGCGGCATTGATCCGTCACGTGCGCATTGCCCATCCGCACATCGACGCCATCGCCATGTCGGAAACCGACGATGACGGCCTGGTGGGCGCCGCCATTGCCGCGGGTGCCGTGGGCTACGTGCTGACCGAGGCCGACGATGCCGAACTCGCGTTCCTGCTGCGCTCCATCGAACGCGGCGGCGCGCCGGTGGATTCGCGCATTGCGCGCCGCATCCTCGGCCTGTTCGCGGCCTCCGCCCAGCCGAAGCCGATCGCCATCCAGCCCATGCCCGCGGGCCCGGCAGAGGGCAAACCGCTGCTGTCGCCGCGCGAGCTGAAAGTGCTGCGCCTCATTGCCCAGGGCTGGAGCAACCAGCAGATTGCCGAGGCGGTGTCGCTTTCGGTCAACACCATCGAGTTTCACGCGAAGAACATCTACCGCAAGCTGTCCGTCAAGTCGCGGACCCAGGCGGTGCACCAAGCCACGCAGCAGGGCCTCTTCAACTGACACGGCGCGGATCGAGGCGCGGAGGCTGGCGCGCGGGCGTGCCTGCAACAGGGTCAACGGTTGCGCAATGCAGCACGATCCTGTAACGTTATGTAAGTGCGACGTCAGCAACGTTGCCGGACTCTCTCCCACTCTTTCTGGAGCCATCTTGAAGATCACCAAACGCCGCTTGCTCGAAAGCGGCGCAGCAGCAGTTGCCGCATCGCTTTTTGCACCCGGTTCGTGGGCCCAGCGCGCCGGCACCGCCGCTGCCGGCGGCGACGCCGCCTGGCCGACCAAGCCCGTTCGCATCCTCGTGGGGTTTCCCGCCGGCGCATCGCCCGACCTGGCGGCGCGCGCCATTGCCGAGCCGCTGTCGAAGATCCTGCGTCAGCCGGTCACGGTCGAGAACAAGCCCGGCGCCAGCGGCAACCTGGTGGCCGACCAGGTGGCCAAGGCGACCGACGACCACACCATCGGAGCGCTGATCAACGGCAATCTCACCATTGCCAGGCTGCTCAATCCCAAGCTGAGCTTCGACCCCGAGAAAGACTTTGCGCCGGTCGGCATGATCGGCACCGCGCCGCTGGTGCTGGCGGTGTCGGGCAACGCCCCGGGCAAGACCTCGGCCGAACAGCTGCTGTGGGTGCGCAACCTCGGCAGCGGCGGCAAGTACGGCACGCCGGGCGTGGGCACGGTGGGCCACCTGGGCATGGAACTCATCAAGAGCCGCGCCGCCATCACGGCGCAGCACAAGCCCTATACGGGCAACCCGCAGGTCATTGCGGGCCTGCTGGCGGGCGAGATCCAGCTGGCCCTGCTGCCGCCCGGGCTGGCCCTGCCGCACGTCAAGTCGGGAAAGATCAAGGCCATTGGCGTGACCTCGCCCGAGCGCAGCCCGCTGGCGGGCGAGCTGCCCACCATCCGCGACGCCGACGTGCGCGGCGCCGACCTGGAAATCTGGACCGCGCTGGCCGCGCCCGCGGGCATGAAGCCCGCGGCCATCGCCAGGCTCAACGCCGCGCTGGTCGAAGTCATCAGCTCGGCCGACGTGAGCCAGGCGCTGCTGAAGACCGGCTGGCAGGCCCAGCCCGGCTCGCCCGACGCGCTGGCCAAGCGCATGCGCGCCGACACCACGCGCCTGGGCGGCGTGATCATCATGAAGGGCATCCAGTCGGAGGGCTGATGCCCTCCGGGGCCCGCACCGGGGGCGTCGTCAGGTCTTCGGCGTGCCGCGCTTGAACAGCGGCTGCTCGAAGCGGATCGTGATGATCTCGGTGTCGTCCGGCTTGCCGGGCACGCGGCCGTCCTCGCTCGGGAAGTTGGTGTCGATGGCGACGGCGAGCGTGTAGTCGTCCACCACCTCGACGCTCTCGACGGAGTCGAAGGGCATGCTGAACTTGCCGTTCGCGACGTTGGCCAGCGGACCGCCGATGTCGGCGGGGTCGGAGATGTTCAGCAGGTCGACCAGCAGCGTCTTCTTGAGCGCGCCGTCGGCGTCCTTCACGTCCAGGTCCACCATGTAGAGCCGCTTGACCACGGCTTTCGAGCCGTAGAGGCTGTCGCGCTCGATCAGCACGAACCTGTTGCCGCCGATGTTGGTCATGTCGCCGATGACGATCTGGTTGTCCTTGGCAGGCCCGTCCTTCCTGTAGACCGGGTTCTTGCCGGTGTAGAGCATCGAGGCGGGATCGAACTCGAAGAAGTTCAGGTAGCGCTCGTCGTCGGCCACCGGGCGCAGCGAGGCCAGCGATGGCGCTGCCTCGGGCACCGCATAGAGGCGGGTCTTGTCGCCGTTGAAGGCCAGGCTCTCGAAGCCGCGGCTCGAAAGCGAAGTCGCGGTGGCGCCTTCGTTCATCACCAGCGGGTTGGACGGACTGCGCAGGAAGGGATGCGGCACCGGGTCGGCCATCAGCGTGCCGTCCTTGTCGAAGTGCAGGATGTAGGGGCCGAACTCCTCGCCCACGAAGTAGGTGCCGTCGTTCGCGCGGGCGATCGACTCGACGTCGAGATCGAAGCCCGTCAGCAGGCGCCCGCTGACGATGCGCGAATCCACCGGCTTGCCGCTGTCGACGAGGTTATTGCCCGAGACCGTCTGGTAGTTGGCGAAGTCGGCGGTGATCTTCAGGTCCACGCCCTTGCCGTCCTTCAGGAAGCCCTTGGCGTCGTTGAAGGCGATGTGGCTGTTGGCCTTCACGGTGCCGGGAACGGTCGTGCCGTTGGCCACCGTGCGGAAGTCAATGCTGACGTTGTAGAAGCCGACCACGAAGTCGCCGGAGTTGCTCTTGCTGCCGTAGCCGTTGTCGGGCATGGCGGTCCAGGTGCCGTCGTCGTTCTTCAGCAGCGCCGAGAAGCCGGGCAGCGGCTGGCCGTCGACGAAGGGCGGCGTCACGCCGAGCGCG
>Ga0209051_1000717_pt1 | contig 36316 bp, 33 predicted proteins | sample AraplaCvi_mMS_r2_2_FD_184286 | JGI IMG/M metagenome (GOLD analysis project Ga0209051, IMG submission 184286) | Arabidopsis root microbial communities from North Carolina, USA - plate scrape MF_Cvi_mMS_r2 (SPAdes) (version 2) | ecosystem: Host-associated > Plants > Roots > Endosphere | place...
CACAGCACCGCGACCGCCAGCGGCGAGCAGATCCACGGCAGCACGTAGAGCGTCCGGAAGAAACCGCTGCCCGGCAGGTTCCGGGCCAACAGGGTCGCCGCGAACAGCCCGAGCAGGGTCTGCAGCGGAACCACCAGTGCGATGAAGCCCGCTGTGGCGACCATCGAGGTGCCGAACGTCTCGTCGGTCAGCACCGACCGCCAATTGCTCAGGCCCACATAGCGGATCGGGCCCAGCAGATCCCAGCTGTGCAGGCTCAACCACAGGACGACGAACATCGGCAACAGCAGAAATGTCGCCACGCCGAACAGGCTGGGTGCGAGCAGCGCATAGCCCGAGACGGCGTTGCGAACCCGCTGGCGACCCACGGCGTCATTATGTGCCACTACGGTGGAGACGTGACAGCGCGCAGACGTGTCGATGCCGACTTCCTCGAGCTGCCGCGGCGCCAGCTCGCCGACGCAGCACTGTCTGCGGCGACGACCGCCGGCGCCAGCTACGCCGACCTGCGGATTCACCGCATCACCACCGAGATCGTCCAACTTCGCGACGGGGAGTTGGAGACCTCGGTCATCAGTCGCGAGATCGGGCTCGCGGTACGGGTCATCGTGGACGGGACGTGGGGCTTCGCCTCGCATGCCGAGCTCGATTCCACCGTGGCCGCCGAGACCGCGCGGCGGGCGGTTCGCGTCGCCACCACGCTGGCACCGCTGAACGCCGAGCGCATCGAACTCGCGCCGGAGCCGGTGTACTCCGACGTCACGTGGGTGTCGGACTACCTCGTCGACCCGTTCGACATCCCGGCCGCCGAGAAGATCGGCGTGCTCGACGAGTACTCGGGCCGCTTGCTCGCCGCCGACGGCGTCGACCACGTCTCTGCCACTCTGCACGCCGTCAAGGAGCAGACGTTCTACGCCGACACGTTCGGCTCGTCGACCACCCAGCAGCGGGTGCGGGTGCAGCCCACCTTCGACGCGGTGGCGGTCGACGCGGCGGCCGGCACGTTCGAGACCATGCGGACGTTGGCGCCCCCGACCGCGCGCGGTTGGGAGTACGTCGCGGGCGACGAGGTGTGGGACTGGTCCGGGGAGCTGGCCGAGCTGCCGGCACTGCTGGCCGAGAAGACCAAGGCGCCGTCGGTGGTGGCCGGACCCACGGATCTGGTGATCGACCCGACCAATCTGTGGCTGACCATCCACGAGTCGATCGGCCACGCCACCGAGTACGACAGGGCCATCGGCTACGAAGCCGCCTACGCCGGTACGTCGTTCGCGACGCCGGACAAGCTGAACGTCATGCGCTACGGCTCACCGGTGATGAACGTGACCGCCGACCGGACCGTCGACTTCGGTTTGGCGACGACGGGTTTCGACGACGAGGGGGTGCGCGCCCAGAAGTGGGACCTGGTGCGCGACGGCGTCTTCGTCGGCTATCAACTCGACCGGGTGTTCGCCCCGCGTCTCGGCCAAGCCAGGTCCAACGGTTGCTCGTACGCCGACTCGCCACATCACGTGCCGATTCAGCGGATGGCCAACGTGTCGCTGCAGCCCGCGCCGGAGGACACGACCACCGAGGACCTGATCGCCAAGGTGGAGGACGGCGTCTACGTCGTCGGCGACAAGTCATGGTCGATCGACATGCAGCGCTACAACTTTCAGTTCACCGGACAACGGTTCTTCCGAATCCGGGACGGTCGCCTCGACGGACAGCTGCGCGACGTCGCGTACCAGGCGGTCACCACGGACTTCTGGGGTGCGATGGAGGCGGTGGGCGGTCCGTCGACGTGGCGGCTGGGCGGGGCGTTCAACTGCGGCAAGGCGCAGCCCGGTCAGGTCGCGGCCGTGAGTCACGGGTGCCCGTCGGCCCTGTTTCGGGGAGTCAACGTGTTGAACACGCGGGAAGAGTCAGGACGGCAGGAATGATCAGCGCATCCGACGTGGCCGGTCTCGTCCTCGCCGAGGCGGCCCGCCGTGGTGGGGCCGACGAGACCATCGTCGTGGTCACCGACCGGGCGACGGCCTCGCTTCGGTGGGCGGGCAACTCGATGACCACCAACGGTGAGACGCGCAGCCGCGACACCACGGTGATATCCGTTGTGCGACAGGGCAATGGCGCTCACGTGGGCTCGGTGAAGTCCAGCGAGGTCGACGCGTCGGCGATCGCCGGGCTGGTCGCCGCCTCGCAGGACGCCGCCCGCTCCGCGCCGGAGGCTCGCGACGGGGCTCCGATCCTGGCCGGGGAGGACGTCCCCCACGACTGGGACGCGCCCGTGCCCGAGACCGCCACCGACGTCTTTGCCGGCGTGGCCAAGAGTCTGGCCAAGGGTTTTCGCGGTGCCGACCAGTTGTACGGGTTCGCGCGCCACGAACTGGACACGACGTTCGTGGCCACCTCGACGGGCTTGCGACGGCGCTTCACCCAGCCGACCGGTTCGGTGGAGGTCAACGCCAAGCGCAGCGGGGCCAGCGCCTGGGTGGGCGTGGGTACGCCCGACTTCACCGACGTGCCAACGGATTCCATGCTGGAGGAGTTGTCGACCCGGCTGGGCTGGGCGAGCCGTACCGTGGAGCTGCCCGCGGGTCGCTACGAGACGTTGATGCCGCCGTCGACGGTGGCGGACATGATGATCTACCTCGGTTGGACCATGGACGGTCGCGGCGCGCAGGAGGGTCGCACCGCGCTGTCGGCGCCGGGCGGCACCCGGGTGGGGGAGAAGCTCGGCGAGCTGGGGCTGACGCTGTACTCCGACCCGACGGCGCCGGGTCTGGAGTGTTCCCCGTTCGTGGCGGCGACGAGTTCCTCGGAGCGGGTGTCGGTGTTCGACAACGGGCTCGACGTGGAGCGGGTCGACTGGATCCGGGACGGGACGATCAACGCCCTGGCCTACCCGCGGGCTGCGGCCGCGGAGTTCGACGTGCCGGTGGCGATCCCCGCGGACAACATGCTGATGACGGGCGGCTGGGCGAGCCTGTCGGACATGATTCGCCGGACCGAGCGCGGGCTGTTGCTGACCACGCTGTGGTACATCCGCGAGGTCGACCCGACGGTGCTGCTGCTGACGGGTCTGACCCGCGACGGGGTATACCTCGTCGAAGACGGCCAGGTGACCGGCGCGGTGAACAACTTCCGCTTCAACGAGAGCCCGCTGGACCTGCTGCGCCGGGCCACCGAGGCCGGCGTCAGCGAGGTCACCCTCCCGCGTGAATGGGGGGACTGGGCGACCCGGGCCAAGATGCCGTCACTGCGCATCCCGGACTTTCACATGTCGTCGGTGAGTCAGGCGCAATAATCACCGGTATGGACGACGATCGCCTGTACGGACTCTTGACGCGTCTGATGGCGCTCTCCCCCGAGGGGGACGCCCGCCGCAACGCGCTCGTGCGCGACGTGTGCGCGACCGCCACCTCGTTGTCGCCGCTGCCGGCCGAGGCTGAGGTCGAGCACGATCCGCAGCTCGCCGCGTTCGCCGAACAGTTCGCCGTCGACGTGTCGGTGATCAGTGCCGAGCAACGCTCCGAGTTCTTGACGGCGTTGGGCGACAAGGCCTTTCGCATGGTCGCGCTCATCTTCGTCGCCGACTTCGTGCCACGGGTGCGGGCGGGTCTGGGCGCATTGGGCTTCGCGCCGGTCGTCGAGCCGGTGGTGTGGGACCGCGACACCGATCCGTTGGACCTGCTGCTGAATCAGTTCGTCCCCACCGTGGGCGCCCTGCGCGCACTGGACCCGGTCACCACCGAGGTGGTCCGGCTGCGGGGCGCCGCCGCCCACGACTGCCGGCTCTGCAAGTCCCTTCGCGAGGGTGCGGCGCTCGACGCGGGCGGGACGGAGACGATGTACTCCGACATCGAGCAGTACGAGTCGTCCAGCCTGCTGAGCGCGCGGCACAAGGCCGCGCTCCGCTACGTGGACGCGTTGATCTGGACGCCGTCGTCGATCGACGCCGACGTCGCCGCGGGGGTGCGCGAGTACTTCTCCGACGCCGAGGCCTTGGAACTGACTCTCGACGTCATGCGCAACGCGGCGAACAAGATCGCCGTCGCACTCGGAGCGGACGCGGCGCGCGTCGAGCAGGGCACCGAGCGATACCTCCTGGGCGTGGACGGTCAACCGGTCTACAGCTGACGGTGCGGGTTTGCCCGCGGCGCGATGGGACATACTGGCCGACATGAGCATGAACTCCTCCGGCCTGCCCAGGGCGGTCGTGCCGAGCACCTTCGACGTCGAGGCACCCTCCTACGACCAGTTGACCGGCGCCAACCCGGGATACCACGAACACCTGCGGATGTCCGCGCGTCGGATGCGAATTCCCAATGGCGGCAAGGGGCTTCGGCTGCTCGACGCGGGGTGTGGCACCGGTGCGTCGACGGCCGCGCTGCTCGACGCCGCGCCGGAGGCCGAGATCGTCGCGGTGGACGCGTCGGCGGGAATGCTGGCCGAGGCCGCCAAGAAGTCGTGGCCGGCGACGGTGAGCTTCGTGCACAGCCCCATCGGAGACATCGCCGAGGCGGGCGTCGAGGGGCCGTTCGACGGGATCCTCGCGGCGTACCTGCTGCGCAACCTGGCCGACCCGGACGCCCAGTTGCAGCGGTTCCGCTCCCTGCTGACGCCCGGGGCGACGCTGGCGCTGCACGAGTACTCGGTGGCCGACTCGAAGCTGGCGACCGCGGTCTGGAACGCCGTGTGCGCCGGCATCATCATCCCGATGGGCTGGTACCGGACCAGGGACGCCACCCTGTATCGCCACCTGCGGCGCAGCGTCGCGACGTTCGACGGGGCGGCGGCGCTGCGGAAGCGCCTGATCGACGCCGGTTTCGCCTCCGCGGTCAGCGAGACGGTGCCCGGCTGGCAGCGCGACATCGTCCACACCTTCCTGGCCGACGCGCCCCGCTGAACCCCGCTCCCGGATTCTGGGCCGGACGCCGCCGTGCAATCATGGGTGCCGCGCGCGAGCGTGAGGGGGCGATAGCTCAGTTGGTTAGAGCCGCGGACTCATAATCCGTTGGTCCTGGGTTCAAGTCCCAGTCGCCCTACGCCAGAGGCTGTTCTTCAAGATCAGAAATCTCGAGTCGACGTTTATTCGACGTTTATGGCCCGATCGAGCAGGTCGGCCACCTCGATATGGCTCCTACCTCGGGCCATGTACCTGTCCTGTGTCATGGACACGTTCGTGTGCCCCAGGTGGTCGGCGCCGATCCACGCGGACAGGCCGCCCCCGTCGATCAGGGTGGCGACGGTCTTGCGGAAGCTGTGCGTGGTGACGCCGGCGCCCCGACCCCGTCCCGCACCTGGCGCCATTGCTTGTTGAAGTTGTTCGGGTCGCGCCACGTGCCAGCCGTCGACGGGAAGATCATTTGTTGCTCACCGAGGAACGGCAGCCCCCGCCGTGCCGCGAGGGCGTCGACCGCAAAACGAGGTAGCGGCAGCGTCCGCTTTCCGGCGGCGCTCTTCGTCTCGTCGACGCGGGTGAGCCCGTAGCCGGTCGCCCGCACCAGCTTGCCGGTCACCGTGAGGGTGCCCGCGTCCTCGTCGAAGTCGAGCCACCGCAGACCGAGTAGCTCGGATTCACGCAAGTCGGTGGCGGCCAGCACGGTGATCGGGTCGACCAGGTCGATCTCTCGGCATCGTTCCGACGCCGAGTGGGTCGTCGACACCCATCTGTCACCCGCAGTCGCCAGCGAGCAACTGCGCACCGTGCTCGACGCCTCCGACAGCCTGCTGATCCTCAACGTCACCAACGACGCATCCGACGGATGGCTCGAACAAGACGCATGGAACTGGATAAAGCAGCACGTCTAGAGAGCCCCATCTGCGGCGTCGCGCTGGCGCCGACGATGTCAGTCACCAGCCTTAGGCTGCGACGTTGGTAGGAAAGGAAAGTCATGGCCCGATTCGAGTACGGAGACACCCACATAGATCCCGTCCACCGCTGCCCCGCGTGTGACGGCCGCATCCTCATCACGCCCAAGACGTTGCCGGTCTGGGGCGGGAGTGTGCCTGCAGGCGAGGACAAGCGATGCGAGAACGGATGTCCGTCCTGGCACAGCGGTACCAGCGGATGGTAAGCCGTCAGCTCGCCGGAGGGTTGCCTGCCGGCGTTCCCCGCGAGCGACCTGCATGGTTCGATTCCGATGAACAGTACGAAGCGTTTCTGAAGTCGACAGCTGACGAGCTTGGGCCGCAGTGCATTACGGCTACCAGTGTTGGCGTCGAGCCTCTCGATGAGGGTGCCCGCAAAGAACTGCTGGGTGGCTACGTGCTGCGACCAACCTTGGAGTTCATCTGCAAGGTCTTCGCGCAATGGGACGACGCGGCGTTGTTCTCCCGGATAGGCGCCTTCGAGAGGAACCTGGTCCGTAACTTGACCGGGGACCTGAGCGTGAAGGTCAAGCCACAGGTCCAGCGGGGCAACATCGTGATGCCGCCAGCCGCCCTCACGCAGCTAGTTCGCGAGGCCATCGAATGGTGTGACGACACTGCGGTGGTCGACGCCGACCACAAGCCATTGAGCGTCAACGACTTCGTCCACTTGGTGCTGTCGATCAACGGTGACCAGGAACGTGAGCACGGTGCCTCCGAGTACTTCCAGTCATGGCCGCCGACCGACGACGAATTGGAGAAGTACAACGCCGCAATGAGCGTGGACGACGACATGGTGCGCAGTGAGATGAAGCGGCGCCTGGTCTCAGACCTCGCCAGGATGCAGGTTCACGCGACGATGGTGCCTGATCTCGTCCTCGGAGACACCTACGACACATGGTTCAAGCCGTGGCCGTCAAATGCTCCTCACGACTTGATTGGTGACACTCCCGAGGAGGCATTCCGTGCCGCCACCGACGTGTCGCTCAGGGAAGTAGTCAAGCTCGGGTTGAAGCTCTGGGAGCAGACCAAGAGTGGCGAGGTCACCTTCGACTTGGCGAGCATGTCTGCAGAGGCGGACGCGAAGGCCCTGGATTTGATGCGAAACGCGGCCTCGCTGACTGTCACACAGTACCGCAAAAGACTTGCCCAGGAACGTAAGAAGGGGGACCTCTCCCACCGCCGATACACCTTCACCGAGCGCCCGTTGATCCGTTTCGACGACGATACTTGCCTCGCGATCAGGCCCACGTGGGTGCTCGACCGCTTCTGCGGCTCCCAGTTGTACTGGCACACGTTCTTCGCGTTCGGAACGGAGAAGGACCCACGTGGAGAACAATTCAGTCAAGCGATGAACTACGTCTTCGAGGACAGCGTGGGATATGTCTTCCGGCGCTGCACCAGGCGGGCACGCCCGGTAATCACCTTGATCACCGAAAAGGAGATGCAGCAGGCCTGGACGTCGAAGAACACTCCATCGGTGTGCGATTGGGTGTTGGTGTCCGGCAAGTACTGCCTACTGGTCGATGCCACCAACCACTGGCTCGATGAGAAGATGGCGCAGGGGTTTGCCGATGCCGACGACTACACCGCAGACGTCGAAGAGACATTCATCAACAAGAAGTTCCAACAGCTGAAATCCACCATCGAGCTGTTGGCCAAAAATGGTTGGGAGGGTTGTCAATTCGACGACGAGACGGTCTACGTCCCTATGGTGGTCGTGCCCAACTCAGGCATACCTCCTGCAGTGATGGCCGACGTGGACATCAAACTTCGGGCGCATGAGGTGCTTGGGCAACTCGGCAAGACCGTGACGTCACCCGGCATTCTCATATACCGAGACCTCCAAGTCTTCGAGGGAGTCTGCGAACACAGGACTCCGAGGTCCTTTGTCGAACTGCTCGCACGGTGGCGGCTGCTGTGCACTCAAACAATGCCAGTGAGCCCACAGCACTTCCTCGATCTCTGCGGCGTTGACCGGCCGATGGGCAAGTACCCAGCGCTAGCGCGATCACTGCTGATGAAGCGCCTCTAGCTCTCTCACCGACCGGGCGCCGGGCATCACAGTCCGAGTTGGGTGGCGGCGTTGTCGTGCACGCTGAAGACGGCGTCAATGACGCGGTAGTGGTAGCCATCACCGCGCTAGAGCTTGCGATGGGACATCATCGGTGGAAGCCGCTCGAACACCGCGGCGACTGTGGTCTGGTCGGCAGGGCCGGTTGTGGCACCGCTACCAAACTCGACGTTGGTTGCGCATACCATCTTCGTGTTGAGTCCAGTGCATGGCTCATCCGAATAGTCGTTGAATGAGTGTGCCAGCTAAATATGAACTCACACTGTGTCGTCACTACCAGAGATCGCGGGGGTGCTACGTCGGCCTTGAGGATGGACACCCCTCCATTGGCCACACCGCAACCTGCGACCATTGACACGCCCGGGCCGGGCGACGTAAAGGCTCTCCACCCCTAGCGCGTAGTCGGACGCGACGGCCTAATTAGCGACTGCGGCAGTGCATCACCGGCAGATCTGTCTCATCGGCCGGCATCGTGTCCGCACCAGATGCTGGCGGCAGGGGAGGTGGCGGTGTTGAAGTTGCGTCGATAGCGGCCTCACGGGGGTCTCAAGCGGTTGGTCTGCGTGGCGGCTAAACGCATGGCGGCGCCGATGCCGCCGGAGTTGGCGGTGTGTCGCGCTTTGGTGCAGAGGGAGGTGATCGGCCCACAATTTCGGGATCAGCGTGCCAGGAAGCCGAAGTGTTCGAGTGTTTACAGGGGTAGATGACTATTCGCGGATGAGGTGCCCGGCTGATGGTGGGCGACCGTGCGCGCGATATGCGACGGGCACCTCTTCACTAACTAGCCCAATGGTTTCACCGGCTGCCTCGGCGGCAGGTGGGCACGCGATCCCGCGGCCAATAAAACTGTCGACTAACTCGCACCAGCACCACGCTGCCCGACAATACTTAGCAGGCCGTCGCCATCATTTCGTGACGGAGTAGGAGATTCCGTCAATCGAATTAAACCAGTCTATGACTGTGTGGCCCTAGAGACGCTTATAGCGTCAGCCCACTTCGAATCGAAAATCATTACTCCTTCTCCCTCATACTTCGCCAGCCTTGATTGCACTAGGATTCGTAAGATTCGGTCGCGGTCTCTATCGTCGTATCCGAAGATTGAGCTGCCCGCCTTCGCGTCGTGACTTCGCATCAAGTCGTGAATTTCAATCTTTGGAATTACAACGTTCAACCGACTTCTAATTGCGGTGTAAAGCTGCGAGTACGCACGGTCGAAGGCCTCGGCAAGTTTCGAATTTGTTGCGCGAACGTGCCTCGCACCGTCGACTGCGACGTAGTCAATAACGCCGGTGGCGGCAGCGTATTTGACTGCCCGCTGGATTCGCCCGGCATCGCGGCTCTGATCGCGAGCCTGGCCAAGGCCGCCGCGGGAGACGAGGCCTTCTAATCTGTTCGCCTTTATGCTCGCTGTGGCGCTACGGTAGCACTCTGCTGACAGAGCAGCGTGGACTCGCCAAAGCTCCTCTAGTAAACCCACCCGCAGATCGTCACCTACCAATCCGTAGGTGCCATCAGCGTTTTGTCGGACCAAACCGATCGCCTTTAGCGCGTTGAGGATCTCACCAACTTTGTCACCGTTATCACCCAGGAAGGGGCCGGCACATAAATTCGCGACGTGGACACCACCACGTCTCGCTGTTAGCACTCGAAGAACATAGTCTGCGCCTAAAATGAAAGCAATTCGCTCCGTAGTGAGGTTCAAATAAGTCCGATATCGGCTCTCAGGCTTCCATTCCTGACCTACACGTACCGCTGCATCGGTTCGCAACACTTTTTGCCCCACCGACTCTATGAGGGACCAGTACCCGCTCTCATCGACGGTCTCCAGCACACCCCACCCCTGTAAAACCACAGCGCGGTCGCTTCGATCAGGTCCGCCTAAAATTACCCCGCGACGTTGCAGTTCTAGAAGCCCAAGAACATCTAGGCAGTCCACAGATTTCTTCTGCTGTCGGAGCTGCGAGATCTCACCTATAGAGGTCGACTCAAGGCCGGGTAGGGCTAAGGTCTGCGTAAAGACCCTCGCTAGGCGTTGGCCCTCGCCGTACACTACGGTGACGGACCCATTGTCCTGGCGTAAGCGTTCAATCAGCGGGATAAAATCTTGATCTCCTGTCACCAAGACGAATCGACGAAAGCCACGATGCCAGTAATCCATCGCGATCACGGTCAACGAAATATCGGCCTGTTCTTTATTGCTTGACACATTGTGCTTAGAAATGAAGCGGCGGTTCATCTCCTCTTCAATTGAACGATCAAAGCTGGCGGCTACCATATGCGCTTCTAGAGCACTTCCGCATACCTTCTCGGCGTATTCCCATAGATCGGACACTTGTCGCGCCTCAACCACATAACCCTGAGAGATTATGGCTCCGGCGAGGTTCTCCCAGTCAACCAGTAGTACGCCTGTCTCAACTCGAGTTGTCAAAACGTTCACCCTCCCGCGGTGTCTGAAGATGTCCAATATCATTGGCTGGTGGGTCTATTTCAAATGGATCTAACGTGTTCAGAGCAGATTCTGCGGATATCAAACTTTTGAAGACGTCCTCAATGAATAGGGCGAGAAAGTCAATCGGATACTCAGGAGCATTTTCAGCATGCGCTTCCAACGTAATGACCTCGCAGGCGGCCGTGACCGCGGAGATTAGATTCTCGCCAAAGCTGCTTGCGGTGGAAGCAGCTCGAAGGGCGGAGAAAAGGCTAGTATGCTGGATTAACGCTTCTCCATCCAAAGCTAACGCTTTCTCTAGTTCAAGGCCGACCCTCCGATTTATGAGCGAGCTGTTACCCTGAGACACGGCCCAAAGTCGCGCCACCGTTGAAAGCCCATTTCGTCTACTCGGCCGGTAAGCCGCGGCATTAGGCGTCGAACGCGAATTTGCAAGCGCGCTAGCTAGAAACGCGTCCCATGACACGTCGCTTCCTCTCTTAATCGAATTGAAAAAGTCACATTGTCTTGTTGAATCAAGCGAATTGACTTTGATAAGACGGCGTACGATTGCAGCCTCGAGACGGTGAAGCGCGGTATGGAGATCAGGTAGCCGCGTCAGTTCCTGCGCACTCAAGGGAGCATCCAGTCGCCAACTAAGATCGAGAATATGAAAGTGACCCTCGGTATTCTCGGCGCCAACAAGCCACGCAGGTAAAATGCCCGGCGATGCGGACTGGCCCAACTCAAATCTGGAACGCGCGATCATGATGATACCGAGACGCCGACCGCCACCGCAGCTTGCTATTCTTTCAACGCATCGATCTCGGTTCAGGCTGAGAACCTCAAGCACATCCTCAACCAGGGAATTTGGATTGTTGAATCCGCTGCTACCGCGCCAAACTACGGGGACTATAGGACTGTCGACAAGTAGTGTTTCGAGATCACGCGCATATTCTTCGCGATTACCGACCGTCGATATCCAATACACATTGACATGATCGGAAGACTGCATGAAGAGTTTGGTGGCGGTTTCTGCCGTCCGCTCCGGAGAGCGAATTTCTCCGTACGGGATAAAGGATGGCTTCGATCCGTGGTACATGTAGGACCTAGTACCATGTTCCGGGCGAAATGGCTCCTGCAATGCGCGACAGAATTTGTATTCGAGGACGGATTAGACCGTTCTGTCGCGTTAAGAAATTACTCTGAACTGCCGTTCCGAGCAGATCGTGGGCATCTACATTTGGAAAATTCTGCACCACCGCGGTTTCAAACTCCGATTCAGTAAAGGAGTAAGTTGACGGTGATTCGAGTTGGATCGATCGTAAGATCGTGTACACCACGTAAAGCCAAGGGCCGGTTTCCCGCCCATCCGGTGACAGCGCATAAGCAGCAGCACGTTTAAAAAAAGTGAAGTGGTCACGTCCAGCTATAAATTTTTGCGTAAGCTGTTCGCGGATGAACTGCTCGAATGTCTCCGCTGACAGCGGATTAAGGCTTTGGCGCGGAAATGACTCTTCTATCATCCAGTCAAGGAGTGCTACCATTAGATTCACTGTTAAGAACGGATGCCCGCCCGTCATGTCGTAGACGGCGTTTATAAACTCGGGATCAGGGTCAGAACTCGTTCGCAATATCTTGCGAAGGAGCAGCCAGAATTCGCTGCTCTCGAGTGGTGATTTCGGATCATGAGAGAAAAGCGGAAACGCGTCTTGCACGACCATCGGACTGAGCTGGTTCTGATCCATCATTATGAAGTGCGCTGCCGGCTGCTGGCCCATGAAAACAAGTAGGTTGTCGCGTGCAAACGCAACCAACTGATCGAGTAAGGGCTGAACGACCGTATACCGTACTTCCGGCCGACTGCGCAGCGATTCGCGAAGATATCCAAAAAGAATCTCATACTCGTCGAGCACTACAATCATGCGCTTGTCTGCGACTGGCAGCTGGTCGACGCAGTCGTGCAGCACTCTGACGACAAAGTTGTCGTCTAAATGAGCGCTGCCATTCATGGCAGAGACAATTGCCTTATAGAACACATCGCCTGCGTCGATCTGTCCAGTTGATGAGCAGCTCTGCGCCAGATAAATCGAGTCCTCGCTAGCTGATCCTAGGTCCTTTGCGCAAGCAGTTGTTTTACCACTTCGGCGCACGCTGCACCATAGGCGAACGCCTTTCCGGCGCTCGAATGTTCTCATCAGGTCTCGGACGCTCTTCCGATAAACATGTTGATACTGAGCGAGGAACGGATTTTCGATGGGGAATTCGCGGGCGAGATTTGATAATATTGGGCGGGTGGGCCCGGCGCTCGATCTATCTTCGTAAATCGCGTCGTCGAGTGCGTTAATGATACGTCCACAGATGTCAGACTCCGGCGAAGTTCCTGTCGCGATGACCATATCTGACAGCCGCTCGTTACTGGCAATATGTGCGCGCAGCTCGGTTGACAGATTGGCCAGGACAATGCAACTCTGTCGCGCGGCTGCCTCTTCGAAATCTGCTAGTTCGATCCTATCGTCTTGCAGGTGGCAACGCACATTGAGCTGACGAAAAGTGCTCATCGACGGGGCCAACTGAAGAGTTACGTCGAGTCTAGATTTAGCGGCGCCGAACTCAGATAGAGCTGGGAGGGGCGCAACCGTGGGTTGCTTCTCTATGAAGGTATCTAACGCCTCGGCCAACGGCAGGGCGCAGTCTCCGATCCCGGTTAGGGCACCCGGACCTACGTAGAGATGTCCAGCGAGCTCTTGCATATCGCGATAGGTCAAGAAAGGTAGCGCATAGCACCAATACGCGGGATATTGATGCAAGTCGCGAGCCTGGCCCAGATCAGCCCAGCTAAATCCGGTTAGTATCCCGAATAGCATCGACGATGCCAAAGTACGCAACGGTCGAACTGATTCATTCTGATGCGCGCCTGGGAGTTTGGTCGAGTAAATTTCGATGGGTATGTCTAGAAAGCGGCGAAGACCCGTGAGTTGTTTTTGTACCGCTTGTATATCGTTCGTTCCATTACGTACACTAAACGAGTATCCTTTTGAAAAGATCTCTCGCGAGTGGTTCGATAAGGCTGATTTTATCAGATCGAGTATCGCACGTTGTTTCTCTCTGGAACCCGAGTCGCAAAGTTCATCAAAGTAAGTATCAAAGTACTCGGCGAGCGTGTCGCGATATTGTGTGTTCCACTGGAATATATGCCATCTGCTCAACCAGTTGAGGTCGTCATTGAATCGTTTCCGGTTGTAGTCAGAATGAAATTGAGCCTCCGGCTTTGGCGGCCTCGCCGTGGGCTTGGGCGCTGTCGGTTGTGGTGTCGCGTTCTGTCTGTTGGGTTCGAAACTGCCAACGAAGCCGACATCCTCAAACGAAACTGACAGGGGTACTTCAGTAATTAGGTCATCAGCTTGGTTTGAAAGTTTTGTTTCTAGCACTTCAGATATAGCTCGTTTACGCTTGCGCATAAATAGCTCTATTACATTCCTGAAATCGGTTTGATGCTTCTTTAATCGTTCTCTGTCTGTCTCTCTTATGAGATCCAAGATGAGCTGTTCGGCAGCCTCCATTTTGACCCTTTTTATCAGGTCGCTGATCTGCGATAGCGCGTCTGTTACAGCGGGAGCATCAAGCGATTCGACGACCTGTTCCGGTCCGAGCGCACTTTCGACAGTCACCGGTTCCTCGATAGAAAGAACGCGCTCTGGGTTCGATGTCGGTACAAAGAAAGAGCATTCGAGGCCTTCGGCGTCTGTCACCGATTCTGGGTTCGTAGAGGCACGTACATCTGGCTCGGTCAACTCAGGAGCGATGAGGCGCTCGGCTAGTAGGTCTGCGAGAGCGCGTCGTCGCTTCTTTAGGAATGATGCGATCGCGGTCCGAATCTGTTGCTCGTTCGCCAGGAGCTCGGCCTGCGTCGCGCCGTTAATCACTGCAACGACGGTCTCATAAGCTTCGGTTGGATGAACTGCGCGGTTGAGTTCTATCGCGTCTGCCAACTGCCGTTCGAGGTTGCTCATTGATGGCTACGTTAGCGAACACTGGTGTGAAATGTGCGGCATAGCTGTCACAAGACCTTGCGTGGTGTCATCGCCGGTTTGCAAGCTTGTTGGTTTGGCGGCACCGGTTCTCACGTATCGCTTCAAGTGCGCAAGTCGTGTCGACTGCGCCGGTCATTTTAGCCAAGCAAGGGCGGCTTGGTCGGCGCACTGGACAAATCTGGTCAAGGTAGACAACCGACTTGTTCTGTCTCAGCACTGCAGCCCGAGGGTCTTCGACCACTAACCCGTTTGCCACGGTAAGGGTGTTGAATTATGTGCCGATTTGGGGCCCATTTGGGCTAACTGCCAGATCGAGCGAGAACGGGATGAGCAAGGTCAGTGTGTGGCCGAGCACCCGTCCGTGCCCATAGAGATACCGTACGCAAGGGATCAACCGGATTCACACCAACCGAGCGTGGAGTGATTCGCAGAAGCGATCCCTCGATCTGGCCGTCACCAATCTTGTGCAGCACAAAGTGTGGAACTGGTGATGGCCTGGCCTCCGCCGTGAAAGAGAGCCTACTACTTGGAAGCGGGCGCGAGACGGTAGAAGCAATGTGTCCTAATGTCAGATGCAGGCAATGCTGGAGCAAGAGTACCTGCGCCCTGCACACGCAACGCTATCGCGGGCGCCAGTGGACCCGTCTTACTCTGAGCGTTAAAAAGCCCCAAGTCAGAGACTTGGGGCCGGGTGTAAAAGACATCGGAATCCGGACTACATTACTTCGTCGAGACCCATCCCATCTCTTCCCTTCGGTTAAGGTACCGCTTGCCGGACCATTTGTCTAGGAGGAGGTCAGCAAGGCAGCACATGAGCCCTGAAGCCTTGGAAGTAAGCAGTTGCGGCCGACCACCGCGGACCGGGCAACTCGATCTGCAAAGCTACGGAATCTAGCAGCGCTGCAACAGTCCGGTCCAACGGGATGGAGTGTCAGACAGGTCCGCCTCCCAGTGCCAAGTCACGGTCAGCTGTCGTCCTTCTCCATTTACCACCATGAATTCGTGTGAGCTTTTGCCATCGATTTTTGCCGCCGACGAACCGCTCTTAATGAAGTCGGCGGCGAGGACGACACCGTAAGTGCGCCTAGGCAACCGGTTGCGCAGGTTCCACACGATTGAACCCCGGCCGGGCTCGATGGACCACGGTGCCTGAAGCTCGGCGGCATCAGCGGCGGCCCCCGCCGATACGAGCGCCTCTTGGGCCGCCGCGGCGCGTTCCCCAGCACTAGCCGCACGCTCGGCGGCGGCGGCTGATTGCTGAGCGGCGTCAGCCGAGCGCCGCTCGGCTAATACCGCAGCTTCGGCGGCCTGCACTGCTCGTTCAGTGTGTTCAGCAGCAATGCTGGACTCGGCGGCGGCGGCCCGCTTCTCTCTCAGAGCGAGTAGCCAACCGACGCTGGCACCGAGCATCGATAAGAACGCAACGGCGCTAGAAACGACCGCCGCCCAGTCCTGAGGCTTCACCAAAGCTCCGTTCTATGGACTGCTTTGAATGATACGAGACTGGGTCCCGTTGGGCTCAATGCACGATCGGCTGTCGGTCGTCAGATGCAGAATCTGTGCCATGACAGGGTGCATCGAGTTCCGCGACGACGATGGCGGCTACCTGGCGTGGCTCGCTGCAAATCGTCAGGGCTACGTGATCAACATTGCGCGCAGTCACAACACCAGCCAAGCGCGCTTGCACGTGGCCAGCTGCCGGACTATCGGTAATGGCACTCCCATGGAGAGCAGCTGGACCGGACCCTACGTGAAGGTCTGCGCCGAGCTTCGAGCCGACGTCGAGCAGTGGGCGATTGAGACGGTGGGGGAGTCGATTGACCCGTGCGGTACGTGCTGCCCCAGTGGCGTTGGGGCCCGGTCAGTTGCGACCCGGCCCGTCGAGTCGCGGCGCGAAGCTCAGGTCATGACTTCACGCTACGAGATTCACGGGCCGACCGACAGCATTCCTGTGGTCGAGGCATGGGCTGACGACTACATCCGTTTCGAGCGGCGGCCGCAGTGGCAGGAGGACCTACGAAACGAGATTAGGGCCCGATGCAGTGAGCTCAACCCGTCATCTGAGCAGGTCCTGCACGCGACCTTCTTCGGGGCGAAGGCTTTCAATGCCGACGTCGAGAACCTCGTGCTCTACAACATCGGTTCGTTCAAAGGCGCCGGGCGCAACGGGATCCGCTTCGAATATGGCCAGGGGGTGCCACCCGCTCGGTCCGATAGCGCCTATCCGTTCTTCTACCGGTATGCGCTTGCTCAGTGCTCGGGCACCTTCAATCACTGGCAGCCGAGCCGAAGGCTCGCTTCGTTCGACTGGATTGATCTTGGCGAGTTCGCAGGCGCGAACAAGCTCGCTCAAGTCTGGCTAGCCCTATCGCGTGGGCAGGTCGATTTGGCTGATCAGGCATGTTCGCCGGATGCTCCGTTCGCCGTCAAGATCGAACTGAGGCCGCCAGTCGGCCGCGAACCGGTTGTGGGCAACCTGTTGAAGGGTGTCTTCGACGGCGTGATTAGTGCGTTCCAGGCCCACACTGACACGTCGGTTTTGCCTGACGCGGCAGCGCGGATCGCTTCCCTGATCCCGGCAGAGCCAGCCGAGATCGAGAACCACTTGCTTGATCAACGCCGTGCCCTGCTCGGAGTCTCTACCCGCCTCGTATCGCCCTGCCGCGAGGGAGTCAAGTGGGATCCCGTCGACCATCGATGTGTCGCCGGCGAATTGCTCGTCGCAGACCCTGTAGGCCCGTATTGGGCGATAAGAGGCAGAGTCGTCGAAGTCGATCGCTAACGATGGGAATGTTCATTTGTCGCGACTTCGAGGGCAACCGCTGATAGGCCAACCAGTACGGCCGACGCTCTTAGGCAGTCGATGAATATTCGGCGAATATGTCCGAGAAACGGCAGGAACTGGCCGGGATCGCTGGTAATTCGAAACTAGTCAAATCTGTTGTCTAGCAATGCTTAACGAGCATTCGTGGGACTTTCCAAGAGTCGCAGATCGTAAATCCGTTGGTCCTGGGTTCAAGTCCCAGTCGCCCTACGTGAAAGACCAGTTCAGAGTGTATGAATCTCACCGGCTCCATTGCTGAGACTTGTTCTCAGCGCGCAGGACGATTCAGACTGCTCGGGGCCAGCCTCGCGCGACAAGCCGTCGTAGGAGCACGGCCTGCAACGAGCTCAATCGAATCCGGCCAGCAGCTCTGTCGCGCCGGCCCGCCGAACCCGGACCCGGACCCATGCCCGAAGGACGATCGCCCCGACGGCCGCGGCTACTCCGTCATCGTGGCGAGGTTGCGCCACAGGTTGCGCAAGCTGTCGGTCCCACCGAACAGCGTGGTGAAATGCGTCGAGTCGGTCAGCACGATGTCACCGGAGCGAGGACCGGTCGGGGGCATCCAGATGAGCGCGTTGAACTCGGTGTTCCCGGCGGCGGTGAACGGGTGCGGGCGGTTCGGGTCGACCTGCTGGCGGCCGAGCACCCTCAAGTCGTCGCTCTCCGGGGCCGTGAGTTCGTAGTGCGGCAGATGCGGGTGGAAGTTCAGCGTGGTGACGTCGTCGAGCAGCCGGGCACCGTCGAGGTCGCGAAACCCGTTGAGCGGTGCGATGTCATCGGTGCCACCGACGACCGCGGGCCGAAGACCCCAGGTGTTGTGCACCGGCACGTCGAGCGCCTTCATCAGCGACCGGGTGTACTGGCCGAAGCGCTGCTGGCGGGGTACCAGTCGGTCGCCGTGGTGTTCGTATTCGATCTGTCGTTGCGCGTAGTCGTCGGTGAAGCCCACGTCGTGATGGGGGGCCAGCAGCAGGCAGGTCCCCTCTCGCTTGAGCCACTCGGTGACGGCCGCAACCTCCTCGGGGGCGGCTTCCTGCTCGGACAGCAAGTGATCCAGGCCGAACACCAAGAGCGTGTCGGTGTCGTCGAGGATCCGCTCGTCGATGGGAAGTCGGTAGCCGGCCTGGTCGATGCGCTGAAACACTGCCACCGGGTGTCCGGTGGCCGCTTCGGCCACCGCTTGAAAGTCCAGGGTCGAGCGGTGGAACAATTCCAGCGTTCCCGCGATCCCCTGCAAGAAGTTTGCCTCGGCGTACTCGGGTGTTTCGTAGGCTGGCCAGGCGACGTTGCGCACTTCGGTGATGGTGGAGAACCGGTTCTCCAGGGATGCTGGACTTCGTTGCGATTCCCAGGGATAGCTCCACGTCCAGTAGATGCTGACCCGTCGGCCGCCGGTGTGTGGGCGGGCCACGTGGCTCTGGTTGTACGTCCGCGCCCGCGGAAGTGCAGTCATGGTGAGTCCTTCAGTCGCCGAGCGTGCACAGATGGCGGATCGCCCGAAGTCCGGGGAGGAAGAAGTACGCCCCACCGGTCAGAGTGGTGAAGGCGGGAATGCCCTTGTGTACCTTGCGGATCGGTCGCTTGGGAACGGTGAAGTCCAGGGTTCCGTCCTGGGTGCCGCTGATGGGGTCGTGCTCGTTGCCGAGTTCGTGGAATTCCTTGTCGTTGATCCACACGTTTTGGGCGAACTCGAACTGGCGGACCAGGTCGGCGCAGATGATGAACGCTGCGATGCCGCGAGCAACCCCGTCATCGGGGGCACCGTCGGGCAGAGCCGGACCGTAGGTCGCACCTCGGCGGATCATCCGGCGCCGGTTCATGTAGTGCGCGGTGTCTCTGGGGTTGAGCCGGCGTGCATGGGACCCCAGTGGGCACGCGTAGCCGAGTGGGTCCATCTCCTCGTAGTTGAAGTCGTTGTTGCGCATCGGATCCGCACCGAGTTCGGGATCGTCCTCGGTGGGTGCCAAGACCAACGGGGCACCACTGCGCCACCGACCCATGAACTTCGCGGCGAGCAGTTCCTGTTCCGCGGGGGTGTCCGCTTGGTCCCGAAGGTAGTCACGAAACACTGCCACGTGCTCCTCGAGACGACGGTAGGCCATGTAACTTCCGTTGCGCGACAACACCTCCGGCTGCGGTAGATCGGCCACCGGGCCGTTCTCGTCGGGATAGCCAAGGATGAACTCGCCCGGCTCCAGCGCCGGACCCGAACCGGGTGTCGGCTCCTCACCCGAGCCCTTCATGACCGGTTGCGACAACCGGTCCCGGAAACCAAAGTGGTCGTGGGCGTAGTTGAACGGCGGTGTCGCATTGAGATCGAGGTGCGACAGACTGCGCACGCCTGTGGTCCTCGCCAGCAGCGCGTCGTGCTCCCGCAGTGAGCGCACGCTCTGCTCTTCGGTGCGGGAGAACAGGATCGCGATGGCATGCAGGTCATCGCCTGCGAGTCCGCCGACCCAGTGCTCCGGTGCGCTGTCACCAACGTCGCCGAGGATCCCGGCTCGAGCGGTCATGCCCTCGCGGAACGCCTCGGGGAACGTCGCCAAGGACTCGTCCGGCACGCCGAGCGCACGCAGCCCGGACCAGGTGAACGCCACGGTGATCCAGCGGTCGGACTCCTCCATGGTGGCGCTCACGTCGGCCGCGGACTGCACCAGACCGGTCAGCTCGGACAACCACGCCCGCCCACCTTCGGCGGTGTCGAAGGACAGGAACTCATAGCGTCCGGTGATGGCGGGCGTGCGGGTCAGCAGGATGTGCTGAATGTCGTCGATCTCGAGCATCCGCCTACGCCTTCGACGCCGTTTACTGCATTTGGTCGAGCATGGTCGAGAACGCCGCCTTCAGCCGCAAGGCCTTCTTGATCTCGTCGGCCGTCACGTACGGGTACTCGCCGTATTCGAGGAAGCTCGGCACCTGGTGATCGCGGACGAACTTGATGAAGGCCTCCGGATTCTCCTTCCAGTCCTCCGGGAATCCTTCGAGCTGGGTGAAGATGGTGGTGATGCCGGTCGCGCTGAACAGCTGCACCGCGTCCTCGGTGTACTTGTCGAAGTCGGTGTCGAAGATGCCCATGTACTGGAAGTGCAAGCCCGAACCGACGTCGAAGAGATTCCAACGCAGGTAGTGCAATCGCAACGGCGCCAAGGCCTCCGGGCTCGCGGCGATGGTCTCCTCGATGGTCTTGCCGTAGGCGCGGACCACCTCCTCGCGGCCCTCCTTGACCTTCGCGATGATGGAGAAGCCGTAACACGCGGGCGTCCGCGGAAAGACAGGGCCGTAACGCCCACGCTCCAGTTCGAAGTAGCCCTCCTTCGGGATGGCCATCGCAGCGGGCTTGCTCCAGTCGCGTTCGTGCGCAGCCATGTCACGGCCTCCCCGGCAGTCGAGATCGCGGACGTTACTCCCTTTGGCCGGGAATCATCGCCGAATGAGCGTCGACGCGTACAGCACTGCGGCCGTCGTTGCGGCCGTGCGTATCCGACGCACGAGGCACCACACGAGGGCAGACGTCTGGTTGACTCTGGCCATGCGATCGACGCGACGTTCGACGGTCATGTCCATGCTGCTCGTGGTGGCGTTCTCGGTTCTGCCGATGGCCCCGGTTCGTGCCGCCGACGCGCCGGACTGGTCGGGGCTCGACGCGCGGGCGTTCGCGGGCCCAATACCCCCGCAGGGCACCACCATCGAATCGGTGCCCTTGGATCCAGCCCTGTCACTCAGTGGCGCCGGCCCCGCCTACCGCGTGCTCTACTCCACGGTCGACCAGCACGACCGGCCCGCGGTCAGCACCGGCGCGGTGTTCCTGCCGCCTGGTCCGGCACCGGAGGGCGGATTCCCGGTCATCGCCTGGGCGCACGGCACCGTCGGCCTTGGTGACGACTGCACTCCGTCGGCGCTGCCACGTACCCCGCGCGACGACGAGTATCTGTCCCATTGGCTGGGCGAAGGCTACGCCGTCGTCGCCAGCGACTACGCCGGCCTTGGAACCCCGGGCCTGATGAGCTACCTCAACAGCGTGACCACCGCCCACGGCGTCGTGGACTCGGTGATCGCCGCCCACGACATGGGACTGCCACTGTCACCGCGATGGGCCGTCGTCGGCCAGTCCCAAGGCGGCGGCGCCGCCATCAGCAGCGCCCGCTGGGCCACCGAATTCAGCCAGGGCACCGGGCTGGACTACCGGGGCGTGGTGGCGACCGGCACTCCCGCCAACGTCGACGAGCTCGTCTACCAGACCGGCCCGGACTTCACGCTGCCCGAGTTGGGGCCGATCGCCAACGCCTACACCGCCTACATCCTCGCCGCGCTGCGCGAGGCGCGACCTGACCTCGACGTCAACCGCGTGCTCACTCCCGCCGGACGCGACGCCGCCGACCGTGCCGAAACCGTGTGCACCCTGGCGCTTTCCGACGAACTCTCCGGTCTGACGCCGGCCGCCTTCTTCACCGCGCCGTTGAATTCGATTCCTGGCATGGCCGACGCGCTGAATGCGTTCATGGGCACGCCGTCCACCGGCTTCGACCGCCCTATCTTCCTCGGTGTCGGTCTCCTGGACCGTGACGTGCCACCGGAGTCGACCCTGTCGTTCTATCACCAGCTGGTGGCCAACAATCAGAACGTCACCCTGCACGTCTACCCCGAGGAAGACCACAGCGGCACCGTCCTCGCATCGATGGCCGACTCCACGCCGTTCCTGCGCGACGCCTTCGCCTCCGGCCAATGAATGGCTCTCGGTCTCACCGTCAAACCGCGAACGCGGTGATATCCAGCGCATGGTTCCGCTTCTGCGGATAGTGTGGGCCCGGTGTCGATGATTCGAATCCGGGAGGCCGCCGAGCTGTTGGGGGTCAGCGACGACAGCGTACGACGGTGGGTCGACGACGGTGCGCTACCGGCGGACCGCGATCAGGCGGGGCGAATGGTCATCCCCGGCCGAGCACTGGCCGAGTTCGCCGTCTCGCATTCGGCGGTGGCGCCCAAGGATCCGACGGGCGTCGCCAGCTCGGCCCGCAACCGCCTGACCGGACTGGTCACCAAGGTGGTCACCGACGAGGTCATGGCCCAGGTCGAGATGCAGTGCGGTCCCTTCACCATCGTGTCGTTGATGAGTGCCGACGCCGCTCGCGAACTGCAGTTGGAGCCCGGCAGGGTCGCCGTGGCCGTCGTCAAGGCCACCACGGTCATCGTCGAAACCCCGGGAGGACAGGCATGAGGTTCACGGCTCGAGTGGGGGCGGTCGCCGCCCTCGTGACTCTCGTCACCGCCGGGTGTGGCGCCTCGAAGGACACTGCACCTCCTGCGACGGACGCCACCGGTGGGAAGCTGATGGTCTTCGCGGCGGCGTCGCTGAAGAAGTCCTTCACCGACATCGGCGAGCAATTCAAGACCGAAAACCCGGGCAGCGACGTCGAATTCACCTTCGCAGGATCGTCCGACCTGGTGACCCAACTGACGCAGGGCGCCCCAGGCGACGTCTTCGCCTCGGCCGACACCAACAACATGGACAAGGCCGCCAAGGCCAATCTGCTGGCCGGCTCCCCGGTGTACTTCGCCTCCAACACGCTGACGATCGTCGTCTCACCGGGAAATCCGAAGAAGATCGAATCCTTCAGGGACCTGACCCGGCCGGGCCTGGCCGTGGTGACGTGCGCACCCCAGGTGCCGTGCGGATCGGCGACCCAGAAGGTCGAGAAGGCCAGCGGCGTCCAACTCGATCCGGTCAGCGAGGAATCGCAGGTGACCGACGTCCTGACGAAGGTGACCACCGGTCAGGCCGACGCGGGACTGGTGTACGTCACCGACGCGCAAGGGGCCGGCGACAAGGTCACCGCCGTGGCGTTCCCGGAATCGGCCGACGCCGTGAACGTCTATCCGATCGCCACCCTCAAGCAGTCCAAGAATCCCTCGCTGGCGACCAAGTTCGTCGACTTGGTCACCGGCGAGGCGGGCGCAAAGGTCTTGACGTCAGCGGGTTTCGCCAAGCCGTGACCGGCTGACGTGCCCCCGGTGACCTGCGTCAGGCGATCATCGGGTCGATCGCCGAGCGCGGCACCAGAACCTGCAGGGGCCCGGCCGAGTCGGGCAACAGCACGCCCTGGTCGAAGAAGAAGATCACCCCGTCGTTGACCACCGCGAAGTTCTGGTAGTTGGCGGGGTTGTACAGCGCGGTCGACGAAATCGGCAGCGGCGCAGGCGGGGGCGGTGGCGCGGTGGTGGTGGTCGACGTGGTTGGGGTCGGCTGGCCGGGGGTGGCCGTCGGGGTCGCGGGGGCGGCGGGCGGCGGTGCCAACTGCTGCTGCAGTCCGCTCTGAACCAGCGGCGCGACGGTCGGCAGCGGGTCGTCCACCCGCCACAGCGGCGTCAACGTCTTGTCGTCCTTGACGGGCGTGTAGACGATCGACTTGCGGTAGCTCTGGTCCCAGTTGAACGACTTGAAGGTCGTCTTCGACTGCGTGCCGCCAAGGGTCTGGGTCACCTTGAACACCACTGCCTGCGTGCCGCGCGGGGGCACCGCCGAGGTGTACTCGGTCGGGGTGATGGTGAGCGAGGCAGGGGCGTTGGACTTGGCGGTGTTGACGAACGCGTCCCGGGTCTGGGTGACGTAGTCGGCGATCGACTTCTGGTCGGGGTAGTCCTGCGGAATGCTGATGTTCACGGCGTACGCGGGGTCGGATTGCTGGATGACGCACGAGGTGCCGGTGTTGGCGCCCTTGAGGTCGGCGCAGTAGTCCTTCGGTGCCGCCGTCGCCACGGCGGACGAACCGACGATGGTGGCGGCCGTGGCGAGTACGGCCACGCTGAGAGTGCGCATGGGTAATCCTCCTAGCAAACGCGGCACCGCGCCGCAGGGGCCAGGTTAACGTGCGGCCACCCCGGCGCTCGGCGCGGCCGGGGCAGAATGGCGGTCATGCGAGTGACGGTTCTGGGTACGGGCGCCATGGGCGCGGGGATGGCGCAGTCGATGCTGCGCGAGGGCATCGAGGTGACGGTCTGGAACCGCACGCCCGAGCGATCGGAGCCGCTGGCCGACGACGGTGCCGTGGTGGCCCTCGACCCGACCGCGGCGGTCGCCGACGCCGACGTCGTGGTGGCGATGCTGTTCGACGCGGCCGCCACCCTCGAGTTGATGGCCACGGTGCTGCCGGCCATGACGGAGGGCGCGGTCTTCGTGCAGTGTGCGACCGTCGGAGTCGACGGCGCTGCGCGTACCGCGCAGGTCGCCGCCGAGCACGGCGTCGCGTTCCTGGACTGCCCGGTGCTCGGCACCAAGGCGCCAGCGGAGCAGGGCAAGCTCGTGATGCTGGCCTCGGGTGACCCTGCCCTGCACGAGCGGGTGCGACCGGCGTTCGAGGCGATGGCGGCCAAGACCATCTGGGTGGGTGACGAGCTCGGTCTCGGGTCCAAGCTCAAGTTGGTGTGCAACGCGTGGATCGGCGCACTGGCCGCGGCAGTCGGTCAGTCGTTCGCGCTCGCGAAGGGCCTCGGCGTGGACCAGCAGTTGATGTTGGAGGCGTTCGACGGGTCCGCTGCGGGCTCGCCCTACCTGCAGATGAAGGGCAAGGCCATCGTCGAGTCGTCGTTCGCTCCGCAGTTCAGCGTCGACGGGGTGCGCAAGGACACGGGACTCATCAGGGACGCGATCGCGGCGGCCGGACTGTCGACGGTGCTCGTCGACGGGGTCCGCGCCGCCTTCGACGCGGCCAGTGAGGCCGGGCACGGAGACGACGACATGGCGGCGGTCTACTTCGGCTACTGATCTACGTCACCACCACGGCGCGGGCGGCTCCGCGGGCCGGCGCTCGACCCAGGTCCACTCGAGTTCTCGACGGCTCAACTTCCACCCGTCCGCGGTGAGGCGGTATTCGTCGTGGTAGACGATGGGCGCCACGATCACCTCGAGGCTGCCGTCGGGCCGTCGAAGTAGGTGTCTCGCAGTGCAATACGTCACCCCCGTGGCACGGTCGACGTCGACGTCGACGACGTGATTGTGGACGGCGTGGAAGGTTCGCTCGTACATCTGATTGCCGCTGGGCGCGTGCTTCACCTGTTCCCGTCCGCGGAGGGTCACCGTCTCGTCCGTCCCCGGCGTCGACAGCGCGAACTCGGCGTCCGGCGTGAAGAGCGACCCGAACCGTTCGACGTCGGCCGTGTCAGAGGCGAGGGCGTATTCATCGACGAGCGCTCGCAACGCGACTCGCGCGGACTCGACCGAATTCACTTGAGGCATCGGCGTTCCCATTCGTGGTCTCGGCGGTACGGACGTCTCGGTTTCGGGTGACACTGTCATCTCGTAACCGTACCGCTTGAGATGACAGCGTCAACTCACATCGACGAACCTCCCCGCGTCCCGAACCCCTCGTTACCATCGTCGGATGGGGACGCGGGCGGGCGTGGCCGCCGCGGTGATCGTGTTGGTCGTGGCGGGATGCGGTGACGGTCCGCCGCCGCCGCATAGTGCCGAGGTGTCGCGGACGCAGTGGCAGACCGGGAACGCGAACGGGCCGTGGCCCTTCACCGTCGACCGTGGCGTGTTGACGTGCCATCCGCCGGATTGGGTGACGTTCACGGCGAATGGAACGGAGTACGCGCTCACCGACGACGCCCGGTGGCGCGGCCACTACCTAGACGTCGCGGCGGTCCTGCGTCCCGGTTACGTCGAGATCGACACCGAACGACAGTCGGTCCCCGTGCCGGTCAACCCCGCGATGGTCGACCGCGGACGTGACCTGTGTCCGCCAAAGTCACCCGCGCCTTAGGGGACTCGCGCGTCAGCGTGGGGACTGTCCCGGGTAGGGCAGAAGCGCCATCTCGCGGGCGTTCTTGACCGCGATGGTGATCTGTCGCTGCTGCTGCACGGTCAACCCGGTGACGTTTCGCGACCGAATCTTGCCGCGGTCGGAGATGAAGGTTCGCAGCCGCGCGGTGTCCTTGTAGTCGACCGCGTCGACGCCTAGGGCCTTCAGCGCGTTTCGCCTCGCGGGCTTGGTGTGCACGGTGCGGCCCGACCGGACCCGATCCGACTCGTGGCGCGCCATCTACCAGCTCGCCTTTCGGATTCCGGGCAGCTGACCGTCGTGGGCGAGCTCGCGTACGCGGACCCGGGACAGGCCGAACTTGCGCAGATGCCCCCGTGGACGGCCGTCGACGGCGTCGCGGTTGCGCACTCGAACGGGACTGGCGTCCTTGGGCTGGCGGGCCAACTCGGCCTGTGCCCGAATACGCAGTGCGGCAGTGGTATCCGGTGAACGAATGATCCGCTTGAGCTCGGCGCGACGCTCCGCATACCGCGCCACCATGGCCCGGCGCTGGTCGTTCTTGACGATCTTGGACGTCTTGGCCATCAGCGCTCCTCGTGGAAGTCGACGTGTCTGCGGATCACGGGGTCGTATTTCCGCATGACCAGACGATCCGGATCGTTGCGGCGGTTCTTGCGGGTGACGTAGGTGTATCCCGTGCCGGCCGTCGACCGAAGTTTCACCACCGGTCGGATGTCAGTGCTCGCCAACGAATGTGCCCTCCTGCTCTGGTGAAGCGGCCTGCTTAATGAAAACGATTGTCAATAAGATGGACTGTAGCGCGCTCAGCCCAGTCGTGGCAACCGGCCGGCCGTGACTCCTTCCGGGTCGCTGTGAACGCATGGGCCGACTGGCGCTTTGCTAATGGAAACGATTATCGTTCCCGTCATGACTCGCTCGTTGCATCGTCCGACCCCGCTCGCGGCCGCCATCGCCCTGACCATGACCGGCGCACTCGCCGCCTGCAGCTCGGGGCAGACCACGCCCGCCGCGTCCTCGAGCGCCGGCGCGGCCGCCGCCAGTACCACGGCGAGCGCGACCTGCCCGACCGCGCCGGTGGACGTGGTCGTCAGCGTCGACCAGTGGGGTGACATCGTCTCCGAGCTGGGCGGCGCCTGTGCCAACGTCAAGACGATCCTGGCCAGCTCGTCGGTCGACCCCCACGACTACGAACCGTCACCCGCGGACGCGGCGTCCTTCGCCGGCGCCAAGATGGTCGTCGTCAACGGCGCCGACTACGACGCCTGGGCCTCGAAGCTCGCGGCGTCGTCGGCCGCGTCGGCTCCGGTGGTCAGCGCCTCCGAGGTCACCAAGACTGCCGACGGCGGCAATCCGCACCTCTGGTACAGCCCCATGGCGGTGACCGCCGTCGCCGACGCGGTGACCGCCGAACTCAGCAAGCTCGACCCGCAGGCGGCGGGGTACTTCGGGGATCGTCGCGCCGCCCTGACCGCGACGTTGAAGCCGTACGACGACCTGATCAGCAAGATCAAGGCCGGCGCATCGGGCAAGACCTACGCCGCCACCGAGGGGATCTTCGACTATCAGGCGGAGGCGCTGGGGCTGGTCGACAAGACCCCGGAGGGTTACCAACGAGCCTCGGCCAACGAATCCGACCCGTCCCCGGCCGACATCGCGGCGTTCACCTCCGTTCTCGCGGGAAAGCAGGTCGACGTGCTGATCTACAACACCCAAACCGAGGGCTCGATCCCGGAGCAGATTCGCGCCGCGGCCGAGCAGGCTGGCGTGCCCATCGTCGACGTCACCGAAACCGTCCCACCCGGGCAGACCTCGTTCGAGGCGTGGCAGGACGGGCAACTCACCGCCCTGGCAAAGGCTTTGGGTGTCTCGGTCTAGCACCGAGGGCGACACCGCCGCGCTGACGTTCGCCGACGTCAGCGCGGTCCGCGGCGGGCGACTCATTTGGTCCGAGGGGGCGTTCGAGGTGCCCTCCGGTGGCATCGTGGCGTTGATCGGAGCCAACGGCGCAGGCAAGACGACCCTCTTGCACATGATCCTGGGTCTGGTTCCGGCGGCGTCCGGCGAGGTGCGGGTGTTCGGACGCAAACCCGGCGCGGACAACGACGGGATCGGCTTCGTTCCGCAGGACTATGCCGCCACGGCGGGGGAGGCGATCCGTGCCCGTGACATGGTCATGCTCGGCTTGACCGGTCGCCGGTGGGCCTTTGGACGGGCGAGTTCGGTTCAGCGTCAACGGGTTCAGGAGACCCTGGCCGCGGTGGACGCCACCGAGTTCGCCGATCGACGGCTCGCGCAGCTGTCGGGTGGGCAGCGCCAGCGCATCGCCATCGCCGAGGCGTTGGTCTCCAGCCCGCGGTTGCTGATTCTCGACGAGCCGCTGGCGTCGCTGGATCTGCGCAGCCAGCGGGAGATCGTCGCACTGCTGGCCCGCCTGCACGCCAAGCTGGGCGTCACCATTCTGGTTGTCGCACATGACCTCAACCCACTGCTGCCGTTGCTCGACAGTGCGATCTACCTGCTCGACGGGCACCCCCACTACGCCGCGATGGCCGACGTCGTCGACGACGCCTTGCTGACCCACCTGTACGGCACGCCCGTCAAGGTGGTCCACACCCCGCAGGGCGAGATGTACATGAGGAGTGTGCTGTGACCACCGACGTGCTGGCCCTGGGCTATCAGCAGAACTGGCTGACCATTCTCGAATCGCCGTTCATGCGCAACGCGCTGGTCGGGGGAACGGTGGTCGCGCTGGCCTCGGGGCTGATGGGGTACTTCATCGTGGTGCGCCGCAACGCGTTTGCCTCGCATGCGCTTGCGCACATGGGATTGCCCGGCGCGACGGGCGCCGTGCTACTCGGAGTCCCGCCCGTCCTCGGTCTCGGGGTGTTCTGCGTCGGCGGGGCGCTGATCATCGGCGCCCTGGGTAAGCGGGCCGCCGATCGCGACGTCGTGACCGGGACGACGTTGGCGTTCGCGACGGGCCTCGGCCTGTTCTTCAACTCCCTCGCCACCAAGAGCTCGAGCACGATGACCAACGTGTTGTTCGGCAACCTGTTGGCCATCACTCACGAACAGCTGATTGGCTTCTCGGTCCTCTTCCTGGTGTTGACGATCTGTGTCGGACTGATCTACCGGCCGCTGTTGTACAGCTCGGTCAACCCGGCCGTCGCCGAGGCGAAGGGCGTTCCCGTGCGCGCCCTTTCGGTCGTGTTCATGGTGTTGCTCGCGCTGGGCGTGACGATGGCGGTGCAAGCGGTGGGGACGTTGCTGCTGTTTGCGCTCTTGGTCACACCCGCGGCCACGGGAATCATGCTGACCCCGCGCCCGTCCCTGGCCATGGCGATCTCGGCGGCGACGAGCGTGTTCTCGGTGTGGGTGGGGCTCGGCGCATCGGCCATGTTCAACGTGCCGCCGAGTTTTCTCATCGTCACCGTCGCCTGCGGCATCTGGTTGACGGTGTGGCTCGTCGACCGTCGCGGGGGTCGGGTCGCAGCCGTCCTCGACGACCCCGCGGGCCAGGTCGACGTCGCACCCGCCGATGCGGCGCTCTCACCGCCGGCAACCGAGGTCGTCGCGTCGGGTGCGGCGCGCAGGCCATCGTGAGACCGAGGCGCGGCCGCGGGCGCCGCTGGCGCCCTACCCGGTGAGCTCGGAGACCGACGGCTGCCAGGACAACACGTCAGTCAGCGGGCGACGGGGCGTGGGCGGCGGGACGTCGTCGAGTGCCGGGACCACGCCGACCCGGATCAACACCTGGGGCGACGAACGTCCGATGAGGGCACCGACCATCTCGCGGGTCGCCGGGACCTCGGTCAGGTGGGTCAGGGGACACGTCGACAGACCGGCCATCGTGGCCTCCAGCAACGTCGCCGACAGCGCTTCTCCGCACGCGAGGATGTCTCTACGACCGTCGCCGACCGCGGACACGACGAGAACCTGCGAGTGGTCCTCGGCCACCTCCGCACGCCGCTGCCCGTGATGGGTGACCGGGAAGGTACGGCCGACGTCGACCCGGTCGCTCTCGGCCGCCGACACCAGGGAGCTGTGCGGAATTCCGTCGTGGGTGGCGAATGGTCCAGTCCACCAGGCCAGCTCGGCGTGGTAGGGGGAGTCGTAGAGGCGCAGCGCCTCGGTCAGCGCCGACACTTCGGCGAGCCGACCGCGCATGTGCCCGGTCAGCACGTCCAGGTGCGCCAGGCCCTGGTCGACGACGCGTGGCGACAGCGAAGCGACGTCGTGCCCGGGCTCGGGTGCGGCGAAGGGTAGACGGTCGGTGCGTCTCGCCAGGATCGCGTCGGCGCGGCGACGCTGAGCGTCGGTGACCGACGGCGACGGGACGAACTCGACCGCCGCGAGATGACAGCCGTCGTCGGGATCGGGGTAGTAGTCCACGTTCCCCGACCACCCGGCGGCCGCCATCGCGACCAGGAGATGGTCGAGCACCGCCCCGCAACTGATCAGCGCCTGTCGGCCCGAGGAATCGGTCTCCACCAGGCGGTCCCGATCGAGGAACAGGTGCAGGACGCCGGCACCCTCCCCGACGAAGCGCCACGGCTGACTGTTGTGAAACGACGGCGCGCGGCAAGCAAGGTGCACGGCGTCGGCGACGACACCGCTGGGCACGACGGCCTTCGGCCCGTTGCCCTCGTCGGACGGAAGGAGCCCTGGTGGCGTCATCGTGCGCGAAGACCCTCCCGCCGCGGCAGACTCGCGACGAGCGGGGTGTCGACGCCGACCCGTCCGAGCCTGGCCGCACCGTCGGGTGATCCCAATGGCGTACGGCGGCCGGGCAACGGTTGGTCGAAGAACGCGGCGTTGTCGGCGAGGTGCTGGCGTTCGTCGTCGGGGAGATCGGTCTCGTAGTAGATCGCGTCGACCCGGCAAATCACTCGGCAGGCGCCGCAGTCGACGCATTCGTCGGGATTGATGTAGAGCGAACGGTCACCCTCGTAGATGCAGTCGACGGGGCACTCCGGCACACAGGACTTGTCCATGACGTCGACACAACCGGCTCCGATCACATAGGTCATGGCACGAGCCTAGGAACCGGTCGGCGCCCCGACGAGGGCCCAACGACCGGTCGACATGGGACCAAAGTCCCCACCCCCGGTGGGTTCAGGCGATGGCGGCGCCGACGAGGTGTCCGACGACGTAGGTGATGAGCAGGGCGAGCCCGCCGCCCACGACGTTGCGGACGACCGCACGCTGCTTCGGGGCGTCGCCAAGAGAGGCTGACGCGGTACCGGTGATGACGAGGGCCATCAGCACGGCCACCACCGTCACGGGAACGCGAAAGGCATGCGGCGGCAAGAGGATAGCGATCAAGGGGAGGAGTGCGCCCACGGTGAAGGACAGCGCCGAGGATAGTGCGGCCTGCCAGGGATTGGTCAGGTCAGTGGGATCGATGCCCAGCTCGACGTCGACGTGCGCGGCGAACGCGTCGTGATCGGTGAGCTCTTCGGCCACGGTGCGCGCCGTGGCAGTCGACAACCCCTTGGCCTCGTAGAGGGCTGCCAATTCGTCCAACTCGGCTGCCGGGTCGTCGCGCAACTCGGCACGTTCCTTGCTGAGCAGCGCGCGCTCGGTGTCACGCTGCGTACTGACGGAGACGTACTCTCCCAACGCCATCGAGACCGCACCGGCGACGAGTCCCGCGACACCGGCGGTCAAGATCGGACCAGTCGACGTCGCCGCCGCGGCGACTCCGACCACGATGCCGGCGGTGGAGACGATCCCGTCGTTGGCCCCGAGGACGCCGGCACGCAACCAGTTCAGCCTCGAGGACAGTGAACCCATGTGCGGCTCGGCGGGGTGTGGATTGGTCGACACGAGGGCAACGCTAGCCACGGAGTCAGCGGTTCGCCAGCGAACCTAGGCTAGCCAAAGTGCGTGGTGCGTACCGGTCGTCGTCCGGCGGATCGTCGTAACAACAGCAGGGACTTGGCATTTCGGCCGGATCAGTCCTCGCGAGAGGTGGGACGACCATGCTTGGACGCGAAGACCGCTGCTTGGGTGCGCCGTTGCATGCCGAGCTTGGCCAGCAGACGCGAGACGTAGTTCTTGACCGTCTTCTCGGCGAGGAACATTCGAGCGGCGATCTGTCGGTTGGTCAGACCCTCGCCGAGCAGGTCCAACAAGATGCGCTCCTGGGCGGTGAGCCCGCCCAGCGGGTCCGCCGCCTCGGAGGTGCCGCGCAACTTGGCCATCAGGGCTGCCGCCGCGCGGTTGTCGAGCAGGGATCGACCCGCACCGACGTCCTTGATGGCCTTGGCGAGTTCCATTCCCTTGATGTCCTTGACGACGAAACCGCTCGCCCCCGCCAGGATGGCGTCGAGCATCGCCTCGTCGGAGGTGTAGGACGTCAGCATCAAACAGCGCAGCTCGGGCAGCCGCGAGAGGAGATCGCGGCACAGCTCGATGCCGTTGCCGTCGGGAAGCCGCACGTCGAGTACGGCAACGTCGGGACGCAGCGCGGCAATTCGCGCCATCGCCTCCGCGGCGGTACCCGCTTCACCGATGACGTCGAGTTCGGGGTCGGCTCCCAGCAGGTCGATCAAGCCGCGCCGGACGACTTCGTGATCGTCGACCAGGAACACCGTGACCACCGCTACGCCTCTTCCAGTGGAGTCCCGAGGTCGACGAAGAACCCGTGCCGCGTCGACGGCGGGGACGTCTCGGTCATCTGCTCTCCTGGAGGTCACGTGTCGTGTCGTCCGACGTTATCGCGTTCGGGGCGCGGTCCGGCAGGGCCGAAGGTCCCATCCGCGGACGGCCGGCACCTACGTGCCGTCGAGGGGTGCCGACCAGCGCACGCGGGTGCCTCCGGCGGGCACGACCTCGACATGGCAACCGCCGCCCAGTAATTCGGCTCGGCGCAGCATGTTCGACATCCCGCTCCGGCGGTGGTTGTCCGGGTCGAGGCCGCAGCCGTCGTCGGTGACCACGACGGACAGGTCGTCGGCGACGTCGACCTCGACCTCGAGGTGCTGCCCGCCGGAATGCCGCACGGCGTTGCTGACTGCTTCGTTGACGACCGAGATCGCGTGCTCGACGACGTCGGCGCCGAGCACGCCGAGCGGGCCGGAGATTCGGAGCGTCGTCTCGATGTCGCTGCTCTCGGTGAGCACGGCAACGGCGTCCTGAAGCCGACGGCGCACGTCGGCCTCCGTCGACGGAGACTGCAGCGCGAAGATCCTGCTGCGGATCTCGTCGATCGTGCCCTGAAGTTCGTCCACCGTCCGGGTCAGCCGTCGGGTGATCTCGGGGGATCGCGAACGGGCGATGGTGCCCTGGAGGTCCATGCCGGCGGCGAAGAGCCGCTGGATGACGTGGTCGTGCAGGTCGTGGGCGATGCGCTCACGATCGGAGATCACCGACAGTTGCCGGGCTTGTTCGCGACTCTCGGCCAGGACGAGGGCAACGGCTGCGTGATCGGCGAAATCGCTCACCAGATCGAGAAGGCTCTCGTCGAAGGGGGCGTCGTGCTCGTTGCGTACCACGACCAGGACGCCGAGCGTGTGGTGTGGGCCGGCCCGCAGCGGCGTCACGAGTGCGGGCCGCTGGCCACCGTCGGTGAACGCCGCGACGGGATGACCAAGCGACGGGGTGATCAGAGGCGTCCCCGATCGGAAGACCCCGCCGGTCGTCGAACCCGCCACCGGCACCCGCTGCCCCAACGCCTCGTCGGTCCTCGACCCGAAGGCCGCGGACACCACCAGGGTGTCGACCTCCTCGGCGGCGAGATCGGCCTCGTCGGGCACCAGCACGATCGCCTCCGCGGAGCCGGTCAGCGTGCACACCCGCTCGGCGATCATCCTCAAAGGCCTTGCCACGGGCCCGGTCTCCGAAACCAGCGCAGTGGTGATCGACCTGCTGGCCGCCATCCACTCGCCAGTCACGCGAACCCGGTCGAACAGGCGGGCGTTGTCGACGGCCACCGCGGCAGCGGACGCCAATGCCCGCGCGGCGGCCTCGTCGGCTTCGGTGAACGCCGGGTGGGCCGTGGGTTCGGTCAGGTACAGACTGCCAAAGGTCAACTCTCGGATGGTGATTGGCACCCCCAGGAAAGCGCCCATCGGCGGATGATGCTTCGGGAAGCCCACCGCCGCGGGGTGGTCGCCCAGATCGTCGAGGCGCAGCGGCTCGGGATGGTCGAGCAGGACTCCGAGGACGCCGCGGCCCACCGGCAGATGGCCGATCCTCGCCGCGGTAGCCGAATCGACACCGGCATGCACGAAGGACAACAACCTGCCGTCTGCTGCGCGAACGCCCAAGGCGCCGTAGCGCGCTCCCGTCAACTCCATCGCCGCGGTGACGATGCGGAGCAGGGTGGCGTCGAGATCCAGATCGGAGGCCAAGCCGACGATCACCCGGAGCAGGTGTGCCATTCGATCACGTGAGGCGACGATCTCGTCGAGCTGGACCGGCATGTCGCCGACCACGCCCTGCCGGCCGAATTCGTCGAACACCGAGTCGCCGCTCGCACCCATGTGCCCGCCCTCCGTCCTGAAAGTGGGGAGACCGACGAGCCTAACGTGGCGTTGATGGGGCGAGAGAGTCGTGACCCTGCCGGACGGCACGCGCTTGCAGTGACACCGGTCGTCGACGGCCCGCTGCGGTGAGACCCCGCGACCCATCCGACGGGCTCGCGTCGTCGAATAGCAGGATGGTCGGTGAAGCCCAGCACCGTCGACGTATCCGTGCCTTCGACACGTAGGGACAAGACATGCCCGCAGCCACTGCGATCCACTTCTTCCTCGAACTCGCCGTCATCCTGGCGACGTGCCGGGTGGTGGGCATCGTCGCCAAGCGGGTCGGGCAGCCCCAGGTCGTCGGGGAGATGATCGCCGGCGTGGTCCTCGGACCGTCGCTGCTGGGCCAGCTCGCGCCCGGCGTGCAACAGGCGCTGTTTCCGCCAGGGCCGTCCAACGTGGTGCTCTACACCGTGGCCCAGATCGGCCTGGTCCTCTACATGTTCCTCATCGGGCTCAACTTCGACGTCGACCTGATCAAGCACCGCGCGGGTACCGCGGTGGCGGTCTCCGCGGCCGGCATCCTCGCGCCGCTGGTGCTCGGCGCCCTCGTCGCCGTGCCGCTGCTGTCCAGTGGGGACTACTTCGAAGACGGCGTCACACCGGTGATGGCGATGTTGTTCCTCGGCGCGGCGATCGCGATCACCGCCTTCCCGATGCTGGCCCGCATCATCTTCGAGAAGGGCTTGTCGGGGACTTCGCTGGGCACGTTGGCCCTGGCCTGCGGCGCCACCGACGACGCCGTCTCGTGGTGCATCCTCGCGGTCGTGCTCGCCATGAACCGCGACGATCCCATGATGGCGGTCGTCGCGATCGGCGGCGGCGTGGTCTACACCGTGGTGGTCATGACGATCGGTCGACGGGCCCTGCGCGTGCTCGGCCCGATGGCCGAACGCCAGGGCACCGTCACCCCGCCCATGCTCAGCGTCGTGCTCATCCTGCTGATGGCCGCCGCGTGGTTCACCGACGTCATCGGCATCTACGCCATCTTCGGCGCCTTCATCCTGGGTGTCGCCATGCCGTCCGGCTTCTTCGAACGCCACCTGACCTCGCGGATCGAACCACTCGTCACCACGTTCCTGTTGCCGATGTTCTTCGTCTACTCCGGGCTCAACACCCAGATCGCCCTCGTGAACACTCCGACGTTGTGGGCGGTGACGCTCGGTCTCGTGGTCGTCGCGATCGCCGGCAAGGGGATTGCCTGCACGCTGGCGGCGCGCCTGAAGAAGGTGCCGCTGCGGGAGGCCGTCGCCCTGGGTTCGTTGATGAACGCCCGCGGGTTGATCGGGCTGATCCTGCTGAACATCGGGCTGGAGGCCGGCATCATCACGCCCACCCTGTTCACCATCCTGGTCTTGGTCGCCATCGTCACCACGCTCATGGCGTCGCCCATCTTCGAGTACGTCTACGGTCGCCACCGGGTCGTGGCGCCCCCGGCGACGGTGACGCCGCGAGCCGCCTCGTGACGAAATGCTGACGATGTGCGGTGCCGGGCAACATCCCTGGCACGGGTGTCCCGCGCGCACCGACATCGGCACGCAGCAAGATCACAGCCCCGCCTTGCGGGTGCGGTCGGGCGCTCGCAAAGCCACCAGGTGTCCGTTTGGGCCAGTCGGGGGCCCACCGTCCGATAACGTCGGCCGCATCGAGAATCCTCGTCGTCCGAGGAAGGGGACCGCATGGACGTGTCACAACTGAACGCCGAGACCCGCGCCGCGCTGGCGCGGAAGATCAGGACACAGCTGGCGCAGTCGGACAACGCCGCCGCCGACGGCGGCTCCGCCGA